>WBZX01002820.1_pt1 | contig 11522 bp, 10 predicted proteins | sample 5204211 | NCBI WGS metagenome assembly WBZX01 (sample SAMN12344362, study PRJNA552823) | activated sludge metagenome | biome: Activated sludge suspended growth; feature: Nitrification reactor; material: Wastewater; isolation source: activated sludge from nitrification reactor of wastewater...
CACCAACCACGCAAACACCAGTCCCGCAGCCGTGAGTGCAGGGAACTGTAGGAACTGGAAGTGGGTAGCGCCGAACGCTACCGACGAACCCACAACCGCCCACCTGATGCCGAAACGCTTCTCCAACGCCCGCAACACCAGACCACGGAAGAACAACTCCTCGGCAATCGGCGCGCCGATGGCGACCACCAGTACGAACAAGAAGACCGCGCCCGGGCTGGTGGCCTTCTCACCCAGCTCGCGGGCCGGTCGACCCAGTTCTTCGATGTCGGTGCCGGTGAGCCACAGCATCGGGGCCGAGATCAGCGGTACCACCACGAGCTGGGTGAGGACCCCGACGAGAGCGGCGATCGGCACGCCCTTCAGCCTCAACCGAGCCCGGAAGTCTGTGACCCAGCCGCTGCCCTTGGCGGCAGCCGCCCACACCGGGATGCCCACGAAACCGATCCACAGGGGCGGGTAACTCAGGGCCACCATGGTCAACGGGATGTCGTTGGCCTCTATCTGTTCGCTGGTGTAGCCGAACGCGCTCAGGATCAACAGGCCCAGGAACGAAGCCGACGAGTAGGCGATGAGCCACCCACCCAGCGCGTCACCCAGACCCCACCTGGGCTCCCCCCGATCGGGCGCTAGCGGCGCGGACATGGAATCAGGATCGACCGCGGCCATGGGGGCACGATGCTACCGACGGGCCACACCCACGTTGACGTCGGGATCGATCGCCGGCGACCGGACTCCGCCGGAGTGCTTTGCCTTTCGGCGGATCCAGGCTCAGGAAGCGAGCGGGGCCTCGAACAGCAAGGGCCCCCCGAGGGCGCGACGGTCGACCAGGTTCCAGCCTCGGGGCGGATTGGTCCGCGCCGCGTGGCGCTCGCACAGGTCGTGGGTCATGGGGTGACCCTCGGGAGCCAGCGACTCGAGCCACACCGTGGCCCCTCCGTAGTCGTAGGACAACGTGACGGTGGCTGGTTCCCCACATCCCGGTCGAGCACAGCTACGGCGCATGGACCGAGGGTACCGGCGGCGTTCCCCGGAACCGCGGATGGCGACCCCGCCTGCCTGGTTGTCAGCTCCGCCTCCTAGCATGATCGCCATGTCTTCCGACGGCCCTCCACCGCCGCCTCCGCCCCCACCTCCCCCGCGTCGCCCCGAAGGGCGTCCTTCTGGACCTGGTGGGGTCGGCGGAACGAGCGGACCCGGTGGGGCGCTGCGCCCGGCCGGCCCCACCCGGTGGATGTTGTGGGCGGGCCTGACCGTGTGCGCGTTGGTCGTGCTCCTGCTCCTCAACCAGGGTCCCGAGAAGGGCAAAGAGCTCAGCTACTCGGAGTTCTTGAACCAGGTTGCCAACGAGAAGGTGGCCGAGGTCACCTACGACAACGTCAACGCCAAGATCACCGGCAAGTTCGAGTCGGGCTCGGAGTTCCACACCACTGGGCTTCAACCCTTCCCCGATGCAGACCTGGCCCTTCTGCGCGAACACGACGTCGTGCTCAAGCCCAAGACACCCCAGGCCGGGTTCCTCGAGCAATGGCTGCCGGTGCTGTTCTTCCCGCTGCTGGTCGTGGGCTTCTTCGTGTTCATGCAGCGCCGAGCTCAGGGCCAGATGGGCAACATCATGTCCATCGGCCGTTCTCGGGCCAAGACCTACTCAACGGAACGGCCGGGTACCACCTTCGCTGACGTGGCCGGCTACGAGGGGGTCAAGACCGAGATCCGCGAGGTGGTCGATTTCCTCAAGTACCCCGAGAAGTTCAGCCAGATCGGGGCTCGCATCCCCAAGGGCGTCCTACTGGTCGGACCTCCCGGCACCGGCAAGACCCTCATCGCCCGGGCTGTGGCCGGAGAAGCCGGTGTGCCGTTCCTCTCGGTCAGCGGGTCGGACTTCATGGAGATGTTCGTCGGCGTCGGCGCCAGCCGGGTTCGAGACCTCTTCCAGACGGCCCGCAAGATGGGTCGAGCCATCATCTTCATCGACGAGATCGACTCCATCGGGCGCAAACGCGGGGCCGGGCTCGGCGGTGGCCACGACGAGCGGGAACAGACGCTCAACCAGATGCTCAACGAGATGGACGGTTTCGAGGCCACCGAAGGCATCGTCATGATCGCCGCCACCAACCGGCCCGACGTGTTGGACCCCGCTCTGCTGAGACCAGGCCGGTTCGACCGTCAGGTGGTCGTCCCGCTCCCTGAGCACGATGAACGCCTCGCCATCTTGCGGGTCCACGCCAAGAGCAAGCGCATCAGCCCCGATGTCGACCTGGTGGTCCTGGCTCGCGGCACCCCCGGCATGAGCGGTGCCGAACTGGCCAACCTGGTCAACGAGGCCGCGCTCCACGCCGTGCGCCGTGGTGGGGAGATGATCGGCCGAGACGACTTCGAGTACGCGCGAGACCGGGTCCTCATGGGTCAGCGACGCGAATCCATGGCCCTCTCCGAGAAGGAGAAGGAGCTGACCGCCTACCACGAGGCCGGCCACGCCGTGTGCGCCACCGTTCTCGAGTCCGCCGATCCGGTGCACAAAGTGACCATCCTTCCCATGGGCATGGCGCTCGGCGTCACCCAGCAACTCCCCCAAGAGGACAAGCACTCCTACAACCAGGACTACCTCGAGGAGTCGATCGTGGTGGCCATGGGTGGCCGGATTGCCGAGCGCCTCGTGTTCGGCGTGGTGTCCACCGGAGCCAACAACGACCTCGTCGTCTCCACCGAACGAGCCCGCAAGATGGTTCGAGAGTGGGGTATGAGCGATCGCATCGGGCCCATGGCCTGGGGCTCGCAGGGCCAGGTATTCCTCGGCGAGGACCTTATGCACAACGCGCGGGACTACTCCGACGACACCGCCCGGGTGATCGACCAGGAGACCGAGCGGATCCTGCGGGCCTGTGAGCAACGTTGCGTCGAGGTTCTGACCGAACACCGCAAGGGTCTAGATCTGGTGGCCCGAAGCTTGCTCGAGCACGAGACCCTTCATGGTGCCGAGGTGCAGCGCCTCATAGACCTGGCGGCCGGCGCCCCCGATGCGTCCCCGGCCGAAGAAAGCGCTGTCCCCGCATTTGAAGCCAGCGAGGCGCCTGACACCCCCACCCACACACCGGTGCAGGTCATCGAGGCTGGCGGCGAAGATCGAGCCTGAGGTCGGCCAGATCCCGGCGGGCCATCTCCAACTCATCGGCCTCCGACCCGTCAACGGCACCGGCAGCCATCTGGGCCAACCTCTGGTCCCACTGGTCGAGCACCTGCTCGGCTGAGGACCAGAGGTGCCGCGAGGTGTCCCCTTCGGCCTCGCCGGCCTGTGATCCGGCTGACAACTGGTCGATCCACCACAAGTCTCGGCGAAATAGGGCCAGTTGATGCTCCGCGTCGGTCCAGCGGGGCACAACGAGGGGTAGCCGATCCTGTTTGGCTACGGGGTAGCTGGTTCCGGCCACCAGTTCGTGAGGTTCCATGCGGAACAGCCCGGCCAGCATGGCAACCGTCCTCTCGCCCGGGGTGTTCAGATCGGTCTCCAGGTGCGACACCGCCACCCGTGAGATCCCCAGCCGCTCGGCCAACTGTTGTTGGGTCCAACCCCGGGCGCCGCGCATCTCCGCGATCCGCCGACCCAACGACCCGGGCCCGGTCGGTCGGCCCGGCCAACTCGGTTCCCAGGTGTCCACCCCGTCAGCCTCCCAAACCTGGCGTCCGTCGAGAAATGCGCTGGCGTGTCAACCCAGTTGGCAGACAGCGGAGGAGGTTGTAGGTAGACAACTCGCCATGACCAAGCGCGCGCTCATCACCGGCATCACCGGCCAGGACGGTTCCTACCTCGCCGAGCTTCTGCTCTCGAAGGGCTACGAGGTGATCGGCATGGTTCGCCGGTCTTCCACCGTCAACTTCGAGCGAATCGCCCACCTCCAGGACCGGATCACCTTCGTACCCGGTGACCTCCTCGACGAGGTCTCGATGATCCACATCCTCCAGGAGCACCGCCCCGCCGAGGTTTACAACCTCGCGGCACAGTCCTTCGTGCAGACCAGCTTCACCCAGCCGGTCCTCACCGGCGAGGTCACTGGATTGGGCGTGACCCGCATCCTCGACGCCATCCGACTCGTGGATCCCGAGATCCGCTTCTACCAGGCGTCCTCCAGCGAGATGTTCGGCAAGGTTCAGGAAGTGCCCCAAACCGAGCGCACCCCGCTCTACCCCCGCTCCCCCTACGGCGTGGCCAAGGTATACGGCCACTGGATGACCATCAACTACCGGGAGAGCTATGACCTCCACGCCAGCTCGGGCATCTTGTTCAACCACGAATCACCCCGGCGTGGGCTGGAGTTCGTGACCCGCAAGATCTCCAACACCGTGGCCAAGATCAAGCTGGGTCAGGCCGATGAGCTGAGGCTCGGCAACCTCGATGCCCAGCGGGACTGGGGATTCGCCGGTGACTACGTGGACGCCATGTGGCGGATGCTCCAACAGGACTCTCCCGACGACTACGTCGTGGCCACCGGCGAGACCCATTCGGTTCGGGAGTTCTGCGAGCTGGCCTTCGGCCGAGTCGACCTCGACTGGGAACGCTACGTCAAGGTCGACGAGCGCTTCTTCCGTCCCGCCGAGGTCGATCTGCTGGTCGGAAGCCCGGCCAAGGCCACCCGACAGCTCGATTGGGAACCGTCCACCTCGTTCCCCGAGCTGGTGAACATGATGGTCGATGCCGATGTGGCCCTGCTGTCTGGCGCACTGGACGGGCTGGCCCACTGAGTCGGGGCGGTAGGGTCCGCGACCGTGCCTGCCGGAGATAGCCACACCCCAGCGAGCGAGCCGGTCACTGTGATCGCCGGTGGCGTCGGCGCGGCGCGGATGCTTGCCGCGCTGTTGGAGGTCGTGCCCGCCGAGCGGGTGACAGCGGTGGCCAACGTCGGCGACGACCTGGTACTCCACGGGCTGCACATCAGTCCGGACCTCGACACCATCACCTACACGCTCGCCGGCCAGATCAACCCCGACACCGGATGGGGGCTGGCCGGCGAGTCTTGGCAGGCGATGGAGACCCTCGGGCGCTATGGCGGCGTCGACTGGTTCAACCTGGGCGACAGGGACCTCGGTACCCACCTCTATCGAACCCATCGGATGGGTCAGGGGGCGACGCTGACCGAGGTCACCGCTGAGATCGTGTCGTCATGGGGTCTGGGCCTGCGGGTACTGCCGGTGACCGATGACCCGCTGCGCACCATGGTCACGTTGGCCGAAGGCGACCACCGAGGACGTGAGATCACCTTCCAGGAGTACTTCGTGCAGCTACGGCACTCCGTGGCGGTCAGCGCAGTGCGATTCGACGGAGCAGCCCGGGCCAGACCCGGTCCCGAGGTGCTAGCTGCCATCGACGGTTCGGCCCGGGTGGTGATCGCCCCGTCCAACCCGGTGGTCAGCATCGACCCGGTGTTGGCCGTGCCCGGGGTCAGAGACCGCCTGGTCGCGGCCCGTGATCGCACGGTGGCGGTATCACCCATTGTCGCCGGTGCCGCGTTGAAGGGGCCCGCCGACCGGCTGTTGCGGGAGCTGGGAACGGAGGCATCTGTCGTAGGGATCGCCCGCTGGTACGCACCCCTGGCGGCCCGGCTGGTGATCGACGAAGCCGACGCCGACCTGGCCGACGCCGTTGCAGCCGAAGGCATCGAGCCAGTGGTCACCCCGACCATCATGAAGCAACCGGGCGTTGCCGCCTCACTGGCCCGTGTGGTCCTGTCATGAGCGCACCGTCTCTGTCCATCCGCGCCGTTGCCGGCATCCCCGAGATCACACCGGGCACCGACCTTGCCGCCATCATCGTCGAAGCCGCCGAGAGTGAACCCGAGGGTCTCCTCGACGGTGACGTGGTGGTGGTCACCCAGAAGGTGGTCTCCAAGGCCGAGAACCGGTTGGTGGCCATCGACCCCGATGACCCCCTCGACCACAAGCGACTGGTAGAGGCCGAGACGGTCCGGGCCCTGCGTCGCCGGGGGGACCTGGTCATTTCCGAGACGTCTCATGGCTTCGTGTGCGCCAACGCCGGTGTCGACCTGTCCAACATCGAACGCGGCTACGCCGCGCTATTGCCGGTGGACAGTGATCGCTCAGCCCGTCGCATCAGGGACGGGATCCGCGCCCGCTCCGGCGTGGATGTGGCGGTGATCGTGAGCGACACCTTTGGGCGGCCGTGGCGGCGGGGCCTGACCGACGTAGCCATCGGCAGCGCCGGTATTGGCCCGATCCTCGACCACCGCGGCCAGCACGACACCCAGGGCCGGGAGCTCCAAGTCACCGAGGTGGCGGTGGTTGATGAACTGGCGGCGGCCGCAGACCTGGTGCTGGGCAAGGCCACCGGCCTTCCGGTGGCGGTGATCCGGGGCGTGGACCGGACCTGGTTCCGCCCCGGTGAAGTCCGCCGCGAGCTGGTCCGTCCCCCCGCCGAAGACCTGTTCCGCTGACCCGCGGGACGGCGACCTAACTCCGCCGGAAGGCTCTGCCTTTCGGCGGATCCATCCGAAGCCGGGACTAGCGGTTTCGGAAGTACTCGAGCACCGCGGCGGACCCGGTGGCCAGGTCGGTCCACGGCTTCCAGCCCAACTGCATCTCGGCGCGGGCCGCGTCTAGGGCAGAGCGCGGCACCTCGCCGTCTCGGGCCGGGGCCAGCACCGCGGCCTGATCCACGCCAGCTACACGGGCCATGGTGGTGTAGAGCTCGTTGACCGAGGTCTCTACCCCGGTCCCGATGTTGATGACCAGGCCGCCACCCTTGTCCGACGCCCGGACGAAGGCATCCACCACATCGTCGACGTACACGTAGTCGCGGGTCTGCTCACCATCTCCGTAGATGGTGCAGGGCTCGCCGGCCAACAACCGTCCAGCGAAGATTGCGACCACGCCCGCCTCACCGTGGGGATCCTGGCGCGGTCCGTACACGTTGGCCAGGGCCAGCGCGCTGTACTCGATTTGGTGTAGCTCCCGGTAGGCGGACAGGTAGTCGCCGACCGCCTTCTTGGCCACCCCGTAAGGCGATATCGGCGTCTGCGGTTGAGACTCGCGTATGGGCAGATCGGCTCCGCCCGGAGCGCCGTAGATGGTGCCACCGCTGGAGGCGAACACGACCTTGCCGGAACCGGCCCGCCGGGCCCCTTCCATCACGTTGAGGCTGCCAATCACGTTGATCATGGCGTCGAGCACTGGATCGGCCACCGAGACGCGGACATCGATCTGGGCTGCCAGGTGGAAGACGACGTCGGGCTGACGTCGTTCGATCAGGTCGGCGACGGCCGCATCCCGAATGTCGAGCCGGTGGAACTGAAAGACGTGATCAGGGTTGGATCTGGCGTCAGCCAGGTTGGCCAATGATCCGCTGGACAAGTCGTCGACCACGTCCACCTCGTGTCCCTCGGCCAACAGCCGGTCGACCAGGGTGGAACCGATGAAGCCGGCGCCGCCGGTCACGAGTGCTTTCACCGGTCAGTTCCCTCCGGACTCGACGGTCAGATGTTCGTCCACGCCCACCGAACCACCCGAGACCCGCAGGCCCGGGGCGACGACGGCGCGATCTCCGAGGACAGCCAGTTCTTCGACCCGCGCACCAGCGCCCACCCGGGCACCAGGTCCGACGATGGCCCGCTCGACCACGGCGCCTGGTCCGATCTCACACCCGGGGAGCAGGATTGATCCCCGAACCTCGGCCCCGGCGGCCACGTGAGCCCCGGCACCGACGACCGTGCGCGCCACGATCGCTCCTTCGTCCACCTGGGCCGACGGAGCGATGCCCTGGACCTTCTCGCCTCGCTCGCCACGCAGCAGGTCCATCTGGGACTGGAGGTACTTGGCCGGCGTACCGGTGTCTATCCAGTAGGTGTGTCCGTCCATGGCGTACAGGGTGCCGTCGGCGACCATGGCCGGGAACACCTCACGCTCGATGGACACCTTGCGGCCGGGCGCGATCCGGTCGAGCACCGAGGGCTCCAAGACGTAGGTGCCGGCGTTGATCAGGTCGGTGGGAGCTTCGTCTCGCGGGGGCTTCTCCACGAAGGCCTCTACTCGACCCTGAGAATCGGTGGGGACCACGCCGAAGGCCGATGGGTCTTCGACCCGATGAAGGGCGATGGTTCCCTCGGCACCGTGGGACTCGTGGAACTCGATGAGGGAGTTCACGTCTAGGTCGGTGAGGACATCACCGTTGACCACCACGAACCTCTCGTCGATCCCGGCGTCTAGGGCGGCGAAGCGAATGGCCCCCGCGGTATCGAGTGGCTCGGGTTCGACGGCGTAATGCACCTGGACCCCAGCGCACTCACCATCGGGGTAGGCGTCGGCAAAAGCGTCGGGTCGGTATCCCATCGACAGCACGGCGTCGGTGATGCCATGGGCAGCGAGGTGCTCCAACACGTGCTCGATCATCGGCTTGTGGATGATCGGGAGCATCTGCTTGGGGGTGCTGAAAGTGAGCGGCCGGAGGCGGGTCCCGAAACCACCGACCAGGACGACCGCCCTCACTGACCGGCCGCCGCGGTGGTCGACGGCGCCGCGGACGTAGCCGGCGTGGACTCGGCCGGCGTGGACTCGGCCGGCGTGGACTCGGCCGGCGTGGACTCGGCCGGCGTGGACTCGCCGGTGCTCACATCTGGGATCGATACCGAAGGCTGACCGCTGGTGTCGCTGCCAGCGTCACTCGGGTTCTGAAGTGACGCCACCCCGGCGGGTATGGCCGGCACCTCACCCTTGGGCAGCAGCGCCAACGACCACGCCTCGAGGTCGGCCTCGAAGCGGATGTCGGAGAAGCCTGATCGCAGGATCTGGTCGGGCTTGCCGGTCTGGCTGGTGAGTGGTTCCTTCCATCGAGCCATCACCAACTCGGTGGGCTTGCCGCCACAGGTGGTCTCACCGGCCTTGTAGACCTTGCCGTCGGGGGTTTGGAAGCCGGTGTCGGTCACAACAAGACCGACCTGATCGAAAAACTTGCCCATGCGGGCGCCCTCACCAGCGGCAGAGACCGAGAACGGGTGGATGTGGATCAACGCCTCACCGGCATGGGCATGGATCCCGAGTACGTCGGCCCCGATGTCGGAGAAGGGACCCAACTCCTTCCCACACACGTTCACGGCGAAGGCGGCGTGCCAATGGTCGTACGCCGACCCATCAGCCAGCTGGGCTCGGGGCGGTGTGGTGTTGTCGCCGGTGCCGATGTTCTGAGACCGGGCATAGGCGACCACACCGATCCCAGCCGCGACCAGGGCGACGATCAGTACCGGGAAGTACCAGTTGGCGCCCTTTTTCTTGGAGGTGTTACTGCTCCGGGCCGCGACGCGGGCCACCTTCTTGGCCGAGGAGGACGAGGTCATAGACCGGCCACGCTAGACGGCCGAACCCCCACCTCCCGAGTCAGCGCCGCAGTTCGTCGAACAGTGCCTCATAGGCCTGAGCCACCGCAGCCGGGGATGCCCAACCCTCCACGAACACCCGGCCTCGTTCGCCCATGGCCCGGGCTTCGGCCGGGTTCTGGACCAGTTGGCCGATGGCCTTGGTGAAGGCTTCGGGGTCCCCCGGTGCAACCGTGATCCCGGCCCCGGCCGCATCGACCGTGTTGGCCACCTCGGTGCCAGGGTCTACCGAGGCCACCACCGGCCTCCCGGCCGCCAGGATCGTGTACAGCTTGGACGGCACGCTGGAGCGGGCCAAGCCAGCCTTGAGCGGAACCAGATGGATGTCGGCGGCTGCCGCCACCTCAGGCAAGCGATCCTTGGGGGCCATGTCCACGAACCTGACGTTGTCGAGTCCGGCCGCCGCCTCCTCCAGCCCGGCTCGGGCCGAACCGCCACCGTTGATCACGAACACCACGTCGGGGTCGTGAGCATGGTGGGCGGCCGCGGCCAGCACCAGGTCGAGAGACTGGGAGAACCCGACGTTGCCCGCGTACATCACCACCGTCTTCGCGGTGAGACCGTGTTCGGCGCGGTAGGCGTTCTCACGTTCCGCGGGCCTGATCCAGTCGGTATCTATGAAGTTGGGGATCACCTTCACCTTGGCACCGTCGCCGGCCCGGCCTCGCCTTCCGGCGATCTTGGCTCGCACGTTCGCAGCCAGGTCGTCGGACAACACGGTGACGGCGTCGGAGCGCAGGTAGGTCTCTCGTTCCAGCCAGGAGGCCACCGCAATCACCCGAGGATCGGTGATAGCCCCCAACTCGACGGCAACGTCGGGGAACACGTCTTGGATGTTGAACACGAACGGCACTCGGTGGACTCGGGCCGCGAGCCACCCCGCCAAACCCAAGGTCAGCGGCGGGGACATGGCCAAGACCGCGTCCGGGCGGGACCTGCTCACGATGGCGGCCAGACCGCCCAGCCCGGTGAAACCGGCGAAGCCGAGGGCGCGGGCCGGGATGTTGCGCTTGTCGGTGGGGAACGGGTGGACCCGGGTGATCCTCCCCCACGGGGTGTCCTCGTGACGGACCAGCTGACCTTCCCAGCCGGGCTCAATGGCGTGGTGGACGTACCAGGGCAAGGAGGTCACCACATGAATCCGGTGTCCTCGTTGCGCCAACTGCTCGACGATCTGGGTCATCACCTCGCCGGTCGGAGCGAGATCGGGAGCGAAGTGGGGGCACAGGACCAGAAGGTTCACCGCCCACCATCCTCGCCCATGGCACCGGCCCGAAGGTATCCGGCGGCCAGGGCATCGGCGGTCCGATCCCAGGTGAAGGTGGCGGCCCGGGCCTTGGCCGCCGTGGACAGGCGGTGCTGCAATGCCGGATCGTCGAGCACATCGGCCACGGTCCTGGCCCAGGCGTCGACGTCACCGGGGTCGACCAACAGGCCTCCCGAGCCCACCACCCATGGCAGAGCCGTGGCATCGGCGGCCACCAGCGGGCGACCGGCAGCCATGGCTTCGAGGGCCGGGGCGCCGAAACCCTCGAATCGGCTCGGCACCGCCACCACGGTGGCCAGGTCGTAGAGGACCTCGAGGTCAGCCCACGGAACTCGACCGGTGCGCCGGACCTGGGCCCCAACTCCAGAGGCCCGGATGTGGGCGGCCAGCTCGGCCTCGACCGGTCCCGGTCCGCCGGCGAGGACGAGGGTCACCTCGGGTCTGGTTGCCGCTAGGCGGGCGAACGCCTCCACCAGGGTGGCGTGATCCTTGTGGCGGTAAGGGATGGCCGGGTAGAGCACCGTCGGGCCGGATAGCCCGTAGCGGGCCCGGACCTCGGCTCGGCGTTCGCTTGTGATCACGGCGGGGGGCTCTACCCCGTGAGGCACGGTCACGACCCGCTCAGGGGGCATGCCCAACAGGTCGACCACCGAGGCCGAGGCCGGATCGCTGGGGGTGAACACCAACCGGGTGCGACCCACCGAGCGGGGCAGCATCGTGGCCAGCCACCGCCGTTTGACCGGCGAGAAGTTCTCGGGCATGACCAATGGCTGGAGGTCGTGGATGGTCAGCACCGATGGGGTCCGGGCCGACAATGGACCGGGTGGGACCACTCCCCCGGCGTGGTGGACCAGGTCGACACCGTGACGTTCCTGTGCTCG
>WBZX01001515.1_pt3 | contig 11518 bp, 9 predicted proteins | sample 5204211 | NCBI WGS metagenome assembly WBZX01 (sample SAMN12344362, study PRJNA552823) | activated sludge metagenome | biome: Activated sludge suspended growth; feature: Nitrification reactor; material: Wastewater; isolation source: activated sludge from nitrification reactor of wastewater treatment...
GATGTTCAGCTTCATGAAGTTGGCGTCCAGGTTCTCCACGATGGAGGCGTTGTAGGACACCTCGTGCACGCGAGCATCCTTCTGCAAATGGTCCACGATCCACTTCAGGCTGTCCGGTTGCGCGTAAGCGGGCTGCAAGCGCAGTTCCACCGAGGGCAGCAGCGGATTGCTCCCCAGCACGCCCAGGAAATCCTCGCCCAGGTCCTCCTTCAGCGTCTCGGCGGCTTCATCGGCCGTCACGTAGCGGGTCTCCCGGGTGAAGGCCTCCGTGTCCAGCTCCTTGCGGAACTTCATCACATCCACCTCCTTCAGGTCGCGCTTCAGGAAGAGCTCCACGCGCACGTTCTCCTTGAAGTAGCGCTCCAGCGCCTTGGCGTTGATGAGCACGAAGCCCTGCACGCCCAGCATCACCAGCACCAGGGTGATACCGATCACCGTGCTCACGCTCGCGGTGCGTGTGCGCGCTTTGAACTGGCGGTCCATGCTCATCGGCGGCGAAGGTAGGAGCACGCCTGAACGCCGCTCCGGGCACCGCTCCTACTTTCGCACGATCAACGAGGGACATGGCCTACGAGCACACCGACATCGAGAAGAAATGGCGCGAGGAATGGCGCAAGCGCGGCACCTACCGCGTGGAGAACGACACCACGAAGCCGAAGTACTACGTGCTCGACATGTTCCCCTACCCCAGCGGCGCCGGCCTGCACGTGGGGCACCCGCTGGGCTACATCGCCAGTGACATCGTTTCGCGGTACAAGCGGCAGTGCGGGTTCAACGTGCTGCACCCCATGGGCTACGACAGCTTCGGCCTGCCCGCCGAGCAGTACGCCATCCAGACCGGACAGCACCCCGCGAAGACCACCGAGGTGAACATCGCCCGCTACCGCGAGCAACTCGACAACATCGGTTTCAGCTTCGACTGGAGCCGCGAGGTGCGCACCAGCAATCCCGACTTCTACAAGTGGACGCAGTGGATCTTCCTGCAACTCTTCGATAGCTGGTACGACCCGCGTGCGAACAAGGCCCGCCCCATCAGCGAGCTGGTGGAACACTTCGCAGCGCACGGCAGCAAAGGGCAGGATGCCACCATCCTCACCGGCGAAGTGGAGGAGTTCGTCGGCGCGTTCAGCGCGCAGGAATGGAACGCCTTCGATGAGCGCACCAAACAACTGGTGCTGCAACACTACCGCCTCGCCTACATCAGCGATGCCTGGGTGAACTGGTGCCCCGCGTTGGGCACCGTGCTCGCCAACGACGAAGTGAAGGACGGCGTGAGCGAGCGTGGCGGGCACCCCGTGGAGCGCAAGCGCATGAAGCAGTGGAGCCTGCGCATCACCGCCTACGCCCAACGCCTGCTCGATGGCTTGGACACGCTGGACTGGAGCGAGAGCATCAAGGAGGCGCAACGCAATTGGATCGGCCGCAGCGAAGGCGCCACCGTGCGTTTCCCCATCGGCACGGATTTCATCGAGGTCTTCACCACCCGGCCCGATACGCTCTTCGGCGTCAGCTTCATCACCCTCGCGCCTGAGCATGTGCTGGTCTCCAAGTTCACCACCGCGGAGCACAAGGACGCCGTGGAGGCCTACGTGGAGAAAGCGAAGAACCGCAGCGAACGCGAGCGACAAGCCGAAGTGGACAAGGTGAGCGGTGTGTTCACGGGCTCGCATGCCAAGCATCCTTTCACTGGCGCGGACATTCCCGTGTGGGTGGGTGATTACGTGCTCGGCGGCTACGGTACCGGCGCGGTGATGGCCGTGCCCGGCGGCGACCAGCGCGACTGGCGTTTCGCGAAGCATTTCGGATTGCCCATCGTGGCCGTTACCGAAGGTGCCGACATCGAGAAGGAAGCCGACGAGCGCAAGGACGCCACCATCTGCAGCAATGGGTTCCTGAAGGGCCTGAAAGTGCCGCAGGCCATCACGCGTGCGATCCAGGAATTGGAGAAGATCGGCGCGGGACAAGGCAAGATCAACTTCCGCTTGCGCGATGCCGCCTTCGGTCGCCAGCGCTATTGGGGCGAGCCGATCCCCATCTACTATAAGGACGGCATACCCTACGCCCTGCCCGAGAGCGAACTGCCATTGAAGCTGCCCGAGGTGGACAAATTCCTGCCGACGGCCGAAGGTGAACCGCCGCTCGCGCGCGCTGCGAACTGGAACTACAACGGCCATCCGCTGGAAACCACCACCATGCCCGGTTGGGCCGGCAGCAGCTGGTACTTCCTGCGCTACATGGATCCGAAGAACGAAGGCCGCTTCGCTTCACCGGAAGCCATCAACTACTGGCAGCAGGTGGACCTCTACGTGGGCGGCAGCGAGCACGCCACCGGCCACCTGCTCTACTTCCGCTTCTGGACCAAGTTCCTCAAGGACCGCGGCTGGATCAACTTCGATGAGCCCGCGAAGAAGCTGGTGAACCAGGGGATGATACAGGGGGTTTCTGCGATTGCGCGGGCCTCAAAAGGCAAGTCTTCACTTGGCAAACAACGCTCTGATGGCTGGCGCGTAATAACTAAGGATGGGGAGATCCGTGAAGTTCTGGTGAGCGACGATATGGTCCGATACTTCTTCAGTGCAGACCTTTCCCCGGAGATACTTGATTCATCGCAACAGGGTTCAAGGGACGCGACCTATGACTACAGCTTTGATGTGAACTATTGCAAGGATGGGCGCATCGATTTTGTAGAAATGATGAATCGGGAGACACGTGAAGATGTCCTGAATGGTGCTTTTGTGACTTGGGATGGAGTATGGTACCGTGGGAGGTTGTATGCCTTCTTGAATGCCACAAAGGCTTCAAACACTCCTGATCAACCAGATTTTTCATTGCGAGGAATTAGCGCGTTTTCAGTACGACCCGAAGTCGAAAAGATGTCCAAGTCGAAGTTCAACGTGGTGAACCCCGACGACATCATCTCGAAGTACGGCGCCGACACGCTGCGCTTGTATGAGATGTTCCTCGGCCCCATTGAGCAGAGCAAGCCGTGGGATACGAACGGCATCGAAGGCACCTTCCGCTTCCTCCGCAAATTCTGGAATCTCTTCCATAGCAGTGGATCTCCATCCCAAATGGGATCATTGGACAATGCTGCCGTACCGTCGACCCTCGGGGTCGACCCACTGAACATTAGCGAAGACGCCCCCACCAAACCCGAACTGAAGATCCTGCATGCCACCCTGAAGAAGGTGAGCGAGGACATCGAGAAGATGAGCTTCAACACCAGCGTGGCGCAGTTCATGATCGCCGTGAACGAGCTGGGCACGCTCAAGTGCAACAAGCGCGCGGTGCTGGAACCGCTGGTGATCGCACTGGCGCCTTTCGCGCCGCACATCGCCGAGGAGTTGTGGGAAAAGCTGGGGCATACCCACAGTGTGACCGGGGCGAAATGGCCCCAGTGGAGCGCCGAGCACTTGGTGGAGGACAGCTTCAGCTACCCCATCAGCTTCAACGGCAAAACGCGCCTGCAACTGGAGTTCCCCATCGCCCTGGACGCCAAGAGCATCGAAGAGCAGGTGCTAGCCAACCCGGAGGTGCAAAGCCGCCTGGAGGGCAAAGCACCCAAGAAGGTGATCGTGGTGCCCAAACGCATCGTGAACATCGTTGTCTGATGGGGCCCGAGCCTCCAGCTACTAGCTCCCAGCCACGAGCTGGCCACCGCCGAAGACGTGCTAGTAGCTCGTGGCTAGGAGCTCGTAGCTGCACGTGCACCGATCGGCACCCCCTTTGCGTAGGGCAGGCCATGGCACGCACTAGCACCATCCTGTTGGCTGGCATCGGCATCCTCACCATGTCATTCGCGCAAAGCAGCCGCCCCACCGAACCCGTACCGGCCCCCAAGCCCAATTCCGGCGAGGTGTTCCCGCTCCGCACCATTCCGCACAATGCCTTCCGCCCCGGCGAAAAGCTCACCTACATCGTGCACTACGGATGGGTGAACGCCGGCGAAGCCGTGGTGGAACTGAAGGAGAGCGACCGCGAGATCAATGGTCGCAAGGTGTGGCGCGCGGTGGGCACCGGTCGCAGTCTGGGTGCCTTCAACACCTTCTACAAGGTGGACGACCGCTACGAGAGCTACTTCGATGCGCAGGGGGTGTTCCCCTGGGTCTTCATCCGCCGCGTGAGCGAGGGTGGCTACGAGTTCTCCCAGGACTACGTGTACCAGCAACACAAGCGGGAGGTGGTGACGCAGGAGAAGAAGACGCACAAGGTGCCCGGCAACGTGCAGGACATGCTGAGCGCGTTCTACTACGCCCGCACGCTCGACTTCAGTCATGCGAAGAAGGGCGACGAGTTCACCATCGACTGCTTCCTGGACGATGAGATGTTCCCGCTGCACATCCGCTACGTGGGCAAGGAGACGGTGAAGCTGCGCAATGGCAAGTACCGCTGCCTCAAGTTCCAACCCGTGGTGCAGGAGGGCCGCGTGTTCAAGACCAACGAAGACCTGAACGTGTGGATCACCGACGACGGCAACCGCATCCCCGTGCTCGCACAGGCGAAAGTGCTGGTCGGTTCCATCAAGATGGAGTTGAGCGGTGCCTACGGATTGCAGCACCCGCTGGCCAAGGAGTAACACCCCTTCGTGGAAACAAGCCTGATCGCCCCGGCCGTGGTGCCGGGGCGATCCGCTTATTTGCCCTTCCATGAAGAGTTGGGTGAAGTGGACGCTGGGGCTGACGGTGCCTGCCGCGGCCGGGTACGTGCTGGTGGGCGTGGATCTGCAGCCGCATGTGGAGTACGTGCCGGAGGTGATCGTGACGAACGCACCCGTGCCGCTACCACCGGTGGACGCCTATGGCATACCCATGAGCGGCTATGTGCTGCGCGAGGGCGTAGTGAAGAACGGCGCCACCTTCGGCGACCTGCTGGCGGAACAAGGCGTACCGCTCACCGTTGTGCATGCCCTGGTTGAGCGCTCGCACGGGCTCTTCGATGTGCGCAAGCTGCGCGCCGGGTATCCGTACGCGTTCATCTTCCCGGAGAACGGGAACGGTGCACCCACGCACTTCATCTATGAGCCCGACCCCATCGAGTACGTGGTCTTCAACCTGCGGCAGGACAGCCTGGCCGTCACCTTCGGTCAGCGACCGGTGGTGACCAGCGAGCACGGGATCACCTGCACGGTGACCGGTGCGCTGTACAACGACCTTGCGGATGCAGGTGCCGACCCCGCATTGGCCGTGATGCTCTCGGAAGTATTCGCATGGACGGTGGACTTCTACCGCATCCAGAAGGGAGACCTCTTCAGTGTGGTGTACAGCGAACGTACCGTGGAAGGGGAACGGGTGGGCATGCCGCGCATACTCGCCGCCCGCTACGTGAGCGCTGGCAAGGTGCTGGAGGCCTTCGGTTTCAACGCAGGCGACCAGTCGCGCTATTTCGATGCGGAGGGCAACAGCTTGCGCAAGGCCTTCCTGAAAGCACCGTTGAAGTTCAGCCGCATCTCTTCGGGCTTCAGCAGCCGACGCCTGCACCCCGTGCAAAAGGTGTTCAAGGCACACCTGGGCACCGACTATGCCGCGCCCTACGGTACCCCGATCCTCGCCGTGGGCGATGGTGTGGTGGAGAAGGCCGGTCGCACGGGCGGCAACGGCAACTTCGTGAAGATCCGCCACAACGGCACCTACAGCACCCAATACCTGCACATGCGCAAGATCCTGGTGCGCGATGGCCAGCGCGTGCAGCAAGGCGACGTGATCGGCGAGGTGGGCAGCACCGGCCTCGCCACCGGCCCGCACGTTTGCTTCCGGTTCTGGAAGAACGGCGTGCAGGTGGATCCGCGTCGGGAGATCTTCCCCAGCGCCGACCCGATACCGGAAAGCGCCAAGGCCGCCTTCGCCCTGGTGCGCGACAGTTTGCAGCACCGCTTGGATGAAGCGGAGCTGACCGCCTCCAAAGGCCGGGTCGTCAATTTCTGATCGCGCTCTTTCCCAGCAGCAGGACTGAACTAGACGTCTGTGGCCTGTGCGTGCTGGGATCACGCACAGGCCACCGGCCCTCGCTTCGCTCTTCGCATTTGGAAAGCCCCGTCCTCATGGACCAATGTTCGGGTCGGCATTGTTTACATTGTAAACTTATCTATACTTGCACTATCAATCACGAACCCATGGAACACGAGATGACCCCCGAACAGAGCTTGAAGCTCATTGAGCGCATGATCGGCGACGCCAAGAAGAGCTTCCACCGGATGAGCTTCTACTTCCTCCTGTGGGGCGGCATCCTCACCCTGGCGATGGCCTCGCAGCTGTTGGCCGCCCAATTGGGATGGGAAGGCCGCTATGTGGGCATGGTCTGGATGGGCACAAGCCTGCTGGGCGCCGTCGCCTCCGCCATCTATGGTGCGCGGGAAGGGAAGCGCGAGCAAGCCGAGACCCTCGCCGACCGCGTACTGATGTGGTTGTGGATAGGCTTCATCATCACCCTCTTCGCCACCATCGCCGGAGCGGGCATCGCTGGCTACACCACGCCCGTTGGCGCCATCATGCTCCTTACCGGACTGCCCACCTTCACCACCGGACAGATGCTCCGGTTCAAACCCCTGATCCTGGGTGGCGTGCTGTTCTGGGTGTTGGGCACGATCAGTTTCTTCGTCGACCCGCTGTGGATGGGCATCTTGAACATCGCCGGGATGGTCTTCGGCTATATCATACCCGGTATCCTGCTCAAGCGTCAAGAGAATGGCCTTCGCACCGCTTGACCCTGTGCTGCACAACCAGCTGCGGCTGGCAATCACGAGCTTGCTGGTAACGGTGGAGCAGGCGGATTTCAACTTCCTACTGGAGAAGACCGGCGCCACCCGCGGGAACCTGAGCGTGCAGATAACCAAGCTGAAGGAGGCGGGCTACTTGAAGGTGGAGAAGACCTTCAAGGACAACTACCCGAACACGGCCTGCTCGCTCACCCCCGCAGGGTTGGCCGCCTTTGAGCACTACGTGAAAGCCATCAAAGGGTACGTGGGTAGCTGATGGAAGGGGGAACGAAGACTTGACTGGATCCGTCGATCACCATTCGGGGTCGGTCGAAAAGGTGGAACCGACCGGAGCGCGCGCCGTTCACAGGGCCATACCGAACGAACCCACCCCATGCAGATCAAGCACCGCACCCTTCTACAAGCCGCCGTTCTGTTGATCGTGCTCGTGTTCGCCGTAGTAGGCAACACCTCGGCACACAAGACCGAGACCGCCCAGCAGGTGGTCGCCTCCCCCTAGAACCCCACCACATATACCGTATGCCAAGGCCGTTCGCATCTGCGAGCGGCCTTGGTGCTTTCAATAGCGCTTCCGCTTCACGAAGACGTAGCCCCCCTTCTCGGCACCCCACACCTGCTGGCCGCTGGCGTCATAACCCCGGTCCCAACTCACCATCCGATCGCCTACGATGCTCACCTCGCTGATGGCATAGGCGGCACCGGCGCGCTGGTTCGCACACGCGCTGCCCTGGGTACCACCCACATAGACATTCCCACGGCGGTGGAGCGTGATGGTGCAGCCATCGAGTCTGTCCAAGGAGTCGGGCCGCAGGGCGTCCTGCTTGGCAGGATCGCGGTAGGCCCCGACGAATGCGGCTCCCCCTCGTATCGTCAGGATGTCGCTGGTGAAGGTGCTATCGTTCACCTCCTGCACATGGTAGATGCGTTGCCGATAGGGCTTGTCCTTCGCCTCCACTGCTGCCTGCTCCACGTAGAACCACGCACCATCCTTGCGCTTGCCCCAGATGCGCTTCATCTCCAACTCGATCTCCTTGTAGCTGGTATCGGCCCTGGCCTGCTCGGCGCTGGTGTAGGAACCCTCCATCAGGACCGCCAGCGACTCCAGCGCCCACGTGCGCTGCGCGAGAGCAGGTGCCTGCGCTGCCGCGAACAGCAGAAGCAGCGTGATGTTCCGGCCTATGCGCTTCACGCTGTTGGGGCCTCCACCCAGTCGCCGTGCTGCTTGATGAGCCCAATGAGCTCATCCACCGCCTGCGCGCTGGGTACGTTGCGCTTCACCACCTCCTTCTCCTTGTAGAGCGTGATCACACCGGGACCCGTGCCCACGTATCCATAGTCAGCATCGGCCATCTCACCCGGACCGTTCACGATGCAGCCCATGATACCGATCTTGATGCCTTTGAGGTGGCTGGTGCGCGCGCGGATCCTCGCGGTGGTCTCCTGTAGATCGAAGAGGGTGCGGCCACAACTGGGGCAACTGATGTACTCGGTCTTGCTGGTGCGCGTGCGGGTGGCTTGCAGGATCCCGAAGGCCGTGCGACACACAAGGTCTTCCCGTCCGCCATCCTCGTCCGCGATGAAGACGCCATCGCCAAGACCATCGAGCAGGAGCGGACCGATGTCCGTGCTGCTCTGAAGCACCAGATCCTCGTTGCCGATGTCGCCGTAGGCACGGCCGATGATCACCGGCACGTCGCACCCCGTGTTCATGAGCTCCACGAACAGGCGCCGCTCCTCGGCCATGCCGTGCGCGTTGTAGGTGTCCGTGAGCAGGACGGCGGTAGGGTCGTTCTTCAGTGCAGCGATCAAGGGACCGTCCACATCCTTGAGCAGCGCGTACACCACGTTGAGTTGCGGGTGTCGCTCGGAACCCGCGAGGTATTGTTGCGCGGTATGGAACGGATAGTGCCGATCCCTACCCCTGTTCTGGAGCCACACGGCCTGTTCCTGCACCACGCCCAGTGTGCCTGGGATCTCGAAGTCGATGGTGTGCTTGCCGAGGAAGGCGAGATCACAGGCCTGGTCCGTGATGTTCCACTTGTCCAACGGAACACTGTAGCGATAGCCCCACGCGAAGAGCGTGGCGGGGGTGATACGCTCCTTCCCGCTCAGGTCGGCCATGACGATGGGCACATGCCGCGCGCCCACGTTCAGTACCTCGCGTGCCGTGCGACGGGTATGCGTGAAGGGATCGATGGGCCACGTTCCGGCGCTGGGGATGGGAGCATGTCCAGCGCGACGCGCGTAACGGTCCACCAGGGCGCGCGCCACGGGGATCTCGGCCTCTGGTTCTTCGGTGAGGCTCACCCGAACGGTATCGCCCAAGCCATCCTCCAACAAGGCACCGATCCCCACTGCGCTCTTCACCCGGCCGTCCTCGCCATCACCAGCTTCGGTGACACCCAGGTGCAGCGGGTAGTCCCAACCGAGCTCCATCATGCGGTGCACCAGCAAGCGATAGGCCTGCACCATCACCTGCGTATTGCTGGCCTTCATGCTCAGCACGATGTCGTGGTAGTTCTCATCGCGGCAAACGCGCAGGAACTCGAACGCGCTCTCGACCATGCCAAGCGGCGTATCGCCATACCGGTTCAGGATGCGATCGCTCAAGGAGCCGTGATTGGTACCGATGCGCATGGCGGTGCCGTGCTCCTTGCAGATGCGCACCAGCGGAAGGAAGCGTTCCCGGATACGCTGCAACTCCCCGTCGTATTCCGCATCGGTGTACTCGCGTACATCGAACTTCTTCTTGTCCACGTAGTTGCCCGGGTTCACACGCACCTTTTCCACGATCCGCGCGGCGATCTCCGCTGCGTTCGGTGTGAAGTGGATGTCGGCCACCAGCGGCGTGCGATGGCCGGCAGCGCGCAACCGATCCTTGATCACCGCCAGGTTCTCCGCCTCCTTCTTGCTCGGTGCGGTGATGCGGACCAGCTCGCAGCCCGCCTCGATCATGCGGATGCTCTGCGCCACGGTGGCCTCGGTGTCCATCGTATCCGTGGTGGTCATGCTCTGCACCCGGATGGGGTTGTCACCGCCGATCCCGATGTCCCCGATGCGTACCGTGCGCGTGCGCCAGCGTTCGTAGCGGACGGGGGAGACACAATACAGCTGCTCTGCGAGGGAACCTGCGTGCGACATATGTGGGCGAAGATACCCGTGAACACCGGGGCACACCCTTCGGTTCACCCCCGCCCCAAGGGGTCGGGCTCCGCCAGTTCCTGCGCGGTGCGGCGCCGCTGGAACCAGCCATTGGCGAGCAGGCACAGCAGGATGAGGGCGATGCCCAGGTAGGAACCCGTCCGCATCTTCTCTTCCGCACCCCAGATGAGCAGTGCGATGAAGATGGTGTAGACCGGCTCCAGGTTCACCGTGAGCATGACGGTGAACGGGGACAACTGGCGCATGACGAGGATGCCGGTGACGAAGGAGAACGAGGTGCACACCAAGCCGAGCAACAGGTGGTACACGATGTCGCTGGTGGGCAGGTCCCAGAGCGGTGGGGGCAGGTCGCCCATCACCAGCAGGCCCACACCCATGAACACGGCCACGCTCACGATCTCGTAGAAGCTGATGCGCACCGGATCATCACGCAAGACCAGCCGTCCATTGATGATGTTGAACCACGCGCTGAGGAGTGCGCTGAGCACGGCGATGGCGATCCCTTCTCGGTACTTCACCTCCAGGCCGAAGAGCAGCAACAAGGCGCCCACGACGATGAGCCCGAGGACCACTTCATAGGCGCGGATGCGGCGCTTGTACCAGAATGGCTCCAGCAGGGCGGTGAAGACCGTGCTGGTGCTGAGGCACGCGGCAGCGATGCTCGCAGTGCTCACCTTGATGGCACCATAGAACGTGATCCAGTGGCCGGTGATGAGGATGCCCGTGAGCACGTAGTTGAAGAGTTCCGGTGTGCGAGGCGAAAGGGTGCGCCGCATCCACCAAGCGGCCAGTGCCAATCCACAGGCCGCGATGATGCACCGCGTGTAGACCAGGTGCAGGGTGCCTTGCTGGATGAGCTTGCCCAGGATACCCGTGAACCCCCAGATGAAGACCGTGAGGTGCAGGAGCAACAGGGCGCTGCGGCGACTTTGCATACGCCGCCAAGGTAGCAGGGAGGCCTACTGGATAGCCTCCATCTTGGATCGCAACGAGCTCACCAGGGTCTCCTGCCGGGCGATGTCCTCGTTCTTGCGCGCCTGGTCCTCCACGTTCTTCTTGATCTCCCACGCCAGGTCATCGGCCTTCTTGTTCATGGCCCGTTCTTCGTCCAAGGCCTTGCGGTGGCGGTCCTGCAGGCGAGATTGCTGCTTGAGCAGTTCACTCAGTTCCTTGGCCGTGGCCTCGCTAGGAGTGGCGGCATTCTCCGCACGCTGGGCCTCCACCTTCGGTGCCAGGTCCTCCAGTTCGCGCTGGGTGCGCGCTTGCTCCTGCACGGCCTCGGCAGCCTTCTGCTTGCTCTTCTCGATGCTCGCCTCCGCGCGTTCCTTCTCGCGCTGCAGTCCGTTCAGGTCGTTGCGCAAGTTGGTCAGCGCCTTCTCGGCCTTGGTCAATTCCTGCTGGGCCAGCTGCCTGCGCAATGCCGTGCTGCGTTCCTGAACGAAGCGCTTCGCCCCTTCGAACACGGCAGGGTCGCTGTCCGGGCCCACCCAGCCATTCCGCGTTAGGATGGCCACGTGAGCGGTGAGCATCGGACTACCCTTGCGCTGTTCCGCCTTCACCAGCACACGCACCGTATCGGGGGATACCTGTGGGACCAAGGCACCGGCACCGATGACCTCCTTCTTCGAGAGCACATCATGGCTC
>WBZX01002821.1_pt1 | contig 11517 bp, 10 predicted proteins | sample 5204211 | NCBI WGS metagenome assembly WBZX01 (sample SAMN12344362, study PRJNA552823) | activated sludge metagenome | biome: Activated sludge suspended growth; feature: Nitrification reactor; material: Wastewater; isolation source: activated sludge from nitrification reactor of wastewater...
GTGCCCCCGGTCGCACCTGCGCTCTCTTGTCCCGCCTTGGCCCTCGCCGCTGTCAACCCACACGCGAATGTGCCCTCTGTCCGAAGGCACCACCACTGCACTGCAACCTACGCCGGTGGTGGTCCACCGGGTGGGGCACCGCGGTGCCTGGCGGGGCAGGTGGTTTGGGGTGCGGGCGCAGGGGCCATTCGCGGGACGCTGAGCAGGCGGGTGCGTCGGGAAGACAAGGTTGCTCAGGCCGGTCAGGGGCACGGGCTGTGTTCCGCGAGCCTGACCCGGAGAACGAACCCCGGGCCACCTGCACCACCGCACACAGAGCTGGGGCGCGAGAACCACCGACGGCAATGCGCCGAAATCGGACCTGAGCCCGCAGCCTCACTCCGGCGCGGTCCACCTCAGCAACTCCGCCAGCCGCATCACCACCCAGCGGGCTTCGTCCTCACGCAGGCCCGAATCGGGGTGGGCCAGGCCGGTGCCGATGCGGCCCAGCACCTCGTCTTCGGCCAGCCGCTCGTCGTGGTGCAGCGCTTGGGCCATGGGCATCACCTGGTTGGCCAGGTCTTCGCACAGCTCGTAGCGGGCGCGCACCGTGGCGGCGGGCTCCAGCAGCCGGTTGCGCAGGCCCTGGTAGAGCTTCAGAAAGCTCTCGGGGATGGGCGTGAGCTGGTCGTCTTGCATCAGCTGGTGGCCACCAGGGCGGCGATGGCCTTGCCCATCTGTGTGGTGTTGGCCGTGCCGCCCAGGTCGGGCGTGCGGGGGCCGCTGCGCAGCACTTGCTCGATGGCGGCCACGACGGCGTCTTGCGCGGCGCGGCCTGCGCCCTCGCCGCGGGTGAGGTGGCTCAGCATCATCGCGGCCGACCAGACCATGGCCACCGGGTTGGCGATGTTCTGGCCAAAGATGTCTGGCGCCGAGCCATGCACCGGCTCGAACAGCGAGGGGAAGCTGCGCTCGGGGTTGAGGTTGGCCGAGGGCGCCAGGCCGATGGTGCCGGTGCAGGCCGGGCCCAGGTCGCTGAGGATGTCGCCGAACAAATTGCTGGCCACCACCACGTCGAAGCGCGTGGGCTGCAGCACAAAGCGCGCGCACAGGATGTCGATGTGCTGCTTGTCTACCGTGATGCCCGGGTAGCCTTGGGCCATGGCGTCGGCGCGGCCGTCCCACCAGGGCATGCTGATGGCGATGCCGTTGCTCTTGGTGGCCACGGTGAGGTGCTTGCGCGCGCGTGACTGCGCCAGCTCGAAGGCGAATTTCAGCACGCGGTCGGTGCCGTGACGGCTGAACACCGACTCCTGGATCACGATCTCGCGCGCGGTGCCCTCGTAGAGGATGCCGCCCAGCTTGGTGTACTCGCCCTCGGTGTTCTCGCGCACCACGTAGAAGTCGATGTCGCCGGATTGGCGGCCCGCGAGCGGGCAGGGCACGCCATCAAACAAGCGCACCGGGCGCAGGTTGATGTACTGGTCGAACTCCCGGCGGAACTTCAGCAGCGAGCCCCACAGCGAGATGTGGTCCGGCACGCTGGCCGGCCAGCCCACGGCACCAAAGAGGATGGCGTCCATGCCTCGCAGCTGCGCCTTCCAGTCGGCCGGCATCATCTCGCCGTGCTGCAAGTACCAGTCGCAGCTGGCCCATTCAAAAGGTGTGAGCTCCAGCGCGATGCCAAAGCGCTCGGCCGCCGCCTGCAACACCCGCAGGCCCTCGGGCATCACCTCCTTGCCAATGCCGTCACCAGGGATGACGGCGATGCGGTGGGTCTGGCGGCTCATGGGGTGTCCTTTCGGTTCAGAACAACTGGCCAACGTTGAGCAGGGTGAGCACGCCCAGCAGCGCAAAGATCGCGGCGGCGATGCCGTGCATCAGCTTCATGTTGAGCCGTCTGCCCAGCGCGTCGCCCACGAACACGGCGGGCACATCGGCCAGCAGCATGCCGCAGGTGGTGCCCGCCACCACCGCCAGCAGCGAGGGGAACTTGGCCGCCAGCGCGACGGTGGCGATCTGGGTCTTGTCGCCCATCTCGGCCAGGAAGAAGGTGACCACCGTGGTGCCGAACACACCCAGTTGGCGGAAGCTGCTTTCGGCTTCATCGTCGTCGATCTTGTCGGGCACCATGATCCAGGCGGCCATGGCCAGGAACGACACGCCGATGACCCAGCGCAGCACCTGCGGCCCCAGGGCCTGCGCGATCCAGGCGCCCAGCGCACCGGCCAGGCCGTGGTTCACCAGCGTGGCCACCAGGATGCCGGCGATGATGGGCACGGGCTTGCGGAACTTCACCGCCAGCAGCAGCGCCAGTAACTGGGTCTTGTCGCCCATTTCACCCAGGGCCACCAGGCCGGTCGAGACGAAGAATGCTTCCAAGATGGGCCTGCGCGCTGCGTGGTTCAGAAGGGGGCGGCAGTGTAGCAGCGAGGGGTGTCAGGGCCACGGCGCTCGCAAGGCCCCGGCCACCCTCCTCCAACAGGTTGGGTGTGGTGTGGGAGGCACACCGCCGCCGGCTGCCCGGGAGCCGGTCTGTAACATCGCCCGGCCCGCATGGTGCGGGTGCTCGACAACTCGAACGAAACCCCTTTCAAGGAGTGAATATGAACAAGGCACTGATCGCGCTGGCTCTGGCTGCGGTTGCAGGTGGCGCGATGGCCGCTGGCGAAAACAACGTGGGCTCTTGCGGCCTGGGTTCCAAGGTGTTTGCCGGGCAAAGCGGCATCGCCCCCCAGATCCTGGCCGTGACCACCAACGGCACGTCGGGCAACCAGACCTTCGGCATCACCTTCGGCACCCTGGGTTGCACCAGCAACGGCGTGGTGAGCTCGAACTGGAAGACCGCCATGTTCATCGACGGCAACAAGCTGGCCCTGTCGCGTGACGCGGCCAACGGCCAAGGCGAGTCCATCGACGCACTGGCCGCCGTGATGGGCGTGAAGGCCGAAGACAAGGCCCTGCTGGCTTCGACCCTGAAGTCGCAGTTCGCCGTGGTGTTCGCCAACGACCAGGTGGCCGCCAACCTGAAGGCCGTGCTGGCCGCCGACGCCCGTCTGGCTGGCTACGCTGCCACCATCTGAGCGTTCCCGACGTGAAGGCCAAGCCCAGGGCGACCTGGGCTTTTTTCTGCCCATGACCCACCTGTTGCGCCTCTTTCTGGCCGCGCTGTTCGTTGCCGGTCTGGCCGTGCCCGCCCACGCCCAGGACGCCAAGAACACCCGTGTGCTCACGGCCCCGGTGCTGCAGCCCCAGGGCGACCTGGCCTACCTGCAGGCCCTGCAGGCCCAGGCCGCACAGCGCCGCCTGGCCGAGCGCCCCGAGTGGCACGACCTGCTGCACTACCGCCGCCAGCCGCTGACACGCCAACTGCGCAGCCTGGCCGACGACGCCGATTTCTTCAACGCGGCCCTGGGCAAGACCGACCCCGCCGCCGAGCTGGCCGCCACGCTGGCCGCGATGTTCGACCCCGCGCCCAACCGGTCCGGCCAGCAGGCGGCGCGCTGCCGCTTCCCCGCGCGCTGGCTGTGGCTGCGCGAGCAACTGGCCATCGATGGAGCCCGGCTGCCCACGGTGGACTGCACCGCGTGGCGCAGCTGGCGCGAGAGCCTGCACACCCGCTCGGTGAGCCTGGTGTTCCCGGCGGCCTATGTGAACAGCCCGGCCTCGATGTACGGCCACACCTTCCTGCGGCTGGACCCCGACGAGGCCGCGGCCGACCAGCCCCTGCTCTCGTACACCATCAGCTACGCCGCCGAAGGCACCGAGGCCGACGGCATGATGTTCGCGCTGCGCGGCCTGCTGGGCCTGTACCCGGGCATCGTCACGAATGCGCCGTACTACATGCGCATCCGCGACTACACCCACCTCGAGAACCGCGACATCTGGGAATACAAGCTGGCCCTCACGCCGGCCGAGATCGACCGCCTGCTGGCCCACGCCTGGGAGCTGGGCCACACGCTGTTCGACTACTACTTCTTCGACGAGAACTGCTCCTACCAACTGCTCTCGCTGCTGGACGTGGCGCGGCCCGGGCTCAACCTCAGCAGCCACTTCACCTGGTGGACCATCCCTGTGGACACGGTGCGCGAAACCGTGGCCCAGGCGGGCCTGGTGCTCTCGCACCGCTACCGCCCTTCCAACAGCAGCGAGTTGGCCTACCGCGCTGCGCAGCTGAACGAAGACCAGGTGCAGCAGGCGCTGGCCTGGTCCAAGGGCGCACCCCTGCCCGCCGAGCTGAAAGGCGATGCGCTGGACACCGTGCGCACACTGGAGCTGGCCGAGCGCGCCGCCGTGTGGCGCGCCTCGCGCGGCGACTACGACGACGACGCGCTGGCCAAGGTGCGCACACCGCTGCTGGCGGCGCGCGCGCGCCTGCCCGCCGCACCGGCCCTGGTGGTGCCCACGCCGGCGGTGGCGCCCGAGCAGGGCCACCGCACCGCGCGGCTGGACCTGCTGGCCGGCCAACGCGACGGCCAGGCCTACTGGAAGCTGGCGGTGCGCCCCTCGTACCACGACGTGACCGACCCCGAAGCCGGCTACCAGCGCGGTGCGCAGATCCAGCTCGGCAGCCTGGCGCTCTCGCAGCAGGCCGGCCGGGGCCTGCGGCTCGACCACTTCACGCCGGTCGACATCCTTTCCATCAGCCCGCAGAGCGCGGTGGGCGGTGGCCCTTCGTGGAAGGTGCGCGGTGGCGTCACACGCGCCTGGGGCCTGCCCTCGGGTGACGCGCCGCTGGCCTGGGGCCTGAACGGCGGCCCGGGCAAGGCCTGGGAGCTGGGCAGCGCCGACCGCAGCGGCCGCCACCACGCGCTGGCCTACGCCTTCATGGACAACCAGCTCTGGCGCGACGCCAGCCACGCCGGCACGCCCTGGCGCCTGGGCAGCGGCCTGCAAGCGGGCGTGTTGCTGGATCTCGGCGCCGCCTGGCGCGTGCAGCTCGACGCCACCGAGCGCCGCTTTCTGGGCCGTGGCGGCCGCGAGCAGGGCCTGCTGGTGCACCAGCGCTACCAGCTCAACGCCGACAGCAACCTGGTGCTGCGCTGCGAATGGCACCGCCGCGACAGCCTGGCGCCGCAGCATGGCTGCGAGGCTGGCTGGCAGCACTACTGGTGAGCCGGGTGGCGGGCGGTTAGCGGCAGTACACGGCCGTGCGGCCGTCGCCGGGGTGGTCGTGGCGGGTGCCCAGTGGCCGGGTCATGCGCGTGAGCAGCCCCACGCCGCCACCCGATTCCACCTCGCCAAACACCACCTCCACCACGTCGCCCACGCGCAGGCTTTGCCCGGCCGGCACGCGCAGCAGCCACTGCGGCTGGTGGTAGACCTGGCCGGCGGTGTCGCGCAGTGCGCAGGCGCCCACGGCCACACGGCCCGCCGCGAAATCGGCATCGCTGAACTGGCTGTGCCGGGCACGCTCGGCTTGTGCGAAATCCCACTCCCAGGTCTGCACGGGGATGTCCACCGTGGCCGCCGCTGGCCGGCCCTGCGCGTCCAACGGGCACATCAGGTCGCTGGTGTTGGCCGGGCGCGGCGAGCCGGCCCGTGTGACCAGCGGCAAGGCCTGCCAGTTCTTCACCACCTTGCCCAGGCGGTAAATGTTGTTCGTCGGTGGGGCGGTGCCGTCGGCCTCCAGGGCCACCACCTCACCCGGCTGCGCCGCGCCACGTTGCGCGGCCAGCGCGTAACCCTGCCAGGTGCGGAACCCGGCGTATGCCGAGGCGTCAGCGATCAGGCAGCGCACGTTCAGCAGGCGGCTGTCGCGGATGGCCGCCTCGTGCACGGCGAACGACGCGTCCAGCCGTGCCCAGTGTTGCAGCGCGCTGCGGGTTTGAGGCAGGGCCAACACCTGCACGATGCCGGTGCTGCCCACGCTGGGGGTGGTCTGGCAGCCGGCCAGGCCCAGCAGCGCGAGTGCCTGCACCCACCAGGCCAAACGCGCCAGGTAGCCCATGGCCTCAGCGCCGCCCGCCGCGCTGGCCCTCGCGTGGACCGCCGTCCCGCGGCCCTTCGCGCTTGCCGCCGCGCTGCCCACCGCGCGCCTGCCACAGGGGGCGCTTGCCCTTGAGGTGGCGCTCGATGCCGTCGTTGAGCGTGTTGCGCAGCGCGATCACGTCGTCCAGGTGGCCGTAAATGCCGGGGAAGCGCAGGTCCAGCCACAGCCACAGCGTGCAGGCGCGCAGGGCCTGCTCCATGCGGTCGAGGCGGCTGTGGCCGTCCACTTCGTCCAGCACCTCGGGGCGGCCGGCCTGGCCGGTGGTGGCGTGCGCGTGGGCCCAGTTCAGGAAGTGCTGCACCAACTGCTCGGTGCGTGAATCCACCGGGGCCTGGGCGTAGATGAAGCGCTCTTTCAGGCTGAGGTTGCCGGCCTGCTCGTCCAGTTGCGCGGCGAGTTCGAGCATCTGCTCCAGTTCGGCCACCTCGAAGTGGGCGTTGTCCAGGGCCAACTGGTCCATGAACACGCTCAGCACCTCGTGCAGCCGCTGCTTGCCCAGGCGCTGGGCGATGGTGCTCACATGCCACCAGTTGGGTGCCACCGGGGCCTTGAAGTGGCGCGGCGCGCGCGGCGTGCGCGGCAGCAGCTCCTTGAGCGTGCGGGCCGCGCCGGGCTCGGCCTCGTGCAGCACGCCGGTGAAGCCTTCTTCATGGATGCCGTAGCGCCCGGCGCGGCCGGCGATCTGGTGCACCTCGCTCTCGTTGAGCTGGCGGTCGCCCACGCCGTCGAACTTGGTCATGGTGCTGAACAGCACGCGGCGGATCGGCAAATTCAGGCCCATGCCGATGGCGTCGGTGGCCACCAGGATGTGCGACTCGCCGGTGGCAAAGCGCTCGGCCTCGCGGCGCCGCACCTCGGGCGGCAGGGCACCGTAGATCACGCTCACCGGGTGGCCGTTGGCGGCGATCTGGTCGCGCAGCATCAGCACCTCGCGGCGGCTGAAGGCCACCACCGCGTCGCCCTTCTTCAGCGTGGGGATGGCCACCGGCCCGGGCAGCAACTGCACATGCTGCTTGCGCTCGAACTGGCGCACCAGCACGCTCTCGCCACACAGCCCGAGCAGGTTCTCGATGGCCGGCACGGCATAGCCCGAGCAGATGATGATGACCTCGCGCGCCGGCACGCCCACGATGGCCTGGGTCCAGGCCCAGCCGCGCGAGTTGTCGAAGATCATCTGCGCTTCGTCGATCACGGCCACGTCGATGACCTCGCGCGTGCCCACCATCTCGATGGTGCTGCTGACCACGCGCGCACCGTCGGCCGGCACGTTTTCCTCACCGGTCAGCAGGCTGCAGGGCACGCCGCGCGCCACCAGGCGGTCGCGGCCTTCGAGTGCCAGCAGGCGCAACGGGGCCAGGTAGGCGCCGTCGATGGCGCCGGCCAGCTTCTCGAACGCGGCGTAGGTCTTGCCGCTGTTGGGCGGGCCCACGTAGAGCGTGACCTTGCGCTTCAATTGCCGCGCCAGTGCGAAGGTGTCGGGGTAGCCCTGGAAGGCCAGCTCGTGGTTCAGGCTGCTGAGCGTCTGCTGCTCGCCCACCTGGCGCTCCCAGCGGTCTTGCGCGCGGGTGCAGGCGGCCATCAACTCGGGCAGGGGCTGCGGCCGGGTCAGCTCGGCCTGCAGGCGTGGCAGCAGCGAGTCCATGGACTTCGCATCGCACCACTCGCTGCGCTCGGCCAGCGCGTCCAGGTGCGCGGCCAGCTCGGTGGCGTGCGGGTAGGGCGCGGCACGCCCCAGCGCAGCGCTGAGCTTGGCCTTGTCGCCATCGCGAAAGAAGGCCCACACCGGCTCGGCGGGCACCGGCAGCTTGTACGAGACGGTGAGCGTCCCGCGCCAGGCCGGCGGGTTCACGGCCAGCGGCTGGCGCACCTGGCGCTCCCAGCCGTCGCCCACGCGGGTGATGCCGGAGGTGTCGAGCTTGGCGCTGCGCTCCACCATCAGGCTGCGGGTTTCGCGGCCCACACCCACCTCGTCCAGGTGCAGCAGGGCGGCGTCGATCAAGGCTGGCGAGATCCAGCGGCTGGGGCGCTGGTGCGGCACCGCCTTCTGCAGCAGGATGAGCCCCAGCGTGTCGAGGTGGGTTTCGAGGTTGGGCGCGTCCTCGGCCAGGTAGTCGGCCGGCTTCACCACCTGGGGCAGGTTGTAGGCCGCCTGGCGCACGCGCTCGAACTGTTCCGGCGTGATGTGGGTGGGCACGCGATCGGCGTGGCGCGCGTTGGGCAGGCGCAGCGAAGGCGCGGTGGCGTCGAGTGGGGTGTTGGTCATCCGGGTCTGCAAGTCAAGATCGCTGATTGTCCCCGTTTCATGGGCCACGCGGTGGGGCATCCCGGGGTGGCGGGCCTCAGAAACCTGCGGTGTCGGGCGCGGGCAGGGGCGAGACGCCCTGGGTCAGGGCGGCGATGTCCTGGGCTTCCAGCGCGCGCTGGTAGCCGGGGCGCTGCTGCAGGCGCCGCCACCAGGCGGCCACCGCCGGGCCGAAATGCGGGTCCAGCGCCAGGTGCTGGGCCAGCATCACCGCGTAGCCCACCGAAACATCCGCGGCGGTGAAGCGGTCTGCGCACAGCCAGTCACGCGAGGTGAGGGCGGTTTCCAGTGCCCGCAGGCGCGAGAGGAACCAGCGCGTGTAGTCGGCCACCACCTGGGGCTGGCGGCGCTCTTCGGGCTCGAAGCGGCTGTAGCGCAGCACCAGGGTCTGCGGGAAGGTGAGTGTGGCCTCGCCGAAGTGCAGGAAGTTGAGCCAGTTGCCGTAGTCGGTCTCGGTGGGCCACACCGCCAGTGGCGAGGGGCCATGGCGCGTGGCCAGGTACTCGCACATCGCGGCCGATTCGGTCATGCGCACAGGGCCATCCACCAGCAGGGGCACGGTGCCCAGCGGGTTGTCGTTCAGGTAGTCGGGCTGTTGCGTGCGCGGGGGGAAGGGCAGCATGCGCAGCTGGTAGGGCAGCTGCATTTCCTCCAGCATCCACAGGGGCCGGAAGGAGCGGGCGCTCACGCAATGGTGCAGGACGATCATGTTGGGGTAGGTCAGGGCCGTTGCGGGCAAAACAGCGGCTATTCTGCACAGCCATCGCACCCGCAGGAGCCCGCATGCCCACCGACATCGAGATCGCCCAGGCCGCCACGCTGCGACCCATCACCGAAGTGGCCGCGCGGCTGGGCATCCCCGATGACGCCGTGGTGCCTTACGGCCGCAGCAAGGCCAAGCTGGCACTGCCGGCGGCAGGGCCGCACATGGCCAGGGCCACGGGCAAGCTGGTGCTGGTGTCGGCCATCAGCCCCACGCCTGCCGGCGAGGGCAAGACCACCACCGTGGTGGGTCTGGGCGACGCGCTGAACCGCATCGGCACGAAGGCCATCGTGGCGCTGCGCGAGCCCTCGCTGGGCCCGGTGTTCGGCATGAAGGGCGGCGCGGCCGGCGGCGGCCGCGCGCAGGTGGTGCCGATGGAAGACATCAACCTGCACTTCACGGGTGATTTCCACGCCATTGCCGCCGCGCACAACCTGCTGGCCGCACTGATCGACAACCACATCCACCACGGCAACGCGCTGGGGCTGGACCTGCGCCGAATCAGCTGGAAGCGCGTGGTCGATTTGAACGACCGCGCATTGCGCGACATCACTGTGGGCCTGGGCGGCCCGGCCAACGGCTACCCGCGCGAGGACGGTTTCGACATCGTGGTGGCCTCGGAGGTGATGGCCATCCTCTGCCTGGCCGAGTCGCTGGCCGACCTCAAGCAGCGCCTGGGCGCCATCGTGGTGGGCTACACGCACGAACGCAAGGCCGTGCACGCACGCGACCTGAACGCCCATGGCGCCATGGCTGCCTTGCTGCGCGACGCCGTGCAGCCCAACCTGGTGCAGACGCTGGAAAACAACCCGGCCCTCATCCACGGCGGGCCCTTTGCCAACATCGCCCAGGGTTGCAACTCGGTCATCGCCACGCGCACCGGCCTGCAACTGGCCGATGTGGTGGTGACCGAGGCCGGCTTCGGCGCCGACCTGGGGGCCGAGAAGTTCATCGACATCAAGTGCCGCATATCAGGCCTGCGCCCGGATGCCGTGGTGCTGGTGGCCACGGTGCGCGCGCTCAAGTACCAGGGTGGCGTGGCGGTGGCCGATCTGGAGCGAGAAGACCTGGCCGCACTGCAGGCTGGCTTCGTCAACCTGGAGCGGCATTTGCACAACGTGCGCGAGGTCTTTGGCCTGCCCTGCGTGGTGGCCATCAACCACCGCAGCACCGACACCGCCGCCGAGATCGCCCAGTTGCAGGCCCAGGTGGCCGCGCTGGGCGCCCAGGCCGTGGTGGCCCGCCATTGGGCCGAGGGCGGTGTCGGCGCAGAAGCGCTGGCGCACGCCGTGATGGCCCTGCTCGCCCAGCCCGCCGCACCCCTGCGCCTGGCCTATGCCGACGCCGACCCGCTGTGGGAGAAGGTACGCCAGGTGGCGATGAAGGTGTACGGCGCGGCCGATGCCACCGCCGACCCCAAGGTGCGAGCGCGCATTGAAGAGCTGCAGGCCGAAGGCCACGGCCACCTGCCGGTGTGCATCGCCAAGACCCCCTACTCGTTCAGCAGCGACGCCAGCCTGCGCGGCGCCCCCAGTGGCCACCTGCTGCACGTGCGCGAGGTGCGTCTCGCCGCTGGCGCCGGCTTCGTCGTGATGGTGTGCGGCGACGTGATGACCATGCCCGGCCTGCCCAAGCGGCCCTCGGCCGAGCACATCGATGTGACCGACGACGGGCGCATCACCGGGCTGTTCTGAGCAGGACGCCCCCATGGCCGGCTACACCTGCTTCGAGACTGCGGTGGGCCCCTGCGGCATCGCTTGGAACGACGCGGGCGAGCTGCTGGGCGCGCAACTGCCCGAGGGGGACCGAGAAGGCACGTTGGTGCGGCTGCAGCGGCGCTTCCCCCAACTGTCACGGGCCTCGCCCCCCGAGGCCGTGGCCCGCACGCTGCAACGCTGGCGTGCCGTGCTGGCCGAGGGCAGCAAGGACACCCTGGCCGACGTGCCGATCTGCTACGACGGCATGCCGCCTTTCCACCAGCGCGTGCTGGAGCTGACCCGTCAGATCCCGCCGGGCCAGACCCGCACCTACGGCGACCTGGCCCGCGAATTGGGTGACTTGTCAGCGGCCCGTGCCGTGGGCCAGGCCCTGGGCGCCAACCCCTTTGCCCCCATCGTGCCCTGCCACCGCGTGATGGCGGCCGGCGGCCTGGCGGGTGGCTTCTCGGGCCCGGGCGGCCTGAGGGGCAAGTTGAAACTGCTCGAACTGGAGGGGGCGCCTCTCGGCGCGCAGTCCAACCAGCAGCCGGGGCTGTTCTGACGGGAGGCGGCGGCCGGCGCGTAGCCGTCGGTGGTTCTCGCGCCCCAGCTCTGTGTGCGGTGGTGCAGGTGGCCCGGGGTTCGTTCTCCGGGTCGGGCTCGCGGAACACGGCCCGTGCCCTTGGCAGGTCTGGGCAACCTTGCATTCCCGACGCACCCGCCTGGTCAGCGTCCCGCGAATGGCCCCTGCGCCCGAACCCCAAACCACCTGCCCCGCCAGGCA
>WBZX01000091.1_pt2 | contig 11510 bp, 8 predicted proteins | sample 5204211 | NCBI WGS metagenome assembly WBZX01 (sample SAMN12344362, study PRJNA552823) | activated sludge metagenome | biome: Activated sludge suspended growth; feature: Nitrification reactor; material: Wastewater; isolation source: activated sludge from nitrification reactor of wastewater treatment...
ACAATGCAGTTGCCTCTCGATGGTTACTTCGTCCTATTCAACCCTATGGGCATTCATGTTCGCTGAGTCGGATGCAGTTTCCTGGTTCGATGGTGTTCAGCTGCTGTTGGTGTTGCTGCTGGTACTACTGAATGCCTTCTTCGTAGCAGCCGAGTTTGCTCTGGTTGCGATCCGTCACACCGAAGTGGGGCAACTTCTCAAGACCGGTACCCGGCGGGCCAAGTCGCTGCATCGGCAGGTGGAATCGCTCGATGATGCCATCGGTGCATGCCAACTCGGGATCACCGTGGCCAGTCTGATGCTGGGTTGGATCGGCGAACGAACCATCGCCCACTTCATCTACCCAGCTCTTTCGTTCTTGAGTGCTGGCTGGCAGGCTGCTGCTGCCCACACTGCTGCGACCATCGTTGCCATCATCTTCATCACCGTGCTACATGTAGTGCTGGGTGAACAGACACCGAAGCTGATTGCCCTCCAGCGGCCAGAGAAGGTATCGCTTTGGGTGGCGATCCCTCTCGAATACTTCACTATTTCAACCAAGCCCTTTGTGGTCGCGATGAACTGGCTTTCGAATGCGATTACAAAAATGATTGGGCTGGCACCCTCAGATGGCGACCATCGACTTCATTCGGTGGAAGAGCTGACGATGCTGGTGGAAGAAGTAGAAGAAGCGGGGTTGCTTTCCTCGGAGCAGGCAGAGTATGTGACGAATGTCTTTCGCTTCTCATCGAAGAAGGTGGGCGAATGCATGCTACCTCGCGAGAAGATGGTCTGCCTGGAACTGCAAACACCACTTTCGAAGGTACTGGAACAGGTGCGCGAAAGTGCCCACACCCGTATCCCGGTGTACGATGGCACCCTCGACAACATCGTTGGCATCGTGAACACGAAAGACCTGCTGCACCTGGTCAGCTTGCAGGGGATGGCCATTCTCGATGATGCTATCTATCCCGCCAGCTTTCTCTTGCCTGACCAGAGCATTACCGAGGCATTACGGCTCTTCAAGCAAAGCCATCGCCACATGGCCATCGTGCGTAGCAATACCAGCGATGTGATGGGGCTTATCACTCTCGAAGATATTCTCGAAGAGATCATTGGTGATATCGAGGATGAGCACGATCAGCCTTTGACCAAACACCGCTATCGGCTAGGGCGTGGAGCACGTCGTTTCGCACGACCTGCGCCGCCTGCAGTGGTTGCCAAACCCAATAAGCCGACGATACCTCCTTCCATATAGGACCTCTCCCCATGCGAGCCGTTGATGTCATTCGCAAGAAACGGGACGGACAGAAACTCACTCGTGACGAGTTGGCACACTTCATTGATGGTGCCACGAAGAAGACATGGGAGACGTATCAGGTTTCCGCGATGCTGATGGCCATCGTCTGCCGAGGCCTGGATGATGAAGAAACAGCAGAGCTGACAGCATTGATGGTACACTCAGGCACGGTTCTTGACTGGACAGGCATTCCCGGGCCGATGGTGGATAAACACTCAGCCGGCGGGGTAGGTGACAAGACCACGCTCGTGCTGGTGCCTTTGGCTGCGGCTTGTGGCTGCAAGGTGCCGAAGATGTCGGGCCGGGGCCTGGCCCACACGGGTGGTACTCTTGACAAGCTCGAAGCCATTCCTGGTTATCGCATCAACCTGACACCCACGGAATTTCGCACTGCAGTTCGGGAAATCGGCTGTGCCATCATCGGACAGACCACCAACCTGGCACCAGCTGACAAGATACTCTACCACTTGCGTGATGTGACTGCGACGGTGGAGAGTATTCCGCTCATCGCTGGCTCCATCATGAGCAAGAAGCTGGCTGAGGGTATTCAAGGCGTGGTTCTTGATGTGAAGTGTGGCCACGGGGCCTTCATGAAGACATTGGACGATGCCCGGCTGCTGGCACGAACGATGGTCAACATCGGCAAGCACCATGGCGTGCGAACGGTTGCCCTGCTTACCGATATGGATCAGCCTTTGGGGCATGCCATTGGGAATCGATTGGAAGTGATCGAGGCCATCGAGACCCTGCAAGGCAAAGGCCCCCGTGATCTGGAACAGATTTCGGTACGGTTGGCAGCCTGGCTGGTGGTACTCTCCGGACAGACGAACGACATCCTGGAAGCTGAAGCCAAGGTGCGTGCTGCTCTCACCAGTGGCAAGGGTCTTGCCAAGTTTCGAGAGATGGTAGCCAATCAGGGTGGTGATGTCGCAGTGATTGATGATGTATCACGATTCGAGCAGGCACCACATCGCCATGCAGTCAAAGCACCGAAAACGGGTTACGTCACTGCGGTGCATGCCGAGCAACTAGGCCGGGCAGCCATGTTGCTGGGTGCGGGGCGTGAAAAGGTGGATGATGTCATCGACCACCACGTCGGCATCATCATGCACAAGAAGCCTGGCGACAAGGTAACAGTAGGCGATACGCTGGTAGAGTTGCACTACAACCACGTCCGCCACGTCATGGACGCCAACGATCTGGTGCTGCAGGCGTACACCATAGGCACCACGGCACAGACGCTTCGTTCGTTGATCCTGGAGACCGTTTCGTAGGCCACCTTGTACGTGCCTCACCAACGAATGTGTCTGTCGCTTTCGACGAATTTGAGAAGCGTAGGAATCTCATCCAGTTGAGGTATGCACGCATACCCTACATGAGCAGCATTGTTGCTGACATCAAGATCATCAGGCCATCTTCGATCACGGTGACGACGGACATGGGAAGCGTGAACACGGTTCCCAGGCAGGCGCACTGGATGCGGCGTTTATTGAAGATCGTTTCCAAGACACCAATGATGCTGACAGACATCACGATGAGCGTGAGAAGGTTGGTGACAAACGGATAGAGATGCAGCAGGAAAGCAAAGCCGAGTGCTAACTCAATGAATGGATAAGCCAGGGCGTAAGCTCTGCTGCGATAGGCCACGATATCGTATGTGGAATAGGCATCAGCAAACTTCTGCACATCGAGCAGTTTGAAGAACGAGAAGACCAGGAAGAACCCAGCCATGAAGTGACGCATGGCTCGTTCAAGGACGAAGCTACCAGCATTCCATTCGACGGCTGCGACGATTCCCAGCAGATAGAGCAGGATCAAAAGCAGTGGATAGTAACTGGCTTTCGGTTCAGCCGTTGGTGCTTCCATCGCAGGGGAGGTGGCTTTTACTTCCTGGAGAGTCTGATACCCAGCCGGTGCCAGCAATTGATTAAGCTGAATTTGAGAGTAACCGACTGCACTCTCGATGGTCAGGGGCTTGCCATCTGCTCCAAGATCGACCGACCAATGCTGGATACGCTTTTCAGCATCCAGTATGGGCTTAATGGATGCCAGGCAGGCACCACATCGCAAGTTGGTGGTAAAGGTTTGTTTTGACATGTTGGATGAGCTTCCGTTTCCTTCATTCTACAGACTCAGCAAGTAAATCATTAACCTGTACGGGTCAGTCAATCTGAGGGCGAAGAATTATCGAGATTGAACGAATGGTTACTTGATAAAGTGGACTATTCGAGGTTATTATCAATCAAGCGCGGATATTTTGCATTTATCTGAAAGGCATCATCATGATTCGTTTCCAGTGTGGAAATTGTCAGAATGTTGTAGCTGTTGCTTCGGTTTCTCCCGGTGGCGATCAGATTGCTTGTCCCAGTTGTGGCAACCTGATGTTGCTCAATGCCCCCAAGCCCGTGCTGGCCAGAGCCGTTGTCTTGAAACCAAAGCTTGCAGATGATGATGTCATTGACTTGCAACAAGTAAGTCCGAAAGTACCGGCTGTTCGTCCCGTTATCATTGCCAAGGTAGCATCGCCTGCACCTGCGCCAGTGCACTATCAGCCTCCTGCCCCTCAACAGAACATTCAACAACAGCCTGTCGTTGCTACACCTGTTGCTCCTCGACCTCGAAGCAAGAAGAAAGCCCGCAAGAATCACCTGCCTCTATACATCGGTGGTGGAATCGTGCTGGCAGTACTGATCGTCGCGGGCATTCTCTTCATGAATGCACTAGGCAAGGGTGATGGCAAGCAGTCTAACCTGGCGTTGAACAGAGAAGACAGGCCATCGAATAGAAAGAAAGTCTCTGAAGAGCCACAGGAAGAAGTTTCATCACTTGGTAATAGAGAACGAGAAAACAACCGAGGCAACACAACACCCAAGGAAGAAGAAAAGAAGACTCCTTCCGAAACGGAACCTCTGAAGAATGACAACAACAATGTAACCAGCAACGACGAGCAAAAGCCTCCTCAGTACAACAACTCCAACTCGGGTGACAAGAGTAGTGACACAGTTCAGCCTTCCAGCTTCGCTGGTAGTTCTGATGGCGGTAGCGGGGCAGACGTTTACCCCTATGTTCTCAAATCATCCACCTTCATCCTGGCTGTGACCAGGGATGGTCAAAACATTGGTGCAGGCAGCGGTTCGTTGATCGATGCCAAGAACCGATTGGTTCTCACTAACCATCACGTCGCTGGTGACTCAACGAAGATTGCAGTCTTCTTTCCCAATTACGACAGGAACGGTAAGCTGGTTGCAGAGAAACGCCAGTTCATGGAGCAGTTCCGCAATCAATCGAATAAGATCATCGAAGCGAAAGTGGTAGCTACAGATCCGAACTGTGATCTGTGTATCCTGCAGTTGTCACGCTTGCCAAGCGGTGTGGAAGCCTTGCCGTTCGCCAAGCAGAGTTGTCGGGTCGGTCAACGTGTTCATTCGATAGGCAACCCCGGCTCCAGCGGTGCACTCTGGGTGTATGCTCCAGGAGTCGTTCGCCAGACCTATCACTCTACCTGGAGAACGAAGAACGATGATAACACGCTGAACACGCACACTGCGGATGTCATCGAAACGCAATCACCAACGAATCATGGCGATAGCGGTGGCCCACTCGTCAATGACCGTGGCGAGTTGGTCGGTGTCACTCATGGTGGTAAGACCGATGGGCTTTCCTCGATCAGCTTGTTTATCGATCTATCCGAAGTGAAACGTTTTACTGATAAAGTTTCGCAGAAGCGATTCAATACGGAATTCGTCTCTTCCAACCGAGCTCCATTATCTGTGGGTGGAACTGCATCCAATACAGGCAACGGGATGGGTGGAAGCCTTCCGGACCTTGTTAAAGCTCTGGAGAACGCAGCAACACGAGCCAAAGCTGCAGAAGCACTGGGTTTGATGGGTGACAAGGCACGCGATGCCATCCCTTCGCTGCTCAAACACCTGGGAGATCAGGACGAGTTTGTTCGCCGAACCATTATGACTGCACTGAGCAAGATGGGCAATCCCTCGAAGACTGATGTGCCGATGATGGTCAATGCCCTTGGCGATCCCAATGTCAATATGCGACGATATGCAGCTACTACACTGGAGAAAATGGGACCTGATGCACGAGGTGCTTCCAGGGAACTGATTGCAGCAATTCGCGATACTGACCCGGTCGTTCGACAGGCCGCAGCTCGGGCAGTTGGTCTTTTTGGGCGAGATGTCAAAGACGCTGCCAAGGGACCGCTCGAAGAGATGATGAAGGATGCAGACCGAGACAACCGGATGGCTGCTGCCGAAGGCCTGGCAAGCATTTATGGCGCTGCAGGAGATCTGGAAGGTATTACCAGACTGATGAAGCAGCAGGACATCGATATTCGTGTCTATGCTGTCAAAGCCAGTGTCAAGCTCGGTAAGAATGCCAAGCTGTTGCTGGGTGATCTACTCAACCTCGCCAAGGAAGATACAGGTGAGACTCGCAAGGCTGTCATCAAGGTACTGGCACAGCTCGAGTATAACGACGCCAAGCTGGGGCTGAACCTGATCATGGAAGCTGCCAAGAACGGCGACAAGGAAACCAAACAGGCTGCCCTCCAGGCTCTGGGCACTCTCGGCAAAGAAGTGCAACCTGGCATGGTGGCAGCAGTCAAAGAGTGCATGAAGGACAACGACTTGAAGATGGCCTGCATCGAGACTCTCAAGAAGTTCGCAGGCAACAGCAAGTCGTCGCTGGTGCTGCTGGTTGAATTGGTGAAAGATGACGATGGAGCAATTGCAGATGCAGCTTCCACTGCGATCGTTGATCTAGGCCCCACAGCAGTTGGAGCAGTAAGCGAACTGATCAAGCTGATGGATATCTCAGGGAATGTTGTCACCCAGGCAGATGAAGCTCGGGTCACCAAGTACGCCAACTTGCTGGCGAAGATCGGCAAGACAGCCATCCCCACGCTGCGGCGTGGACTGGCCAGCCGCAGCATCACTCGCTGGGGTTGTGTAAAGGCACTCGGTGAAATTGGGCCACCCGCCCGTGAAGCTGTTCGCGATCTGCAGCTACTGATCCAGCAGGAACCCAATGAGTTCATCCGCCGGGATATCCAGGAAGCCGTGCGGAAGATATTGAATCAGTAACATCGTGGTGGCGAGATACCTGATGTCTCGCCACCACTGTTTCCTTCCTATTGGACGCTCTCCTTCGCCCGCTTCTCCATCAGATCAAGAATCTGCTTGTTACCCCATCCACTGGTGTGTCCTTTGCGTGGGGCAATAATGATCTCCCCTTCGAACTTCGGGTTCTGCAGCTTATCTGCCGCTGCCTTGAAGCGATGGACGGCATTATTGAGGAAGTAGTCGTCGGCATCGCCTACCCAAACGTGTAACTTGCCTTGCAGCTTGGGACCATAGTTGGGCCATATCTTTTCAAGAACGATGCGCAGGTCGTGTTTCTTCCAGTCTTCCGTCACTGCCTTATTGATCGTTCCTGTCTTGGGATCCCACAGCAAGCTTGGCAAGCCATCTTCACCACGGGGGCCGAAGGTGGCATTCCACGATGACCAATCCTTGCCACCCGTGTTGAACTTACCTCCCCGACCGATGACATTCTCAGCCTGGCACTCATGACGCAGGGTCATCACGGTTTCACCATTGATGGTTCGCTGCGATGGGCGTTCGAACTGGAACCCATTCACATAAGCATTGGCATCGCTGTAAATGTTGATGAGTTCATAGTCGCGGAAGTCGACCGGATCAGGACAGCTTGACCAGCAGCCGTTGAAATACTCAGGGTAGTAAAGCTGCAATGCCAGCGATACCCAGCCACCGGTGGAACCGCCGGTGGTGAACCGGCGATTGTGCCCACCACATCGGTAGGTCTTCTCGATGTACGGAATCACTTCCTGAGTCAGTGCATCGCCGTAGGGACCATTGTTGGCCGAGTTTACTTGATACGGATCGCCGTACGGGCCTGCACCATCAACCAGGATTTGCACGAAGCGTGAATCAGAAGGCATATTGCGAGCGCCTGTGTACCGAGTACCAAAGCCACCGATGTGCACACAGAGCAGGTAGTTCTTATCGGGTTCCTTGTCGAAGTTGGTTGGCAGCACGACAGCCACCCGATAGAAGAACGGCCGTTTGTGGAAGTCGCTCAGCAGCTTGGAAGGGAACTTGAGGAACTTCACCGTCGCTGTATCAGCAGGTGGCTTCTCGTCAGGCAGACGTTCCACCAGCGTGAGTTTGATAGGCTCGCTGCTCTTTGGATCCCACTTCACTGCAGTAGGCTTGCTGATCAGGTTCCCAAACTCGTTCGGCAGGCACAGATCACGATTGGTATGGAAGACCGCTTGGGCGACATAGTTCCCGGCAGGCACCTCGCTCAACTTGTTCACCGGCATCGCAGTCGATGTGTCATCAATGATGGCCACCTTGTCGGTAGTGAACTCATTCATGTCCACCCCGAAGTAGGGGGAGGCATTCATGCCATTGCCACCGATGGCAAAGCGTGGTTCGCTGCCACCCCGACGACGCCCTGCAGGTGCCCCTTCCTTCTGCAGGATCACCAGCACCCGACCGGTTTCAGCTGGCGACTTCACCAGCGATGGATCGATACGCACTTCGATCTTGCCCTGGGCATGTACATGCAGAGGGAGAGCCAACAGGAGGAGCAGCAGTAGGCGTTGCATGGATATTCTCATGGAACCAGAAGGACAAACAGGCACGGCGAACAACCTCGTTATCATACAATGGTGGAATGCGTTTGCCTCCTCGTTGGAAGATTGTCCTGCAGACCGCGATCACGATTCTCGTGATCGTCTTCGTCGTGATTGCGTTCAGGAAGCCCTTGATTGAACTGGCAGAGCACGAGGTTGATTTCCATGAAGGCTACCTGATCTGTGCAGGTCTGGCCTATCTGGGAGGCATCTCCTTCTCCTGTCTCTTCTGGTGGCTTTCCCTTCGCAGTCTCGGGCAGAGGCCTGATCCAATCAAGCTGCTGTGGGCCTACTATCTGGGCCATCTGGCCAAGTATGTTCCTGGTAAGGCACTTGTCGTGTTGCTGCGAACCGTCTTGGTACGCGGGCCTCATTGCCGTATCGAGGTAGCTGCCACCACCGTCGTGTATGATACGGTCGTGTTCATGGCTGTTGGTGCCATACTGGCTGCGATGGTGGTTTTGATCGGTGGGCCGCTGGGCGAGTATCTCAACTATTATCATGTGGCCATGCTCCTGGCTGGTGCGGTGCCACTGATGATTCCGCCCCTTTTTAATGCCATCATGCATCGGCTGACTGCCCCGCTTCGCAAGCTCCCTGATGGCAAGCATGCTCCTTTTCCCCGGCTTGGTATGAAGGTCCTTACCCTCGGTGTTGTCCTGCAAACCTGCTGCAGCTTCATGCTGGGTGTCAGCCTGGCCTTAGTCATCCTTGCCGTACGCAGTGATGTGCCAGTCTGGCCGATGCTCTTCGAACTGGTGGCCAAGCTGGCCGCAGCAACGGTGTTGGGCTTCGTCATCCCTACACCGGCAGGGCTGGGTACTCGCGAGTGGGCCATCATGGTTCTTCTGAAAGACCAGATCGGCCTCGAGTACGCTGCCCTCGTCGCTCTCCTCTTCCGTCTCACCTGGCTTGTCACCGAATGCCTGGTGGTGGCGGTGCTGTTCCCTATCCAATGGTGGCATCGGAAGAAGGTATTGCGAGAGCAAGCGGAGCTGACGCCTAGCGCTTGACGAACGCGATCCGCTTCTGCTGATAATCGAAGATCACCCGGAAAGGCTTGACCAGATCGCCACCGATGTTGCCCAGCGTTTCAGTGCTGTCGAACGCTCCTTGCCTGGCTGTCGCAAAGGTTGCTTCAATATCTTCGGAACGATGGCCACCCAGTTCGAAGTACTTGAGCTTGCCCTTCTTCGCCTTGAGCATGCCACCCACACCACCTGCTACGGTGTCGCTCGTCTCGCGGCCTTCGAGCAGTTTCAACTTCTCGACGATCGGAGCATGGATGGCAACAGTACTGCCTGCTGCTCCAGTATCGAGCTTGAAGATGCCTTTATGCCCTTCAAATTCTGCTTCGACGCAGGCGACGCGTGCAGTCTGGTACAACTTCTGCCAGCGGCCTTGAGCCCGGGCTGCGTCGTAGTTTGCAGGGTCAAACAGGGCGATGCTGCTCTTCTCCATATCGACTTCGACGATGCAGCGATGGAAAGCGCCATAGCCAACGATGCCGGCGATATGATCACCCATCACGCCATCAAGAAATGCCAGATCCAGTTCGATACAGAAGGGGTTCTGGAATTCCGCACGTCCCAAAGTGATGGTGCTGGGCTTGGTGAAATGGGTCTTCACTGCGCCACCCACGCCAATTGCAGGCAGGTCACCGAAAGTTTCCAGCCCCAACTCTTTCACCGTACCCTTGGCCAGCACATGGGCCCCTGCTCCGCTATCGAAGATGAACCAGCCCACGTCTTTACCGTTGACCAGTGGCTTCACCAGCAGATGTCCTGTCTTGGCTCGCTTCACCACCAGTTCTGCTGGAATGTTGTTATCGAACTTCACATCATCGGTCTTGTTGGCGCTCAGCAGATAGGGACTGATCGGCGAAACGGGGGCAGCTTCCATCTTGCTGTAAGTCACCTTCTCTACCACATCACCCGATGAAAGCAGTTCCAGCGAACCAGGTAGCTTCATGCCGAAAGCTTCCCGATAGTCGCTCCAGCGCATGATCACTTCGCGACCTTCTCGCATCAGCTTGACACTGACGGGAAGACCCGTCTTGGGATCAATCTCCAGTTTGCCTTTTTGTTCACTGGCTGGATGCTCGAACTCGAGAACGCTCAGTTTCTCTGTGGAACCAGAGTCCTTTGGTTCTTTGAATACCAGTCCCGACGAAGGATCGAGCCAGAGGCCGGAGTAGATCAGCCCCATAAAGATAGTGTTACGTCGATCTGCCAGCTCCTGTACCCGTTGTTCGCCGCCGAGGTCCTTCACCCAGGCATGAGTGCCATCGAAGCCCATTCCAGTGCTGATGCGAGCCTGGGCTTTCTGCATATAGTGCCCCTGGCGATTGAACTGTAGTACATAGTGAGCAGGCATGCCAGCGTAGGTGCCTTCGCCCATCAGGCGAATGCCCTCTTCGGGTATCTTGTTGAGGCTGATGCCGGTAGCCTGCCTGGCCTGCTGGATCAGTGCAGGGGAACGGCTGGTTTGCTCAGTGACATCCGCTTTCGTACCTTGTGCCCAGATCAGCGTGGGTTGAAGGCAGATGAGTAGGAGATACGAACCGTACAGGAGAATAGTCTTCATGTTGTCTTCCTTCGAGGAGCTTTCTTCTTTTCACGGGTTCGAACCGGGACTGGGGTGAAAACCCAGGCCATCGAATACACCTGACGGCTGACTTCGGGTGTTTGCTTGTGTTTGTGAAAGACCGAGAGCAATTGCTCTAGCAGGCGGTTTACCTCAGCTAGTTCGTCGGGGCTGAGCCAGCCTTTGACACGTCCGCCCCAGACATTCCGCTGCGAGCCAGTGTAACAGGCGGCATCGCTAACGATACTCTGCTGGAATTCCCGCAGACTGAGCCGCATGGCTCCTGCCACCACCTTCTTGATCGACTTGGCAGCCCTCGGCTGATAGACGATACGTGCCACCCGGCCCGGCACCGCATAGATGGCCCATTCGTGTCGGCCATTCTTTTGCTTCTCAAGGCACTGAACCAGTTTGACCTTGACTAACTTCTTCACATGGAAGTAGAGTGAATCTGCCGCTCGTCCCAGATGTTCGCCAATGGCCTGGATGGAAGAAGGCCCCAGTGCGGTGAGCGCATCAATGATTTCCTGCCTCATTGGCGACTGCAGCGCCTTGATCTGGGCAGGGTCATCAATCAGAAAAGTGGCAGGTTGATTGGATACAGGCATAGGTTCACGATTGAATTTATTGCTACAAATTCAATTGTAGCGGACCCATAGAAGTTGTCAAGTGTTGTTGGAGTACCGGCTTCAGCCGGCCAGCGATGGCATTGTTGATGGTTGTTCGTTGCTGGTTCATACTTTCTACCTCCTCGAGCCACCCGCCGCCTGAAGGCGGTACTCCAACACTGCGCGCAGTATCTCTGTGCTCTTGAGCGATGGTTTTGCGCATTTTGTCATGCAAGACCATCACTCGATGACATACCCCTGTCACCCGCTACGCGGAAAAAGGCTGGAAAAAGGCCGATTGTAGTCATCACGCTCCACCGTGATGACAGCGACGGTGAGCGTACATTGCAACGACGAAGGC
>WBZX01002824.1_pt1 | contig 11502 bp, 9 predicted proteins | sample 5204211 | NCBI WGS metagenome assembly WBZX01 (sample SAMN12344362, study PRJNA552823) | activated sludge metagenome | biome: Activated sludge suspended growth; feature: Nitrification reactor; material: Wastewater; isolation source: activated sludge from nitrification reactor of wastewater treatment...
CCCGCGCCACACGCAGTCGAAGACCCGTTCGAAGGACATGTGGCCGCTGTAGCGGGGCACGACGTCGCCGCGCGGGCCGACCGGGATCGGCTCTTCGACCAGGAAGGCCTCGCTGTCGGTCATCAGCAGCCCGGGGCTGTGGGTGAGCTTGGCCAGACTGGCGCCCAGGCGCGGGATGATGCCCAGCCCGGAGGCCAGCACCTCGCCGTTGCCGCGCCAGGCTTCGGAGGCCGCCACGATCAGCAGCTCGGCCAGCGTGAAGGAAGGGTGTTCGCTCATTTCGTTTTTCCTCAGAACACCGGCAGGGGCAGGCCGGCCATGCGTTCGATGCCACCGTTGCGGGCCTGGTATCCGGCTTCGCCGGGCGCGACGTAGGTGTCCATGTAGGCCTGCCAGCCGTCCGCCCCGGTGGCGCTGGCGGCGTAGCGCTTGAAGTGGTCGATGTCCCAGCCGTAGTCGGAGGGGCAGGAGGTGGGGTGGGCGCCGCACGGCGCCTCGACCACGCCGCTCACCAGATTGCGCTCGAAGGTGTTGCCGCGGGCCGCGGCGGCATCCAGCGCGAAGCGTTCCTCGACCCGCTCGGCGGACACGTAGCAGGCGTCGGCGGCACGGGCGAAGAGGTGGTCGAAATAGGGGTCGGGCCCGGTGATCAGGGTGTTGCCGAGGCGGTCGGCGACGTTCACGTGCAGCAGCGCCGCGTCGAGCTTGAGGGCCGGCATGGCGAGCAGCACTTCGCCGTCGGCGTAGGGCGAGCGGATGGTGCGGATGTCCGGGCTGAGGCGCGGGATGTCGGTGGCCAGGCCGCAGCGGGTGGGCAGGAAGGGCAGGCGCATGGCGGCGGCGCGCAGGCCCCACTGCAACATGCCTTCGTCGAGCTCCATCAGTTCGAGGCCGCCGGCCTCGCGGACCTTGCGGTACCAGGGCTCAAGCGGCATGGCGTCGAGGGTGGCGAAGCCGAAGACCAGCTTCTTCACCTTGCCGGCGGCGCACAGCATGCCCACCTCGGGGCCGCCGTAAGCCACCACGGTGAGATCCTTGAGGCTGGAGCGCAGGATCTCGCGGACGATGGCCATCGGCTTGCGCCGCGGGCCCCAGCCGCCGAAGCCGAGGGTCATGCCATCCCGCAGGCGGGCGACGACATCCGCCGCCGTCATCTGTTTGTTCATGTCGGGTCCTTGCTCGGAGAGGGGGTCAGGCCTGTTGCGGGCGGCCGGCGCTGAAGTCGTGGCCCCACAGGCTGACGCGGGTGAACTCGAAGGCGTTGTGGCGCGCCCAGTCCACCTGCAGGCCGCCGTAGCCGAATTCGAGGTCGAAACCGGACGGGGTCTTCATGTAGAAGGAGATCATGCGGTCGTTGAGGTGCTGGCCGAGGGTGGCGGAGATCGGCACCCGGTGGGCCTGCATGCGGTCGTGGGCACGGCCCACTTCGGTCATCGAGTCCACCTCCACCATCACGTGCACGCAGCCGCTGGGTTCCGGGTATTCGGCAATGGCCAGGCTGTGGTGGCGGGCGTTGTTGCAGTGCAGGAAATGAATCCGGATGGCCGGGCCGGCCGGGTCCGGACGGAAGTTGAAGACGTCGGAAACGCCGAAGCCGAACACGTCGCGGAAGAAGGCCACCGAGGCGTCGAAGCTGGGCGACGGCAGCACCGTGTGGCCCATGCCCATGTCGCCGGTGAGAAAACGCGACACGCCCTGCGGCGAGACGAAGGGCTGACAGTCGGAGAGATGCCCCCAGCCCAGCTCGTGGCGGTTGCCCGACGGGTCGGCAAGGAGCGCGATGGCCTGCATGCCGCGCTGGCGGCAGAGCTCCGGACTGGCCAGCTCGTAGCCCACGCCGGCGGCCTCGAGGGTGGAGAGCGCATGCCGGAAGGCGGCCTCGTCCGCCACTTCCCAGCCGGATGCGAGATAGCGTTTGTGCTTGCCTTCGAGCACCAGGATGCGGAACGGGCGTTCGTCCATCTTGACGTAAAGACCGCCGCCCGGCGCCGCTGCCGTCATCATGCCCAGCACGTCCTCGGCGTAGCGCCGCCACTCGTCCAGCCGCTCGATCTCGGTGACGAAGTAGGCCAGGCCGCGAATATCGATCATGTCTGCTCCCCTAGGGTTCTCGGATGTGTAGGGCGCATTGTGCGAACTGGGCGCGACGGCCTCATCGTCCGTTGAGACTAGCGGAGGGGGTGGATGCCAGATGGGGGTACGGGTGCGAACAATCGGATAGTTACCGTCACCACCGTCCATCAGGAGTCATTCATGCCCGTCCGCGCCCTTCAGCCCACACGCTGGCTTGCCCAGCGGCTGGGACTCTCGGTTTCCACCATCGAGCGCCTGCGCGCCCGCGGTGACCGCAACCTGCCACCCCATGTCCTCATCGGCCCGCAGACGATCCGCTATGACGAGGCGGTCGTCGAAGCATGGTTGGCGGCCCGGATGGGGTGGCTGAAACCCAGACGCCGGTCGCCTCAGAGGTGTCGGCGATCTCGGCGCCGTCATCGCCGGGGCTGCGCACTCGGTTCGGCAAGACGCGCCTAGTTTCCCTGGCGACGGGGTCCAACTGATTGATCACGATGCGAGAAGGAGCCTTTTCCTTTTGGGAAAGGCTCCTTCTGTACGGACGTTCATCGGTCAATCGAAGTTAACGGTTCAGAATGGCTGTAACCGGCTAACAACGACCGACCAATCCCGCCCCGATCCGGACCTCGTGCTTGCCTCACGAAGGACTTTGCCGTGCCACGCATCTTTGTCCGCAAGTTCCCCGGCGCCCGATCCCTTTCGAGTAAAATTCACCGAAGTCAGAACTAATCCTCGGCCACCGACCGGCCTTTGTTTATGCGGGTGCACTGTCGTCGTGTGATAGCAATTCCCTAAAGGTCATATATCTCTCCATGCCGATCTACGAGTTTGCCAGCGAAGAAATCCGCCCCCTTCAAAAGACTACGTTCAGTCGGGCACAGCTGCAGGAGCGTCGAGATCTTCAACGCCTGCTGCGGGCGAATATCCAGGTGGTCGCGCCTGACACGCTAGTGATCGCAGAGGAATTCGGGGATTGGGACGAGTCGCGCTGCCGCATCGACCTTCTGGGAATTGACCGCGATGCCAATCTTGTGTTGATTGAACTCAAGCGGACCGAGGATGGCGGGCATATGGAGCTGCAGGCGATTCGATATGCGGCCATGGTTTCGACGATGACCTTTGACCAAGGCGCCGACGTCTTCGGCCACTACCTCACACAGATCGGCAAGGGCGAAACGGATGCGAGAGCCGAGTTGCTCGATTTCCTCGGGTGGGATGAGCCCGATGAAGATGCCTTCGCGCAAGACGTCCGGATTGTGTTGGCCTCAGCCGAGTTCAGCCGTGAGCTGACAACATCAGTGCTCTGGCTCATCGAGCGCGGCATCGACATCCGCTGCGTGCGCCTACAGCCCTACGATTTTGACGGCCAGGTCCTCGTGGATGTCCAGCAGATCATCCCGCTTCCTGAGGTGGCCGAATACCAGGTCCGAGTTACAGAGAAGAAGCGCAAAGAGCGAGAGGCGCGCCCGGGCACTCGGGATAGGACCCGTTACGATGTCACTCTAGGTGATCGCCAGCTGAGGAGATTGCCGAAGCGACAAGCCATTTATCAGACATTCCGCTATCTAGTGGAGCACGGGATCAAACCTGAGGTGGTCGCCGAAAAGTGTGGTCCGAGAGCTCATCGGGCTCTTGTGATGGTCGAGGGCGAGGTAACAGCCGGGGTATTCTGTAGTAGGGCCACTGAGGCTAGGCGCAATTTCGATCCGACCCGTTATTTCTGTGGCGAGAATGAACTCATCTGCTTCGACGGTCGCACATACGCTTTTCTGAATCAGTGGGGTGGTACAGATTGGGTGCAGGCCATGACGTCGCTGCACAACGCATTCCCTGATCAGGGGGTCGATTTCACCCCGTCCGAATAGCTATCAGATCGAAACACGCTAGCGACCACGGTGCATGGAGGCTCCACTTAGTTACCTGCCGCATGAGCAGGCGACCTCCTTCTTTGTTTCGCCAAAGAAGGAGGCAAGAAAGGCGACCCGGCCACCCCGGAACGGGCTTTGACTGGACACCGAGCCTCTACGGAGGCAGTTGCTGGCGACTGGCCGTCGGGCACCTGTATTTCCTCTCCCCTCTGGCGTGCCAACTGGAGGGTTCGGCAGGCGGAAAAAGGGCTGCGCATGTTTGAGGAGGCGCAGCCGACGAGTTTGCGCAGACCCCGCCTGACGGGCCCGGAAGGAGGGAACCCCCGAAGGGGGCGCGACAGCGGGGCACGCTTTCTTGCCTCCTTCTTTGTCGTGCAACAAAGAAGGAGGTCGCCCGCCGGGGCGAGACCCGGCCAATGTGACGCGGACACCGGGAAATCCGCCCCTTTCCCCAAAAAACAAAAAAGCCAGCCCCGCGGACAGGGCTGGCCGAAAGTCCTGAGGACAGGGAGGGGAATCACATGTACAGGATGACCAGATCGTTGATGACGCTGGGGCGCTCGGCGCCGACCACGTGGGTATGCACCTCGAGGGTGAGCTGGGTGCCGCTCTTCTGCCTTTCGACGCGCTTGACCCTCGCCCGGGCGTGGATGCGCGAGCCGGCCGGGACCGGGGACGGGAAGCGCAGGCGGTCCGAACCGTAATTGACCATGTTGGTGAAGCCGGCGACTTCGAAACCCAGCGGAATCTTCATCCGCGACTGCAGCACCTGAACCAGTGCGCCGTGGGCGATGGTGCCGCCGAAGGGGCCGCTCCGGCGGGCCTTGTCCGGGTCGGTGTGGATCCAGTAGTCGTCGCCGGAAAGGCGGGCGAATTCGTCGATCAGGGCCTGGTCGACCACCACTTCGTTGCTCCACGCCGTGAACGCCTCGCCGACCAGCGCGCGCAGCGCGGCCTCGTCGCTGACCGCAACCCGGGTCACCGCAACGGGCGGCGGCGCTTCGGCGGCCGGCGCGTCCGGCAGCGGCGGGGCGATGGTCTTGTCGACGCCGGTGAAACGCAGCAGCGTGGTGCCGTCGCCCCCGACCTGATCGAACACCGGCTTGAGGCGCATGCCGACGCGGATTTCGTCCTCGGCCAGCCCGACCAGCGTGGTGTTGATGCGGACCCCCTGGTCGAGCTCCACCACGGCCAGCGCCTGCGGCATCTCGTCGGCAAAGTCGGGCAGGGTCGGGATGCGGGTCAGGGTGTAGGTGTAGAGGCTGCCCGCGCCGCTCACGTCCTGCCATTCCAGATCGTGCGACCAGCACGCGTCGCAGTGGCGGCGGGGATAGAAAATCCAGTGGCCGCAGCTCCGGCAGCGCGGGAGGGTGACGCGGCCGGACTTGAGGCCATCCCAGAACGGCGCCGAGATGTCGGTGCGCGCGGGCATCGGTTTGTTGGTGGACATGCTGGTCAAGCTCCCTGAAGGATGAGTGCGCCCTGCTCGCTCATGACGCCGCCGGTGCCGGACACGAAAACGGTGTCGCAGCGCTTGAGCTGGCGTTCGCCGGCGCGGCCGGAAATCTGGGTGAAGGCTTCGATGACCTGCGACATGCCGCCGGCGATGCCGGCCTGGCCGAAGCTGAGCTGGCCGCCGTGGGTGTTCATCGGGAAGTCGCCGCGCCAGGTCAGGTCGTGCTCGCGCACCCAGCGCATGCCTTCGCCCTTCGGCGCGAAGCCGGCGTCCTCCAGCGTGAGCAGCACGGTGATGGTGTAGCAGTCGTAAATCTGCGCGGCATCCACCTCGGCGGGCCGGATGCCGGCCATCGCAAAGGCGCGGGCGGCGGCCGGTCCGATCGGGGTGCGGGTCATGTCGGCGGCGTAGGTGGGCGACTTGAAGGCGAGGTGTTCGCCGAAGCCCTTGATCAGCGCGCTGCGGTGACGCGCCTTGGCGGCGAGCTCCTTGGAGGCGACGATCACCGCCGCACCGCCGGCCACCGGCATGACGATTTCGAGCACGTGCAGCGGGTCGGCCACCTTCCTGCTGGCCAGCACTTCCTCGGCGCCGAGCGGCTTGCCGAAGAACATCGCGTCCGGATTGGCGAGCGCGTTGGTGCGCTGGTCCACCGCGATCTTGGCCATCGCCAGCGGGTCGTAGCCGTACTGGGCGGCGTAGCGCTGGGCGATCATCGCGTAGCCGGAGTTCTGGCCCATGTGGCCGTAGGGCAGGTCGAACTCGGCCTCGGGGGCGCCGAAGGCGGTGCTGTGGCCGCCGTAGCGCATCGCCCGGGCCATCCACGCCGGGTCTTCGTCCGGACCGAGCGGCGCCATGCGCGCCGGCAGCACGCACAGCACGGCCTGGCAGATGCCCAGCTCGATGGCCATCGCCGCCCGCCACACCATCGCCACCGAGGTGCACCCGCCCAGGTCCACCACCTCGGCAAAGTTCAGGTTGAGGCCGAGATATTCGGCGGCCATCGCCGGCACGAAAACCGATGCTTCGTGAAACTGCGGGCCGTTGATCACCAGCCCGTCGATGTCGGCGGCCTGCAGCCCGGCGTCGGCCAGCGCGCGGGCGGCCAGATCGGCGACCTGCTCCAGGTGAAACATGCGCGGCGCCGTCTGGTACTTTTCCGGGCGGTACTGCGCCGCACCGACGATGGCCGCGTTTCCTTTGAGTCCCATGTGTCCTTTACCTCTGTGGTTGCGCCGGCCGCGGCCGGTTGATGGCTCCACGATGCCACAGGGCAGGAAGGACGGAATCGTTCAAATCGACTAGTCCCCGGCGCCAGCCGGAATGCGCCGGAACAGGCGCTGCCGGGACAGGCGGCGGCGGACGTCCACGCACGGCAGCGGGGGCCGACACGCCCCCGCCTCCGCGCGCTGCTGCGCCGCGTCGCCCGCGGCTAGCGGGCCATCATCGCGGCGTACAGGATGCCGGCGCCCGTGGCGACGGCGTGTACCGTCGGACACAGCGGGGCGCTCTCGCCGCAACCGGCCGCCGCCTCCTGGTCCTTGTCGGGCAGGCCCAGACCGAACACGCCGAGGGCCATGCTGAGTGCGCACACTTTGAGATACATAATCGTCTCCTTTGGCCTTGACGGCCTCTTGTAGCGGCTGCGGAACCGGGTCCAGGGGCGGCGCCGCATCCATGGCGGCACTCGCACCGGGCGTCTCCTCCCGGGTTCGTGTAATTCAGAGTGGTCCACAGATGAAGGTTGCGCATCGTCCAAACGGACTAGATCGCGACGCCGGCCCGACCGCCCGCTCAGCCCGCCACGAACGGGGGGTAACCGACCCGCGCCAGCACCTCCGCCGAATACGGCTGGTAGGTGCGGTTCGCGTCGTCGCGCACGTACAGCGGATCGGCGGAGGCGGCCGGATCGTAGCCCTGGCGCTGGAGGTCGACCTTGCGCAGCTTGAACGAGGCGGTCATGTCGGCCGCACCGGCCACGCGCACGAACTGCGGCGCGGCGTAACGCGGCAGGCGGGCGTCGGTCAGCGCATAGAAGCCCGCCGGATCGAAGCGCGCCCCCGGCTGCATGACGATGGCGGCCATGCCGGCGCGCCCCTCGTGGCCGGGCACCTGGACGCCATAGACGTTGATCACCTCGGCGCCGGCGCAGTCCGACAGCGCATCGGCGACTTCCTGGGTCGACACGTTCTCGCTTTTCCAGCGGAAGGTGTCGCCGATGCGGTCGACGAAGTAGAAATAGCCGTCCTCGTCGTAGCGCAGCAGATCGCCGGAACGCCAGTACGCATCGCCTTCCTGGAAGACGTTGCGGAGGATTTTGCTGCGGGTCGCCTCGGCCGAGGTATAGCCCTCGAAACGCCCGCCGCCGATGTCGGGATGGTCGACCACGTAGCCCAGGCCCTCGCCCACCTCGCCGGGCTGGCACAGGATGTAGAAGCCCCGCCCGTCGCGCGGATGGGTATCGGTCTCGACGTCGTAGCGCGCGAGGCGGAAATTGGTTTTCTCCCAGTACGGCACCCGGCCGCAGGCGCCGAGGCGGTTGTCGACGTTGATCAGCGCGGTGTTGGCCTCGGTCGAGCCCCAGCCTTCGAAAATCTGCACGGCGCCGAAACGCTCGACCCAGCGCAGCCAGATTTCCGGCGTCAGGCCGGCGCCCATCATGCAGCGCAGCCCATGCCGGCGGTCGTCGGGGCCGGCCGGCTGGTTCATCAGATAGCGGCAGATCTCGCCGATGTACTGGCACACGGTGACGCCGTAGTGGCGCACGTCGTGCCAGAACTCGCGCGTGCTGAACCTGCGCCGCACCACGATGGCCGCGCCGGCCTGCAGCGCGGTGGAGGTGACGGAAGTCGCCGCCGCCCCGTGATAGAGCGGCAGGCAGCAATAGAACACGTCCTGCGGCGTGGCGCCGATGGTCACCTCCATCACGTCGCCCGAGCTGAGCCAGCGCATGTGGCTGTAGCGGGCCGCCTTGGGCAGGCCGGTGGTGCCGGAGGTGAAGATCAGCAGGGTCGGCGTTTCGGCAGTGACGGCCGCCCGGTGCGCGCGCGGGAAGGCAGCGCGGGAGGCCGCCGCCACCTCGGCGTCGAAAGCCGCGTCGGCGCGTTCGGGGCCCTCGCCCTGCCACGGCTGCGCGGGGTCGGCGAGGCGCCACAGCGGCACGGCCGGCAGCCCGTCGGTGATCGTGAAGTTGGCCAGGCATTCGTCGCCCACCACCACCGCCTTCGCCCGCGTGGTGTCGAGGGCGTGGACCAGCGCCTTGCCGCTGACCTGGGTATTGATGAAGGCCACCACCACGCCGAGCTTGACCAGCCCGAACCAGATGAAGAAGAACTCCGGACGGTTTTCCATGGCCAGCGCGCACACGTCGCCGCTGCGCAAACCGCGGGCAAACGCCGCATGGGCGACCTGATTGGCCCGCGCATCGACCTCGGCGTAGCTGAAGCGCTGCGCGCCGTGAATCAGGAAGGGCCGCTCGCCCTGGCTGGCGGCCTTTTCCTCGAGCCGGTCAGCCAGCGTGTACAGATCCCGCGGCTTGATCCGGGCGCTGGCGGCGGCACGGCGGTCCAGCTTGGCCTGGGTGATCTCGCGGGGCACGACGCCCTGGCGCAGATCAGTGGAAATCAGTGGTGCGTGGTTTGCGCTCATGCTCGTGTCTCCCCGGTCTGTGGTGCAGGTTGCGATCGGCGGGGCTGTCCTCGCCTCTTCCAACCGCCAATCATTCCCGCGCCCGGGAGGCGCAACATCGTCCGGAAAGACTAAAGGCCGCACCGCCGGCGCAACTGGTCTGAACGGACGATGCCGGCGGCGACGCGCCCGGGCGAGCATTCGCGTGGAATGGCCCGCGCGGCGGGCGACCGACATCAGGAGACTTGATCGATGACCAGCCGGGATCTTCCCTTCGACCGCATCGCCGAACTGCCCGACGGCATGCGCCTGCACTATCTGGACGTGGGCAGCGGACCGGTGGTGGTGTGGCTGCATGGCAGCGGGCCGGGTGCCAGCGGCTTCAGCAACTTCAAGGGCAACTATCCGGCCTTTGCGGCGGCCGGTTTTCGCAACATCGTGCTCGACCTACCCGGCTTCGGCCGCTCCGACAAGCCGGCCGACGCCCACTACAACCTCGATTTCTTCGTCTCCAGGCTGTCGGCGTTTGTCGATACCATCGGCGTCGACCGGTGCACGCTGCTCGGCAACTCGCTCGGCGGGGCGATCGCGCTGGGCCAGGCGCTGGCCCGGCCGGAGCTCGTCGAACGGCTGATCCTGATGGCGCCCGGCGGCGTCGAGGAGCGCGAAACCTACTTTCAGATGGAGGGCATCCGGCGCATGGTGGAAACCTACGCGGCCGGCCCGATGGGCGTCGAACAGATGCGCCACGTGATGAGCCTGCAGCTCTACGACGCCTCGCAACTCGACGAGGCGCTGCTCGCCGAGCGCGCCGCGGTGGCGGCGACCCAGCCAGCCAACCTGTTCTCGACCATGCTGGTGCCCAACATGACCGACAGGCTGCACGAACTGCGCTGCCCGGTGCTCGGCTTCTGGGGGGTGGACGACCATTTCAATCCGGCCAGCGGCGCGGCCAAGATCCTGGCGCGGGCGCCTGCCGCCCGCTTCATCATGCTCAACCGCTGCGGCCACTGGGTACAGGTGGAACATGCCGACCTGTTCAACCGCAGCTGTATCGATTTCCTGACGCGGGGCTGACCACCATGGGCAACTTTGACAACCTGCTGCGCCCCGGCCGCATCGGCCGGATGGCGCTGCGCAACCGCATCGTGATGGCCCCGATGGGCTCCAACTTTGCCGAATCCGACGGCCGCTGCGGCGAACGCATCCAGGCCTACTACGAGGCCCGCGCGGCCGGCGGCGCCGGCCTGCTGATCATGGGCGTGTGCGCCATCGCCTATCCGGCCGGCACCGCCGAACCCTATCAGGTGGGCGTCTCGGACGACCGCTTCGTGCCCGGCCTGACGGCGCTGGCCGAGCGGGTGCACCGCCACGGCGCCAAGGTCGCCATGCAATTGCAGCACGCCGGCAAGACCGCCGTGCGCGACCTCGCCGAAGGCCGCGAGCTGTGGGTGCCGTCGTCGCCGCCGCCGCTCAAGACCGACATGATGCAGGCCCTGACCCGCGAGGAACTGGGCGCCTTCATCAGCTCCAGCAAGCGCCGCGAAGCCCCGGGCGTGACGATCCGGGTCATGGACCGCGCCGACATCGCGCAGATGGCCGAGTGGTTCGCCGCCGCCGCCGAGCGGGCCAGACGGGCCGGCTTCGACGGGGTGGAGATCCACGCCGCCCACAGCTACATCATCGCCGGCTTCCTGTCGTCCTACTACAACCAGCGCGACGACGAATACGGCGGCTCCCTGGAAAACCGGGCGCGCATGCTGCTGGAAGTCATCACCGCGGTGCGCGCGCGGGTGGGCGCCGATTTTCCGCTTTGGCTGCGCCTCGATGCCGAGGAGATCCGCACCCCCGGCGGCATCACCCTGGACGACGCCAAGGCCGTGGCCCGGATGGCCGAGGCCGCCGGCGTCGACGCGGTGAGCGTCTCGGCCTACGCCAACACCAGCACCGGCGTGGCCTTCACCGAAGCGCCGCTGGTCCAGCAGAAGGCCGCGTTCCTGCCGTCGGCCGCAGCGATCAAGGCCGGCCTGACGATTCCGGTGATCGCCGTCGGACGCCTGGAGCCGGAGGTCGCCGATACCGCCATCGGCGCCGGCCAGTGCGATTTCGTGGCCATGGCCCGCAAGCTGCTGGCCGACCCGGACCTGCCCCGCAAGCTCGCCGAGAACCGGCCGGAAGACATCCGCCCGTGCATCTATTGCTATGCCTGCGTAAGCCAGATCTTCATCAACCAGCGCGTCAAATGCGCGGTGAACCCCCTCACCGGCCACGAGTTCGAAACCGCCGTGACGCCAGCTGCCGCGCCGCGCCACGTGGTGGTGGTGGGCGGCGGCCCGGCCGGCCTGGAGGCGGCCCGGGTGGCGGCGACGCGCGGCCATCGGGTCACGCTGCTGGAACGCAGCGGCCGCCTCGGCGGCACGCTGTTCTTCGCCGGCCTGGCGTACGCCGAGAACGGCGCGCTGCTCGATCATCTGGCCG
>WBZX01002825.1_pt1 | contig 11502 bp, 9 predicted proteins | sample 5204211 | NCBI WGS metagenome assembly WBZX01 (sample SAMN12344362, study PRJNA552823) | activated sludge metagenome | biome: Activated sludge suspended growth; feature: Nitrification reactor; material: Wastewater; isolation source: activated sludge from nitrification reactor of wastewater treatment...
CGACGACCTCGTCCGCGCGAGCCTGGTGACCTCGCTGCGACGTGGCGGCTACGAGCCGATCGCGTTCGCGGATCCCGAGGCCGCGGCACGGGAGCTCGAGTCCGGTCTGGCGTGCGAGATCCTCGTGACCGACGTCGTGATGCCGCGGCTCTCGGGGCCCGAGCTGGCGCGGCGTGTGCTCGCGCGGCGACCCGGGCTGCGGGTGTTGTTCGTGAGTGGCTATCTCGATCAACACGACGCGACGAGCCTGCCCGGTCGTCTGCTCTCCAAGCCGCTGCGGACCCGCGAGCTGCTCGACGCCGTTGCCGCGGCGCTCACCGAGACCTGGCCGCAGGCGTCTGGCGGCTGATCACGCGCGACCGCTTCGGTGGAGGCGCGGCGGATGACCGGACCCGCGCAGGCGCGTATGATCGTCCTCGCGTGACGGGCGGGCGTGCATGGTGGCCGTTGGCCGGATTCGTCGGTGTCGTTGCGGGCGTCGCGTGCGGCGGCGGATTCGCTTGCAAGGGTGACGATGACTGTCGCAGCGCACAGGGTCGGGGCACCTGCGAGGCCACCGGCTGGTGCTCGTTCCCCGATCCCTCGTGCGCGTCGGGGCAGCGCTATGGCGAGCACGCCGGCGGTGGGCTCGCGCGCGCGTGCGTGGCGAGCGACGGGCAAGCCGACTCCGGCAGCGAGGGCGTGACCACGACCACCAGCTCCACCGGTACAGGCAACAGCAGCTCCGGCGGGGGTGTCGAGGCGTCGACGCAGGCGGGCAGCTCGGGCAGCGGCGCGAGCGAGGGCACGCCGGCGTCGTGCGGGGACGGCGTGCTCGACGAGGCCGAGCTCTGTGACGACGGCAACCAGGTCGATGGCGACGGCTGCAGCAGCAGCTGCGTCACCGCGGGCACGGTGCAGTGGTCGATCACCTTGGCCGGCGACGCGTACGGCACCGGACAGTCGATCGAACGCCTGCCCGGCGGCGACCTCGTGGTCGGCGTCGCCTTGTCCGACGGCCCGACGTCGAGGTCGACGGTGCGACGCATCGATCCCGAGGCGGCGACCTCGTGGAGCTGGGAGTACGAGTTCGCCGGCGACGCCGTGTTCACCTGGGGACTCGCGGTCACCGACGTCTCGTCGGAGTCAGCCATCGCCGTCGCGGCCTACGGCTACGACGACGGTGCCGGCGTCATCGCGCGGCTGGGCGGCGACGGGCAGGCGTTCTGGCAGGTCGAGACCGCGTCGACCTCGTGGTTCGGTGCTGCACTGCCGCAAAACGGCCAGCTCTGGGCCGCCGGTTCGGCCGCGGGCGAGGCCGTGCTGCACGCCTACGACGACCAGGGCGTACTGCTCGAGGAGCTGACCGGCCCGCCCTACGCACCGGTGGGCGCGACATTCTTCGACCTGATCGCGGTGCCGGGCGGGCTCGCGGGCGCCGGCGACTACGCCACCATGCGCGGCCGCGAGGGCTTCGTGCGCGAGTCGAACGCGGGGGGCAGCGTGACGACGTCGTTGACCTTCGCGCCGTCGACCGACACCGAGGTCCTCGCGCTCGCGCTCGACCCAGCGCTGCCCGAGCGACGCTGGGTGGTCGGCTACGCCGGCGCGCAGGGCGGCTGGGTCGGTCGCGTCGACGACGGCATCCAGACCGTCGCGCCGACCATCGTCACGCAGACCTTCAGCGCCAACCTCCACGGCGTGGCGGTCGACGCCATGGGCAACGCCATCGCCGTGGGTTGGGACTCGACCCACGGGACCCGCGATCCCTACGTCGTCAAGGTCGCGCCCGGCGGCGAGGTCGTGTGGTCTGCCACCGAGATCACCGACGACGGCGACGACGATCTCCGTGACGTCACGGTGGGCGAAGACGGTGCCATCTACGTCGTCGGCACCCGTATCGACGTCGGCGGCACTGCGCAGGCGTGGATCGCCCGGCTGACCCCATAGAAGGGCCGCCTAGCGCGCGAGCATCGAGATCCCGGCGGCGGCCAAGAACGATTGCTCGTACTGCAGATCGGTCGCCGTCATGCCGTGGGTTTCGAGCCAGCCCTTGGGGAAGCGCAGCTCGACGATGGCACCGGCCGCGACCAGCTCCGGCACCACCGCACCCTCGGGATCGCGGGCGCGGTTGAGTGTCGCGGCCAGGCGCAGGAGCACCGCCAGTCGCACGGCGTTTTGTCCCCCGACCGCGCGCAGCTCCGCGACCCGCTCCGGACGCAGGCGTCGACGGTGGGCGCCGACCAGCGCCGCGAGGTAGCCCTGCTGCTCGCGTGAGAACCCCGGCAGATCCGAGTTCGCGATGAGATAGGCGCCGTGCTTGTGGTAGCCGGTGTAGCTGAGCGCGAGGCCGACCTCGTGCAGGCGCGCCGCCCAGCCCAGCATCATGCGCAGATCGGGGTGGTGCAGCTCCCACGCGGTCTGGGCCCGCTCGAACAGCGTCGTCGCGGTGCCCTCGACGCGCGCGGCCTGGGCCCGGTCGACGGCGTAGCGCTCGCACAGCCACTCGATGGTGCGCTCACGGACGTCCTCGTGCGAGATGCGACCGAGCGTGTCGTAGAGCAGGCCCTCGCGCAGCGCACCGGTGGCCGGCAGCATGCGCTCGATCTTCAGGCTCTTGAACGCGCCGTAGAGGATGGCGAAGCCGCCGGGCAGGACCGATGCGCGCTCACTCGACAACCCCGGCAGTGACAGCTTGGAGATGCGGCCGGCGGCGATCATCGCGTCGCGCAGCGCTCGCAGCCCGTCGCGGGTGATGCCATCGCCCCAGCCGTTGGCGCGCAGGATCGCGTCGATCGAGAGAATCGTGCCCGAGCTGCCGATCGCGGTGACCCAGCCGGTGCGACGGAATGCCTGCTCGATGGTCTCGAGCTCGACGCGCGCGGCGGTGGTGGCCTCGCGGAACGACTCGCGGCGCAGGCGGCCGTCGGCGAAGAAGCGGGTCGTGTGCGAGACGCAGCCGACGTGCAGGCTCTCGGTCAACCGCGCGTCGAAGCCCTCGCCGATGATGCACTCGGTGCTGCCGCCGCCGATGTCGATCACCAGGCGGCGTTCGTCGACGCCGCCCTGCGATTGCACGACGCCGAGGTAGATGAGGCGAGCTTCCTCGCGGCCGGGGATGACCTCGACCGGGTGGCCGAGCGCGGCGGTGGCCTTGCGAAGGAACTCGCGGGCGTTGCGAGCCTTGCGGAGCGTGTTGGTGCCGACCGCCCGCACGCGCACACCGGCCGGCAGTCGCTCGCCGAAGCGCCGTAGGCAATCGACGCCGCGCTCGATCGCTTCGGACGTGAGGTTGTTGCGCTCGTCGAGGCCGGAGGCGAGTGCGACCCGCTCGCGCATGCGGTCGATGATGGTCAGCTGACCGTCGACCACGCGCGCGACGACCATGTGGAAGCTGTTGGAGCCCAGGTCGAGGGCGACCAGCTGTGTGGGCTCGGCCATCGTTGGTGCGGGGCAAGGTACCAGCTCCAGCGGGTATCGGTGGTGTGCGCCGTCGACCCATCTGTGCCGCTCGCGGGGCGCACGGGCCCGACGACGCCGCGCGCAAGGGCGGCTCGGTGGCCGCGAGGCCGTGCATGGCCGTTCGTGCGGTCCCGCGGGCCCCCCGCACGCGATCTCGACGCACGGCGCACCCGATCGGCCGGCGTCTGGCTTACCCTCTGGATCGACGTGTGGGTGCACCTGTTTCGCCACGGCATCGCGATCGACCCGACCGACCCGTCGTGTCCGACCGACCCTGAACGTTTCCTGACCGACAAGGGGCAGGTGCGCACGCGGCTCGCGGCCCGAGGCCTGCGCGCGATCGGGATCGCACCCGAGGCGATCATCGCGAGCCCCTACGTGCGCGCGCAGCAGACCGCCCAGATCGCCCGCGATGAACTCGGCGGTGAGGCGATCGCCCTGGTCACCGCCGACGTGCTGACGCCGATGGCCGAGCCCGCCGCGGTGGTCGAGCTGCTGCGCGCACGCACCGAGCAGAACCTCATGTGCGTCGGACATGCGCCGAACCTCGACCGCGTGCTCGCCTATCTGACCGGCGCCGACGATCCCATCAGCGCGCTCAAGAAGGCCGGCTGCGCGAGCCTCGAGATCCGCCATGGTCGCCCCGGTCCTGGCACCGCGACGCTGGTCGGGCTCTACCCCACCAACGTGCTGCGACGGCTCGGCGGCGACGACGTCGAGTAGCGCGTCACTCGACGCGGGTGATGGCCAGCGCGACGTGTCCGCGCGAGGGCTTCGCGAGCACCTCGATGCGGGTGACGTGACCGTCGTCGTCCTCCACGAACAGCACGTCGCCGGGCTCGACGCGCACCTTCTCGTGCAGGGTATCGCCGTCGACCTCGACCAGGTCCGAGCGCTTGGTCGTGAGCGCTTGGTCGGCGTAGAAGCCGGGGTGCGCGTAGGCGTACGGGCGCACGGGGTCGCCGTCATCGGCGATCGCGATGTCGCCTTCGTCGATGAAGAACAACCAGTCGCCCTGCTGCGCCGCCGGCAGGCTCTCGCGCCCGCGTACGTAGTAGAAGTCGGCGTTGCCGACGGTGCTGTCGGTCAGCAACGATGCGAACTCCCGCAGCGCCTCGGGGTTGGCCTGCACGTTCTGCTTCACCTGCTCGATCATCTGCTCGGGCGGCACGCCGACCTCGACGTCGGTCATGGTCATCGCCACGTCGGCCTCACCCTCGGCGAGGCCACCGTCGTGCAGCCGTACCTGCGCCAGCTCGAGCTCGATGTCCCAGATGTACGCCGGCGCGGGTGGTGAACCGGCGCCGTTGAAGGTCTCGAGCTCGACCCACCCGGTGTCGTCGATGCAGCCGCTGAAGGCCGTGACGCCGGTGCCGAGCTCGTAGTCCTTGCAGTGGGCTGGGGTCTCGGCGATCGCGGTCTTGGCCATGTCGAGGATCAGTCGCTCGAATTCCCACGGCGGCAGCGACCAGCCGCTCGAGTTGCCGGTCGGTAGCGGCTCGCGTGCGTCGCCGCCCGGGACGAACGCGTCGTTCTCGACCAGGCCGAAGCCCAGCCGCGAGACCTTGGGCACCGGCACCAGGCCGCTCAGCGTCATCCAGTCCGGATCGCTGAAGTCGTGCACGGTCTCGATCTGGCCGCCGATGCTGTTGACGCTGGCGACGTCGCCGTTGGCGAGATCGAGGCCCTTGTACGGCAGCGCGTTGGCGTTGACCTTCGAGGTCATCGCGAACTCGTCCTCGACCACGGTCACGCCGGCGGCCTCGAGCACGAAGCCGGGGTGGCCATCGACCGGGCCGAAGCGCGTGGCCATGTCCTCGAAGTTGGTGATCACGTCGGCCAGCGTCAGCGGGATGTGGCCGGGCGCGACCGGGTACTCGCCGTCGGGGTGCTCGGCGTCGACGGGCCCGCGCCGGGTTTGCGCGTTGGGGTGGGTCGCGACCACGTTGGAGAGCATCACGTCGGCGACGACCTCGACCGGGATCACTGGATCGGTCACGCCGATCGCGAGCAGGTCGGCCAGGCACTTGGCGCGCGGGATGCCGACCGCCGACGACAACGCGATGAGCTCCTCGAGGTTGGTGCCCTCGAGCTCGGCGTTGTCGGGCGTCATCAGCACCAGCTTGCGCATGTTCTGGGCCGCGACTGGCAGCGCGTCGACCTCCTCCTCTGGCATGTCGCGCAGGCGCTCGAGCGCGTTGACCAACAGCGGCCTGGCGTCGAGATCGAGCAGCCATACGTCCTGCAGCACCCGCCGCGGCATCGCGCGCAGCTGCTCGAGGCTGTTGGTCTTCGCGAAGCCCTTCACGTCGAGTCGGAGGTAGCGCAGGTCGACCTCGCGGGTCTCGCCGACCGCGATCTCGGTGGGATCGCCGGGCACGCCGACGCCGTCTTCGTGGCACGCGGCCGCGAACGCTGGCAGGAGCGCGAGGCACAACGGCATGTGGGAACGCGTCGCGCGGGACATGGCTACTCCTTGCGTGCGAGGTGCACGGCGATGGTGTCGTCGTCGGTCGGCAGCTCGAAGCGCGCGCGCCAGGTGATGCCGCCGTCGTCCTGGAAGTAGACGGTGGTCACGCCGTCGACCAACGCGAGCTTCTCGTGGGTGGTGTCGCCGACGCCGGCGACCTGCGTGCTCGACCGCTTCTGCGTGAGCGCGGGATCGTCGAAGAAGCCGGGGTTGCCGTAGGCGTAGGGCTGGCCGTCGGGCAGGTCCTTCTCGTTGACGAAGAACAGGTACGGCACGCCGCCCTCGGCCCTGCGGTAGTAGAAGTCCACCGGGTCGTTGTTCTTCTTGTAGTCGCCCAGCAGGAAGTCCGACAGCACCGAGGCCTGCTCCTGCAGGTAGGGACGTACTGCCTGCGCGGCCTCGGGCCCGGTGATGCCGACCGGCACGTCGAACAGCGTGAACGCGACGTTGGCCTGACCCTCGGGGATCGACGCGTAGGGCGTCTCGTGCAGGGCCACCTGTGCGACCTCGAGGATCGTCTCCCAGACGTACTGCGGATCGGGCGGGCTGCCGAGGTTCAGCGGGATGTCGTACTCGACCCACCCGGGCGGGTTGCCACCCTGGCCGATGAGCACGTGCGCGGTGTTGAAGAGGTAGCCGCCGAGGAAGGTGCGATCGATGTAGTCGTTGCGAGCGCCGGCGGTGACGTTGTACTCGAGCAGCCACGGGTCGAGCCCCCACACCGAGCTGCCGCCCTGCGGGCTGCCCGGTGCGTTGTCCTGGCACGGCGGATCACCCAGGCACGACGGCACGAACCCGACCGTCTCGGTGGTGCGGAAGCGCAGATCGACGGTGGGGTTGTCGATCAGCCCGCCGAGCTCGAAGTCGGCGGGGTTGGTGAAGTCGAACTCGAGCTCGTCCTCGTAGGTCGGGCCGGTCTTGTCCGCGATCACCGAGATGAAGCCCTTGCCGGCGTCGGCGTCGATGCCGTCGCACAGCTGAAGGTTCGACTGCGCCACCGCCCGCATGTGGAAGTCGGGCCCCAGCACCGCGCCACTCGGCACGAAGCTGGGATCGACGATGCCCGGGTGATCGCCGACCGGGCCGTAGCGATCGGCCAGCGTCGCGAGATCGCTGAGCGCGTCGGCGAGCGTGATCGAGAGCTTGCCGCTGGCCCCGACGTTGGGGTGGCTGGCGACGAAGTTCTCCTTGAACGACTGCACCAGGCCCGCGGTCGAGACCACCGGCGAGGTGCGCGGGATGCCGAGCGCATCGGCGAGGATCTGCCCGTAGCCGCCGCCGATGCCGAGTGCATCGGAGAGACCCTGCAGGCCCTCGCTCGAGGTGCCCTCGACCACGACGTTGGCCGGCGTCATGGTGAGGATGCGGACCAGCGCATACTCGGCGCTCGAGCGCCAAGTGCCGTCGGGGCCGACGAAGGTCTGACCCAGCGGCGTCAGCGAGCAGTCGTGATCGGGGTTGGGATCGTCCTCGCGCCAGAACTGACCGCACGCGTCCTTGATCTGTTCGAGTGCCTCGGTGAGCAGCACGCTCGAGTCGAGCTCGAGCAGCAGCACTTCGTCGGCCCGATCACCAAACAGCTCGGCGACCTCGTCGCGGCTCATGTCGAGCACCAAGGGCGGCGGCAGGTCGTCGTTCAGTCGCAGCTCGAAGGTCTGCTCGGGCCCGAAGCCGTCGGGGCCGCCGGAGTCCGAGCCGACGCTCGCGTCGTCGCTGGTGACCTCGCCGGTCGAACCCGAGGTGGCCTCGCCCTGGCCCTGCGGGCCGCCACAGGCGACGCCGCCCGTCCCTGCGACGAGCCCCGCGAGCATCCACGTCGTCGTGCCTGCAGCCCTGCGTTCGGCCATGCGTTCGAACCCCGCTCACATCGTCGTACACGATCGGTCGAGCTGTCAAAGCGGCGATCTACCTCGGCGCGCACGCGCGTCGCGATCGCGGATCCGCGATCGCGCGATCACGCCGCGTGCTTCGGCGAGGGTGGCGGTGGGGGTGGCGGCGGCACGACGTCGCCGTGGCCGGCATCGCCGGACGAACCCACCGGCGGCGCGGCGTCGTCGTCGTCGCGCGCGGCGTCGCCGGCGGCGTCGGGATCGGCCGTGGCGGTCGCGTTCGTTCCCGCGCCTGGGGGCGCGGCCGCGGGCGCGTTCGCAGGCGTCGGCGCGCCGCGGTGACGTCGACCCTTGGGCAGGCCGAAGTAGAACTGTCCGTGCAGCATCAGCACGCCGATGAACATCGTGTACTTGCCGTTGCCGAGGTCGTAGTCGCTGTTGGCGTTCGTGCGCGGCACGATGAACTGGGCCTTGGCGTCGGCCAACAGCGCGACTCGATCGGTGAAGCGGTGGCGGATGCCGGCGCCGACGATGAGACGATGGCCATCGGGCGAGAACACGTCGAGGGTCGCGTCGGGCGAGGCCGGCGAGTTGTAGCCGGCGGTCACCGACACGCGCAGCTTCTTGGTCGCCTCGATGCGCGCGTTGACCTCGGTGTTGACGGTGCCCTTCCAGTTGCGCACCAGGTTCTGGTCGTTGTTGGGCCCGAGGCCCAGGGCCGGCTGCGCGAGGTCGGGCGAGCTCAGGCGAATGCGGATGCGATCGAAATCCTGGTAGAAGACGTACGACACGAAGCCGTCGAGGCCGAAGCGCTTGGTGATCTGGTAGCCCGCGCCCAACGTCACACGCTTGGGCATGCGCAGCTTGACGGTCGCCTTGCCGGCGACCACCGGCTTGTACTGCAGGCCCTGCGCGGCGAGGTCCTGCGTGAACAGGTCATCGTTCATGTCGAGGCGGAATTTGCCGTGGAAGGTCAGGTTCGCGCCGTGGTGGTAGACCAGCGAGAGCGCGAGCTTGTCGGTGGGCTGCAGCGCCACGCCGGCGTGGAACGAGATGCCGTGGGCGATGGCCTGCTTGATCTCGATCGGCCGCGCGAGCGCGTCGAGCTCGCGCACCTCGGAGGGTGCGTCGACGCCGAAGTCGTTGGCCTGCCCGATCGGTGGCTTGGCCAGCGCGTCGCCGAAGAGGTCGACCGCGCCGAAGTCCTGGATCTTCGACAGCGACAACGTGCCGAGCACATACGAGACGCCGGCACCCAGCGAGATCACGCGATGCAGTCGCACGCCGAGCGCGGCGGTGGCGTGCGGCGCCGCCAGCAGGATCGACTCGCCCGCGAAGCGCTGCGGGCCGCCCTTGGGGAAGTTGAGCAACGCCACGTAAGGGATGCCGACGCCGAGTCCGATCACCAGGCGATTCGGGATGGCGGGGATCGCCGCGTAGAGATCGAACGCCGGCCCGACCGGGTTGGCGCGGACCTTCTGCTGGCCGCCGGTCTTGTTCGGATCGATGTCGGCGGGATCGATCGGGGTCTTGAAACCGAGGTTGTCGGAGAACTGGTAGGGGCCTCGGAGATCGCGCTGGTAGCCGATCGATCCCAGCACCACGCCCGCGCCGAGCTGCAGCTCGGTCTGCTTCAACATGCCCAGGCGCCCGGGGTTCCACCACGTCGCCGCCGCATCGTCGGTGACCGGACCCGACTGGCCGCTGCCGACCAGCGGTGCATCGAAGCCGGATGCGAGCGCCGTGCTGGCGGGCAGCGCGGTCGCGAGGACGGCGAGGACAGCGAGCGCACGTCGCATCGGCTCTGCGGCTATAACACTCCCCGCGGGGCTTCGGTAGTCTGCGGCGGTGGCCGGTGATCTCCTGCTCCGCAACACCCGTGACGGCGTCACGACGCTCACGATGAACAACCCGCGGCGGCTGAACGGCTGGACCGTCGACATGCTCGCCGCGGTGTTGTCGGCGCTGCGGGAGCTCGCCGGCGACGACGACACCAAGGCGGTGATCCTCACCGGCGCCGGCGACTACTACTGCGCCGGGGTCAACCTCGCGGGCGCGCTCCAGCTGGCCCACCCCGCCAAGCTGCACGCGTCGATCATCGAGCGCAACCAAGCGCTGTTCGACACCTTCCTCGACTTCCCCAAGCCGATCCTCGTGGCGGCCAACGGCCCGGCGATCGGCGCGAGCGTGACCGCGGCGACGCTGTGCAACGGGATCGTCGCCTCCGAGCGCGCGACGTTCTCGACCCCGTTCGCCGCGCTCGGCGTGACCCCGGAGGGCTGCTCGAGCGTGGTGTTCCCGCGGCTGCTCGGTGCATCTGCCGCGCGCATGCTCGGGCCCGAGGGCTGGAAGCCCACCGGCGCGCAGGCGGTGGAGATCGGGCTCGCGATGCGCTGTGTCCCCCATGCACAGCTGCAGGAGGAGGCCCAACGCATCGCGCGGGGGTGGATCGAGCAGGGCGTCGGTCGTCGCTACCCGGTCGGCATGTCGCGCGACCAGCTGCGCGCGATCAATGCCGAGGAGTCGCGCGTGCTCGCGACCGCGTTCCTGCGTCCGAAGTTCCTCATGGCGCAGTACGACTTCCTGTGGCGCAAGAAGAAGCGCCCACTCGCCCTGGCATTCTTGGCGTTGGCAAAGACGCAGCCAGCGTGGCGCTTGTTGCTGTCGCCCGAGCAGCGCTAGCAGGGCGCCTCAGCCGGGGCACTGCGCGTCGACCACGACCTCGCAGTCGGTGACCCAGTCGGACTTGCTCGTGCAGCCGTTGACGTTCCACGGCTGGCCCTGGCAGGCCTCGAAGAACGGCGCGTCCTTGAGGGTGCAGCGCTGGATCGTCTCGAAGTCGGTGGTGTCGGTGGTCGACCACGCCTGCAGGTACGCGGTGCCATCGCCGACCAGCAGCAGATCGCTGCCGAAGCAGCCGATGTCGCAGTACGAGCTGGTCAGCTCGGCGGGTGTGCCGTCGGCGATGGCCGCGAGCGCCTGGGTGATGGCGCACTCGAGGGCGTCACTCACCGCCTCGGTGTCCGAGCCAGGGTCCCGCGTCACGGCATCACACGGCGTCGGTGCGTCGCACTGCTCGAGCACCGACGGCTGTGGCGCGTCGCCGGACGACGAGTCCGCACCACTGCTCGAACCTTCGGCGCCGCTGCTCGAGCTCGCGCCACCGTCGCCGGTGCCGCCATCATCCGTGCCGCAGGCAAGTGCGAGCGAGCCGACCACGCAACCCAACATCCAACCACGAAGATCCATGGTGCGAACGCTAGCACGGGTCACGTGCCATGCACGGGCTCCTGCGCGCCGCGGTGCTGGGGACTCGCACGCAAGCAGAGTCCGCCGGCGCTGCACCGACTTGGGTTCAGATGTGCTGGTCGACCAACACCGGGTTGCCATCGGGGTCGACCACGACAAAGCTGTCCGGCCCGGAGCCGCCGTCGTCGGCACGCTTGACCGGTGTCACGCCGTCGGCCTCGAGCTGCCGCTGGATCTCGCGGACGTCGGTGAACTGCTCGAGTGCGGCGCACTGGGCATCCCAGCCGGGGTTGAAGGTCAGGAGGTTGCGCTCGAACATGCCGCAGAAGAGCCCGATGGTCGCGCTGCCATTGCGCAGGATGAGCCAGTTCTGGCTGAGGTTGCCGCCCGCGGGCTCGAAGCCGAGCTTGCGGTAGAATTCGCGGGACGCGGCGAGGTCCTTCACCGCGAGACTGATGGAGAATGCACCCAGGGAGGTTGCCGGTGTCGTCATCGTCGCCCGAGGCTACAGTG
>WBZX01002826.1_pt1 | contig 11500 bp, 8 predicted proteins | sample 5204211 | NCBI WGS metagenome assembly WBZX01 (sample SAMN12344362, study PRJNA552823) | activated sludge metagenome | biome: Activated sludge suspended growth; feature: Nitrification reactor; material: Wastewater; isolation source: activated sludge from nitrification reactor of wastewater treatment...
CGAAAAGACCACGTCGTCGGCATTGAAGGCGCTGCCGTCGTGGAACTTGACGCCCTGGCGCAGCTTGAAGCGCCACTTCAGGGCCGACACCTGCTCCCACGACGTGGCCAGGCCGGGCACGAAGTTGAGCTGCTTGTCGCGATGGACGAGGTACTCGTAGACCTGCTGGTTCACCGAGTTGGTGAACGACTCGTTCTGCGAGTGCGGGTCCATCGTCTGCGGATCGCCCTGGCTGGCGAAGCGCAGGGTCTGGGCCGCGGCGGTGGCAGCCAGTGCGCCGAGGGCGGCGGCGACGAGGGCGTGGCGGGCGAAGCGTTGCATGGGGAAGACTCCTGCAGGAACCGAGGCCGGCAGTGTAGGCAGGCCCCCCGCGCCGCCCGCGTGGGGTTAACGCGGTGCCGCGGCGGGATAGCCTTCTGCAGCCAGCACCTTCAACAGCAAGTCCCGCGCCAGCGTGGTGTCGATGACCGCGGTGTGCGTGGACAGGTCGGTGCTGACGCTGGCCTGAGGGTCCAGCTGCTGCACGGTCCGGGTGACGGTGCGCACGCAGTGGCCGCAGGTCATGTCGGGCAGGGTCAGCTCGATCGTCATGAAGTCTCCTTGTGGGATCGCAATGCCTGCACTCTAGACCCAGACATGATGGCAAGGTCTAGAGTAGGTACATGACGGACTTGAGCCGGATCAACCTGTCGATCGAAGGCATGACCTGCGCGTCGTGCGTGGGGCGCGTGGAGCGTGCGCTGCGCGCGGTGCCCGGCGTGGTCGAGGCCGAGGTCAACCTCGCCACGTCCCGCGCCCGGGTGGTGCACCAGGGCACCGACGTCGGGCGGCTTCAGGCCGCGGTGCACGACGCCGGCTACGAGTCCCGGGCGGACGACGACACGCAGCCTCGCCACGAGCTCGCGGACACCGACCCGGGCTGGCGCGTGGCGCTGGCGCTGCTGCTGTCGGCGCCGCTGGCGCTGCCCATGGTCGGCGACCTGTTCGGGCGCCACTGGATGCTGCCCGCGGCCTGGCAGTTCGCGCTGGCCGCGCCGGTGCAGTTCTGGCTCGGCGCGCGCTTCTACCGCGCCGGCTGGAAGGCCCTGAAGGCGCGCAGCGGCAACATGGACCTGCTGGTGGCGCTGGGCACCAGCGCGGCCTTCGGCCTGAGCCTGGCACTGTGGTGGCGCGACCCGCATGGCATGCCGCACCTGTACTTCGAGAGCGCGGCGGTCGTGGTGTCGCTGGTGCTGCTGGGCAAGTGGCTGGAAGCCCGGGCACGGCGGCGCACCCTGGCCGCGCTGGACGCGCTGCGCGCCCTGGCGCCGCCGACGGCCACCGTGCGCCGGGGCGGCGCGCTCGTCAGCGTGCCGGTCGAGTCGCTCGCCGTCGGCGACGAGGTGGTGGTGCGGCCGGGCGAGCGCGTGCCCACCGACGGCACCCTGCTCGAGGGTCGCAGCCACTTCGACGAGTCCCTGCTCACAGGCGAGAGCCTGCCCGTGGCCCGCGAGCCCGGCGATCGGGTCGCCGGCGGCGCGATCAATGGCGAAGGCCTGGTGGCGCTGCGCGTCGACGCGGTGGGCACCGAGACCATGCTGGCGCGCATCGTGCGCCTGGTCGAGGACGCACAGGCGCGCAAGCCGGCGATCCAGCGCACGGTGGACCGCGTCGCCGAGGTGTTCGTGCCCGCGGTGCTGGTGCTGGCCGCCGCCACCCTGCTGGGCTGGGGCCTGGCCGGGGGCGACTGGGAGGCCGCGCTGGTGCATGCGGTGTCGGTGCTGGTCATCGCCTGCCCCTGCGCGCTGGGCCTGGCCACGCCCACGGCCCTGATGGTGGGCACCGGCCTGGCGGCCCGGCGCGGCATCCTGGTGCGCGACGCGCAGGCGCTGGAGACCATGCGGCAGGTGCGCGTGGTGGCATTCGACAAGACCGGCACCCTCACGCTCGGCCGGCCGAAACTGGTGACGCTGGCCGTGCTGCCCGGCGACGACGACAGCCGCGCGCTGGCCGACGCCGCCGCGCTGCAGGCCGGCAGCGAGCATCCGCTGGCGCGCGCGGTGCTCGACGCCGCGGCCGCGCTCAAGCCGTCCGGGGCGTCAGGGAGCGACGGCACCGCATTGCCCGTGGCCGGCCCTTCGTCGGTCTCGCCTGCGGCGACCGCCATCGTGGCGGTGGCCGGGCGCGGCATCGAAGGCCGGGTCGGCGACCGCGTGCTGCGCCTGGGCAGCACGCGCTGGATCGACGAACTGGGCCTGGCGCCCGACGCCACGCTGAGCGCCGCCGCGCAAGACGCCCGCGCCGAGGGGCACAGCGTGTCGTGGCTGGTCGACGCCGACGCCGGCATCGTGCGCGCGCTGCTGGCCTTCGGCGACGCGCTGCGGCCCGAGGCGGTCGGCGCCGTGGCCGCGCTGCACGCCCAGGGCGTGCGCTGCGTGCTGGTCAGCGGCGACCACCAGGCGGCGGCGCAGGCCGTGGCGCGCCAGCTCGGCATCGACGAAGTGCACGCCGAGGTGCTGCCCGGCGACAAGGCCCGGGTGGTGGGCGCCCTGCGCCAGGGACTGGATCCGGACGCGCGCGTGGCGATGGTGGGCGACGGCGTCAACGACGCCCCGGCGCTGGCGGCGGCCGACGTCGGCATCGCGATGGCCACCGGCACCGACGTGGCGATGGCGTCGGCGGGCCTGACGCTGATGCGCGGCGACCTGCGCCTGGTGCCCGAGGCCCTGGGGCTGTCGCGCGCGGTGTCGCGCAAGATCTGGCAGAACCTGTTCTGGGCCTTCGCCTACAACGTCGTGGGCATCCCGGCCGCGGCCCTGGGCGGCCTGACGCCGGTGATCGCGGGCGCGGCGATGGCCCTGTCGTCGGTCACGGTGGTGGGCAATGCGCTGCTGCTGCGGCGCTGGAGGCCGCCCGCGTGACGGGCCGGCGGGGCGTCAGCGGAAGTAGCTCTGCTTGACGATGCGCACTTCGCCCGGCAGCGACGCCAGGTATTGCGACATCGCGCGCAGTTCGGCGTTGCTGAACTGCTTGACCTGGCCGGCCATGATGGCGTTGCCGCGGCCGACGTTGGCGTTGCCCTCGACCTTGTAGGACTTCAGCGCCACGAACAGGTAGTCGGCATGCTGGCCGGCGATCTTGGGGTAGCTGCCGTCGATCGGCTTGCTGAAGTTGGCGCCGTGGCAGGACGCGCAGGCGCCCTTCTCGAACAGCTTGGCCACGTCGGCCTGGGCCGGCGGGGCCTGGTCGGGCACCGCGGCAGCCTTGCCGTGCTGCTCGTAGAAGGCCGACAGGTCGGCGATGTCCTGGTCGGACAGCGACGCGGCGATGCCGCGCATGGTGGGATGCTTGCGCTCGCCCTTCTTGTAGGCGTTGAGCGCGGAGGCGATGTACTTGGCGCCCTGGCCCGAGATCATCGGCACCTTGTGCACCTCGGGGAACGTGGCCTGGTAGCCGACGATGCCGTGGCAGCCGATGCACATCTGTGCCTTCTTCTCGCCGGCGGCAGCCGAGCCGGCCCCGGCGGGCTTGGCTTCCTGCGCCTGGGCGGCGAAGGACAGGCTGGCGAGAAGGACGGTGGAGATCAGCGCGCGCTTCATGTCGTATGGGGTGGGGCCAGTCGGAACAGCGGCGGATTATAGGGGCCCGCCCTCCTATACTGGACCGATGAAGTTCCAAGGCTCCGACGGCTACGTCGCCACCCCCGACCTCATGCTGGCCGTCAATGCGGCCATCACCCTGAAACGCCCGCTGCTCGTCAAGGGCGAACCCGGCACCGGCAAGACCATGCTGGCCGAGCAGGTGGCCGAAGCGCTGGGCCTGCCGCTGCTTCAGTGGCACGTCAAGAGCACCACCAAGGCCCAGCAGGGCCTGTACGAGTACGACGCGGTGAGCCGCCTGCGCGACAGCCAGCTCGCCGACGCCACCAGCGTCGACAAGGTGCGCGACATCCGCAACTACATCGTGCGCGGCGTGCTGTGGCAGGCGTTCACCGCCGAGCAGCCGGTGGCGCTGCTGATCGACGAGGTGGACAAGGCCGACATCGAGTTCCCGAACGACCTGCTGCGCGAGCTCGACCGCATGGAGTTCTACGTCTACGAGACGCGCGAGCTGGTCAAGGCGCGGCACCGGCCGCTGGTGTTCATCACCAGCAACAACGAGAAGGAGCTGCCCGACGCGTTCCTGCGCCGCTGCTTCTTCCACTACATCAAGTTCCCGGACGCCGACACCATGCGCGCCATCGTCGACGTGCACTTCCCCGGCCTCAAGAAGGAGCTGCTGGGCGCGGCGCTCAAGCGCTTCTACGACATCCGCAACCTGCCGGGCCTGAAGAAGAAGCCGTCCACGTCCGAGCTGCTGGACTGGCTCAAGCTGCTGGTGGCCGAGGACATCCCGCTCGACGCGCTGCAGAGCCAGGACGACAAGGTCGCGATCCCGCCGCTGGTGGGTGCGCTGCTGAAGAACGAGCAGGACGTGACCCTGTTCGAGAAGCTCGTCTTCATGCAGAGGAACAACCGGTGACGATGAGCCCCCACGCTCCCTCCCGGTCGCTGCCCCCCGAGGGGGCTTCGGCAGCGGGCCGGCGGAGCCGGACCCGCGCCGAGGGCTTGGGTTTGCGGCGGAGGTTGGCGTGAGCTGGCCGGCGGCGGTGGTGCTCGTGGGGGCGCAGGCGCGGCTGGAGCCGTTGTCGGCGTCGCACGAGGCGGGGCTGTGCGACGCGGTGCGCGATGGGGCGCTGTGGCAGCTCTGGTACACCGCGGTGCCGCCGCCCGAGCGCATGGGCGCGGAGATCGAGCGGCGGCTCGGGCTGCAGGCGCGCGGCTCGATGCTGCCGTTCACGGTGTTCGACGCGGCAGGGCGCATCGTGGGCATGACCACCTACATGAACATCGACGCAGCGAACCGGCGCGTCGAGATCGGCAGCACCTGGACCGCCGCGAGCGCGCAGCGCACGGCGCTGAACACGCAGTGCAAGCGGCTGCTGCTGGCCCATGCGTTCGAGACCCTGGACTGCATCGCGGTGGAGTTCCGCACGCACCGCCTGAACACGCAGAGCCGGCGCGCCATCGAGCGCCTGGGCGCGCAGCTCGACGGCGTGCTGCGCAGCCACCAGCGCGGGGCCGACGGAACGCTGCGCGACACCGCCGTCTACAGCATCACCGCCGCCGAATGGCCCACGGTGCGCTCGCACCTGGACTGGCAGCTCGCGCGACCGCGATGACGCGGCGGCCCGACATCGCCTGCGAGCCGCCGCGCCCCCGGCCGGCGGCATGGCAAAGGTCCGTGCGCGGGCCGCTGCTGCTGGGCTTGGCCATGGCACTGCTGGCCGCGGCGCCCGCCGCGCGCGGCGCATCGGCCGCGGTGAACCAGGCCGCGGCGCTGGGCGACTCGGACCCGTTCACCGCGCTGGTCATCCTGGAGAAGGCCCACAACGACGGCGACGCCGAGGCCAGTGCCGCGCTGGCGCGCACGCTGTTCTTCGCGGCGCCGCCGCGCCAGAACCGCGAACGCGCCTGCGACATCGCACGCAAGCTCGCCGAAGCCAACGACCGCCAGGGCTGGTCGCTCACGGCGTCGTGCCTGCTCGCCGGCACGGTCAAGTCGCCCGCGCCGCTGGACGCAGCCCGCGCCGCCGCGCGCCGCGCCGTGGCCCAGGGCCTGCCCAGCGGCGGCACGGCGCTGTTCACGGCCTATGCCGCCGACCCGCAGTTTTCCCTGCGCGGAGCCGACGGCCAGCCCGACCCGGCACGCCGGGCGGCGCTGGCCGCGGTGCCGGCGGCGCAGCGCAGCGTACAGGCCGAGGCCTGGACCGGCCTGAGCTTCGCGCTCGAAGCCGGCGACCCGATGGCCACCGCCTTCGGCATCGCGGCGCTGGCCGAGACCTCGGCGCCGGGCAACCTGGCGCTGCTGGTGAGCCTGGCCGACCGTTCGCCCGCCACCGCGGCCCGCTTCGGGCCGCTGTTGGACGCCGCCCGCTACTTCCAGCGCCTGGGCGGCACCCATGCGTCGGTGCGCGTGGCCGACAGCGCCCGGCCCGCCGCGCTGGCCGCCGCCCGTGCCGGCGCAGCGCGCGACCTGCTGCCGCCATGCAACGCGATCGAACTGGTGCGCACCGACCCTGGCGCCGAACCGTCCGACGCGAGCTACCTGCCGGTGACACTGGGCCCCCTGAAGACGGCCTACCTGGTGGCCGGCCGGTGGGAAGAGCGCTGGATCCACGACCATTGCGGCGCCTCGGTGACCGTGCAGATGGCGTTCGTGGCCGACGGCTGGGGCGGCGCGGGTATCGAGGCCACGCCGGCGCCGCGCTCCGTGGTGCGAAAGTCCCCCTGACCCTCCGATGCTGATCGACTTCTTCTACACCCTGCGCGCCGCCAAGCTGAAGGTGTCGGTGAAGGAATACCTCACCCTGCTCGAGGCGCTGCAGGCCGGCGTGATCGACGACGACGGCGGCCCGACGGTGGACAAGTTCTACTACCTGGCCCGTACCTCGCTGGTCAAGGACGAAGCCCAGTTCGACAAGTTCGACCGCGCCTTCGCGGCCTATTTCAAGGGCGTCGAGCTGCTGACCGACTTCACGCAGGACGTGCCGCTGGAATGGCTGCGCAAGGCGCTCGAGCTGGAACTGTCACCCGAGGACAAGGCCGCCATCGAGAAGATGGGCTGGGACGAGCTGATGGACACGCTGAAGAAGCGGTTCGAGGAGCAGAAGGAGCGCCACGAGGGCGGCAACCGCATGATCGGCACCGGCGGCACCAGCCCGTTCGGCGCCTATGGCTACAACCCGCAGGGCATCCGCATCGGCCAGGCCGCGGGGCGCAACAAGAGCGCCGTCAAGGTGTGGGACCAGCGCGCCTACAAGGACTACGACGACACCAGGGAGCTGGGCACGCGCAACATCAAGGTGGCGCTGCGCCGGCTGCGCCGCTTCGCGCGCGAGGGCTCCGACCTCGAGCTCGACCTCGACGACACCATCCACAGCACCGCGGCCAACGCCGGCCTGCTGGACATCAAGCTCGTGCCGGAAAGGCACAACAAGGTGAAAGTGCTGTTGCTGATGGATGTCGGCGGCACGATGGACGAGCACATCCACCGCGTCGAGGAACTGTTCTCCGCCGCCAGCAGCGAATTCAAGCACCTGGAGTTCTACTACTTCCACAACTGCGTCTATGACTTCGTGTGGAAGAACAACCGCCGCCGCTTCAGCGAGAAGTTCTCCACCTGGGACCTGATCCGCCGCTACAACCGCGACTACAAGCTGGTGTTCGTGGGTGACGCCACGATGAGCCCTTACGAGATCCTGCAGCCCGGCGGCAGCGTGGAGTACAACAACGAGGAGGCGGGCGCCGAGTGGCTGCAGCGCCTCACCAATGCCTTTCCCAAGTACGCGTGGATCAACCCCGAGCCCCAGGGCGTGTGGCAGTACCGCCAGAGCATCGCCATCATCGGCCAGCTGATGGGCCAGCGCATGTTCCCGCTCTCGCTGGCCGGCCTCGAAGGAGCGATGCGGCTGCTGTCCAAATGACGCGCCGCGACGTACCTCGCCGGCGGCTGGCCGGTCTGCGCGTGGCCCTGTGGCTGGCCGCGCTGTCCCTGGCAGGCTGTGCGTCGCTGAGCTCGCCGACGGACGCCGCGGCGCCCGCACCGCCGCCGCCACCACCACCGGTGGACGTGGTCGTCGAGGCACCGGACAACCTTCGGCGCCTCCTGCTGACCCACCTCGACATCGCCCGGCTGGCACGCGACGCGGCCGGTGAGGCGCTGGGCGACAACGAACTGCGGCGCCTGGAAAACGCCACGCCGGCCGAGGCCCGCAGCCTGCTGGCCACCGAAGGCTACATGGACGCGCAGGTCCGCACCGAACGCAGCTTCGACAGCGTGAGCCTGCCGCCGCGGCCGCGCGTGCGCGTGATCGTGACGCCGGGCGCTCGCACGCGCGTGGCCGACGCGGCTCTGCAGATGCGCGGCGCGCTCGCCGATGCCGCCGCCGCGGGCGACGCCGACGCGAAAGCGTTGCTGGCGCAGTGGCGTGCCGCGTGGCCTCTGCCTGCGGGCAGCGGCTTTTCCAATTCGGCCTGGCGCGACGCCAAGAACACCGCCCTCACGCGACTGCGCTCCGCGGGCTATGCGGCGGCAAGCTGGCACGCCACGGCGGCCGACGTGGACGCCGACACCGCGCGCGCCACGCTGGCGCTGGACGCCGACTCGGGGCCGCTGTTTCGCACCGGCGCGATCGTGATCGAGGGCCTGTCGCGCCACGACGCGGCCAGCGTGCGCAACCTGGCCGGCTTTGCGCCCGGCACGCCGGCGTCCGAGACGCTGCTGCTGGACTACCAGGAGCGGCTGCAGCGCTCGGGCCTGTTCGAGCGCGCGTCGGTCACGCTCGACGCCGACCCGGCGCGCGCCGCGGCGGCCGTGGTCCAGGTGCGCGTGGGCGAGGCGCCGCTTCAGCAGGCCACGCTGGGCCTGGGCTACAGCGCCAACACCGGCGTGCGCGCTTCCGCCGAACACCTTCACCGCCTGCCCTTCGGCCAGCGCGCCACGCTGCGCAACAAGCTGGAGTGGGGCTCGAAACGGTCCACCTGGGAAGGCGAGCTGGCCTCGCACGCACAGCCCGGCCTGTATCGCAACCTGCTCGGCGGTGCGGCCGAACGGCTGAAGTCCGACACCGACGAGGTCACGTCGTTCCGCGCCCGCCTGGGGCGCAGCTACGACACGCAGCGCATCGAGCGCCTGGGCTTCGTGGGCCTCGAGCGCGTGCGCACCGTGCCTGTGGTGACGCCGCTGTCGAGCGTCGGCACCCGCACCGACCTGATCGCCGGGACGCTCAACTTCCACGGCATCTGGCGCGACGTGGACAGCGTGCTGTTGCCCACCCTGGGCCAGAGCCTGGCGCTGCAGACCGGCGTCGGCCGCGTGCACAGCATCGACGAGAGCGGTGCCACCGGCCAGGGCAGCGGCAACTTCTCGCGCCTGTACCTTCGCGCCAACGTGTGGCGCCCGCTCGGCCAGCGCTGGTTCGCTCAGGCCCGCGTCGAGCTGGGCCAGGTGTTCGCCGCCAGCGACGTGGACGTGCCCGAGACGCAGCGCTTCCGTGCCGGCGGCGACGACTCGGTGCGCGGCTACGCCTGGCGCTCGCTGACGCCGCAGGTGGCGGGTGTGGACGTGGGCGGCCGCGTGCTCGGCACGGCCAGCCTGGAGATCGCGCGCCCGGTGAGCGACGCGCTGCCCAGCGTGTGGTGGGCCGCGTTCGTCGACGCCGGCAACGCCGCTGCTCGCTGGAGCGACTTCAAGCCCGCCCTGGGTGCGGGCCTGGGCGTGCGCTGGCGCAGCCCGGTGGGCCCGCTGCGCGCCGACGTGGCCTATGGCGACGAGGTGAAGAGCTGGCGCCTGCACTTTTCGGTGGGCATCGCGTTTTGAGCACGGCCGCGCCCCCGCCCCCTGCCGTGCGTGCGACGCGCCGCTGGCGCCCCCTGGCGCTGGTGGGCGCCACGGCGGCGCTGTCGCTGGCATCGGCCGGTGCGGCGCTGGGCGTGCTGCTGCGCACCGACGCGGGCTCGGCCTGGGTGCTGTCGCAGGTCCCCGGCCTGATGGTGGAGCAGCCGCAGGGGCGCGTGTTCGGCGGCGAGTTCTCGGCGCAGCGCGTGGCCTTCGCGGCCGGCGCACGAGCGGTGGTGCTGCACCGGCTGGCCTGGCGCGACACGCACTGGGCCTGGCGCCCGCACGACGGCGCATGGTTCGGCCTGCAGGTGCACGGCCTGACGGTGCAGCGCGTGGAAGTCGGTGCCTCCACCGACACCACGCCGGCGGCACCGCCACGCTCGCTGCGTCTGCCGGTGGCGCTGCTGCTGGACGGCCTGGCCGTGGGCCGCGTCGACGTCGACGGCCGCGAGCTGGCGTCCGACGTGGCCGCCCGCGTGGAGCTGGGCCACGGCCACGGCAGCGAGCACCGCGTGGAGCAGCTCGTGCTGCGCACCGCGCTGGCGCAGGTGCAGGGCCGCCTGCAGATCGGCGCCGACGCGCCCTTTGCGGTGGACGCGACGCTGGCCGCGCGCTCGGCCGACGGCGCGGCCTGGCCCTGGCAGGCGCAGGCCCGGGCGCGCGGCCCGCTGGCGGCGCTGGACGTGCAGGCCGGCCTGACCAGCCCGCGCTCGGCCGGCGCGCAGTTCGACGCCCAGGCCACGCTGGCGCCCTTTGCCGCCTGGCCGCTGGCCGCGCTGCAGGCCCGCGCCACCGACATCGACCTGGCCGGCCTGGTGCAGGGCGCCCCGCAGACGCGGCTATCGGGCAAGGCCACGGTGGACACGCGCGCGATCGACCAGCCGATGGCCGCGCGCGTGACGCTGGCCAACGCGCTGCCCGGGCCCTGGAGCGCGCAGCGCCTGCCGCTGCAGGCGCTCGACATCGACATTGCCGGCCGCGCCGACCGCCCCGACCGGCTCGACGTGCAACGCTTCGACCTGCGCCTGCCCGGCGACGGCGGGCGCGTCACCGGCCAGGGCCACTGGCATGCCGACGCGGCGCGCCTGGTGCTGGCGCTGCAGGGCGTGCGTCCGGCCGCCGCCGACGCCCGCGCGCCCGCCATGACGCTGGGCGGCACCCTGACGCTGGACCTGCAGGGCCTGCCCGCGCCCGACGGGTCGCGCCCGGCCGCCGCCGTGCAGCGCCTGCGCGCCGAAGTGGCGCTCGACGGGCGCCAGGACGGCCCGCGCGGCCAGGCCGCCCGCGTGCGCGGCACGGTGCAGGCCGAGCAGGACGCCGGCGCCTGGCGCATGCAGATCGACGGCCTGGACGCCACTGCCGGCACGGCGCAGGTCAAGGGGCAGGCCACGGCCGAACGCTCGCGCGCCACCGGCCTGCGCGTGGCCGGCGAAGGCCAGGCCCAGGGCTTCGATCCGTCGCTGTGGTGGGCCGCGGCGCCGCGCGCGCAGATCGACGCGCGCGCGCAGATGCGGCTGACGGCCCCGCCTTCGACCGACTGGCCGCTGCGCAGCGTGGCCGCGTGGCAGGCGCTGCGCGGCCAGGCACGCGTGGAACTGCTGGGGCCGAGCCAGGTGGCCGGCGTGCCGCTGCAGGGCACGCTCACGGCCGACGGCCGCGAGCCCGGCTGGGCCGTCGACGCCGACCTGCGCGCGGCCACCAGCACGGCGCGCCTGCAGGGCCGGCTCGCGCCACGCGCCGACGACGACCGCTGGCAGCTTGCCGTCGATGCGCCCGCGCTGGCCGCGCTGAAGCCGCTGCTGGCCGCGCTGCGGCCCGGCCCGGTGGTCGACGGCCTGGCGGGAGCCCTGGTCGCCGACATGCAGGTGCTGGGGCGCTGGCCCGCGCTGCGCACGCAGGGCAGCCTGCGCGCCGACGCGCTGCGTGCCGGCCCCGTGGGCGCGCAGCGCCTGGCCGCGCGCTGGCAGGCCGGCCCCGACCGCGCCGCCGCACTGGCCGTCACGATCGACGGCGAACGCGTGGCGCTGGGCGACGCCGGGTTCGACACGCTGCGCGCCAGCATCGACGGCAGCCTGGCAGC
>WBZX01002827.1_pt1 | contig 11497 bp, 11 predicted proteins | sample 5204211 | NCBI WGS metagenome assembly WBZX01 (sample SAMN12344362, study PRJNA552823) | activated sludge metagenome | biome: Activated sludge suspended growth; feature: Nitrification reactor; material: Wastewater; isolation source: activated sludge from nitrification reactor of wastewater...
TAAATCTCCCAGATCAAGTGGAAAAAGCACGATGAAAAGCAAGATTCTCAAGGCCAAACCAAAAGTGGCGTTCGTAAAATCGATTTGTTCAGCGCTTCCTTAGACATAGTTGCGGCTACTACCTGGCGAATCGAGGGTATGACCAGAGACTCATTCAGGATTACCTCGGTCACAGAGACCCTAGACATACCGCCCATTACACGAGAACTGCCGCAGTTCGGTTTGAAGGCCTGTGGAAGTCATAGAGGTCCGGGCAACAATCCCTTTATATCCCAAGAATTCGCTTGATTTTGCTGCCAAGCCAAGAAACAACCCCTTCAGGCCTGTTCGAATATCTTGCTGCATCATGATTATCAATGTCTTGAACTTTGGCAATCTGTCGAGCAGACATACGCCCCGCCCATTTAATTCGTCCGTGATCGATGAAGTAATGCGAACGGCAAGGGAAACTCCAATTTCCGATGGATGGATAGAGAGAGACGGAGTTTCCATGGTCAGTCAGGTGCCATTTTGAAGGGTTGAGTGGCGTCACCACTCTAGAGCCGCATCCACAGCAGCAAAGATGGGACGCCGTCTTGAATCTGCGAGAGATATAGAGACATCCCGGCTCAAGCTGCTCCGGGACGAACTCTACATATTTGTGATGCAACTGCGACTGCCTCGTCATGCTTCAACCTCGTTTACCATGTCATTTGCTGCAATGGAGTAGCCATAGGAATGGGCTCTTGCAGAGTCCCGATAGAACCCGTATATCTTCTTCCAGCGGATGACCGCCAAAGCTGCATTCATGGCGTTGAGTTCCGCGATCTGGATGTTGGTGGCATAGTCGTTCTCATTCATGTCACCTTCCGAGAAGTTGATCTTCCCAAGAATTTCGTCCTTGACCGCACGTGTACCTGCAGTTACACGCATCAACCCTGTCAGAAAGCCATCGCCGCGCACAATCCCCATGCCAACTTCAACGAACGGGATATCCGCCTCGAGTAGTGCGGTGATAACTGCCTTCTTGGCCTTGCCACTGTCCATGCAAACGAACACAAAGCTCAAGTTGAGGAGCTTATCGACATTATTTTCGTCGATAGCGTGATCATGAACATGGATACCGCGTCGCATCTTTCCATAGAGCTGGGCCAGATACTCAACCTTGCGAGGCTTGGCCTGAAGCTCATCGATAGACGCCGCGCCAGGTGCACGGAACGCGTTATGCTGCGAGAACACATCACTATCGAATAGGTGGATTTCTGGCACGCACGTCTTGGCTACTAGATCCAGTACATATGAACCGGTTGACCTTCCACCAGAGTACCCTTCTTGCCCGATTGACCACGGGTGTACTGGATGCTAATCTGGATATTTTCCCCAGTGGGCGGACTGTCAAATGCAAGCGCCACAATGTCGTTGTACGACAGCCTCCAAGCTCCTGCAACACGTTCAGCGGTGTACCATCCTGCGCATGCCAACTGGCCCAAGTATGCCGCAAATCGTGCCACCGGAAGCCAAGGGCAATACCAGCTTCTGCTACTGCCTTCCGCCAAGCTTTGGTTGAGGTTTGCTTGACCGGCTTACCTTGATACGGAAATACCCATACAGGGTGTTTTTTTCCAATCTGCCCTTTTTAAGCCCGGATAATCCGTTAGGGCGCGAGATGATAGCGAGGCAGGTTGCGAGATAGTTTTGTTGATTGGGAGAAGTCCATAGTCAGGCCTATGGGCGCCGAGCAAGCGGCAAAAATGGCCGCAACCTGACCGCCGGCACTCGTGCAGGCTCGAAGAGCCGCCTAATGGATTATTCGGGTTAAGATAACAATCGCTTCATCCGACAATGGCACGCCAATCGCCTTACCTGCTTTGGCCTGATGCGGGGTTTTGAGATATTGCTTTTCCAGCTCGGGATGGCGCTTGAGAAAGCGCGCGGCACGTTTTCGTACTGTGCCGTGAAAATGAGCTGAAAGCTCATACAGCGGATTTTTTCACGCGTTTGACGTGGTCTTCCGCCGATTCTCTATTGACTCGTCCGGCAGCAATGTCGGCGCGCGATTCAGCCAATGCAGCCTCTAACTCGCATTCACGCAGGTGATGGTATTGGGAATATCCATCACCACGAAACGATCCTTGCCACGCACCGTAACGATGGCTTCAGGGCGGTCTGCAAGCACAGCTTCGATCGCGGCGATGCCTTTGGTTTTCAGATCGTTGGCAGTTAAACCAGCCATGACCGGCCCCTCTACCAAACGGTTAACCGAAGCGGAATGGTACGCTCTACAATACGATTTATCAATCGATTAAGCATCTACCAAAGCCGCTCCATTCACTGGCTACGCCGCCGCCCGTACCACATCCGCAATTCGGTTCGCCAGCATCTCAACTTGCTGACGTTCCACACCTTCCACCATGATACGAATTTTGGGTTCGGTGCCGGAGGGGCGTAGCAACACACGGCCTGTACCGTTGAGCTCCTGCTCGGCAGCGCTGACAGCGGCCTGGATGACGGGCGTATTCAAATCAGGCTTGCGCGCTACTTTAACGTTGACCAGCACCTGTGGATACATAGTCAAATCGCCCAGCAACTCGGGCAGGGCTTTTTCGCTTTCACGCATCGCGTCCAGCACTTGCAGCGCCGCCACGATGCCGTCACCGCTGGTGTGACGGTCAAGACAGATGATGTGGCCTGAGTTTTCGCCGCCCAGACGCCAGCCTTTTTCGTTCATGAGTTCCAGCACGTAGCGGTCACCGACCTTGGCGCGCGCAAAGGGGATATCCAGCCGATCCAGCGCGTGTTCGAAGCCTAGATTGCTCATCAGCGTGCCGACCACGCCACCAGCAAAGCGACCAGCGCGCTTGCCATGCGATGCAATAGCGTAAAGCAATTGGTCGCCGTCAAGCAGGTTGCCCTTGGCATCCACCATTACCAGCCGGTCGCCGTCACCGTCGAAGGCCACGCCGAGATCGGCACCCTGCGCCACCACAGCTTCACGCAATGCCACGGGCTGGGTTGAGCCGAAACCGTTGTTGATGTTGAGACCGTCCGGCTGCACGCCTATGCTGCTAACTTCGGCACCTAGTTCGTGGAAGACGTGTGGGGCGATGTGGTAGGTGGCGCCATGTGCGCAATCCACCACAATTTTTAGGCCGCGCAAATCCAGCGCATTGGGGAAAGTGCTCTTGCAGAATTCAATATAGCGTCCAACCGCATCGTTGATCCGGCGCGCCTTGCCCAACCTGGCCGAAGGCTGCACTTGCATCGGCTTGTCCAGTTCGGCTTCGATCGCCAATTCGATCGCATCAGGCAGCTTGGTACCGTCAGCCGAGAAGAACTTGATGCCGTTATCTTCAAACGGGTTATGCGAAGCAGAAATCACGATTCCGGCCTGCGCACGTAAAGCACGGGTGAGATAGGCCACGGCGGGCGTGGGCATTGGCCCGGTCAGCAGCACATCCACTCCGGCTGCCGAAAGCCCGGCCTGCAAAGCAGATTCCAGCATATAGCCGGAGATGCGCGTATCCTTGCCGATCAGCACGGCAGGATGTTCGCCCGTTGAAAGGTGATAATCGATCCCCGCCAACACGCGTCCGGCCGCATAGCCAAGACGCATGACGAAATCGGGAGTAATAGGTGCATCGCCAACCTTGCCGCGGATGCCATCGGTGCCAAAGTATTTTCTGCTCATAATGTCCTGAATTGTAGTGAATGATGGCCCATACCACCAAGTACTGTTTTCCCGATTCGAGTTGCCCGCAACCGCTGCTTCGTGAGAAAATCGCGCCCTTTCAAAAGGTTGGCATGTGCCGACCTGACGTCAACTATTTACGGTAGAAAACCATGCCCGTTATCCGTTTACCCGATGGCTCCGAGCGTCAATTCGACGCCTCCGTTTCCATCGCCGACATTGCGCTGAACATTGGCGCCGGTCTTGCGCGCGCCGCGCTGGCTGGCAAAGTCAACGGAAAACTGGTCGACACATCCTTCGTGATCGACAGCGATGCCGACGTTGCAATCGTCACCGACAAGGACGCCGACGGCTTGGACATCATCCGCCATTCCACCGCCCACTTGCTGGCTTATGCGGTAAAGGAGCTGTTCCCCGACGCACAAGTCACTATCGGCCCGTGCATCGAGAACGGCTTTTATTACGACTTTTCCTACAAGCGCCCATTCACGCCGGAAGACTTGGCCGCCATCGAAAAACGCATGGCAGAACTAGCCAAGAAGGACATCCCCGTCACCCGCAAGGTCATGCCGCGCGACGAGGCGATTGCCTACTTCAATTCCATCGGCGAGCACTACAAGGCCGAGATCATCGACAGCATCCCGCAAGGCGAGGATGTTTCGCTATATGAAGAAGGTGGCTTTACCGACCTCTGCCGCGGCCCGCACGTGCCTTCTACCGGCAAGCTCAAGGTGTTCAAGCTGATGAAGGTTGCCGGGGCCTATTGGCGCGGCGATTCTAAGAACGAAATGCTGCAACGCGTGTACGGTACCGCCTGGGCCAAGAAGGAAGACCAGGAAGCCTACCTGCACGCGCTGGAAGAAGCCGAAAAACGCGACCACCGCAAACTGGGCCGCCATCTGGAATTGTTCCACATGCAGGACGACGCCCCCGGCATGGTGTTCTGGCACCCCAAGGGCTGGTCGCTGTGGCAACAGGTCGAGCAGTACATGCGGAATAAATTCGTCGAGTACAGCTACCAGGAAGTCCGCACCCCGCTGGTGATGGACCGCACCCTGTGGGAAAAATCCGGCCACTGGGAAAACTACCGCGACAACATGTTCACCACGTCGTCGGAAAACCGCGACTACGCGGTGAAGCCGATGAACTGCCCCGGTCACGTGCAGATTTTCAACCACGGCCTGCACAGCTACCGCGAACTACCGCTGCGACTGGCCGAATTCGGGTCTTGCCATAGAAACGAGCCGTCCGGCGCGCTACACGGCCTGATGCGCGTACGCGGATTTACGCAAGATGACGCGCACATCTTCTGTACCGAAGAGCAGATCCAGTCCGAAGTGTCGGACTTTATCGTCATGCTGCAAAAGGTCTATGTCGATTTCGGCTTTACCGATGTGCTGGTCAAGCTCTCAACCCGCCCCGAAAAGCGCGTCGGCTCCGACGAAACCTGGGATAAGGCAGAGGCTGGCCTGGCCGCCGCGCTGGATCAAAACGGCTTGGCGTACGACCTGCAACCGGGCGAAGGCGCCTTCTACGGCCCCAAGATCGAATTTACGCTGAAGGACAGCCTGGGCCGCCTGTGGCAGTGCGGCACCATCCAACTCGACTTCAACTTGCCGGTACGCCTGGGTGCGGAATATGTGGCCGAAGACAACAGCCGCAAACCGCCAGTCATGCTGCACCGCGCCATTGTCGGCAGCATGGAACGCTTCATTGGCATCCTCATCGAAAACTATGCTGGCGCATTGCCACTATGGTTGTCGCCCGTGCAAGCCGTAGTGATGAATATCACCGACGCCCAGTCCGAATATGTACAAAAGGTCGCCGCAGAACTCAGGAAAAACGGCTTGCGAGTGCAATCCGACTTGAGGAATGAGAAAATAACCTATAAAATACGAGAACATAGCCTACAACGCTACCCGTACCTGCTCGTCGCAGGTGACCGTGAAATGCAAAGTGGGCAAGTGGCCGTGCGTACCCGTAAGGGCGAAGACCTAGGTTCCATGCCGCTGCAAGACCTGATTGACAGGCTCGCAGCGGAGGTCGATAGCAAAGGGTAGCGCGGCTTGTCTATTTAATGAACTGGAGTAACTGCTATAGCTCAAGATAAAGAAACCCGAATCAACGGCGAAATTACCGCGCCTGAAGTTCGGTTGGTAGGCCCCGAAGGCGAGCCGATTGGCATCGTCAGTTTGCAACAAGCACTCGCACAGGCCGAAGAGGCCGATCTTGATCTGGTGGAAATCGCGCCAACCGCGAAACCACCCGTTTGCCGCATGATGGATTACGGCAAATTCAAGTATGCAGAAAGCAAGAAGCAACACGAGGCCAAGCTTAAGCAGAAGCAGGTCCAGGTCAAGGAAGTGAAATTCCGTCCGGGTACGGACGATGGCGATTACAACGTCAAGTTACGTAACTTGATTCGTTTTCTGGGGGATGGCGACAAGGCAAAAATTACCTTGCGTTTTCGCGGTCGCGAAATCACCCATCAGGAATTGGGATTGGCCTTGCTAAAGCGTGTTGAAGCCGACTTGGCCGAACATGCAGTAGTAGAGCAGTTCCCGAAAATGGAGGGGCGGCAGATGGTGATGGTGCTGGCTCCCCATAAGAAGTCTAAGTAGCCAAGGCTATTTAGATAAAAATCGAAGTGGCCTTTCTTTTGCCACTTCGATAAAAAGTCAGGCGACGTGGCTATAAGGCATGCCCGATCGCTTGTTTTTTCAGTAATCCAACAGGAGTTACAAAATGCCAAAAATGAAGACCAAGAGCGGCGCAGCCAAGCGGTTTAAAATCCGCGCTGGCGGCTCGATCAAGCGTGGACAGGCGTTCAAGCGCCACATCCTCACCAAGAAGACCACCAAGAACAAGCGTCATCTGCGTGGTTCCGTTAATGTTGTGGCCAGCGATGTGAAGTCCATTCGCGCCATGCTGCCGTTCGCGTAAGGGAGAGAGACCATGCCAAGAGTCAAACGTGGTGTCATCGCACGCGCGCGTCACAAAAAGGTATTAAACGCCGCCAAGGGTTTCCGCGGCCGTCGCAAGAACGTCTACCGCATCGCCAAAGAAGCGGTGATGAAGGCCGGGCAATATGCTTACCGCGACCGCCGTCAACGCAAGCGTCAGTTCCGCACCCTGTGGATCGCCCGTATCAACGCCGGTGCGCGTGAATGCGGTCTGACCTACAGCCGCTTCATGAACGGCCTGAAGAAGGCTTCCGTTGAAGTGGACCGCAAGGTACTGGCTGACCTGGCCGTATTCGACAAGTCAGCGTTCTCCAAGTTCGCTGACATGGCGAAGGCCAGCCTCGGCACTGTTTAAATCCGGTAACGGAAAAAAAGGAGGCTACCCAGCCTCCTTTTTTATTGCTGAACCCTTAAAACGAGAGCCCACTCAAAAACATGAGCCAACTCGAAAAAATTATTTCCGAAGCGCAAAGCACGCTGGTCACTGTGACCACATTGGTCGATCTGGATCAGGTTAAATCGCGCTTCCTGGGCAAAAGCGGCTCACTGACCGAGCAACTCAAGCAACTCGGCAAACTATCCGCCGAAGAACGCCCTGCTGCCGGTGCAGCCATCAATCATGCCAAACAGGCCGTCGAGACACTGGTCAACGAACGGCGCGATAGCATCCTGGCCGCAGAACAGGCACAAAAGCTTTCCAGCGAGGCCATAGACGTGACACTGCCAGGCCGTGGTCGCAGTACGGGGGGCCTGCATCCGGTTTCGCTGACGCTGTCACGCATCGAAACCCTGTTTCACGCCATCGGCTTTGAAGTTGCCGCTGGCCCGGAGATCGAAAACGACTTCTACAACTTTACTGCGCTCAACATCCCGCAGGATCACCCTGCACGCGCCATGCACGACACGTTTTACGTGGATGACGAACATGTGCTGCGTACGCATACATCGCCCATCCAGGTACGCTACATGGAAGCCCATGTGGAAAAATTCAAACATCTGGAAACCATGCCGGATATCCGCATCATTGCGCCGGGGCGCGTTTACCGCGTCGATTCCGATGCGACGCATTCGCCCATGTTCCATCAGGTTGAAGGCCTGTGGATAGGTGAAAAAGTCAGCTTTGCCAATCTCAAGGGCGTGATTGCCGACTTTCTCGAAAACTATTTCGAAACAGACGAAATGCAAGTACGCTTCCGCCCGTCGTTTTTCCCATTTACAGAACCCTCGGCAGAGATCGATCTGGCATTTACCAGCGGCCCGCGTCAGGGCAAATGGCTGGAAGTCGCCGGTTGTGGCATGGTGCACCCCAATGTACTTGCGCACGTCGGCATCGATAGCGAAAAATATATCGGCTTTGCCTTTGGTTTCGGCGTCGAGCGCCTTGCCATGCTGCGTTATGGCGTTAACGATCTGCGGTTGTTCTTCGAGAATGACCTGCGATTCCTCAAACAATTCAGCTAAGCGCTGAATGCTGATGGCTGATAGTTCAACATGAAATTCTCTGAAAATTGGCTGCGTAGCCAGGTTAACCCCTCCCTAAACAGCGAAGAACTTTCCCATGTACTGACCATGGCCGGACTGGAAGTGGAAGAACTGGAAGCCGTTGCGCCAGAATTCACCAACGTGGTCATCGCCGAAATCCTGTCGGCTGAAAAGCACCCAGACGCCGACCGCCTGCAAGTTTGCACGGTCAATATCGGCCAAGCCGAGCCGCTACAAATCGTGTGCGGTGCTCCCAATGCTCGCGCCGGCTTGAAGGCGCCCTGCGCCTTGGTCGGCGCATCGCTGCCGGGGTTTGAAATCAAGCGCGCCAAGGTCCGAGGCGTGGAATCCTTCGGCATGATGTGTTCGGCCAAGGAACTCGGCCTTGCCGAAGAAAGCAACGGCATTCTCGAACTGCCCGCCGATGCCACCATAGGCCAGAGCATCCGTGAATATTTTGACCTCGACGATAAACTGTTCACGCTCAAACTGACACCCAATCGCAGCGACTGCCTGAGCATTACCGGCATCGCCCGCGAAGTCTCGGCCCTGACTACGACGCCGCATCAATCGCCAGCCATCGCCGCCGTTCCGGTCGCGCACAAGGAGCAAAAAACCATCAGAATCAACGATGCTGCCGACTGCCCGCGCTACACTGGCCGCATCGTACATAACGTCAATGCTGCAGCATTGACGCCCAACTGGATGAAGCAACGGCTGGAGCGTAGCGGCTTGCGCAGCATTTCGGCCATCGTCGACATCACCAACTATGTGCTACTCGAACTCGGCCAACCCATGCATGCCTTCGACCTTGCTAAACTCAAGGGCGACATCGTCGTGCGCATGGCCAACACAGACGAGAAGATTGAGTTACTCAACCAGCAAACCATCAAGATCGAACCCGATTTTCTGGTAATTGCCGACGACGAAGGCCCATTGGCACTGGCTGGCATCATGGGCGGCATTGCTTCCTCAGTCACCACAGAAACCACCGATATTTTCCTGGAAAGTGCATTCTTCAGCCCGGCCGTCATTGTCGGCAAGGCTCGTCGTTTGGGATGCTCATCGGATTCATCCTATCGTTTCGAACGTGGCGTCGATTTTGCTGCAACCGAACTGGCCATGGAACGAGCTACGCAACTGGTGCTGGAAATCTGTGGTGGCTCTGCCGGTCCGATCACCGAGGTACTATCCGAACTTCCGCTCCGCTTCCCTGTGACCTTGCGCCCGCAGCGCCTGCACCGTGTGCTCGGCATCCCCTTCGAGGTGGCCGACATTGCCAATCTGTTGCAGCGTTTGGGCATGCCATTCAAGCAGGACCAGGACACTTTCACCGTGACTCCACCCAGTTGGCGCTTCGACATCACAATCGAAGAGGACCTGATCGAGGAAGTCGCGCGCCTGTACGGCTACGACAACGTCCTGCCGCAAGCACCAGAGGCCGGTATGCAAATGCTGCCCACCGTGGAATCGCGCCGCAGCGAGAGCGCCATCCGCCAATTCATGGCAGGGCGCGATTATCAGGAAGCCATCACCTACAGCTTTGTCGAGGAAGCCTGGGAACACGATCTCGCAGACAACGACAGCCCGATCAGATTGCGCAACCCGATTGCCAGCAATATGAGCGTAATGCGTTCAACTCCGCTGGGGGGCCTGCTGGATACCCTGACCTACAATCTCAACCGCAAGCAATCGCGTGTACGCCTATTTGAAATCGGTGCATGTTTTTCCACCAGCAGCATGGGCTACGCCCAGCAAAACAAGTTGGCTGGCCTTTGCTATGGCGACGCCGAGCCGGAACAATGGGGGGCCGATGCACGCAGTATTGATTTCTTCGACGTAAAAGCCGATATCGAGGCTCTGACAGGTAACATCGTCACTTTTGCCGCATCGAAACATCCGGCACTACATCCCGGGCAGTGCGCGCAAATCCTGCTGCAAGGGCGCCCCATTGGCATCCTCGGCAGCCTGCACCCTCGCTTGCAACAGCAATACGACCTGTCGCGCGGCACTGTGCTGTTCGAAATGGAGATGGAAGCCTTGCTGTCTGTCCGTATACCGCAATTTGCCGAAGTACCGAAATTTCCGCCGATCCGTCGCGATATCGCACTGGTTGTCGACGAATCCGTAACGGCACAGTCCATGCTTGATGCCATGAAGAGCGCCTCCGACAGCGTCGTCAGTGACGTTGCACTATTCGACGTTTATCGCGGAAAAGGGATAGCTCAAGGCAAAAAAAGTCTTGCATTTCTGGTGCTTATGCAAGATACTCAAAAAACGTTGACCGATGAAGATGCCGACAAGGCAATAACTAAAATGGTCGCCGTGCTGATGCAACAGTTCGGCGCAGTCCTTCGTAGCTGAAAGAAAACCCAATGACTTTAACTAAAGCCGATTTGGCAGATTTGCTCTTTGAACAGGTCGGGCTGAACAAGCGTGAAGCCAAGGATATGGTCGAAGCTTTCTTCGAAGAAATCCGTACATCACTGGAAGCCGGGGACAGTGTCAAACTGTCCGGCTTCGGCAATTTTGAATTACGCAAAAAATCCGAACGCCCGGGCCGTAACCCCAAGACTGGCGAGGAAATCCCCATTACCGCACGCCGCGTAGTCACCTTCCACGCCAGCCAAAAGCTGAAGACACAGGTAGACGAAGTCTATGCAACCAGCAACTGAGTCGGTACCCCTGCCCCCCATCCCGGCCAAGCGCTACTTCACCATAGGCGAAGTCAGCGAGTTATGCGGCGTCAAACCGCACGTACTGAGATACTGGGAGCAGGAATTCACCCAACTCAAGCCGGTTAAACGTCGCGGCAATCGCCGTTATTATCAGCATCACGAGGTGTTGCTGATCCGCCGTATCCGCGAACTGCTCTATCAGCAGGGCTTCACCATCAATGGCGCACGGCATCGTTTGGAAGAGCTCGATATTCAGGGAGAAATTCGCGTAGCCCCTGCAGTAGAAGCGCTAGATCTCGATGAAGACGAACCGATCACTCACGAATCTGCGGCAAATCCAGCTCAGGCAGTCGCACCTGCTTTCGACTGGAAAGCACTGCGCGCCGACTTGCAAGGCGTGATCGACCTGTTGCGCCCTGCCCTGCACTCTTAAACATCACGTCAAAAGCCGATTTAACGGCTGGCAGCCTGCCTTTGTTTCCGCTATAATGCGCGCCTGCTCTGGAAAGCAACTTGCCTTTCAGGGTTCGGTCGGGATGTAGCGCAGCCTGGTAGCGCACTTGCATGGGGTGCAAGGGGTCGCGAGTTCGAATCCCGCCATCCCGACCAATTCAACATTCAAAGCAGTTCCATGAAGCCCACTACAAGCCCGCGTAATAGCGGGTTTTTATTGTCTTTTTGTTCAGCCTCGTACAATCTGATTCAAC
>WBZX01002829.1_pt1 | contig 11495 bp, 4 predicted proteins | sample 5204211 | NCBI WGS metagenome assembly WBZX01 (sample SAMN12344362, study PRJNA552823) | activated sludge metagenome | biome: Activated sludge suspended growth; feature: Nitrification reactor; material: Wastewater; isolation source: activated sludge from nitrification reactor of wastewater treatment...
TTGTAAGAGAATACCTGGGTCTGGATGAAACCGGTAACAGCAAATACACTAAAGATGGTGATGTAACTGTTGCAGCGGGTGATCCAAATGCCAACATTATCCTCGGTCTTTCTACCAGCTTAGCAATAAGCAAACTGAACTTCTCAATGAACTGGAACGGTGCTTTTGGCCACCAATTGTACAACAACACCGCCATGTCAGTATTGCCAATAGGTAACCTGGGAAGCAGAAACCTCGATGCTGCATTGTTGGAAGGTGATGTAAAAGAAAGTGTTGCCAACCCAATCACTTCATCTTCAAGATATGTTGAAGATGGTGATTTTGTGAAATTGGCCAATGCTACTTTGTCTTATGATATGGGTAAGGTTTCCAAGTTGTCTAATGTCAGATTGTCACTTACAGGACAAAACCTGTTGGTTATTACAGACTACACAGGATTTGATCCGGAAGTTAACACTGTTAACTTGAGAAATGGTGTACCTTCATCAGGAATCGAGTACATCCCATATCCTTCAGCAAAATCATTTATTTTCGGTTTAAATGTTTCATTCTAATTAAAAAATCATATCAATCATGAAATACAAAATAATCTTATTGTTGATGGTTGGCTTCAGCTTCCAGGCCTGTACGGACCTGAAAGAAGAACTGAGGGAAGACCTGACAAAAGATCAGGCGGCAAAGCTGGTTGAAGTAGACGCTCTTTTGCAAGCTGCTTACGACGGAATGAAGCTGCCTTATCAGGATCAATCTCGTTTTTGGGCTGCGCAAGAGCATACCACGGATGCAGCAATGGGCCCAACCAGAGGACCAGACTGGGACGACAACGGTATCTGGAGATCATTGCATGCACACACTTGGACTCCTGAACACTCTTTCTTGACAAGTACCTTCAGTGAATTGTTGCAGGTGGTTTATTCAACTACCAACTTGTTGCAGTTCAACCCTACACCACAACAGGCAGCAGAAGCTCGTTATTTAAGAGCATTCGTAATGCTTTCTGTATTGGATGGTTGGGGTCAGGTACCTTTCAGAGATGCAGGATCTTCTTTGTTGGAAGACGCTCAGGTTTTAGGTCCTCAGGAAGTAGTTGACTTTGTGGTATCAGAAATGGATGCCATCATCAACGATCTGCCTGCCAGCCCTGCCAACAGAGCCAACAAAGATGCAGCGCGTGTATTAAAAATGAAGGCATTGCTCAACAAAGGTGCTTACCTTAACAGAGAAAGCCCATCATTTAATGCTGCAGATATGAATGCGGTATCCGCAATTGCAGATCAGATCATTGGCAGCAATAAATATCAACTTGCAGAGAATTACTTTGACAATTTTGCGCCTGACAATGACGATGCAACAAAGGCAACTGAAAACATCTGGACTGCAGAAAACATCGGTGGTGTTTCTTCCGGCAACGTAAGATCCAGATGGTTCTGCACGCTTCACTACAACCAGAATCCTTCCGGATGGAATGGCTTTACAACTTTGGGTGATTTCTACATGTCTTTTGAAGACAGTGACTCCAGAAAGAAAGCGAACTATACAGGTATGACCGATGTTTCCGGTATCAATGCAGGTTTCCTTTTCGGACAGCAGTTCAATGAGAAAGGAGAGGCTCTTAAAGACAGAAAGGGCAATCCGCTTTCATTTACCAAAGAAGTGGCCATCAAAGAATCTGGAGATAATCTGGAAGTTACCGGTATCAGGGTTATCAAATATCCAATCGACTACAAGAGTGGTGATAACGTTGACAACGACTATGTTTACTACAGATATTCTGATGTATTGTTGATGAAAGCCGAAGCCATGCTTCGCACCGGCAATGCAGCAGGAGCATTAGATATCGTAAACCAGATCAGAACAAAAAGAGGTGCTTCTCCGCTTGCTGCTCTAACAACTGATAACTTATTAGCAGAAAGAGGAAGAGAGTTGTACTGGGAAGGTCACAGGAGAACTGACCTTATCCGTTTTGGCAAATTCTTGAGTGCCTGGGAAGAGAAATCAGCTTCAGGCAAAGAGAGACTTTTGTTCCCAATACCAACACAATCTCTCGCTTCAAATCCAAATTTGAAGCAGAATCCTGGCTATTAATGGTTAAAAATTCTAATTTTACAGGGGAGCATTTTGCTCCCCTTTTTTGTTTAAATACCATACATTGAAACCGCTTTATTACTCCGCTATTGTCCTTTTTCTGGTATCCTGCCATGCAGATCAACAGAAGGCAACTCAAAAATCCAATGCTGTATTCACGCTTCTTGATGCTGATCAGACAGGTATTTCCTTTTCCAATCCGGTAGAGAATACCGAAAAATTCAACATTTTCAATTACCGCAATTTTTACAACGGAGGGGGTGTTGCCATCGGGGATATCAACAACGACGGACTTTCGGATGTGTTCATGACAGCCAATATGAAAGAAAATCGCCTTTACTTAAATAAGGGAAACTTCCAATTTGAAGACATCTCCCATTCTGCCTTTGGCAAGCTGGATATACACTGGAGTACAGGTGTGGTAATGGTAGATATCAACAACGACGGCTGGCTGGATATCTATGTGTGCAATGCAGGCTACCAATCCGGCGTAGAAACCGCCAATCAATTGTTCATCAATAACAAGGATTTGACATTCACCGAAAAGGCCACTGAGTACGGTCTGGACGACAGGGGTTACACTACCCATGCCGCTTTTTTTGACTACGATAAAGACGGCGACCTCGATGCCTATATCCTCAACAATAGCTTTATACCGGTCAACACACTCAACTATTCCAACAAACGTGAACTGCGGGCAGAAGACTGGGAGGTAAAAGATTTTCTGAAAGGAGGAGGTGATAAGCTGCTGAGAAACGACAAGGGGCATTTTACGGATGTAAGCAAAGAGGCGGGTGTTTATGGCAGCCTTATCGGCTTCGGACTTGGCATCTCCGTTGGTGACGTCAATGGCGATCAATGGCCCGACCTCTATATTAGTAACGATTTTTACGAAAAAGATTATTTGTACATCAACCAAAAAAACGGCAAATTCAAAGAAGAGCTGGAAAACCGCATGGGTCACATCAGCCTTTCATCGATGGGTTCTGACATAGCAGACATCAACAATGACGGGCACCTCGATATCTTTGCCACCGATATGCTTCCTTCAGAAGATGTAAGACTCAAACGCACCACTTCGTATGAAAGCAATGATCTTTTTAACCTCAAGTTGGGTAAAGGATTCTATTACCAATACATGCAAAATACATTACAGCTCAACCGGGGTGATGGCCACTTTACGGAAATAGCCAATATGGCGGGCACAGAAGCATCTGACTGGAGTTGGGGTGCACTGATTTTTGATGCAGACAATGACGGCTGGCAGGATTTGTTGGTTTGTAACGGAATTTACAAAGACGTAATCGATCAGGACTTCATCGATTTTTTTGCCAACGAAGTGATGCAACAAATGGTAATGAGTGGCAAAAAACAAAAGGTGGATACCATTGTAGGCCTGATGCCCTCTACGCCTATACCCAACAGGATGTTTCGCAATAAGGGTGACCTCACCTACCAGGACGTTGCCAAAGATTGGGGCCTCGACCAGCCCGGCTTCTCTAATGGAGCGGCCTACGGAGATCTCGACAACGACGGCGACCTGGATCTCATCGTCAACAATGTAAACGCACCGTGCTTTGTCTATCGCAACAACACCAACAAAGCACAACACTATATTTCTGTGAAACTAAAAGGCACATCGCCCAATACATACGCCATAGGAGCCAGTGTTGAAGTCTACGCAGGTCATCAGCGTTACTTTAAAGAAATTATGCCCTCCCGCGGCTTTCAATCCTCGGTAGACTATACCCAGGTTTTTGGTTTGGGCAAACAAATTACCGTCGATTCACTGGTGGTAAGTTGGCCGAATGGAAAAAGACAAAGCTGGATAAAACCGGCGGTTGACCAAATCCTTACCGCTGAGGAGGATGACCAAAAAGCTTTACCCCGCACCAAACAGACTCCTGCAACAGCCTTGTTCAAAAACAAAGTATTGCCGGGCATCTGGACTCATAAGGAGGATGATCATGTAGACTTTTATTATGAAAGAGGCATCTATGAAATGCTGAGCAAAGAGGGTCCTGCTTTGGCCATGGCAGACCTCAATAAAGATGGCATAGATGATATTTTTGTCGGAGCAGCCAGGGGACAAAGCCCCGTACTTTATTGGTCTTCCTCAAAAGGATATACCGAAGACACCAAAAGATTTAACTATACTGAATTTGAAGATACCGCCGCTGCCTTTTTTGACGCAGACGGTGATGGTGACCTCGACTTGTTTGTGGGGTCGGGCGGCAACTTCAATCCACCGCTTACCCGTGAAATGCAGGATCGAATTTACATCAACAACAACAATCAGTTCACCCTTTCCACCCGCGCTCTTCCTACCAACGGCATGAATACCTCAGTTTGCATTCCTTTTGATTTCGACAATGATGGGGATGTGGACTTGTTTGTAGGCAGCAGAAGTTTTCCGCAGAAATATGGTGAGCAGCCTGACAATTATCTTTATGAAAACAATGGCAAAGGGATTTTCCAGAATGTTGCGCCTACCTTGTGTCAGACATTGGCAAAGGCAGGTATGGTTACCTCTGCTACGCTGGTTGATTTAAATGGCGACCAAAAAAAGGAACTGGTCGTTGCCAGTTCATGGGGGTCAGTAACGGCCTTTGGTTTTGATAAAAAGAAAATCACACCCTGGCCGCCTCTGATGGGTAAAGACCAGACCGGCTTATGGACGTACGTAGGTAATTTTGACATCGATAACGACGGCGATCAGGATCTCCTGTGTGGAAACATAGGCCTCAATAGCATTTTGTCAGACCATGCCATGGAATTGTGGGTGGGTGATTTTGACGCCAATAAAACGGTTGATAAAATCCTGACCCGGAAAATTGGCGATCGGTTTGTACCTGTGATGATGAAAAGAGAATTCATGGAACAGCTGCCATCGCTCAAGAAAAACAACTTAAAACACCAGGATTTTGCCAACAAAGGCATAGAAGACCTGTTGCCACCGGGAAGCAGAAATAAAGCTTTGATCAGAAGTGCCAACTATTTTGCTTCGGTAGTTTTGATCAACAAGGGCAAGGGACAGTTTGAATCGAGAGAGCTGCCCCATAACTTCCAGACATCTTGTCTCAATGCGGCGGTTATTATAGATGTCAACAACGACCAATGGCCTGACATTATACCCGTTGGCAACCGTTCGGTTTTTGCCCCACAGTTTGGCAGGCTCGATGGATTTTGCGGAGACATTTTGATTAATGAAAAAGGACAATCATTTTCATCCTTGCCATCTTACCAAAGTGGTCTGGATTTAAGGGGAGATGCCAGGTGTGCAGGCCTTATCAAAACAAAAGAAAAGAAATCGTTTATCGTAACTTTTAACAACCACATTCCAAAGTTTTATGAACAGTTATAACAGGATTCTAATGACCAGGTATTTTATTTTGGTGTGGGTGGTGTTTTTGTTTTCCTGTAAGCAGGAAGATAAAAAAGAAAACTTGTTTACTTTATTGACAGGTGATGATACCGGAATCGACTTTCAAAACAAGTTGAACCTGACCACGGAAATGAACATATTCAAGTACATGTATTATTACAATGGTGGAGGAGTTGGCGTTGCCGACTTCAACAACGATGGCTTGAAAGACATCTTTTTTACCGGCAACATGGTAGAAAATGAATTGTACCTCAACGAAGGAAATCTCAAGTTTAAAAATGTTACCAACAAGGCAGGTATTAAAAAAGATGCTGCCTGGTCCAATGGTGTCAGTGTAGTGGATATCAACAATGATGGTATGATGGACATCTACATAAGTCAGGTTGGTGAATTTGATATTTTCAAAGGTCACAACCAGCTTTTTGTATGCCAGAAAATAGAAAATGGTATACCCGTATACCAGGAAATGTCGGCACAATACGGACTGGATCTGGTGGGTTACGGTACGCATGCGGTATTTTTTGATTACGACCTGGATGGTGACCTCGACATGTACCAATTGAACCATTCTACTCACAACAATGGTACTTTTGGGCAACGACCTTCCTTTTTAGGAACCTACCATGCCCAATCCGGAGATAAGATGATGCGCAACGATAAAGGACGTTTTACAGATGTAACCAAGGAATCCGGCATCCATTCTTCGGTGATCGGTTACGGCCTTGGCGTGGTGGCCAGTGATATCAACCTCGATGGTTACCCGGACCTTTACATAGGCAACGACTTTCATGAAAACGACTACCTGTACATCAATCAGGGCAATGGAACATTTAAAGATGTAACACCGGATCAGCTCATGCATACCAGTCGCTTTTCCATGGGTGTAGATGCAGCAGATCTCAACAACGACGGATACAATGAGATCATCTCACTCGACATGTTGCCCGAAAAAGCAGATATTTTGAAGCGATCTGAAAATGATGAAGATATCAGCTTATTCAAGTTTAAACTCGATTACGGCTACAACTATCAATATTCCCGCAATGCACTGCAGTTGAACAATGGCGATGGCAGTTTTAGCGAAATAGGCATGTACAGTGGTGTACATGCAACTGACTGGTCGTGGTCTCCCTTGTTTTTTGACATAGACCAGGATGGCAAACGGGATTTATTTATCAGCAACGGTATACCCAAGCGGATGAACGATCTCGATTACATCAATTTTGTTTCGGATCAGGACTGGCAGTGGAAGACCAGCCACAACGAGCTTACTCAAAAGGAACTCGATCTGATCATGAAGATTCCTGAACTCAAGTTGGATAACAAAATCTTTTTGCAAGACGGTGAGCTAAGATTTAATGACAAAAGTGATGCTGTTGCCAACCTCCTGCCCAGTTATAGCAGTGGGTCCGCTTATGCAGATTTCGACAACGATGGTGATCTTGATGTGGTGGTAAACAACATCAACGAAAAGCCCTTCATTTATCGCAATGACGTACAACGTGCAGCCGACCGGCAAAAAGCTTTGCGCATTCGATTTAAGGGACAGGCCGGCAACATCAACGCCATTGGAACACGTATCATTGTCAAGGCAGGAGGGCAAAAGTATTATGCCGAAAATTATCCTGTCCGAGGCTTTCAATCCAGTTTTATGGAGGATTTGTTTCTGGCTACCGGCAAAGCAAAGCCCGATTCATTGACCGTTATCTGGCCCGACCAAAGCTATCAATCCACGGCTTTGGGTATGGACTCTATTCATATACTCACTTATAAAACCGGCTTGCCAAAGTTTGATTACAAATCTCTTGTCGGAACCAAAGTGATGGCATGGACAGACAATACACCATCAGCAGGGATCAATTATAAACACACTGAGAATCCTTATATTGAGTTTCACCGCGAGCCACTTGTACCTTTTAGTTGCGGAGAAGAAGGTCCGGCATCAGCGGTTGGTGACATAGATGGGGATAAGAAGGAGGATGTTTTCCTGGGAGCTTCCAAAACCTTTAAACCGAAGATTTATAAACAAACGGCCAATGGCACTTTTCGGTTGGTGCCGCAGGCTGACCTCGATGCTGATTCTACCTATGAAGACGTGGATGCAGTTTTTGCCGATGTCAACAATGACGGGGCCAAGGATTTGATTGTAGCGAGTGGGGGCAATGAATATTCATTAAAAAACGACTTTATGAAGCCCAGGCTGTATCTCAATGATGGACGCGGGCAGTTTAAAAAGAAAGCAGATGCTTTCGGTGAAGTTCGGCTCAATGCTTCCGCTGTGAAAATATCCGATATCAATAACGATGGCTTGCCGGATGTTTGGTTTTTTGGCAGATCGGTGCCGTATCAATATGGGCAAATTCCGGCTTCTTATGTGTTGATCAACACAGGTAATGGTAACTTTAAGGATAAGACTGCAGAGCTGGCTCCCACCTTAAGTAAGCTCGGACTGGTTACGGCTGCACAGCTTGCCGATATAGATGGTGATCGGGATTTGGATGTGGTGGTTGCCTGTGAATGGGATGGTATTTTGGCATTGAAAAATGAAAATGGCAAATTTATTCTGCAGCATCTGTATGATGGACGTGGTTGGTGGTCATCACTGTACATAGACGATGTAGATGGAGATGGTAAAGTAGATATTATTGCCGGCAATCAGGGGCTCAACACCCGCATGAAAGCCAGCCCGGAAAAACCGGTGCATATGTACCTCGCAGATATGGACAACAACGGCACTGCTGAACAGGTAGTGACGTATTTCATTGGGGATCGCGAGATTCCGCTGGCCAACAAAACAGAACTGGAAAAGAAATTGCCACCCATCAAGAAGAAGTTCTTAAAAGCCAGCGATTTTGCCAAAGCCGACGTAAAAGAAATTCTTTCCTTCTACGACTTGAAGAAAGCCGAAAAGAAGGAAGTCAATCAATTTGCCAATCTAATCCTGTATCAAAAAAGTGCAGGTAAGTTCACAGAACAAGCATTGCCGTTTACCATGCAATTTTCTCCACTTACAGCCATAGCTCCTATGGGTAAGCAGCAATGGCTGATAGGCATGAATAAGTACAACGGCAACATCCAGATTGGCCGATACGATGCCGATTTTGGCGGCATCCTTTCATTTGAATCAGGACAATTGAAATACGAGAAACTACCCGGCCTGATTTTGAAGGGGGCCATTAAAAAAATGGTACCCATTGTTGTCAATGGAAAAAAACAATATTTGGTTGTAAAAAACAACGATAGCTGTCAGCTCATTGCACCGGCTTCTTAGGTATCAGAGCCAAACCTTGGTGAAATCAAATTTTCTGGCATCGAAAAGGCCTTTATCGGAAAGTTTGAGTTCGGGAATGACGAGCAAGGCCATAAAAGATAAGGTCATGAAGGGAGCATCGAGTGTTGAGCCCAGCATTTGTTTAGCCATTTGATCTACTTTTTGATAGTCCTCTGATACTTCATATCCATCGCGATTGCTCATGAGTCCGGCAACCGGCAGGGGGAGGGTAGCTACGTCAGCACCCAAACATGCTGTGACACCACCCCGGTGTTTGACTACTTCATTGATGGCATTGGCCAGGTCTTCATCGTTGGTGCCTACGGCAATAATGTTGTGAGAATCGTGACCTACCGATGAAGCAATGGCCCCTTTTTGGAGACCAAAACCATGGATAAGAGCAATGGCGGGTGGAGATTGTACATATCGGTTGTACACCACAACTTTGAGCACGTCATTTTCCGTGTCAGGTGTGAATATAGTATGCTGGTTTACCAAATTAAACAGCAACTCTGTGGTAATCAACTGACCTCCTTTTGCGGCTATGACCCGCATCTGTTTTGCCTCTGTTGGGATAGGGAGAGCCAGTTGTTCGGCAGCAACAGGTTTGGTATCAAAGTAATTAACGATAGCACTTTGAGGTAATGGCAGTCTGGTTTTGCCGTTTTCAGCTACGCACTGTCCTCTCAAATAGGTCTGTAAAATTTCGAAGTTATTTACATCTTTTACTACTATAAAATCAGCGGAGTCACCAGTGCGGAGCAGGCCCACCGGCATACCATAATGCAAGACAGGGTGAATACAGGCCATATACAGCGCCTCAAACAGGCCAATGCCGTGCCGGTGGATGGCTCGTTTGACCAACTCATTGATGTGGCTTATCACCAGCTCATCCGGGTGTTTGTCGTCTGAGCAAAACATCATTTGTTGCCAATGCTCCTTTGCCAGGGGAATGAGGGCTTCAAAATTTTTGGCGGCACTGCCTTCTCTGATGAGGATTTTTACACCCAGTTGCAATTTTTCAGCAGCTTCATCGGTTTGGTAACATTCGTGGTCAGTGGTTATACCATGTGAAAAATAGTCCCGGGCATCCTTGCCTCTTAAGCCCGGTGCATGACCATCGATGGGCTTTCCCGATTTTCGGGCGTGGTACAATTTTTCCATTACCATAGCATCCTGATGAATGACACCCGGATAATTCATCATTTCTGCCAAATAATAAATATCGGGCTTCTGCAAAAGCGTAAGTATATCCTGATCATCGATGGCGGCACCTGCGGTCTCAAACGCCGTAGCCGGTACACAAGAAGGCGCCCCGAAGGCAAAATGAAATGGACTTTGGGCAGCATCGTTCAGCATGTAATCAACCCCTGCCACACCCAGTACGTTGCCTATTTCATGGGGATCAGAAACGGTGCCCACAGTACCATGAACCACCGCCAGACGCGCAAAGTGAGCGGGCGTGAGCATAGAACTTTCGATGTGTACGTGCGCGTCTACAAAGCCGGGCATTAAATATGGCTCAGCCGGCCGCTCATTGTCAAGGGCTTCGATCGCTTTGATTTTTCCTCCCTCAACGGTCACTTCTCCAAAATATATTTGGCGCTTGAAAATATCTACGATGTTTCCGGTAAGTGTCATGGGAGTTTATTAAAATTTGACAAATAAATTTGAACTCGAAAAATAATCAATCGCGGCCAGATAATGCATTGACAAAGGTCAGGTATTTCACACAATTCAACGCAATGGTGTAACTTTGTGGTTCAATTAATAAATTTTCCTATGCAGAAAGTATATATTTTATCCGCACAGAGAACCCCAATGGGAAGTTACGGAGGAGCACTGTCATCGTTTTCAGCAACACAGCTGGGTTCCGTTGCCATCAAGGCAGCTGTTGAAAAAGCAGGCATCAATGCCGATGATGTGGATGAGGTTTTCTTTGGCAATGTTTGCCAGGCCAACAACGGTCAGGCACCGGCCAGACAGGCGGCATTGGGTGCAGGTTTAAGCAAAAGAGTTCCTTGTACAACCGTAAATAAAGTATGTGCTTCCGGCATGAAATCCGTTATGTTTGCTGCTCAATCCATACAGCTGGGCCAAAACCAGGTTGTAGTAGCCGGTGGTATGGAAAGCATGAGCAACATACCTTATTACCTGCCTAAGGTAAGATGGGGTTTGAAATACGGTGGAGCTGAGTTGGTAGACGGCTTGCAGAAAGACGGACTTACCGATGCCTACAACCACCAGGCCATGGGTACTTGTGCTGATGCTACAGCAACCAAATTCAGCATCAGCAGAGAAGACCAGGACCGGTATGCTATCCAATCTTATACAAGAGCAGCAGAAGCTACCAAAGCCGGAAAATTTAAGGATGAAATATGCGGCGTGTCTATACCTCAAAAGAAAGGCGATCCCATTTTGATGGTTGAAGACGAAGAATACAAGAATGTGATGTTTGATAAGATCCCCGGACTAAGACCTGCTTTTACCAAGGAAGGTACTGTTACCGCTGCCAACGCTTCTACCATGAACGATGGTGCCGCAGCCCTTGTGCTGGCGAGTGAAGAATATGTCCAGAAACATGGACTTACCCCTATTGCAGAAGTGGTATCTTATGCGGATGCGGCCCAGGAGCCGGAGTGGTTTACCACGGCACCTACTTTGGCAGCACCTATAGCCCTGAAAAGAGCAGGGTTGTCCGCTGAACAGATCGATTATTATGAAGTCAACGAAGCATTTGCAGTAGTGACCATG
>WBZX01002831.1_pt1 | contig 11493 bp, 4 predicted proteins | sample 5204211 | NCBI WGS metagenome assembly WBZX01 (sample SAMN12344362, study PRJNA552823) | activated sludge metagenome | biome: Activated sludge suspended growth; feature: Nitrification reactor; material: Wastewater; isolation source: activated sludge from nitrification reactor of wastewater treatment...
CCTCGCCCGCACCCGCGAGCCCCCCCCACGGATGACCTCCCCTCCTCGCGCGACGTCCGGCGATCCCGCCCGCTCGGACGGCGGGCCCGTCGTCCTCGTCGACCACCTCCGCAAGGTCTACGGTGACGGGGACGGCGCGCGCGCCGCGCTCGACGGCGTCTCCCTCGCCGTCGAGAAGGGCGAGTTCCTCGTCATCCTCGGCCACAGCGGCTCCGGCAAGAGCACGCTCCTCGGCATCGCGGGCGGCCTCGATCGCGCCTACGAGGGCAAGGTCACGCTCTTCGGGCACGACGTCGCGGCGCTCTCCGACAAGGCCCTCGCGCGCCTCCGCGGACAGAAGATCGGCTTCGTCTTCCAGGCGTTCCACCTGCTCCCGCACCTCAGCGTGAAGGACAACGTGCTCGCCCCCGCGCTCTTCGACGCCGGCCCCGAGGACCGCGGCGACCGCGCCCTCGCCGTGCTGGATCACCTCGGGATCAAGGACCGCGCGCGCGACTTCCCGGCGCAGCTCTCGGGCGGCCAGAGGCAGCGCGTCGCGATCGCCCGCGCGCTCCTCCAGTCGCCGGAGCTGCTCCTCTGCGACGAGCCGACGGGCAACCTCGACGCCGAGACAGGCGAGCGCACCATCTCGCTCTTCCGCGACCTCCACAGGGAGGGTCTCACCGTGCTCGCCGTCACGCACGAGGAGCGCCTCGCGAACGCCGCGACGCGCGTGATCCGCCTGAAAGACGGCCGCATCGTGGAGGGCGCGTGAAGCTCGCGTCGCTCGTCACGCTCGTCCGGCGCGACCTGTTCCGCACGCGCGGGGCGCTCACGACGAGCGGCTTCGGCATCGCGGCCGGCACGGCGGCGCTCGTGTTCTTCCTCGCGCTCGGCCTCGGCGTGCGCTCGGTCCTCCTCGGCCAGGTGTTCCCGATCGATCAGGTCGAGCTGGAGCCGCCGAAGGGCGAAGATCCCGGCCTCATGGGGCTCCTCTTCAGCTCCACGCCGACGGGCATCGAGACCGCCGACGTCGACGCGCTGCGCGCCCTCCCCGGCGTCGCGGGCGTGTACCCCAAGCTCAAGCTCGCGTTCCCTTCGAGCGCGCGCGGCGGCAAGGAGCTGTTCGGCTACGACGTCGGCACGAGCGAGATGATCGCCGACGGCATCGACCCTTCGCTCGTGAAGGACGACCTCAAGCCCGGCGGCGTCCCCTTCGAGGATCCTCTCGCGAAGCCCGGCCCCGCGTGCGCGGACGACGGCGGCTGCAAGTCGCCCCAGTACTGCGAGATCGTCTCCGGCGCGGCGCAGGGCCGCTGCTCGGATCCGGTGCCCGCGCTCGTGAGCCGCTACATGGTCGAGATCTTCGACAAGAGCCTCGCGCCCGCGCACCACCTCCCCCCCATCGGCGAGACGCTCCTCGCGCAGGCGCGCGGCATGACGTTCGCGATGCGCCTCGGCGACTCGCTGCTCGGCAAGGCCAAGCAGGGCTCGCCCCGCGTCGTCCGCGCGCGCATCGTCGGCATCTCCAAGCGCGCGATCGATCTCGGCCTCACCGTCCCGCTCACCGTCGCCGCGCGGTGGAACGAGGAGTTCGCCGGCAAGGCCGCCGCGACGCGCTTCTCCAGCGTGATCGTGCAGGTCTCCTCGAACGGCGACACGAGCGCGGTCCTCGCGGCCGGCGAGGCCAAGAAGCTCACGCCCAAGGACACGCGCGCGCGCGACGTGAGCGTCCTCATCAGCGGAACGATGGGCCTGCTCGCGCTCGTCGCGGCGGTGATCTTCTTCGTGAGCGCCTCGAACATCGCGTACACGTTCCGCGTCCTCGTGACGGAGCGCCGCGGCGAGATCGCGCTCTACCGCGCGGTGGGCGCGACGGCGTCGGACATGCGCGCGTGGATGCTCGCGCTCGCGCTCGTCGTCGGCGTGACGGGCGGCGCGGTCGGCCTCGTCGTCGCGCGCCTGCTCGCGTACGGCGCCGACGTCCTCGCAGCGAAGAAGCTCCCGGACTTCCCGTTCAAGCCGTCCACGTTCTTCGATTTCCCGTGGTGGCTCCCGCTCGCGGCGGTCGGCTTCGCGGCGCTCTTCGCGATCCTCGGCGCGCTCGGTCCCGCGCGTCGCGCGGCGAAGGTGTCCCCCGCGAGCGCGCTGGCCGGCAACGACGACTGAGCGCGGCCCGGGGGGGCTTCGGAGACGCGGGCCGGGGAGGCTCCTGTGCTCGGCCGGGACGCCTGTCGCGCCCCCCGATCCAGAGGCCGGCGTGATCGCTGGGGACGCTGCGAATGAAGGATCTCTTGGGGGCGCGGCAGGCGATCTCTCGGCCCCGGAGCGGGGACGCCGCGTCTCCGAAGCCACCCGCGATCACGTCACGCGGAGGACCTCTTCGAGCGACGTGATGCCCTGCTTCACGCGCTTCAGGCCAGCCTCGCGGAGCGGGACGAGGCCCGCCGCCTTCACGAGCTCGCGGTACACCTTCTTGCCGGCGCGCGCCTTGATGGACTCGCGCATGTCGTCGTCGAGCTCGAGGATCTCGAAGAGGCCGAGGCGCCCCTTGTAGCCCGTGTTGTGGCACGTCGCGCAGCCCTTCGCGCGCTTCACCTCGGAGCCGGCCGCGAGCACCACCACGCCGTCGTCGTCGGTGATGTCGGCGCGCAGCGCGTACTTCTCGGCGCACTCGACGCACAGCTTGCGGACGAGCCGCTGCGCCACGACGCCGAGCAGCGCGTTCGCCACGATCCACGCCTCCGCGCCGAGATCGACGAGGCGCGCGACCGTCTCGACGACGTCGGCCGTGTGAAGCGTCGACAGCACGAGGTGCCCCGTGAGGCTCGCTTGCAGCGCGATCTGCGCCGTCTCCGGATCGCGCATCTCGCCGACGAGGATCACGTCCGGGTCCTGCCGCAGGATCGAGCGCAGCCCCGCCGCGAACGTGAACCCCTGCCGCACGTTGGTCTGCCCCTGCGTGATCTCCGGCAGCTCGATCTCGATCGGATCCTCCAGCGTCACGACGGAGAGCTCCGCCGTGTTGAGGAGCTGCACGAGCGAGTAGAGCGTCGACGTCTTGCCCGAGCCCGTCGGCCCGCACACGAGGATGAGGCCCGACGACTTCTGCGAGAGGCGCGTCATCACGTCGAGGTCCTCCTCGAAGAGGCCGAGATCGTCGAGCTTGATGAGCGAGTGCGACAGCAGGAGGCGCAGCACGAGGCTCTCGCCGTGGATGCCGGGGAACGTCGACGCGCGGAGGTGCACAGGGAACGTCGCGCCGAAGTCGAGCGCGAACTGGCCGTCCTGCGGGAGGCGCCGCTCCGTCATGTCCATGCGCGCGAGCACCTTCACGCGGGACGTGAGCGGCGCGGCGAGCTCGAGCGGGAGCTGCCCCTGCGGCACCATCACGCCGTCGATGCGGAAGCGCACGCGCACGCCGTCGCGCTTCGGCTCCACGTGGATGTCGCTGGACCCGAGGCCGTACGCGCGCCGCACGAGGTGGTCGAGGACCTGGACGGCGTCGCTCTCGTCGCCTGTGAAAACGGATCGGCTCATCTCGGGGGCGCGAGCGTAGCCGGAAGGTCCGGCGCGCGGGGAGCGGGACCGGCGCGCGGAGCGGGACCGGCGCGCGGGGAGCGGGACCGGCGCGCGGGGCACGCTCCGGCCGCCGACTCGCCGGCGCGAGATCCGGAGACGAGGTTGCCGGCAAGCTCCGCCGCACGTCACCTGGGTTGACGCGGACGCTGCATTCCGCCTGATTTTCCAGGGGAATACCGCCTGTTCTTCCCGGCTCGATGATTGCTTGAGGCTGTCCTCGACCCGCTGCTCGGTGGCCGCGCGCTCCCGCGCGAGACCGAAGCGGCAACTGGAGGATGGCGCATGAACAAGGCACTTGGATGCGGGCTCGTGGCGTTGGCGTTCGCGGGGCTCCTGCCGATCGGCTGCGGCGCGGACGTCGTCGAAGGCAACGGCGGAGGCGGCAGCGGAGGCGGAGGCGGGAGCAACGCCGCGGCGCACGTGGGCACGCCGTGCACGCCGCCGGACGAGGCCTCCGCGTTCACGACCGGCTTCAAGGTGACGGAGGACGTCATCGTCCAGGGCGCGGCGGAGTGCGGGGCCGGCGTCTGCCTCGTGAACCACTTCCAGGGCAAGGTGAGCTGCCCGCTCGGCCAGGCGGCCCCCGTCGACGCGCAGGGCTTCCAGGGGTGCACTCCGAACCTCGACGCCCAGGGCAAGTACGTGGTGGGTCAAGGGAACTGCAGCTCCGGAGACGTCTGCGCGGTGGCCGGCTCGCGCTCGCCCCGGTGCGACCCGTCGCAGGGCGCGCAGGCAGACATGTTCTGCGCGGGGCTCGGCGCCGGCCAGACCTGCGGCCCGGAGGGCTTCTGCGAATGCCAGACGGCCGCGGACTGCGTCTTCGTGACCGACGCTGTCGTCGCCTGCGACGTCGAGACGCGCCAGTGCCTCTCGTACGCTTGCCACAAGCCCGGCGACTGCCAGCAAGCCGGCGCGACGGACGCGGAGAACGCGGGCAAGGCGTGCTGTCTGCCCGGCACCGACACGCCTGTCGCCCGCACGGTCTGCGGCCAGTGCGAGGGCATCGACGGACACGCCACCCGCGACGCGGAGAGCGCCGTCTACTGCACGTGCCGCTGCGGCGTCGCCGACGGCGAGCCGGACGAGCCCGACTACCCCTTCTGCGGCTGCCCCGACGGCTTCGAGTGCAGCGAGATCCGCAAGAACGTGGGCCTGGGCGACGCGACGCTCACGGGCAAATACTGCATCAAGCAGGGGACTGCCTACGACGCGAACAAGGACCAATGCGGCCTCGTCGACGGCCACTGGACCTCCACGTGCAGCGGAGTCGGCAGCGGAATGTGCCAGTCGAGCGGCGGCCCCTGCGCCGATTGACAGGAGGGTGCCTGTCCCGCGGCCCTCCAAGGATCCCGCGGTGACCCCGTCGAATCCCGGTTGACCCGTATTCAATGCCCTCGAGTGGGTGATAGGAATCGATCCATGAGCCGTCTTCTCCGTTCGCCCGCTCGCAGGCGGGCGCTCCTCTCTTCTTCGTTCGCGTGCCTGGCGCTCGGAGGGGCCGTCCTTGCCTGCTCGGGGCAAGACGACGCCTGCAAGGGCGCCGTGACGAGCACCCTCCTCACGGCGAGGCTGACGCAGAGCAGCGTCGTGAGGGTCGACCTCCTCCTCGCCGTCGACAACTCCCGTTCGATGGCGGACAAACAGCAGCTCCTCGCCCTCGCCGTCCCGGATCTCATCGGGGCCTTCGCGAACCCGCCGTGCGTCGACGCCGCGACGGGGCTCCCGACTAGCACTCCGGACGGGCCGCTCGACCCGTGCCCCGCCGGCACGCGCCGCAAGATCCCGCCGATCTCGGACATCCACGTCGGCGTGATCTCGTCCAGCCTGGGCGGCCACGGCTCCGACGCCTGCGATCCGTCCGGGGCCGGAAAGGGCTCGAACGACGACAAGGGCCGTCTGCTCGATCGCGAGGACCCGACGACGGCGGCGAAGGTCCCCACCTACCAGAGCCTCGGCTTCCTCGCTTGGGATCCCAAGCAACAGCTCGCGCCCCCGGGAGAGGCCGATCTCCTGGCCGACAGCGCGGCCGACGCCAACCCCACCGCGCTCGTCCCGGGCATCCGCGATCTGGTGCTGGGCGCCGGCCAGATCGGCTGTGGCTACGAGGCGCAGCTCGAGTCCTGGTACCGCTTCCTCGTCGATCCTTCGCCGCCCGCGAGCGTCACGCTGGACCAGGACGACAAGATCGTCCTGAACGGCATCGACAACGTCCTGCTCCAGCAGCGAAAGGCCTTCCTCCGCCCCGACTCCCTCCTCGGGATCGTCATGCTCACGGACGAGAACGACTGTTCCATCCGCGAGAGCGGCCAGTTCTACTTCGCCGCGCAGCAGAAGGCGAAGGACGGCTCGCCCTACCACCTGCCCAAGGCGCGGGCCCTCTGCGACACCGACCCGAACAACCAGTGTTGTTTCTCCTGCGGCCAGACAGGCCCCAAGGACGCCGCTGGGAACCCCGTCTGCGCGGCCGATCCGTCGTGCACGCTCCCCAATGGCCAGGTCGCCACCCTCGACGAGACGACCGACAGCATCAACCTGCGCTGCTGGAACCAGAAGCGCCGGTTCGGCATCGACTTCCTCTACGGGACGGACCGCTATCAGAAGGCCCTCTCCAGCACCACGGTGACCGATCGCAACGGCGCTGTGGTGGCGAACCCGCTCTTTGCCGATCTGGACCCCAGCGACGCCAACTCCAACGTTCGCTCGTCCAACCTCGTCTTTCTTGCGGGCATCGTCGGCGTCCCCTGGCAGGACATCGCGCGCACCAACGCGAAGGGCGAGCCCGACCTGAAGAACGGCCTCGACATGAGGGGCGCCCCGACGGGCGGCTTCAAGAGCGCCACCGAGCTCCTGGAGATCCTCCCCGGCAAGGAGATCACGACGTGGGACGTCATCCTCGGCCAGCCCGATCAATACCCCGCGCTCCCGGCCCTGCCGAAGGATCCGCTGATGATCGAGAGCATCGGGCCGCGCGCCGGCTCGAACCCGATCACGGGGGACTCGCTCGCCCCGCCGTCGCAGGCGCTCGGCAACCCCATCAACGGCAACGAGCGGACCATCCCGAAGAACGACGACCTCCAGTATGCGTGCATCTTCCCGCTCGTGAAGGTGGACCCGGTGACAGGCACTCTCACCCCCGACGTGCGAGACTGCTCGGTGATCGGGCAGGGCGGCCCCTGCGAGTGCCAGGACGAGACGAACGACAGCCCCCTTTGCCAGGTGGGCGCCTCCGGCTTCCCGACCGACCAGGTGCGCGCGAAGGCGTATCCGAGCCTTCGTGAGCTCCAGGTGCTGCGCGACATCGGCGGACAGGGCATCGTGAGCTCCGTGTGCCCCGCGCAGGTCGATTCTCCGGGGGAGGCCGACTTCGGGTATCGCCGCGCGCTCGACGCGCTCACGGAGCGGCTCGTCCCGGCCGTGTCGGGGAGCTGCCTCTCTCCTTCGTTGAGCGCGGACACCGACGGTCGCGTCCAGTGCGTCATCGTCGAGGCGCAGCGGGTGGGCGACGCCCAGACAGCGACTTGCAACGCGTGCGCCGAGGCGGGGCGCGCCAAGGTGAGCAGCGATCATGCCTCCATGGTGGACGACATCGGGCAAGAGGCCGGCCCCGCGGGGTTCAACTGCTTCTGCGAGATCCCGCAGCTCACGGGCACGGCGGCCGGAGAGGCCCTGTGGACCTGCCAGAACGATCCCTCGGAGTCCCCGGTCCAGGCGAACGGCGCGCCTGTGGACGGGTATTGCTACGTCGACGCCGACAAGAACATTGGCGATCCCGAGATCGTGGCCAAGTGTCCCGACACGGAGAGGCGGCTCATCCGCTTCACCGGCGCGGGCGCGGCCCACCCGGGGAGCACCCTCTACATCGCCTGCGTCGACGAGCACGCCCACGCCCCGAACCCGGCGTGCGAAGATGGGCAGTAGCGTCCCCGAGCTGCGGCGGGGGCGGCGCTGGGGCGACGCTCCTCCCGGACAGTGACCTGACTGCCCGCCGAGCCCCGAGAAATCAGAACCAGCCGATCGTCACTGTCACGACAGTCACCCCGTCTATCACCTGCTCCCCGCGCAGCTCCGGGGGCACCGCCTCGTCCGGAACCGGAACGAAGACCGCCAGTGTCGCCGAGGAGAGGCCGAGCTTCTTCGCGTACGCTGGCCGGCGGCCCCGGGGGCCCCGAAGGGGCGCGCGGCCGGCCGAGGGGCGTCACAGGCGGCGTCAGTCGGGTTTCTTGGCGTCCAGGAGGCCCGTGGCGGCGACGACCTGTGCCAGAAATGTGCCGGTCAATCGGCTCCAATCACATGGAATCAAAGAAGAAACGTCACTCCCCTTCGAGCGAGCGCGGTGCCGGATCCGGGGCGTTTCCTGTGCCCGAACGGCGAGACGGAGCCGCCGATTTCCCGTGTTTTTCGAGGCGACGGTCCCTCGGGAGGCCGGACGATCTTGGCCCGCCCGTTGCTCACGGGCCGCCAACCCGCACGACATGCCGGTCTCTCCGGAGACGACGGACTGGTCCCCTCACGCCCGCTGGCCACGGCTCCGCGTCGGGTTTGCCTGCCGGTCACTGTTTTTCATCGTTTCGAATCGACGTCCTCTTCCCTCTCCCAACGGTGGTGTATGGATACCTGCATCGGCAAGGATCGAAGAGCCGTGACGAGCACGCGCGCGCGGAGCCTCCGCACAGCACTGTTGCGCACGGCGCTCATGGTGCTCGGCGTTGTCGTCGCGCAGATGACCCACGGTGTGGCGCGGGGGGAGCCGGACCCGGTCCCGCCGGATCCGGACCCGCCGCCGGTGCTGCCCTATCCGGCCACGGACCCGATCGTGGCGAGCGAGGGCGCCGGCAACCTGTCGGGTTCTTCGTCGGTCACGCCCACGGGGCAGTACACGTACCGGCTGCCCATCGACGTCCCGCCGGGGCGCGCGGGGATGCAGCCTTCGCTGGCGCTCAGCTACACGAGCGGCGCCGGCAACGGCCTTCTCGGCGTGGGGTGGAGCCTCGAAGGCCTGTCGGAGATCCGCCGTTGCCACAAGACGTGGGCGACGGAGGGCACCGCCGACGGAGTGGACTTCGACGACACCGATGCGTTCTGCCTGGATGGGCAGAAGCTCCGGCAGATCAACGCGGGGCAGAAGCTGAACGGGCACGAAGGCGCGGAGTACCGCACCGAGCGAGACACCTTCGCGCGCATCACCGCCCACGGCGACAGCGGGCAGGGGCCCGATAGATTCACCGTCGAGGCCAAGAGCGGCCTGGTGATGGAGTATTCGCAGCGCGTGGAGCCGCACCGACTCCAGGGCAGCTTCCCCAACGCGGAGACGACGGATCTCGGGACCGTCCGCGCTGTCTGGCTCCTTCGCGAGGTGCACGACCGCTCGGGCAACGCGATGCTCTACGAATGGGAGCTGCTGCCGAACCCGGACACGCTCGGCATCGAGTACCGCATCGGCGTCATCCGCTACACCGGCAAGCACGTCGACGGCCAGGACCCCACCGGAGACAAGCGTCGCGTCGAATTCCACTACGACAGGCGAGATGCCGGCGACGAGAGCTTCCGCTACGAATCCGGGGTTCGATGGGAGACGAACTACGCCCTCGACAAGATCACGCTCTTCGCACCGGATCCGGCGATCACCGGCGAGCTCGGCAACTACCGCCTCGCCTACACCCGGAGCCCCGACACGGGCCGCACGCGCCTCAGCGCCGTGCAGCGATGCGACGCCGATGACGTTTGTTTGCGGGCCAAGAAGTTCGATTGGTGGGAGCGATCACCTGCGGGCGGGCCGCCGCACTTTCAGGATGTCCCTGTCACCATCGAAAACGAGGCGTCGGATGCTTTCCCGGACCCGGTCCTGGTGGCGGACTTCAACGGCGACGGGCTGGACGACATCCTCTATCGCGTGGCGTCGATGGGGAATGGCAGCTACCAGTTGCTCGACGCCTATCTCCACTTGGCGGACAGGGCCGCAGACGGGACTGTGTCGTTCGGCAACGGGATCCTCGTGAACGCCGTGGGCAAGGATCTCTCGTGCGTCAGCTTCAGAAGAAGTCGCGCGGCTGACATTGACGGCGATGGCAGAGCGGAAATCGTGGCCGGGCTCGATCCGGCGGCCGACCCGACAAACCCGTTGTGCGCCGTTCCCGGCTACCAGATCTTCCGCTGGAACGACGATGAGGGTGCGTTTCTGCCCGTTGGCGAGCTGATCGACGCGGACCCCATCACGGACTTGATCCAGCTCACCGACTACGACGGGGACGGCCTCATCGATATCTTCCTCGAGAGACCCGATCTGTCCCAGGGCAGCGGAGCCGCCGATCTTGGACCCTGGTTGCTCCTGCGGAACGTCTCCGGGCCCAACACGCCCTTCCAGTTCGCGGAGCCCGATGCAAGCACGGTGCTTGCGACGCAAGCTCAGTTCGCGCGCGCCATGGACATCGACGGAGACGGTCGCGGCGACCTCCTACCGATCGATCCGGAGACCACTGCCGACGGCACGGAGGACTCCGGGTTCATCCCGGGCGCCACGCTGAAGCTGGGGTTCGATGACGACGGTGCACCCGCAAAGGACGAGCGGTGGCGGCTCCGGAGCTTCGCCCGGATGCAACTCGCTGATCTGAACGGCGATGGGTTGCGCGACGCACTTTACCCGTTCGGGCCCGACACGATGATTCGCTGGAACCTGGGCAACGGGTTTGGCCCCCTGATGCCCTGGGCATCTCCTATCCTGCCGGTCGCGTCTGCGGACTTGACGCCCGACCTCGGGCTTCGCCCTGCTGATCTCGACGGCGACGGCATCGAGGATCTCATCAGCTTCAACAACGGCGACGATCCCCCCATGGAGCCCAAGACCCGCGTGTTCCGAGTGCGTTCCGGACAGTGGGAGCAAGCCGAGCTGAACGTCGATGGCTCACTTCCAAAACGCGCGGTGGATGAGGAGGGGCGCGCGCCGGGCGACGGGTGGCCCTACTGCGCCACCGGGGACTTCAACGGGGATGGTCTGGTTGATCTGGTTCGCGCTCATGTCCGCCGCCTCGGGGGAGACGATCCGCTGATCGCCTTCAAGCTATGGGTTTCGATCCAGCAACAAGCCCCTTCCGACGTGCTCTCCGAGGTCTCCGACGAGGACGCGACCACTCCACAGCAGACCATCTCCTACGCGCGCACGACGCCGGACGCGAGCGCGTCCTGCACCTGGCCGCAGCTCTGTGTGCGCCGGGGGCTCCCAGTCGTGATGCAGACAGCCTCCTCGGCCGGAGGCGAGCTCGCCGCTGCTCGCTACAAGCACTACTCCTACCGGGACGCTCGCGTGGACGTCCAAGGACGAGGCTTCCTCGGGTTCGGGCAAACCTCCGTGTACGACCCCCAGCTCCGCACGCAGACCACGACGACCTTCGACAACGTCACACGCGTTGCCCTGCCCACCGGGGGCAGCCTCTACCCCTACGCAGGCTTGCCTTCCGTCCGCCGGCACATCGCTGCCATCTTCGAGACTCCGACCGACGGGAGCGAGTCGCCTCCCTTGCCGGACGGAGCGCTGGCGGGTCGCGTCACGACAACGACCTACCACTACAACGAGAACACACCGAACGATCCGGACGCCTTGTGGTCGAACGCCGACGCCGGAACCTACGTCGTCCACGGGATGGCGACCACCACGATCGAGACGGAAGGCCCCGTGGCGGTCCACGACTCCGAGGACACCATCGAGCTCGCCGGTCCCCCCGGCCCCGACTACCGCCAGATCGACACCGCAACAGCCTACGACGAGTACGAGAATCCCACGGCCGTGTTCACCATGACGGACAGCGGAACCTACCGCTGGATCGCCACGACCTACGAGAACCGCGTCCCCGAATGGCTGCTGGGACTGCCCGTCCACTCCGAAACCGGCGCCGGAGATGCCAGCAATCTCCCCGTGATCCGGGACATGGACTACCACTT
>WBZX01002832.1_pt1 | contig 11490 bp, 12 predicted proteins | sample 5204211 | NCBI WGS metagenome assembly WBZX01 (sample SAMN12344362, study PRJNA552823) | activated sludge metagenome | biome: Activated sludge suspended growth; feature: Nitrification reactor; material: Wastewater; isolation source: activated sludge from nitrification reactor of wastewater...
CAAAACGCTTCAAATTCGAGCCACATCCGCAAGCCGCCGGATAGGCACCCGCCCGCTGCAGCCGCCATGCTGAGCCTGCTTTCCTTCCTTCATCTCTGCATTCTGCTTGGCATCGCGCTGCGCATCTTTTCGCGGCGCAATGCGCATGGCACGGCCGTCGGGTGGCTGCTGCTGGTCATCCTGCTGCCGGTGATCGGGGCGCTGATGTACCTGCTGATCGGTGAGCGGCGGCTGGGCACGACGTGGGTGCAACGGGCAGCCGCGCTGCGTCCGGAACTGCTGCGCTGGGCCGCAGGCATTCCGGCGGCGGCTGTCGTCGCCCCGGCGACGCTGTCGCCTGGCGGCGAAGGCATCAGCCGACTGGCCCAGGCGGCGGTCGGGCTGCCGGCGATGAGCGGCCACCGCCTCCAGCTGCTCGCCGACAGCGCCGCGATCATGCGCGCACTGATCGCCGACATCGACGCAGCGCGCAGTTCGGTGCGCCTGGAGTTCTACATCTGGAGCGCCGGCGGCTTCGTCGACGACCTCGTCGCCGCGCTGGCACGCGCCGCCCAGCGTGGCGTCGCCTGTTGCGCGCTGATGGATTCGCTCGGCAGCCGGCCGTTTTTCAGGAGCGCGGCGATCGAGCGCCTGCGCGAGGCTGGCGTCAGCATCGTCGAAGTGCTGCCGGTCAACCCGTTGCGCGCACTGTTCGTGCGCTTCGACCTGCGCGACCACCGCAAGATAGCGGTCATCGACCGCCGCATCGCCTACACGGGCAGCATGAACATCGCCGATCCGCGCTTCTTCAAGCAGGATGCCGGCGTCGGCGAATGGGTGGATGCCATGGTCCGGATCGAGGGGCCGGCAGCCTGGGTGCTCGAAGCCGTTTCGCTCTCGCTGACCTCGCTGCAGACCGGCAGCCCTTTCGCGCCGCCGCCCCCGCCCAGCCTGGCGCCCGTCGGCACCAGCCATGTCCAGGTTTTTCCCTCCGGGCCGCAGGCCTCTACGCAGCCCATCGACACCCTGCTACTTGCCGCAATCTACGCGGCGCGCCACGAAATCGTCCTCACCACGCCCTACTTCGTGCCCGGCGAAGCGCTGCTGACGGCGTTGCGCACGGCTGCTCTGCGCGGCGTCCAGGTCGTGCTGATCGTGCCCGAGAAGATCGACTCGCGTCTGGTGCGCTATGCCAGCGAAGCTTACAACGAGGACATGCTGGCCGTCGGCATCAGGATTCTGCAGTTCCGCGACGGGCTGCTGCACACCAAGAGCATGGTCGTCGACGAGGAAATCACCATTTTCGGCACGGTCAACCTTGATCTGCGCAGCTTCGAGCTCAACTTCGAGGTGTCGCTGATCGCCTACGACCGGGAATTTTCGGCCGCCACGCGGGCCTTGCAGCGCGCCTACGAAGCCCGCTCCCGGCCTCTGGAACTCGAACAGTGGCGTGCCCGACCGCACGCCCGCCGCCTCCTGGAAAACGCGGTCCAGACGATGAGTCCATTGCTGTAGGCTAAACGGATCAATCCTAGACCGGCAGGGCAATCCGCCCCATGCTCAGGATGCCCGCCAGGTCTTCGGCCGGCGCCGGCCGGGCGATCAGGTAGCCCTGCACTTCGTCGCAGCCGTGGTCGCGCAGTAGTTGCCATTGCGCCATGGTTTCCACGCCTTCCGCCACCACCCGCAAGCCGAGGCTGTGCGCCAGCGCGATGGTGCCTCGGGCGATGGCCAGATCGCTGGCGTCGCTGGCGATGTCGCGCACGAAACTGTGGTCGATCTTCAGGGCGTCGAGCGGCAGGCTGCGCAGATGCGACAGGGACGAGTAGCCGGTGCCGAAATCGTCGATGCTCAGGGTCACCCCCATCGCCCCGAGCTCGTCGAGGCGCCGGGCGGCGGTCGCCGGGTTTTCCATGGCCGCCGTTTCGGTAACCTCGAATTCCAGCAGATCCGGCGCCACCGCGGCCTCGTTCAGCCGGCGCGCCACGCGCATGGCCAGGTCGTGCTGGCGCAACTGCCTGGTCGACAGGTTGATCGCCACGCGCGGCGGGCGTATCCCGTCGTCCAGCCAGGCGCGCAACTGCCGGCAGACGGCGGCGATCACCCAGTCGCCGAGTTCGTCGATCAGGCTGCTCTCTTCGGCGACGGCGATGTATTGCGCGGTCCGCATCGGCGACGCGCCTTCGATCTCCAGGCGCAGCAACGCCTCCAGCCCGGTCAGGCGGCCGGCCATGTCGATTTTCGGCTGGTAATGCAGGGCCAGCCGCCCGTGGTCGATGGCCTCGCGCAGCCGACATTCGATCAGCAGGCGCTCGGTCGCCGCCTGGTTCATTTCCGGCGAGAAATACTGGAACCGCCCGCCGCCCTTCGCCTTGGCGGCGTACATGGCGGTATCGGCATACTTGATCAGGGTTTCGACATCCTGCGCGTCGCGCGGGCAGAGGCTGATGCCGACCGAGGGCGCCGTCCGCAATTCGCGCTCGCCGATCCGGTAGGGCGCCGACAGCGCCTCGACCAGCTTGCCGGCAATGGTGGTCACATCGGGGGAAAGCAAGCGCGGCAGCAGGATGACGAATTCATCGCCGCTCAGGCGGGCAACGGTGTCCGACCCGCGCACGCAGTGCTGCAAGCGGGCAGCCACCTCGACCAGCAGGCGGTCGCCGGCGTTGTGCCCGAGCGAGTCGTTGATGTTCTTGAAGCGATCGAGATCGAGAAGGATGACTGCCAGCGCCAGATCCTCGCGCAGCGCATCGGCAATCGACTGCTCGAGAATGCTTTCCAGCGCCACACGGTTGTGCAGCCCGGTCAGCGCGTCGTGACGGGCCTGATGGTGCTGCTCGCACAACAGCTTCATGTGGCGCTCGTTGAGCCGGCCGACCTGGCTGAGCACCAGCCACGACATCGAGCCGATGGTCAGCACCGCCGCCAGCCAGCTGTATGGGTTTTGCATGTAGGTCGGCAGGTCGAAACTCAGGGCGATCAAGCCGCCCACGTGCAGGATGCCGACCAGGGCGAAGCTGCCGATGCTGAGCACCGCCGCCACGACGCCGCCGCGAACGCCGAAGAAAGTGGTCGAAACGAAGCAGAAAGCCATGTAGACCGCCGCCGAATTGCCGGCCAGCCCGTAGATGAACAGCCCGACGGTGGCCGCCAGGTAAAGCAGGATCACCGTAAACCAGGCGATGCGCGCGGCACCGATGCGCCGCCGCAGCAGGAAGACCGAGAACAGCGACAGGTAAAGCAGCGGATGAATGATGCTGAGCGAATTGCCCAGGTGCAGATTGCGCGCCATGTTGCCGACCAGCAGCACGCCCCCGGCGAGCAGCGTGACCGACAGCGTTTTCATGACCACTTCCTCGCGGATGGCGCGAATCTGTTCGGCAAGTTCTTCCGAAATGGAGCTCATGGGCCACCGCAGGCAGGTTGGATCAGGGCGCCAGTTTACTCCTGAGCGGCGTTTGCACGCCGGTTGCGGTCGACCCGCAAAAATCGTTCAATTTCGCGCCAGCTAACGCTGCAGATGCTGCCGGTTCCAGGCGGCGATTTCCGGCAGACTGCCCGCCGCCTCATCCAGCAAGGCGGCATTCGCCTGCAGCAGCAACTTGCGCTGGCGGGCGTTCAGCTGACCCGGGAAGACCGGCTGCAACTGGACGACCAGGTCGCCGGCAGTGTATTTGCCGCGCCCCGGAAACCCCTTGCCGGCGAGGCGCAGTTCGCGCGCTGCCGGATCGCCCGCCACCAGCGTGCTGTGCACGGCGCCGGCCAGCGCTGGCAAGTCGATCTCGCCGCCCGCCAGCAAGGCCAGCGCACTGACCGGCATGCTGAAATGCAGGTCGCGTCCGCGCAGTTGATACAGCGAGTGGCTGCGGATGACGACGGTCAGGAACAGGTCGCCCGCCGCCAATTCATCGCTGGCCGCCTCGCCCTGCCCTGCCAGGCGCAGTTCATCGCCCGGCAACATGCCTGGCGGCACGCGGATCTCCAGGCTGACGCTGGCAATCTCGCGACCGCTGCCGCCGCAATCGGGACAAATCCGCTCGCTGAAAAAGCCGCGCCCGGCGCAGTCGGCACATGTCGCCAGCACGCGCTGGGCGTCGCGCACGCGGCCGCTGCCATGGCAAGCCTCGCAAAAGCGCGTACGGGTCATGCCGGCCTCGCCGCTGCCGTCGCAGGTCGGGCACGCCTTGCCGCGCGTGTAGTCGATGGTCTTGCGGCAGCCGGCCGCCGCTTCTTCCAGGCTGATTTCCAGATTCAGGCGAATGTCCGCCGCCTTGGCCACGGACTCCTCGGCTTCCGTCTCCGGCTCGGCATCGTCGGTTTTTGCCTCTTCCGGAGCGTCGACCGCAACCAGCTGCTCGTAGGCCGCCCGGATTCGCTTGAAATGCTCGGTCGCCGCCGGATCGTCATTGCGGTCCGGATGCCAGCGCATCGCCAGCCGGCGATAGGCGCGCTTGACCTCGGCCGGACTGGCGCCCGGTGCAACGCCCAGAATGGAATGATGATCGCTGTGCATGAGCGCTGCTTCAGGAGTGAGCCGGCGCGGACGGCCGCGGTGGGCGGGTCAGTTGCGGCAGGATGGCGTCGATCAGTTCGGCGATCAGGCGGGCGGTGACGCCGTGGCGGTCACGGTCCGGGTTGTATTCGACGATTTCCAGTGCGCGCAGACCGTGCACCGCAGCCAGGCGCTGCAATCCCAGATGCGCCTCGCGTGCCGACAGGCCATCGGGTTCCGGGCTGCCGACACCGGGGGCGACCGCCGGATCGATGGCATCAAGGTCGAGGGTGATGCCAAACCCACCGGCCGCCCCGGCGACGATGCGCGCCGCTTCGTCGAGACAGGCGGCGAACCCGCGCTCGTCGATCTCCTCCCTGCCGATGATGCGCACGCCCAGGCGGGCCAGAAACTCGGCCTCCTCCGGCTCCCACGAGCGCGGACCGAGGACGACCGTGTGCCGCGGGCTGAGTTGAACACCGGGCAGGCCCATGCCGAGCAACCGCTTGTCGCCGCGCCCGAGCAGGCAGGCCAGCGGCATGCCATGCAGCGCCCCCGAATAGGAAGTCTCCGGCGTGTGGCTGTCGAGGTGGGCATCGATCCAGACGAGTCCGGTCGGCATCCCGGCAAAGCGCGCAACGCCGCTCCAGGTGCCTATGGCCACCGAGTGATCGCCACCGATGACCAACGGAAAATCGCCGGCGGCCAGCGTTGTCGCGACCTCATCGGCAAGGTCGCGGCAGATGTCGGCAACCCGCTCGACCGGCGCGTGCCCGGGCGTGTCGAGCGCGTACAGGGTCTTGCCCCAGTCAATGAGCGGATGATGCGCCAGTTCGTGCCAGGCTTGCGACCGATGGAAGGCCACCGGCCCGTCCTCGCAACCCTGATCCTGGGCACCGACACCGCTGGCGGCGCCGATAATGCGGATTCGCTTGCTCACTGCCTTCTACGGGTGAATTTCATCGTGCCTGATTGAAAAAAATGTGCCCCTGGAGTTCAAGGGAGCATTTTAAGTGCTGGCGGAACCGAAGGGGAAAAACAATCGCATCCGGAAGCAGGTGCGACTCGACTAGGCGAAACGCTCGTCGAAGTACACATGGATTTCCCGCTCCAGGCTGGCGCGAAACGGCCAGAGCAGGAAGCCGAGGTGAACCAGAACCGTCACTTCGCCCTTGGCCAGCCGCAACTCACCGTGCAGCCCGGTGCGCTCGAAGTGCAGCACACCGCTGTCGTCCCACTCGTATTCCAGTTCATATTCTTTCTGCAGATCGGCCGCCACGTGCTCGGCGGCGATCCTGGCCTTCTTGGCCGAAAGGCGGTGCTTGCGGGTAATCCGGATTTCGCTCATGGCCGCAGTTTAACCATCCGCAACCGATTGCGGAATCCGCATCGTCACGTAGATGGAAACGCGAAATATGCTTCAGGATCATTGGTAGTTGAGCAGTCGCCAGACTGCCAGGCAATTCAATCAATTGTCCTGTATATCGTATAGCCGCTGAAACGCGGGCTTGCGAAATCCACAATTCGCTTGGCAGATGCAACTTTTTGCAGAAATGGCAGTTTTTCGAAAACCGCTTCACTTTGCGGGTTGTAGTAAATCAGAAACTTTTCGGCCCGATTACGCTGAAAACTCGCTTCGAGATTCCGTGCGATAGCCCCCATGACGATCGCGTCGAACGGATTAAAAAAATATAGAACGGCTTTTGTGTCCGGGATTTCGTATTGGGTAGCGTCCAGGCACAAAACCTCCACGTTGGTGCACTGCTGCGCCTTGTCCGTAAACGTTGCCAGATTGCGCCGGGCTACCTCGGCAAGCTCGGGCGCGAATTCAATCCCGGTAATTTTGCGAAACGGGTAGCGGGCGGCGAGAAGGACGACACGTCCCTTGCCGCAGCCAAAATCGACAAACTCGAACTCCCGGTGGTCGATGGCCAGCTTCGACAGGATATGCTGAAAGACATGCGGGGGGGTCGGTTCATAATAAACCCCGCGGCTTTTGTTATCACTGTCGATCGCCAAATCTTCCAGGGCGATACTGCCGGCGGTATCGACCCGGAACTTGCTGTCAAATTGCTTTTCGCGCGCATGAAGAATCGAAAATCGCAGATTCTTGGCAATGACAACAGACGTAGACATCCATCCATAGGTGCGGATGTGCCGCTGCAACTTAGTCAGTGTTCCTTCGATCAATTTCTTGTCTCCGAAGGTGGCGCACTCAATAACCGGAATTGAATTCACCAAAATCGTGGACCAAGCGCATCGTCACGAAACGAAACACACGAAAAATCACGAGCCAAACCGGAATTCTGACTTTTCGAACGAACCGCGAAATGCCTCACCGCACGGAATATCTCTAGTCGCCGAGCGCAACCACAGATGAACCAAGACTTACATTAGTAACAAACCATTACAATATCAAGTCATGACTTTCGACTATTCCGGCGCTACTTTAGTTCCCATCATCTCGTTGCACGTCGCACGGCCGAAAGTTTCCGCCTTTTTCGGGCTGGAAATCTGCGGCTCCTCGTAGATGCGCTTGATGACATGGTTGGTGATGCGCGCGCCGTCGCTGCCGTCCTCAACGAAAACCTTCATCGGCCGGCCTTTCTCGCGGTCGTAGAAAGCCTGCAGTGCGAAGTCGCGGACACGTTCGCAGAAACGGATCTTCTGGGCATCGGGCATGCTGTCGTCGATCTTGCCGGCGTGGGCATGCGGCCAGGCGCCGTTCATCGCCAGCAGGGCGAGGCAGGCAACGGAGAGGCGTTTCATTCCTTCGGCTCCTGAATCGAGGTTAGGTAAGCCAGGATGTCCTGGATATCCTGTTCCTTGAGGGTGTTCAGGACACCGACGACGCCATCTTCATCGTGCGGGCGGTCGCCCTTGAGATAGAGATCGGCCTGACGCTTGAGATAGTTCGTGTACTGGCCGACCAGCATCGGGAACATGCCGCGCCCCTTGCCAGCTTTGCCGTGGCAGGCGGCGCATTTCTTCTGGTAGATCGCCTCGCCGTTGCCAAGGTCGCCCTCGGCGCGCGGGATGATCATCACCTTTTCGGCCATCAGCAACTTGGTTAGCGCGTCTTCCTTGCCGGTGTAGGTAGGCATCTTGCTGTCCAGTTCGATCTTCGCCAGGTAGGCAGCGATATCCTTGATGTCCTCGTCTGAAAGCTCGCGTTCCTGGGTATAGGGGAACATCGGGATATTCACCCGCGTGCGGGCACGGAAGCTCTTGAGCTGGTTTTCGATGTAGGCGACACGCTGGCCGGCAATGCGCGGATATTCGCCCTTCTTGCCGCCAGCCCCCTGATCGCCATGGCAGGCAGCGCAGGTACCGTTGATTTCCTTGCCTTTTTCGAGGTCGACCGCAACCGCCGTGCTGGCGGCGAACCAGCCGGCGGCCAGGAAGAGGATAAGGCTGCGCAGGGCCATGCAGGGAACTCCGAGTATCGATGCGGCGAATTGTCGCATGATGCGCACGGCTGAAAATTGACGCAAATCACGCATAATCCAGCCCATGCCTTTCATCTCCTGCACCGTCGACGGCAGCGATCACCTGGCCAACCTGCGCCGCCTGGTGATGGTGCGCTGGGTGGCGCTGGCGCTGATGACCTGCCTGACGCTGGTGGTGCCGGGAGCACTCGAAATTCCCCTGCCGCAGGCACCGCTGCTGGCGATCATCGGCGTCACCGCGTTATTCAATGGCCTGGTTCACTGGCGGGTGCGACAGTCTGATTCGGCAACGCCGGTCGAACTGTTCACGCAACTGCTGATCGACATCGCCGCCCTCAGTGCGCTGGTTTTCTTCAGTGGCGGCGCCACCAACCCGCTCGTTTCGCTGCTGCTGCCGCCGGTCGCCATTGCCGCGCTGACCCTGCCGGTGCGCTGCGTGGTCGCCATCGGCGCCATCGCCGTCGCCGTCTATTCGGCGCTGATGGTCTTCTACGTGCCGTTGCCGATGAGCGATGCCACCCGCGCCACCCGCCTGCACCTGCTCGGCATGTGGCTGACCTTTGCCGTTTCGGCGCTGATGATCGCCTGGTTCGTCGTCCGCATGACGCGCCTGATCCGCGAGCGCGATGCCGAACTGGCGGCCGCCCGCGAACAGGCGCTGCGCGACGAGCGCATCATGGCCATCGGCACCCTCGCCGCCGGTGCCGCACATGAATTGGGGACGCCACTGGGCACCATGGCCCTGCTCGCCGGTGAATTGGCCGGCGACCCGCTCCTGCCTGCCGCGGCCCGCGAGGACATCGCCCTGCTCCGCCAGCAGATCGGCATCTGCAAGGAAATCATTACCGGGCTGTCGCGCCGGGCCGGTGCCGAGCGCCTCGAAAACACCGACGTCCAGGCCGTCGACCGCTGGCTCGACAACCTGCGGCAACGCTGGCATGCCTTGCGCCCGCAGGCCGCCAGCCGCCTGGAAATCAGCGGTGCCCGGCCGGTGCCGGCCATCGCGAACGACCCGCGTCTCGAACAGGCGGTGCTCAACCTGCTGAACAATGCGGCCAGCGCGTCGGCGGCGACCATCGACATCCGCCTCGGCTGGCGCGACGGGCAGATCGTCATCGACATCTATGATCACGGCCCCGGCTTTCCGCCGGCCGTACTGAAACAGGGCGGCCAGACGGCCTTTCCGCCACATGAGCACGGCAGCGGTATCGGCCTGCTGCTGACGCGCTCGGCAATCGAACAGATCGGCGGCCGCCTGTTGCTTCTCAACCCGCCCGATGGTGGCGCCCTCGCCCGCCTGGAACTGAACCCGAGAACCTGATGCCCGAACCGACCCTGATCATCGACGACGACCCCAGTTTCAATGCCATTCTGGTGCGCACCCTGGAACGCCGCGGCCACCCGGCACGCGGGGCGCTCGACGCCGGCGATGCGCTGGCGCTGGCGCGGGAAATTGTGCCGAACCGCGTTGTGCTCGATCTCAACCTCAACGGCAATTCCGGCCTGGCGCTGATTCCGGAACTACTGGCGATCAACGCCGACTGCCGCATCGTCGTGCTGACCGGCTACGCCAGCATCGCTACCGCGGTCGATGCGATCAAGCTGGGCGCGGTCCAGTATCTGGCCAAGCCGGTGGAAATCGAGGCGATCCTCGCCGCCTTCGAGAACGACGATGCGCCGGATTTCGACCTACCGGCCTCCGATGAACCGCTCTCGGTCGACCGTCTCGAATGGGAGCACATTCAGCGCGTGCTGAACGAAAACGACGGCAACATCTCGGCGACTGCGCGCGCGCTCAAGATGCACCGTCGTACATTGCAAAGAAAACTGTCCAAACGCCCGGTCAGAACCTGAATCCGGAATCGCCTGCAGTTTGGGGTGGAAAGGTCAATCTGGCCGGAAAAACCGGCCGCCAAGTCAAGGCATCGTCCGGAAACTACGTAGCGGCTACTCAGCCAACTGGCTTGCCGACCTTTTTGAGCTCTGCCAAAAACTCGGCGAATGTTGTCTCACGAACCTTGGTATCGCCCAGCGTTTCGCGCAGGTCGAAGCCTGATCCAATACGGTCACCGGCCCGGTCATGCACATCGCTACCCGGATAGGCGCCGGGGGAGGAAGAATTCATCTTGCGGGAACTGTTTGTCATGATCTTTGACCTTTCCTGGAGTCGTTGGACAGATGATGCCAATTCGTTGCAAGAGTGTCCGTGAACGAATTCACGACCTGCATCAAATTGCCGCCTGCTCAACGAATTTCCGGAGGCCAAAGCACCCGCAGGCACCCCGGGGTCGAGCGCGCCTGCTGCGGTCGACCCCGAAAAAAACCCGAAAATCAGTGCTGCTTGTGCTCCATCGGCGGCGCCGGCGTCGGGCGCACCACCTTGGCGTCGATTGTCTTGCTGCTGCCGTCATCGAAAGTCAGCGTGATGGGCACGGAATCGCCCTCCTTCATCGGCGCCTTGAGATCGATCAACATGACATGCAGGCTGCCCGGCTTGAGCACCGCCTCGCCCTTGGCCTTGATGTCGATGGCCGGCACCGGGCGCATCTTCATGACGCCGCCGTCGTTGATGTGCGTGTGCAGTTCAGTGACCTTGGAAGCAGGATTGTCGGCCTTGAGCACCTTCACATCCTTGTCGCCGTTGTTCTTGATGACCATGAAGGCGCCGGTGGCCGGGGCATTGGGCGGCGCCAGGCGCACGTAGGGGTCCTGTACCGAGACGTTGTCGGCGGCACCGGCCAGCACGCCGGCGGAAAACAGCAGGCCGGCGGCCAGCAGGGATGGTTGTTTCATGAGCACTCTCTCCTTCAGGGTTTGGTCAAGCGTTTGCGAATTTCGGCGGCCACCTGCTCGGGCGGCGTGGCGTGGGCGATCTTGCCGTCCAGCTTGCCGTCGACGCCGACGACATAGGTGTCCGAAGTGTGATCGACGACATAGCCGCCACCCGCCGTTTCGACCGACTGGCGGGCATAGAACACCCCGTAGCGGCGAGCGATGGCGGCCAGTTCTTCCGGCGTCCCGGTGACGCCGATGATGGCGGGATGGAAGAATTCCGCATATTCCTTGAGACGGGCCGGCGTGTCGCGCTCCGGGTCGACCGAGATGAAGACCACCGCCACGCGCGCCAGTTCTTCCGGCGTCAGCAGCTTGAGGCCTTCCGCCGTCGCCGCCAGCGCGGTCGGGCAGATGTCGGGGCAATAGGTGTAGCCGAAATAGACGAGCACCAGTTTGCCGCGAAAATTCTGCAGCGCCACCGGGCCGCCAGCGGATTGCAGCGTGAAATCGCCGCCGGCCGGCGCAGCGGCCATCGGCAGCGGGCGCTCCGGCAATTCCGGGTGCCAGAAGAAGGCCAGGCCGAGCACCAGCGCGGCGAGCAGGACGGCGACAGCGAGCAGAATTCGTTGCGACATGCGTTATCCGTGGGGAACCGAAGCGAAGCGGAAAGGTACGGCGATGCGCCGGCCGTCGGTTTCGAGCAGCACCGTCGCCTGCCAGTCCATCTGGCCGGTAATGCATACCGGCAGCGTGGCCTCGCCGGAATGGAGTCCGGACACGCCAGAGACCAGTGCG
>WBZX01000398.1_pt1 | contig 11485 bp, 12 predicted proteins | sample 5204211 | NCBI WGS metagenome assembly WBZX01 (sample SAMN12344362, study PRJNA552823) | activated sludge metagenome | biome: Activated sludge suspended growth; feature: Nitrification reactor; material: Wastewater; isolation source: activated sludge from nitrification reactor of wastewater...
AGCTAGAAGAAAAAGGGAAAGAGAAAAGCAGTGCACAAAGCAATATCAATCTTGGCACTTTTGAACAATTAAAACTCCCCTTTCCATCCCTCGCCGAGCAAGCCCGCATCGTCGCCAGGCGTTACATCATCGCCTCTCTTAAGCGGGAATTTGCCAGTGACAACGGGACTGAACTCAATGCGGTTTTGCCAAAGATGAGCCCGTTGAACCCGCAGTACCTGACAAAAAAGCAAAGCGTGTTTCAGAAAATCGCTGCTTTTGTCGAAAAGTTTAAAGGCGTTGGTGGACAGGTTTAATGGGATTGTGGACTGAGTCAGAGAACAATCGAAAAGATCAGGCCAAACTGAATGCGACAGCAAAGGGGCCGATGACTGCCGCTGGTGGCGGTCAACACATGAGCATGAGCCCATGAAAAAGGGACAGCTTTACACTGTCCCTTTGTATTTGGTGGGCCTCCTCGGAGTCGAACCGAGCACCAACGGATTCTGGTTTGTATGACTTTCGCCATTCCCTGGACTATGCCTTCACCATGGCAACACGATTGCTTTAGGTGGGTGCCGTCTAGTCTCTACACCTTCAACAGCACTTTCGTGCTGAAGCTTGGCTCGGCATTGCCATGGCCCTGACGGGATTTAGGTTTCACCGAATTTGACACCATCCCATACGCAGTTTCCAAACGTATGGCACATTTACATATGAGTCCGCTGCTCTAACCAGGCATGAGCTAGAGGCCCTATTAAACTTTTTCTATAAGCGCTGAGGCTCCTTGTTACTATTCGTGTCAGCCTCCCCTATCGGCTCAGGTAGAGTTTGGGATATAAGTCCGCTGCTCTAAACAGCCATGGGGCGCCGAAGCAACCGATGGCGATTATTCGTTGTTATTTTCGATAAAACTGCGCAATTTGTCCGAACGAGTTGGATGCCGCAGCTTGCGGAGCGCCTTGGCTTCAATCTGACGGATACGTTCACGCGTCACATCGAATTGCTTGCCGACTTCTTCCAGCGTATGGTCGGTATTCATTTCGATGCCGAAGCGCATGCGCAACACCTTGGCTTCACGCGGCGTCAGCGAATCCAGAATTTCCTTGGTTGCGTCGCGCAAATTGGCGTAAACCGCCGCATCGACGGGGGCCATGGTGGATTGATCCTCGATGAAATCGCCCAAATGGGAGTCGTCGTCGTCGCCGATCGGAGTTTCCATCGAGATCGGCTCCTTGGAAATCTTGAGGATCTTGCGGATCTTGTCTTCCGGCATTTCCATCTTCACGGCCAAGGTTGCCGGATCGGGCTCTTGCCCGGTTTCCTGCAGGATCTGACGGCTGATCCGGTTCATCTTGTTGATGGTTTCGATCATGTGCACCGGGATACGGATGGTGCGCGCCTGGTCGGCAATAGACCGCGTAATGGCTTGACGAATCCACCAGGTGGCATAGGTCGAGAACTTGTAGCCGCGACGGTATTCGAACTTGTCCACGGCCTTCATCAGGCCGATGTTGCCTTCTTGGATCAGATCGAGAAACTGCAAACCACGGTTGGTGTATTTTTTTGCAATCGAGATTACCAAACGCAGGTTGGCCTCGATCATCTCGCGCTTGGCACGACGTGCACGGGCTTCGCCGGTGGACATCTGCTTGTTGATTTCCTTGATTTCCTTGATCTGGATGCCAACACGCGACTGCATGTCGATCAACTGTTGCTGCTGATCCAGAATCGCGTGGCGGAAACGTTCCAGCTTGGCGCTATGGGGCTTGCCAGCGGAGAGTTCGGTTTCAAGCCAATCAAGATTGCATTCGTTACCGGGGAACACCTTGATGAAGTGCGCGCGTGGCATGCCGGACTTGTTGACGCAGAACTCCATGATGTTGCGTTCGTGGCCGCGCAGTTTTTCTACCGTTGCGCGCAAGCTATCACATAATGCCTCGACCTGTTTGGCCGAGAAGCGGAATGCCATCATTTCATTCAGGATGGCTTCCTGATGCTTCTTGTAGTCCTTGTGCTGGGTGCCGTGCTTTTCCAGCACCTTGACCATCTTTTCGTATGCTTGGCGAATAATGGCAAAACGTGTAACCACTTCTTCTTTCAGCTTGGCGAGAGCTTCGGCGGAAACGGCAGCGGCCTTGGCGCCATCCTCGTCATCGTCATCGTCGTCATCTTCTTCGACTTCTTCTTCGGCTTCTTCGGCAACAATCGCGGCTTCCATCTCATCGACGACATCGATGAGGCCATCTACCAGTTCATCGGCACGCAGTTCGTCCTTTTCGATCTTGTCGACCAGTTCGAGCATTTCGGAGATGGTGCTGGGGCAGGCGGAGATTGCCTGGACCATGTGCTTGAGTCCATCCTCGATACGCTTGGCAATTTCAATTTCGCCTTCGCGGGTCAGCAGGTCAACCGTACCCATTTCGCGCATGTACATACGCACCGGGTCGGTTGTACGGCCAAACTCGGAATCGACCGTCGATAGCGCAGCTTCAGCTTCCTCAACCGCATCCTCGTCCGTCACCGGCGGGGGCGCATCGGACATCAGCAATGCTTCGGCATCGGGCGCTTCTTCGTAGACCTGGATACCCATGTCGCTGATCATGCCGATAATGCTGTCGATCTGCTCCGGGTCCTGCACGTCATCCGGCAGGTGGTCGTTGATTTCTGCGTAGGTGAGGTAGCCGCGTTCCTTGCCAAGGGCGATCAGGTTTTTGAGGCGCGTACGACGCACATCGAGGTCGTTGGCAGGTTGCAGTTCGGATTTGTCGTTTTGCTGGTCGTTGGCCATAGGTCGAATCCGGTGTAAATATGAGCGGGAAACCCTAAATTATACCACAAGAAGGATCATTCTTTTGCTGCGCCGACACGCCTGAACTGCTGCAACTGCTCCCGCTGCTCTGGCGTCAGCGCATTCAAGCCTCGCTCCTGCGCCAACTGCAGCAAGGCCGCCACATCTCTTTGCTGGCTGGCACCCTGCAACTGGCGCATCGCGCCTTCAAACTCCTGTTCAATCTCGAAATCCTCCTCATTCCATTGCAGCAACTCGCCCGCCAATTCGCCCAGCAACTTTTCCGAAACCACTCCACGCAGCCCCTGAATCAGCCCTGCGCTACTGACCCGCGGATCGGCCTGCGCCGTAACAATCATGCGCACCAGCACCTCCCGATCCGGCAAACCGCCGGGCAACATTTCAGCATCGATTTGCTGCGCCAGTGCAGGGCGCAGCATTAGCAACTGCATCAATTTGCGCGATAGGGTTGGCGCGCGCCTGGGCGCCTTTGCCAACGCCTGATGCGGGCGCCGAGGCATCTCAAGCTTTAGCAAGGTCTCCACCTCGGCTTGCGCAACACCGGCCAGTTCCGCCACCCGCTTGCGCAGCATCAGATTAAAGCCTTGCGCCTGTACTTGCTGCAAAACAGGCTTGGCGTCATTCAGAAAGCGAACGCGGCCTTCCTGCGATCCGAGGTCGTGCCGCTCGGAAAGCTCCTGCATGACGTAAGCGGAAAGCGTAAGCGCACCGGATAAAGCCGACTCAAAACCTTCGCGCCCGAATTCGCGCACGTAGGTATCGGGATCGTGTTCTGGCGGCAGAAACAAAAACGACAGTTTAAGCCCATCCGTCAATGCCGGAAGCGCATTCATTGCCGCACGCCAGGCCGCCTTGCGCCCCGCAGCATCACCGTCGAAACAGAATATGATGTTATCGGTCTGGCGCGTCAGCTTTGCAATGTGAACCGGTGTTGTGGCAGTGCCCAGCGTAGCAACAGCGTATTCGATGCCATGCTGCGCCAGCGCCACCACATCCATATACCCCTCGACTACCACCACGCAGCCAGAGTGGCGGATGGCTTGGCGCGCGAGAAACAAGCCGTAAAGCTCCTGGCCTTTTTGAAACAATGGAGTTTCAGGCGAATTGAGATATTTGGGGCCGTCCCTCGACTCCCCACCCATCACCCGGCCACCGAAGCCGATCACCTGACCGCGCTGGTCGTGAATGGGAAACATGATGCGATCACGGAAGCGGTCATAGACCCGGCCTTCGTCGTTCCTGATCGTCAACCCAACTGAAAGGAGTACGTCGGACTCATATTGCGGAAAAATCTCGCGCAGCCCCTGCCAGCCGGGTGGTGCGTAGCCCATCTGAAAACGGGCCGCAATCTCGCCCGAAAGACCACGGCCTTTGAGATACGCAATTGCACGCTCCGATTTTTTGAGTTCGGCTCGATAAAATATCGAGGTTTGCTGCATGATTTCGTACAAATCCGGCGCTGGGCGCGCGGCTTTTGGCGTATCCCGCGCTTCTTGCGGCACCACCACACCGATGCGCTTGGCCAGATCCTCCACAGCATCGACAAAACCCAAGCCCTGATACTCCATCAGAAAACTGATCGCCGTGCCGTGGGCGCCACAGCCAAAACAGTGGTAGAACTGCTTGGTTTGACTCACGGTGAACGACGGCGTCTTTTCTCCATGAAAAGGGCAGCAGGCAATGTAATTTGCCCCCGCTTTTTTCAGCGGCACAGCAGCATCCACCACGTCGACGATGTCAACGCGGTTGAGCAATTCCTGAATAAAATGATTGGGGATTGCCATGCCTGAGCCTAACAGGGCACCTCTAAAAATCCAATTTTTGTTGCCATGCTGCGTTGCTCACAAAAAATTGCTCCTTACCTATCCGGCACATGCCGCGTCGCAATTTTTGCTCGCGCCTTGCCTAGCTTAGAAATTTGAATTTTTAGAAGCGCCCCAAACAAAAAAGGAGCTTATCGCTCCTTTTTGTTTACCGCAAATATCGGAAAAAGCTTAACCACCCAAACGCGCCTTGATGAGCCCGGATACCTTGCCAACATCCGCCCGACCGATAATCTGCGGCTTAACCAGCGCCATTACCTTACCCATATCCTTAACACCCTCGGCACCGGTTTCGGCAATTGCGGCATCAAGCAAGGCAGTCACTTCGTCATCACTGAGCGGCTGCGGCAGATAGGTCTGCAACACACCAACCTCGAACCTCTCGGCATCGGCCAGGTCCTGACGGTTTGCAGCCTCGTACTGACTGATCGAATCACGACGCTGCTTGAGCATCTTTTCGATGACTTCGATTACCTGCCCATCGCTGAGTTCGATGCGCTCATCGACTTCTCGCTGCTTCATTGCCGCCAGCAACAAACGGATTGCACTCAGCCGCGCACTATCCTTGGCACGCATGGCGGCTTTCATATCGTCGCTAACTTGCGCGCGCAGGGTCATGGCAGAAAAATCTTAGTAAAGCTTGGGAGGCAGAGTCTGGTTACGCAAACGACGATGATGACGCTTAACGGCAGCCGCAGCCTTGCGCTTACGTTCCCATGTGGGCTTTTCGTAGAACTCGCGGGAGCGCAGTTCGGTCAGCAGGCCGGTTTTTTCAATAATGCGCTTGAAGCGGCGCAGGGCAACGTCAAAAGGCTCGTTCTCTTTTACGCGTACGTTAGACATGGAAAATCAATCTCCTTGAGGGTGTTCGGAAAAATCCGGTATTCTAGCGGCGGTCATTACATTAATCAATCACTAAATGCTTGTTTTAGGAATCGAAACGTCTTGCGACGAAACCGGTATCGCGCTTTACGACACCAAACAGGGGTTGCTCGGCCACGCCCTGCACTCGCAAATCAAAATGCACGCAGAGTATGGCGGCGTCGTGCCGGAACTGGCCTCACGCGACCACATCCGCCGCGCATTGCCGCTTGCAACACAGGTTCTGGCTCAAGCCAATATCGACTTGCGTGAAATCGACGCCATCGCTTATACCCAAGGCCCGGGCTTGGCTGGCGCACTTCTGGTCGGCACCAGCATCGCCGAATCACTGGCATTTGCGCTCGACTTACCGACAATAGGCGTGCACCACCTCGAGGGACATTTGCTGTCGCCATTGCTGGAAGAACATCCCCCCGCATTTCCGTTTGTCGCACTACTAGTCTCGGGCGGCCATACCCAACTGATGCGCGTGGACGGAATTGGGCAATACGAACTGCTGGGTGACACACTGGATGATGCGGCCGGTGAAGCCTTTGACAAAACCGCCAAACTACTTGGTCTGCCCTACCCCGGTGGCCCGGCAATTTCGGCACTGGCAGCGCACGGTAAACCATCGCAATTCAAATTGCCACGCCCCATGCTAACGAGCGGCGACCTCAACTTCAGCTTCAGCGGATTGAAAACCGCAGTATTGACCCTCGTCACTCAACACCAGCCACCCACAGACCAGACGCGCGCCGACATTGCACACGCGTTTCAAGAGGCCGCAATCGCAGTGCTTGCAGGAAAATGCACGGCAGCACTCAAACAAACCGGGCTCTCCCGCCTAGTTGTTTCTGGTGGCGTTGGCGCCAACCGCCGCCTCCGCGCAGAACTCGACTTGGCCGCAAGCAAATGGCGGTTTGATGTGTTTTATCCACGCTTGGAATTCTGCACCGACAATGGTGCGATGATCGCATTTGCCGGGGCGATGCGCCTAAAACAAGCAAAACCGGGACCCCATGCCTTTTCAATTCGCCCGCGCTGGGATTTGGCGGAACTGACTAGCCCCTGATTTTCAATCGAAAATGGTGCCCGGGACCGGGGTCGAACCGGTACAGCCGTTTCCAGCCGACGGATTTTAAGTCCGTTGTGTCTACCAATTTCACCACCCGGGCAAGGGTGCGCATTCTACATCAATGCGTTGGCTTTTCGAGAAATCCTGTCACTTCCAAACCAAAACCCGCCATACTCGGCATCTTTCTCGGCACGGCGAGCAGCCGCATTCTTCTGATCCCAAGATCAAGCAGGATCTGCGACCCGATACCGTAATCGCGCAGCGCTTGTGTCGGCCGTTGCTGCGCCTGGCCGGGCTGGATGCGGTCAATGAGTTGCTGCCCTGTTTCGTCGCGACGCAGCAACACGATCACGCCACTACCTGCCTTGCCAATTGCAGCCATGGCATCCGGCACGCTCCAGGCATGGGCTTCGCAGTGCGTATCGAGCAAATCGAGCACGGACAGCGGCTCATGCACGCGGACCAAGGTTTCCTCTTCCGGATTGATGACGCCTTTGGTCAGGACCAGATGCACCTCGTCGGAGATCTTGTCGCGATAAGCGATCAGCTTGAATGTGCCGTACTTTGTGTCGATTTCGCGCTCTGCTGCACGCTCGACCAAATGCTCCGTCTGGCTGCGGTAACGGATGAGGTCGGCAATCGTGCCAATCTTGAGGCCATGTTGCGCAGAAAACTCCAGCAGATCCGGCAGGCGGGCCATGCTGCCATCGTCCTTGAGGATTTCGCAGATCACTGCGGCTGGCTCCAGCCCGGCAAGGCTGGCAAGATCGCAACCTGCTTCGGTATGGCCCGCTCGCACCAGCACGCCGCCGTTTTGCGTCATGAGCGGGAACACATGCCCGGGGCTTACGATATCTTCAGCCTTGGCACCCTGGGCCACTGCCGCACAAATGGTATGCGCACGATCTGCGGCCGAAATCCCTGTGGTAACGCCGCTGGCGGCTTCTATCGAAGCGGTAAAATTAGTCCCCATGCGGGTGCCATTCCGCTGCACCATGGGTGCAAGCTTCAACTGTCGGCAGCGCGCCTCGGTGAGGGTCAGACAGATCAGGCCGCGCCCATGCTTGGCCATGAAATTGATATGCTCCGGCGTGACGAATTGTGCCCCCAGCACCAGGTCGCCTTCGTTTTCACGGTCCTCCTCATCCACCAGCACAACCATTTTTCCTAGGCGGATGTCTTCGATAATGTCGGTAATGGGGCTGACTGTCATTGCGTTTCCCACTCTTGCATACGATCAACGTAGCGGGCGATCAGGTCAACTTCAAGATTGACTGTGCTACCGGCACGCAGCAATTTAAGCGTTGTCACTTCCAGCGTGTGCGGAATGAGGTTGATCGTAAACTCATCACGGTCCACGGTATTTACGGTGAGGCTCACGCCATTCACGGTGATGGAACCTTTGACCGCGATATAGCGCGAGAGCGCGTGCGGAGCACGGATAGCGAGCCGCATGCAATCACCGACAGCATCGAAGCGCGTGACTTCACCCACCCCGTCCACATGCCCGCTCACCATATGCCCGCCCAGCCGATCGGCCAGGCGCAGCGCTTTTTCCAGATTGACTTCGCCCGGCGCGCTCAAACCCACCGTGCAACGCAGCGTTTCAGCCGAAACGTGTACCTGATACGACTCGACATCCTGCTCGACCACGGTAAGGCAGACGCCATTGGCGGCAATGCTGTCGCCTTGCACCACGTCGGACATATCGAGTGCGCCGCTGGAGATGGTTAATCGAACGTCGCCCTCGTGGGGTTCAACTTTTTCTATGCGGCCAATGGCCTGAACGATTCCGGTAAACATCGTTTCATTTTAGCAGAACAAGGGGCTCGAATAACGCCCAAGCCCGTCACGGCAATCTTCCCGATACCGACGATTTTGATGCGCTTACGGCTTCAAGCCTTTCACCCAAACCGAGTAAACACCCTCCGCCACCCGGTTCAGCGCTTCTACCCGCGACTCGATATCGAACTCGATTTCCTCCACGCTCTGCACACCGGAGCTTTCGATGGCCTGACTGATTTCATCGCCACCGATGCGACACCACTCCATGATCATGCCGGTAGTCATTTCAATATGGCACTGGAAACCGAGATGCTTGCCGAGCGCAAATGCCTGGTTGGCGCAGTGCTCGCTCGCGAGGATGCCTACCGCCCCGTCGGGGATGGAGAAGGTTTCACCGTGCCAGTGAAAGGCATTGAACGCATGCTGGTCGCCAAACCAGTGTCTGGCGGCAGGATTGGAAGCCGCTGCAACCTGGCCCCAACCGATCTCCTTGACCGGGTTGCGACTGATTGTACCGCCCAGCGCCTTGGATATGAGTTGCCCGCCCAGACAATGACCCAGCACGGGAATGTCGGCTTCTACAGCCTCGCGGATCAGCGCCAGTGTTGCCGGGATCCACGGCAGATCGTCGTTGACGCTCATGGGGCCGCCCATAAACACCAGTCCGGAAAACTCATCTGCCGAAATCGGCGGTGCATCACCGGCATCGATGCGGATTAGCTTGCGCGGAATTCCCTCTTGATCGAGAAAATCGGCAAAGTAGCCAGGCCCTTCGGCGCGGGCATGGCGAAAAATAGCAACAGGTTTCATGATGATTAGCGATCCTTCTAACGAGTTGATAGAGAATTTTTTCGGACGACAGGCTCCCCCACCTGACGCCATTGCCCTGGCTCCAGCATATCGAGGTTATGCTCACCAATTGCATACCGAATCAGGCGCAGAGTGGGAAAGCCGATCTTCGCTGTCATGCGCCGCACCTGCCTGTTTTTACCTTCGCGAATGACAATTTGCAGCCAGGACGTGGGAATGGTCTTGCGCTCGCGAATCGGCGGCACTCGAGCCCACAAGCCTGGCGGCTCGCCCATGACGCAAACCTTTGCAGGTAATGTGGTGAAATCCCCCAGATCAACGCCTCGACGCAGCGGCTCAATCTCTGCATCGGCCGGAACGCCTTCGACCTGAACCCAATAGGTTTTGGGTTGCTTGTGACGCGGATCAGACAGACGGTGTTGCAGCGCACCGTCATCGGTTAGAATGAGCAATCCCTCGCTGTCGGTATCGAGTCGACCCGCCGCATAAACGCCCGGAATGGAAATGTAGTCCTGCAAACCAGGGTGTGTTTCATGCTGGCTGAACTGACAGACCACGCCGTAAGGCTTGTTGAACAGAATTAACATTCAGGAGCTTTTTAAATGTCGAAAATCACTGTGCCGGGTGACGGCGCAAAAATTACCGTCAACGCCGACAACAGCCTAAACGTGCCGGACCGCCCGATTATCCCATTTATCGAGGGCGATGGCATCGGCTTCGATATCACACCAGCAATGAAGCGCGTCGTCGATGCCGCCGTAGCCAAGGCTTATGGCGGCAAGCGCTCCATCGCCTGGATGGAAGTTTATGCCGGGGAGAAATCGCTTTCGGTCTACGGCGACAACGTCTGGCTGCCGGAAGAAACCATGCAGGCGGTTAAAGAGTACGTCATTTCCATCAAGGGACCGCTGACCACCCCCGTCGGCGGCGGCATCCGCTCGCTCAATGTCACCCTGCGCCAGGAACTCGATCTCTACGTCTGCCTGCGGCCGGTACAGTATTTCGAGGGCGTGCCCAGCCCGGTCAAGCACCCGGAATGGACCGACATGGTCATTTTCCGCGAGAATACCGAAGACATCTATGCCGGAATCGAGTTTGCAGCCGGTTCGGATGACGTGAAGAAGGTCATCGGTTTTCTGCGTGACATGGGCGCGGCGAAGAAAATCCGCTTCCCGGAAAGCTCGGCCATCGGCATCAAGCCAGTCTCCGAGGAAGGCACCAAGCGCTTGGTGCGCAAGGCCATCCAGTACACGATAGACAACAACCGCAAATTGCTGACCATCGTGCACAAGGGCAACATCATGAAGTTCACCGAAGGCGGCTTCAAGAACTGGGCTTACGAAATCGCTAGGCAGGAGTTCGGCGCGGTCGAGATCGACGGCGGCCCATGGTGCAAATTGCCGAATGGCATCGTCATCAAGGACTGCATCGCCGATGCCTTCCTGCAGGAAATCCTGCTGCATCCGCAAGATCACTCCGTCGTCGCAACCCTGAACCTGAATGGTGACTACGTCTCCGATGCGCTAGCTGCACAAGTTGGCGGCATCGGTATCGCCCCTGGCGCCAACCTGTCCGATACCGTGGCAATGTTCGAAGCTACCCACGGTACGGCCCCCAAGATTGCCGGTAAGGATCTTGCCAACCCAAGCTCGCTGATTCTCTCTGCAGAAATGATGTTACGTCACATGGGCTGGACCGAAGCGGCAGACCTGGTGCTGCAGGGAGTAGGCAAGGCGATTGCCAGCAAGCGAGTCACGCATGACTTCGCCAGCCAGATGGAAGGGGCAACTCAAGTGAGCTGCTCGCAATTCGGTGAAGAAATCGTGAATCAGATGTAAGCAGACCCACCCGGCGCATCGCGCCGGGCTTGACTTTACAAATCAAGGACCAGCGTGCATTATTCGTAAAACCCTGATTTAGAGCCTATTCGAGAGAAAAACATACCCGCATGGCCTCGACAAGCACACCGATCAAACTGGGAGGTCTTGCACGCACGCTGGTGCAGGAAAAACTGTTGACCGAGACGGAAGCCGAGAGCATCCAGAAACAGGCCAACATTCAGAATCTACCCTTTGTCACGCAAGTGGCGGCCAGCAAGAAACTCACTCCGCTACAGGTCGCTGAAGCGGCTTCTGCCGCGTTCGGATTTCCCTTGTTCGACCTTGGTACGATTAACGTCGACTATCTGCCCAAGACCATCGATATCAAACTGCTGCAAAGCTACCGGGTTCTGGGGCTTCAGCATCGTGGCAACACCCTGTTCGTTGCCCTGTCCGACCCAACCAACTTGCACGCGCTGGATGATGTTCAATTCCAGACCGGGATGACGCTAATCGT
>WBZX01002836.1_pt1 | contig 11484 bp, 11 predicted proteins | sample 5204211 | NCBI WGS metagenome assembly WBZX01 (sample SAMN12344362, study PRJNA552823) | activated sludge metagenome | biome: Activated sludge suspended growth; feature: Nitrification reactor; material: Wastewater; isolation source: activated sludge from nitrification reactor of wastewater...
GTGATCGACGTCTCCGCGACGGGTACGATGGGTCCTCTCCCCATGGCGATGCCGGGCTCTTCCCTCGACGTGGAGCTCGAGAGAGCCGCTCGCCGGCAGCTGGACGAGGCGATGGCGGGGCTCTCCATCGCCGGCGAGGTCCACGTCGTCCACGGCTCGCCCGCCGCCGCCATCCGCCGAATGGCCGAGACGGTGTGGGCGAGTCTGCTGGTGGTGGGGAGTCGCGGCCGAACCGGACTGGCCCGCATCCTCCTTGGCAGCGTGGCCGAAGAGGTGACCCGAGAGGCGGCCTGCTCCGTCCTCGTGGTGCGCCTCTCCGCGTGACCCCGAGGGCCCGCGATTCTCAGGCGGAAGCGGGCGCCTTGAGCGTGGCCCGGGCGGCGTCGACGATCGCCGCGACGCCCGCGTGCCGGATCCGCCGCTCCACGGAGATGGCGTAATACCGCTCGCGAATCCCCTCCAGCGGGCCCAGGCACACGGCTCCATGCGCCTCCTCGACCTCGGTCCGCAGCGCGCTGCGCACCGCGAAGAGGCCGAGTCCCTTGCCGCCCAGCACGCGGAACAACCCGGCGTCGTCGACCTCGGCGGCCACCCGCACGCGCAGCCCCCGATCGGCGAACCAGCGCTCCAGCGTTCGCCGGAGGCTGCCGCCCGCCGGGAACAGGACGGGCGCCCCGTCGAGCCCGGACGGGAAGCGCTTGCCGAACCTCTTCGCGAGGGCGGGGGAGCCGTAAAGAAGAAGGTCCGTCTCCCCCAGCACGTGGGCGTGGAGGCGGGACGCGCTCGCCTGAGGCGGGGTGTCGGAGAGGACGACGTGGAGCTTGCCCTCGGCCAGCTCCTCCACGAGCCGCGGCTGGGAGTCCTGCCGGACGTGGAGCGTCTGGGAGGCGTCCAGCGCGAGCGCGGGCTCCATCAGGCCGTAGGCGATGGTCTTGGGGAGGCTGCCCACGACGCCGACGCGCAGGATCGCGTGCGCCCCGTCGCTCCGTCCCCGCGCGACCTCCACGAGCTCGTTGCCCGTGCGGAAGATGTCCTCCGCGTAGCCCGCGACCTGGAGGCCCAGGGTCGTCGGCACGAGGCGGCCGCCGCTGCGCTCGAAGAGCTCGCCCCCGAGGAACTGCTCCAGGAGGCGGAGCTGCGCGCTGAGCGTGGAGTGGCTCAAGCGGAGCTGCCGGGCCGCGCGCGCGACGCCGCCCTCGCGCGTGATCATCCAGAAGTAATAGAGGTGCTGGTAGTTCAGGGCTTCCACGAACCTGTCGCTCCAACCGACATCCCTTGTCGGGATTTCGTCATTCCGCGCCGGATGCGATCCTTATATAGGAGCCCGGCCACCATGGATAGCGAGAGCGGTCGATCGCGGGACGGGGCGCCTCGCGACGCGCTGAGCTCGGTCGTGGCCGTCGGCCCGGAGCTCGGGCTTCCCGGGCGTGCCCGGACTTTTTCCTGGTTCCTCGCTTCCTGCTCCGCCGATCCGGAGTATGGATGCGGTGCGTACGGGAGCGCCTCTTCGTGACCCATCCACCTCGCAGGCAGTGGCTCAGACGCGTCTCCGGTTTCGGCTCGCGCCTCTGGAAGCGCGCCGCGGGGACGCCGGGCCCCATCGACCTCCAGCACCTCGGGCGCACGCTGCTCCACGCCTCGGTGGTCGGCGCCGCGGCGGGGATGGCGAGCGCGCTCTTCTCGGCCACCGTGGAGCGGGTCCAGCACCTCCTCCTCGCCCGCGTCGCGGGCTACTCCTTCCTTCGCGCCGCCGGTGAGCGGGGCACCGAGGAGGCGGGCGGCACGTTCCGGCCGTGGCTGCTCTTGCTGCTCCCCGCGGCCGGCGCTTCCCTCGCCGGCTGGCTCGCGCTCCGGTTCGCGCCGGAGGTGCTCGGCGGCGGCGGGGACGCGGCGATCCGCGTCTTCCACAAGCGCGACGCGATCACCCGCACGCGCGTCCCTTTCGTCAAGGCGATCGCCTCCATCCTCACGCTCGGGACCGGCGGCTCCGGCGGGCGCGAGGGGCCGACGATGCAGATCGGCTCCAGCGTGGGCGCGATCATGTCGCGCTGGCTCCGGACCACCGCGCGCGAGCGACGGATCCTCTACGTGGCGGGGATCGCGGCGGGCGTCGCCGCCGTGTTCCGCACGCCGCTCGGAGCGGCCCTGTTCGCCGCCGAGGTGCTCTACCGCGACGACTTCGAGTCGGACGCGCTCGTCCCCGCGGTCCTCGCGAGCGTGGTGGGGTATTCGGTCGGCCTGCCTTTCGGCGAGTCTTCGGCGCTCTTCGCGCACGCGCCGTCCTATCCTTTCGTGCCGGCCCACCTGCCTTATTTCGTGATCCTCGCGCTGTTCGAGGTCGTGCTCGGACTGACCTTCTTGCGCGCCCTCAAGATGGTCCGCGACACGACGGCGCGGCTGCCCGGCCCCGTCTGGTTGCGGCCCGGCGCGGGCGGTCTGGCGCTCGGCGTGCTGACGGCACCTCTCCTCTGGTACCTGGGGAACAGGCTCGGACGGCCCGGCGGCGGCTTTGGCATCCTGGGCGGCGGCTACGGCGCCGCGCAGGTGGCGATCACGGGGGCGGACTGGCTCCCTTCCGGGTTCCGCGGCGCGGAGGTGCTGGCGGTGCTCTGTCTGCTCAAGCTCGTCGCGTCCGCGTTCACCGTCGGCAGCGGGGGCAGCGCGGGGGACTTCGCGCCGTCGATCGTGATCGGGGGCCTCCTCGGGGGCTCGTTCGGCCGCGCCGTCCAGGTCGTCACGGGGGATCCCACGATCGATCCCGGCGCGTTCGCGCTTGTCGGAATGGGCACCTTGTTCGGGGGAGTCGCCCACGTGCCTCTCAGCTCGATGGTGCTCGTCTGCGAGATGGCGGGGAGCTACGACCTCATCGTGCCGCTGATGCTGGCCGAGGGCATCGCCTTCGTCGCGCTGCGCAATCACAGCCTGTACCACGCGCAGCAGTCGGGCCGGTCGTGGGCGCTCGAGGCCGTGCGGTCGCACCGCAGCTTGAAGGTGCGTGATCTGGCCACGTCGTTCCCGGGCGCGCGCACGTTCGCCCCCGCGACGCGGGGCCGCGTGATGATCGAGGCGGTGGGCGACTCCGGATGGCAGACGACGTTCCCCGTCCTCTCCGAGGCCGGCAAGATCATCGGGGTCGTGCCGTCCCGCGCGCTCCACGTCGTCGCCGCGGAAGAGGGGATGGCGGACTGGATCGTGGCAGGGGACGTCATGCAGCAGCCGGTGACTGCCACTCTCGACGAGCCCGCGGCGGACGTCCTGACGCGGATGGTCACGGCGGGGCTGCGGCAGCTCCCCGTGCTGGACGAGGACGGAACGGTCGTGGCCTACATCGACGAGGGAACCGTGGCGAGCAAGCTCGTCATGGACGTGCAGGCGGCCTCTCCGGACAGCGCGACGAGCACCCCCATCGCTGGCAACGACCCGTAGACGCGCGGGGCCCAGCTCAGGTCACAGCCTCGCTCGCGGGGGCCGCGCCGGCGAGCACGCGGAAGAGGATCGGGAAGGCGATGGAGACGAGCATCGCGACGAGGACGAGACTGGCCTGCTGGCCGCCCTGGAGGAGGCCGAGATCACGGCCGATGGTGCCAATCGCGACGACGAGCGTGAGCGGCGCGGAGAGCAGCGCGCCGGCCGCCGCGCGCTCGCGGAGAGGCGTGCCCCGGCGGGCGAAGAGGAGGCTCGGGAGGATCCTCGTCAGGCCGAGGAGGAGGGACAGGAAGAGGGCAGTCCGGATCGCCGCCCCGTCGAGGGCGGCGACCTCGAACCGCATGCCGACGACGACGAAGAAGACGGGGATGAAGAGGCCATTGCCGAGGGCGCCTATCTTGGCTTCGAGCGCGTGCTTTTGCCGGAGGACGAAGCCGACGAGCGCTCCGCCGATGAAGGCGCCGAGGATCGGCTCGACGCCGGTCAGCGCGGCGACGGCCACGAAGGCGAGCATGATGACGAGCCCGACGCGGACGCCGAGCTCGGCGACGTCCTGGTGCTCGATCAGCCGGGCAAAAGGCTCGGGGTGCCACCAGACGAAGGCGCGCGCATAGCGGATCAGCGACGCCGACACGAGGAACAGCAGGCCCACCTTCGCGACCCGGAAGAGCATGGCCCATGTCGTGCCGCCGCTGGACGCCACTTCGAGGCCCGTGACGGCGAGGATCGTCGCGAACTCTCCGATGGAGGCCACCAGCATGACGTGCTTTCCGAGGGGCAACGCGTCGTGCCGTGTCTCCTTCAGGACGGCGAGAGGCATCCCGACGCTCATGGCGCTGATGGCGAGGATCTCGACGGCTCCGAGCCCCGCGAAGGCGCCCATCGCGAGGGCGCCGCCGAAGACGCCGACGACGATCAGCCCCGGGAGGAGGAGCGCGGAGCGGCCGGCGGCGCGGATCCCGTCGAAGTCGATCTCCATGCCTGCCATGAACATGAGCAGGAGAAACCCGAACTCCGACAGGAACGAGACGGTGGGGATGGGGCGCAGGGCGCCGAGCCCGGCGGGGCCGAGGCCGATGCCGGCCACCATCAGGAGGATGGGAGTCGGGAGCTTGAGGCGGACGGCGATGACGGGGCCGACGACGCTGATCGTGAGCAGGAGCAGCAGGACAGGGAGGTCGTCGTGCTCGTTCACGCGCCCTCGAAGGTCCGCACGAGGATGGAGCAGACGGCCGACTCCGCGATGCGGAGCGCGATGTCCGGCGAGGTGAAGCTGTTGCGGGTGGTGCGCTTTCGGCCGACGACGAAGAGATCGTCGGCGCGGGACAGCCGGAGCAGCTCGCGGACGGGGTTGCCTTCGAGGTCGATCGTCTCGGGGCGGAGGCCGTAGAGCTGCGTGCGCCGGAGGATCCCGGCGATGACCTGATCGGCCTTTGGATCCGGCGTGCCGAAGTAGAGAGGGAGAGTGACGCGCGCGATCACGAGCGGGATGGACAGCATGCGCGCCAGATCGATCGCCGCGTCCGCGAGCGCCATGTCCGCGATCCCTTGCACCATGGCGTGGACGACGCGGGCGTAGCGGGGCGAGCCGCGCGGGAACAGGACGGGCGCGCGGAGGGCGTTGCAGAGGGCGGCCGGGGTGCCGCCCCGGCCGAGGAGGCGGTCCGCGAAGGGCCTCTTGCCGCCGCGCGCGACGACGACGCCGGGGCGGAGGCGGCGGAGATGGTCAATCTGCTCGCGGAGGTTCTTTCCCTCCAACGGCACGTCTTCGAAGGTCTTGGAGCGCTGGTGGGGCGCGAGCCCGGACTCCTCCCCGACGGCGTCCTCGATGATCGTCTCTCCGGGGGTGGCCCCTGGATAGGCACGGATCAGCGTCGTCGCGCGCGTCTTGATGGCGACGACCTCGGCCTCCATCTCGATGTGGCGGTCGCGGCCGGCGGGCAGATAGACCACCACGTTCTTGCCGTGGTGGAGCGGGAAGACGGGCATCCCGATGCGGAGCTGCTCGGCGACGCCGCGGAGCGTGGCGGGATCGCCCACGACGAGGATGCGGTCGTCGGCGAGGATCGTGGTCTTTCCTGTCGGCAGGACGAGCTCGTCGTGCCTGTAGATCGCAGCGACGCGCCAGTCGCTCGCCTGCAGCTCGGCGAGCGGGACGCCGATCGCGGGGGACCCGGGGAGCACGACGAACTCGACGATCTCGCCCTTTCCCTGGCCGACCATGCTGGCGATCGTCAGGCCGTCGTGGCGGAGGGTGTGCTCGACGACCTGGCCGAGGATGTCCGCGCGCACGATGGGCTGGACGCCGTGCGCCTCGTAGTCCGGCACGGCTGTCGGATCGATGACGATGCCGACGAGGGGCCTGTAGCCGAGCTCGCGGGCGAGCCGGCAAATCTCGACGTTCTTGCGATCATCGCCTGTCGCGGCCACGAGGGAGACAGACTGTTTGGTATCGCCTCGCGCCTCCTCCAGGACGAAGCGGGACGCGCCGTCGGCGAGGCGCTTCGCGACGGCGTGGAGCGTGGCCCGGGCGCCGTCTTCTTCGCTCTCCGGCGGTCCCGCGGCGCTCTCCTCGCGGATGCGGTCGAGCGCGGCCGGCACCGGATCGAGCACGAGGACCGGCGCGAGCCGCGAGAGGCGCGGCACGAGCGAGTCGGTCGTCTGTCCCGCGCCGACGATCACGATCCGATCGAGCATCCAGTCCCCTTTCTCGCGGACGTCGGGCGCGGCGCCCCCGCTCTCCGGAAGCTCGCCGATGCCGGTCGTCCCATTCGTTGGGGGTACCGCACGCCGCCCACTGTGTCACGCACGGATCCGACCCGGCGCCGACCCTGGGCCGGCGTGCCCTCTCCGCCGGGTCGAGGAGCGTGCCAGTCGCGCGCAGGCGCCGGTGCCTGTTCTATTTTCTGCCACTTCGCGGGTTCCGTGGCCCGCCTCGTGCAGTACATCTTGGAGCATGCCGCGGCGTCACCCCTCGGATCCCCCGCCTCCTCCCCACCACGTCCCTCCGGCGCGGCGGTCTGCGTCGGAGCTCGGCCGGCTCGTCCGGACGGACGACATCGCCGCGCTCCTCGCGCCGTGGGTCCCGGACGCGGAGGATCGGGCGTTCGTCGCGCGGTGCATCCTCTCCGAGGGCCCCATGCACCACCGGGTGACGAACGCCGCGCTGCTGCGTCTCCTCGCGATGGCGGTGGACGCGGCCGGAGGTCCCCCGTCCGCGTCGGAGCTCGAGGGCGCGCCGGTGCCGTTCCGGATCCCGCCGCACCTCGACAGGCACGGGGACGAGGAGGCGCGTTACCCGATCCGGCTGCCCCGCCGGGCGATCGCGCGCCTGGCGCCGGAGGGGTCGAGCGAAGCGGCGGCGTACACCGAGGCGCTCACCGACGGGCCCGCGCACCACGCGCTCGCGAACGTCGTCATGGTCTGCATGCTCGACGCGCTCCTCGATCGACTGCGGGGCGAGGACCGGAAGTGACGCTCCCGGCGAGCGCGCCGGCCGCGTTCCGGCTGGCCGCTGCGGAGCTCGGGATGTGCTCGGCGGCGCGGCTCTTCGCGAAGGAGCTGCTCGCGGCCGGCGGCGAGCCGCTGCTCGAGGAGGCGCGCGAGCGGCTCGGAGCGGAGTTCCCGGTGCTCGATCTCGTGGCCGCCGAGGTGCTGGCGGGCCGTCCCTCGCGCCCGATCGACGCGACCGCGGCGGCGGCTGCGCTCGGGAGCGCGACGACCGTGCTCGTCGTCGGCCTGGAGGCGTTCTTCCTCGACGCGCTCGTCCCGGCGATCGCGGGCGCGCGCATCGGGCTCGTCCTCGGCGAGGGCGGGCTCGAGGGCGAGGTGCGGCGGGTGCTCGCGAACTTCGGCGACCGCGTCGAGGAGGTGCGGAGCGGCGACGTCCTGCGCTGGGCCGGCCGCAAGAGCGCGCTGCTCACGTTCGTGTACGGCGTGAGCGGCCTCCATGCGTACGTCGCGCCGGTGTGGCTGCGCGTCGCGGGGTCGGACGTGCGAACGCAGTTCCGGACGCTGGTGGGGTGGGACGTGCTCGGGCGGCCGACGCCGCTCTACCCGAGGTGGCTCGTGGAGGCCCCGGTCGAGCCGTTCTCGCGGGTGGTGGGGCCATGACCGCGGCGCGGGTGATCCTGCCGTCGATCCTCGTCGCGGCGCTCGTGCTCCAGGCGGCGCTGCCCAAGCGACGCGTGCTGGTGGTCACGTGCGCCGCGGGGCTCGCGTGCCTCGGCTCGGCGGTGCTCGGGGTGGCGACGCCGCCGAAGCTCCTGGCCGACGTGCCGTGGGACGTGCTCGTGATCCTCGTCGCGCTCGGCCTTCTGTCGCGGATGCTCGCCGAAGCGCGGCTGTTCGACCGGCTCGCGGTGGTGGCCACGCGCGCGAGCCGGGCCGATCCGGTGAAGACGCTCGCGGTGTTCGCCGTCGTGATGTACGTCGTGAGCGGGGTCGTGAACAACATCACGGCGCTGGTGCTGCTGCTGCCGGTGCTGCACGTGCTGCTCAAGCTCTCGGGGCCCCGGCAGCGGTACGTGTCGTGGACGGTGGGCGTGCTCCTCGTCGCGTGCAACCTCGGCGGCGCGGCGACGCCGATCGGCGATTTCCCGGCGATCCTGCTGCTGAGCGGCGGGCGCATGTCGTTCACGGGGTACCTCCAGCGCGCGACCCCGGCGACGCTCGTCGCGCTCGTGGCGCTGCTCGCGATCGTGCTCGCCGTCGTGCGGCCCGCGCGGGGCGTGGCGCGCGATCCCGTCTCGGCCCGGCTCACGCGGGCGATCGTGGAGGCCATGCACCGCGAGGTGCGGATCGAGAGGCGGACCTTCGTCCCGGCGGCGGTCTCGCTCGCGGCGATGCTCGCGGCGTGGACGCTGCTGCCGGCGAGCTGGGGGATCACGCCGGATCTCGTCTGCTGGCTCGGCGTGGGCCTGGCTCTGGCGCTGCGCGCGCGGCTCGGGGAGAAGCTCGTGCGGTCGGGGATCGACTCGGAGGCGACGCTCTTCTTGCTGTCGCTCTTCGTGATGGTCGTCGCCGTGCGCAAGACCGGGGTGTTCGAGACGGTCGCGTACTCGATCGAGAAGATGCCTCTGTCGCCGGCCGGGCAGCTCGTGGTGTTCCTGCTCGTCGCGGGGATCGTCACTGGCACCTTCTCGGCCGGGCCCAGCATGGCGGCGCTCCTCGACGTGGCCGACTCGCTCGCGCGGCGCCTGCCGCCTCACGCGGTGTACGTCGGGCTCGCGCTCGCGGTGTGCGCGGGCAGCTCGCTGTTCTTGACGGCCGCGACCTCGGGCCCGCTCGCGCAGGCGATCACGGAGCGCGCGGACCTGCGCGATCCGGAGGGGAAGCCGCTCCGGTTCGGGTTCTTCGAGTTCCTGCCGACAGGGCTCCTCGGGTTCTGCGTGATCGAGGCCGTGGCGATCGGGTACGGGCTGCTGGCGCTGCGGTGACGGGCCCGTGGACGGGGCTTTGCTGAAAGGGGCGCGCGGGCGGCTCCCCTCGTCCGCCTGGCCGCTCGCCTTGTCGATTTTCTCCACGGAGGCCGTCGCTATTTCGTGATGGCCAATCTCGGCGAAGCGGCCATTTTCAATCCGTCAGAACAAGGGCGCTGTCCGCCGGGGATAGCTGGAGTCGATGGTCGGATCCGCCATCTCCGGACGAGGCACCCTCATGTCAAAAAATCAACAGTTTGAATTGACTGCGTTTTCTGGCGCGGCCGTTCGTGTTTGTCGGTTCCGCCGGCGTAGCGAAGACCACAGGAGAGACTCCCATGAAGTGGCTGTTCACCGCTGCTTTGCTGCTCGCGTCCTCGGCCCTGGCGCTGGGGTGCGGGGCCGGGCCCGAGGCTGCGACTGCGCGCGCTGCCGGCGCGAACGAAACGCGGGCGAACGCCCCCGCCGAGACGGCGAACGCCGTGAAGAGTGACAGCGCGTCGCCGACCACCGGATCCATCCAGATCGACGACCGGATCCTGAAGGCGTGCGGCGACCTGCCCACGCCGCGCTTCGCGTTCGACTCCGCGGCCATCCACGGCGAGGCTGCGGACACCCTTCGAAAGGTGGCGGCGTGCTTCTCCGATGGACCGCTCGCGGGCCGCGAGATGAAGCTCGTGGGCCGCGCCGACCCGCGAGGCACGGAGATGTACAACATCGCCCTCGGGCAAGACCGCGCCGCGAGCGTGGCCCGGTTCCTCACGGGCGCCGGCGTCGCGCAGAGCAAGCTCCGCACGATGTCCAAGGGCGCGATGGAGGCGACGGGGACGGACAGCGACGGCTGGGCCCGCGATCGCCGCGTGGACGTCCTCCTCGCCGATTGACAGGGATCGAGCCCAGTGGTGATGCAAGGAGCCCCGCCGAGCGCGCCGCCCCTCCCGCGCGAGGTGGTCGATCTCGATCCGCTGTCCCTGCTGCTCCACGCATCGGGCCCGGCGCGCGTCGTGAGCTGGGCCCTCATCGTCGCGGCTGTCGTCGTCTGGATCGCGGCCGTCCTCGCGCTCCGGCGCCTCGGCCGCCTCGGCCGGCAGGAGCAGGCGTTCGCGTCGCAGGCGGCCGTCGCGCGCGGGGCGCCGTTCCTCACGGAGATCGCGAGGCGCCACAGGGACGCCCCCGGCGCCCGCGTCGTGCTCGCGATGGCGGAGGGCGGCGGCGATCCGGATCTCGTCGAGTCGCACGCCCGCCGCGCCCTCGTGACCGAGGAGCAGCGCGCCGGCTCGTTGCTGGGCATCCTCTCCACCGTGGGCTCCGCCGGGCCCTTCGTGGGGCTGTTCGGCACTGTCTGGGGGATCCTCGACGCCTTCCTCCGCATCGGCCGCGAGAAGAGCGCGTCGCTGCCCGTCGTCGCCCCCGCCATCGGAGAGGCGCTGATCGCCACGGCTGTCGGTCTGTTCGCCGCGATCCCGGCCGTCATCCTCTTCAACGTCGCGAGCAAGCGGCAAGACGATCTCCTCGCCGGCGTGGAGGCGGCCGCGGGCGGGTGGATCGCGCTCTTCAAGCGGCACGCCGAGCCGTCGTCCCCCCGAGAGCGCGAGCGCGAGCCCGTGCCCCTCGCCATTGCACAAGGAGCATTCTCATGGCCGCAGCGGAGACAGGCGCCCGGCGTGGCCGACGCCGACGGGGCTTTGCCGACATCAACGTCACGCCCCTCGTCGACGTGATGCTGGTGCTCCTGATCGTGTTCATGGTCACCGCGCCGCTCCTCGCCGCCGGGCTCCGCGTCGAGCTCCCCAACGTGGCGGCGACGAACGCGCCCGTGCGCGACACGAAGCTCGTCATCACCGTGACGAAGGACGGCCGGATCCTGCTCGGAGAGGACGACATCACGGCGAAGGTGGAGGACATCCTCGCGACCAACGGCCGTGTCCAGAAGGAGCGCGAGATCTACATCCGCGCGGACAGGAGGGCAGAGTACGGCGCCGTCGCCCGCGTCGTGGCAGCGGCGCGCGCGGCGGGCGTCGACGGCCTCAACCTCCTCGTCGAGCCGGAGCCTTGATGGGCCTCGCGATCACGCCGTCTCCGGCGAACTGGCCGTCTCCTCGGGGGGCGCGCCTTCTTCGTACGGCGCGCCGCGCGCCTTCTTCGTACGGCGCGCGCAAGGCAGGGGTCGGCGTTTCCCCGACGCGCTCCTCGGGGCCCGCGCCGCGCCCGGCACAACCGGTGACGCCCCTGGATTCGTAGGATGGAGTCCACGGCGCTCGACATCTTCCTCGCCGCGACGACGGCCACCGCCGTGATGGCCGCCTCGGCGGCGGTCCTGCGCGCGGCGTCGCTGGGCGATCTCGCGAGGGCGCCGGAGATCGACATCGGCCTCGCGACGCCGGTCCGCGTGGTCCCGGTCCTGGACCTGGACGCTCCCGCGCTGAAGCTCGGCGGCCGGCGGGCCGAGGCGCGGCTCCCGGACACGTGGGTTCGAAAGCCGCCCCGCGCCCCCGAGCCGGAGCCCGCCCCCGAGACGAAGCGCGAGGCCCGACCTTCCCCGCGCGCCGACGCCTCGGAGAGCGACATCCCGCCGCCGGACATGCCTGTCGCCGACGCCGGCACGACGCCGCCGGACGCCGCCCCGGAGCCCGGGAGC
>WBZX01002837.1_pt1 | contig 11483 bp, 9 predicted proteins | sample 5204211 | NCBI WGS metagenome assembly WBZX01 (sample SAMN12344362, study PRJNA552823) | activated sludge metagenome | biome: Activated sludge suspended growth; feature: Nitrification reactor; material: Wastewater; isolation source: activated sludge from nitrification reactor of wastewater treatment...
CGCTTGTCGAAGTAGCGGGGGTTCACCCAGTTGTCGCTGCCCGTGACCTCGTAGGCGCACTCGGCGTAGCCGACGATCTGCCCGTCGAGCTCGAACACGAGCTGCTCGATGCCCTCGTCGTCGTACTGCTCCTCGAAGCGCTGCTTGCTGCGCGGGCGCTGGTACTCGACGGTCTCGCGGTTGACCCCGCGGAACACCAGCTTGAGGAACTCCCACACGCGGTTGAGATCGCGCCGGTGCATGCGTCGCACGCGGAGCTGTCCCGCGGGTGCCGCCGCCTCGGACTCGGTGGCGTCGGGCTCGGCGGGCTTGGATTTGGTCTTGCGCTTCGGCGTACGCGCCATTTTCGGCCAGTGTACCCGAGCGGACCTCGCGTCGTGAGCGGCATCACCTGTGCCGTCCCGGCAACGCACCGCTGCCCGTGGGCGCCCTCTTCGGGGGGTCACGCCGGCTCGCGTCCGCGGCGGTTCGACGTAACCTCGACAACGACGGCGCCGACGCTACGGAGCCCGAAGCGCTGCCCCGATGGACATGCCCGCCACCAAGAACGTCGCCGGCCTCGGGTTCTCCGAGCGCGGCGTGCTGTTCATCGTCGGCGCGGTGCAGTTCATCAACATCCTCGACTTCATGATGATCGCGCCGCTCGGGCCCCGGCTGGCGGTCGCGGTCGGGATGCCCGAGTCGCACCTCGCCGACGCGGTCGCGGCCTACACCTTCGCCGCCGCGACCTCGGGGATCATCGGCTCGACGTTCCTCGATCGCTTCGATCGCCGCAGCGCGCTGCTGGTCGCGCTCGCGGGGCTCGTGCTCGGCACCGCCGCCGGTGGGCTCGCGACCAGCTTCGGCGGACTCATGCTCGCGCGCATGCTCGCGGGTGCGTTCGGCGGGCCGGCGACCTCGCTGGCGGTCGCGATCGTCTCCGACGTGATCCCGCCGGAGCGTCGCGGTCGCGCGATGGGTGCGGTCATGGGCGCGTTCGCGGCGGCCTCGGTGCTCGGCGTGCCCGCCGGGCTCGCGCTCGCCGAGCTCGGTGACTGGCGCACGCCGTTCTTCGCGGTCGCCGGCGCCGGCATCGTGGTGATCGCCGCGGTCACGCGGCTGCCATCGCTGCGACTGCACCTCGGTACGTCGCGACCCAAGCCGCTGCCGCTGCGCGAGATGCTGAGCCGCCGCACCGTGCTGGTCTCCTACGCGATGACCTTCACGGTCAACGCGGGCGCGTTCGTGCTGCTGCCGAACATCGCCACCTTCGTGCAGAACAACCTCGGTCTACCCGAGAGCCAGCTCAAGTGGATGTACCTGGCCGGCGGCGTGATCAGCTTCTTCACCACCCGCACGGTCGGCCGGCTGCTCGATCGCGTGGGTGCGTTCCGCATCGCCGCGGTGGGCTCGTTCGGCTTCGCCGCGGTCAGCTGGATCGGCTTCGCCGAGCCCGACCTGCTGCCGGTGCAGACCCACCTGGTCGCCTGCATGTTCGCCATGTTCATGTCGTTCATGTTCTTCAACGGCGTCCGCAACGTCGCCTACCAGACCCTGACCACCCGCGTGCCCCGGCCCGCCGAGCGCGCGCGCTTCATGTCGCTGCAGTCGGCCGTGCAGCACATCGCAGCCGCCTCGGGTGCGGTGCTCTCGGCGCGTGTGCTGTCGACGGCGCCGGATCACAGCCTGGTCGGGATGCCGACGGTGGCGTGGATCTCGATCGCGATCAGTCTGGTGTTGCCGCTCTTCGTGCGGACCGTCGAGCAGCGCCTGCGCGCGCCGGGCGAGTCGAGCTAGTCACCCCGCCGGCTCGAGCACGACCTCGTTGATCGGCCGCACGTTCATGCCGCCGGGATACGCATACGATCGATTCTGCGTGAACACGCTGGTCGCGGGCGTGCCCCAGCCCCACACCCACAGGCCGAACGGGCCTTCGCTCTCGATGACGTGGGCCCCGGCGGCGCAGCCGTCGACGGGCTGGTAGTCGCCGGTGCCCATCGACACGCGCGTCCACTCGTAGTCGCCGACGGGCTCCCAGCCTTCGACGGTGCCGAGGCAGTCGAGCTCGACGTCGTGCCAGCCCTCGGCATCGCGCGCGCGCACCAGCACGAGGCTGTTCTCGGGATACGAGGGATCCATGAAGAAGACGTAGCGCTCGAGGTACTGCTGCGGCGGCACGCCGATCACGAAGTCGGCATCGCCGGCGCCGCTGAAGCCACCCGGCGTGATGAGGTCCCACGCCGAGCCACCCATGTACGAGAACAACAGGAACGGATGCTCCGCGTCCTGGCTCGACACGACGAAGGCATCGGGCGTGGTGAACTCGGCGATCTCGCCCTGCCCGAGGCTCGCGGGACCGCCGACGTCGTCGGACCACGTCAGCTGCGTGCCATCGACGGCCCCGACCACGCGCCACACCGCAGGCTCGGTGCCGCGCGGCTGGTGCATCACGCCCACGTACTCGTTCCCGAGCGCGCGCACCGGCGGGATCATCTGTTCGGCGTGATCGGCGAACAGCACCCCGGTCGGCACCCGCAGGCCGTTGTGCCCCGCCATCAGCCCGATCGGCTTGTCCGACGAGATCACGCTGCCGGTCAGCTCCGCGGACTGGGTGAACTGCGCGTGCTGACCGCGATCGAGCACGAACTGCAGGGGCACGCCCGCAGGCCCCGAGGGCAGACCACCGCCGCCCTGCACCGCCGCCACCGGCAGCATCGTGATCGTGGTGTCGTCGTGGGTCGCGACCAGGTTCATCGACGGCTGCTCGGTCGAGAGATCGGGCAGATACGCATCGGCGGCGACGTAGTTGGTGTCCCAGGTGCTGGTCGGCAGCAACAACGACGCGCCGGCGATCGCTCCGCCCGTGCCGGCACCGTACGGGTTCATCTGGTAGGCCACGACCGGTGCGTCGGTGGCGATGCGGAACGAGCGACCGATCGCGGTGCCGGCGATCATCACTTCTTCGGTGACCGCGGGCGTGATCGGGCACGGCACCTTGCCGGACTCCTCGATGCCGGTCGGCCCCGAGAGGAAGAGGATCGCGACCTCGCCGGGTGGCAGCCCCGCGATCGGGTCGTAGGGCGAGAGCGTGAGGCCCGGCCCGACGCCGCTGGGGATCCGCGCGAACGCTTCGACCGGCAGCGACGCGCCGTCGAACTCGACCTCGATCGCCACCGGAGCCGACCAGGTGTTGGCGACGAACGCAGCGAAGCAGACCCCGAGCGCGTCGTAGCTGGCGGGGTGGTCCATCTTGGTCGCCCAGTACTCGCAGCCGACCGACGACTGCGCATGGGCGACCGCGTCGCAGGCCGGCGCGCAGGCGCCGACGGTGACGTCGCAGGCCTCGTCGTCGTCGCAGGTCTGCACCGGATAGCCGTCACAGTCGAGCAGACGATGCATGTCGGACGAGCACGTCACGCACGACGGCGGGCCGACGTCGAGCACACCGCCGACGTCGAAGATGCCCGGACCGGCGCTGCTGCTGCTGTCCCCGGCCGAGCCGCTGTCGTCGGTCGGCACCGCGACGGTGCCGACGCCCGACGAGCTGCTGCCGCCCGAGCTCGCGGTGCCGTCGTCGCTCACGGTGCCGGAGCCGGTCGGCGTGCGCGCCTCGCCACCCGCACAACCAGCCGCACCCACGCCCACCAGCGACACCGCGCGCACCATCGATGCCCAACCCATGACCACCTCCGAAGCACGGGCCTCGCTTCGCGTCGAAGAAACAGCCCGCGTCACCTCCATCGGTAACGCGGGCCTCGCGGTGGTTCGGCGGCGAGTGCCGAAATCTACGCTGGCGTCAGAGCCCGCCGGGCTGGCCGCCCTGGTCCGCAGCCCAGTGATCCGGCGAGCGCCACAGGCGCGAGCGCAGCAGCTCGCGCTCGTAGACGAACTCCTTGGGCAGGCGATCGAAGAAGCGATCGAACAGCTCTTCGTGGGCGTGGGCCTCGATGTTGCCAGGCTCCTTCGCGACCGCCATCAGCTCCTGGAACTTGTCCTTCTCGAAGCTGCTGCCGGCCCAGTTGATGTCCTCGTGGCGCGGCATCCAGCCGAGCGGGCTCTCGATGGCGTAGCCACGGCCCTTCACGCGATCGACGATCCACTTGAGCACGCGCATGTTGTCGCCGTAGCCGGGCCACAGGAACTTGCCGTCGGCGCCGCGACGGAACCAGTTCACGCGGAAGATCCGCGGCGGGTTGGGGATGCGACGGCCGACGTTCAGCCAGTGGTTGAAGTAGTCGGCCATGTTGTAGCCGCAGAACGGCAGCATCGCGAACGGGTCGCGACGCATCGCGGCCTGACCGACGGCGGCCGCGGTGGCCTCCGAGCCCATCGTCGCGGCCAGGTACACGCCGTGGGTCCAGTTGAACGCCTGGTACACCAGCGGCTGGTCCTTCGACATGCGACCGCCGAAGATGAACGCGGCGATCGGCACGCCCGCGGGGTCCTCCCACTTCGGATCGACCGAAGGGCACTGCGACACCGGCGCAGTGAAGCGCGCGTTGGGATGGGCCGCCGGCGTGCCCTTGCTCGGGGTCCACTCCTCGCCCTTCCAGTCGATGAGGTGGCCCGGCGCGCTGTCGCTGAGGCCCTCCCACCACACGTCGCCGTCGTCGGTCATCGCGACGTTGGTGAAGATGCAGTTGGCGTGCAGCGCCGCGATCGCGTTGGGGTTGGTCTTGGCGCCGGTACCGGGCGCGACGCCGAAGAAGCCCGCCTCGGGGTTGATGGCGTAGAGCTTGCCGTCGCGGGGCTTGATCCACGCGATGTCGTCACCGACGGTCCACACCTTCCAGCCTTCGAAGCCGGCCGGCGGCACCAGCATCGCGAAGTTGGTCTTGCCACACGCCGAGGGGAACGCGGCCGCGACGTAGGTCTTCTCGCCCTGCGGGCTCTCGACGCCGACGATGAGCATGTGCTCCGCCAGCCAGCCCTGATCGCGACCCATCACCGACGCGATGCGCAGTGCGAGGCACTTCTTGCCGAGCAGCGCGTTGCCGCCGTAGCCCGAGCCGAACGACCAGATCTCGCGGCTCTCGGGGAAGTGCGCGATGTAGATGTTCTCGGGGTTGCACGGCCAGCGCACGTCCTTGTCGCCGGCGGCGATCGGACGACCGACCGAGTGCAGGCACGGCACGAACTCGCCGTGCTCGCCGAGCACGTCCAGCGCGCCCTGCCCCATGCGCGTCATGATGCGCATGTTGGCGACCGCGTAGGGGCTGTCGGTGATCTGCACGCCGAGCTTCGCGATCGGCGAGCCGAGCGGGCCCATCGAGAACGGCGCGACGTACATGGTGCGGCCGCGCATGCAGCCGTCGAACAGCTTGCCGAGCGTGGCCTTCATCTCGGCCGGGTCGCGCCAGTTGTTGGTCGGCCCCGCGTCGGTGCGGTTGGTGCTGCAGATGAAGGTCCGATCCTCCACGCGGGCGACGTCACGTGGGTCGGAGCGCGCGAGAAAGCTGTTCGGGCGCTTCTCCGGATTGAGCCGGATCATCGTGCCGGTCTCGACCATCATGCTGCACAGGCGGTCGTACTCCTCCTGGCTGCCATCGCAGATGTAGACCGAGTCGGGCTTGCACAGCGCCTTGATCTCGTCGATCCAGGCCAGCAAACGGGCGTGCTTCGTGGTGCCGGGCATTGCGCCCACGTTGATGCACCCCAAGGGCCGTTGCTGCCAAGGGGGTATGGCGAACAACGTGCAGTGCCGTCGACGTGCCACGACACACGGGCAGCGAGTCAGCGCACGCCGCAACGCGTCTGCGCGAGCGCAGCCTGCGCGACGGTGCGAACTCGCGTGCACGGGCTTGTCCGTGCGATCGCGGGCCCCACGGCTGCGGCACTGCGCCGGCGTGAACCTTCCCCAACGTCGCAACCGGCGGAACGTCGCGGCGTCATCGTCGGCACGACCGTGAAGCGACGCCTGCAAACGATCCTCTGGCTGTGGTGTGTGGGCTCGGCCGCCTGCGGGCGCGACGACGAGGACGGCCACGAACCCGGCACGGAGCTCGGCCCCTGTGTGCAGGGGCGCTTCTGCGAGAGTCCGCTGTCGTGTGCCGACGGCCTGTGCGTGAATCCGGATCAGCTCGCCGACACCGGCGCCGACGAGGCCACCGCCTCCGGGGCCCTGACGCTGCTGACGAGCGCGGGCGAGGGCTCGGCATCCGCGAGCGTCGGGGAGAGCGGGCTCGACTCCGTCACCGGCGTCACGGGTGCCGACGGCGGCGGCGACGAGGTGCACTGCACCAGTGGCGATCCGAACGGCTGCCTGTGTTCGCACTCGGCCGACTACGGCCCGCCTGGCGTCGCGTGCTCGACCTCGACCCTCGGCGGCACCGCGCAGTGTTGCGCCGGTGAAGGCTGGCCATCGTATGGGTCGTGCAGCTGTTGGGCACTGTCGTGCCGGGTGCTGTCGAGCGACACCTGCTACTGCGGCATCGGGCTCACCGATCCCGAGGATCAACAGGTCGAGAGCTGTAGCGCCGGCGAAGGCGTGTGCTGCCGCGACGCCGCGGGCGGCGACTGCTCGTGCTACTCGGGCCTGAGCGCATGCCTCGAGGGCGACGAGGTGGTGTCGTCGTGCTCGGTGGCCGACCTGCACTGCGGCGGCAACCAGATGGTCGCCGCCTGCAACTGACCCGCGTGCTCACACGTGACGGCTGCGGTACAGCCGCGCGCGCACGCGATGCTCGACGAAGTAGCGCTCCTCGTCGAGCACGAAGCCCCACGCATCGCGCAGCTCGGGGCGCTTGTGCGGCGTGATCACGAGCAACACCGGGGCCGCGCCGGCCATCGCGATCACCAGCTTCGGCAGCCACGATGACGGACACAGGTGCAGCGCGAAGCTGCACACGACCGCGGCGAAGCGGCGCTCGAGGCCCTGCGACAGCTGCTCGAACGACCACGACTCGGGCACGACACCGGTGCGCTCCCGGTACGCCGCGCCGGTGTGGGGATCGCAACCGACGATGTCGGCCGCATCGCGACCGAGCTCGCGCAGCGCGAGCGTCACCTCGCCGGAGCCGGCCGCGAGATCGAGCACCGTGCCCGCGGGCAACCGCTCGACGAACGCCGCCACCGCGGCACGTACGCCCGCCTCGTGGGGGTTGCGATAGTGCTCCCCGTGCGCGGCGTAGTACCCGGCCACGCCCAGGCGCGCGTAGCCACCCCGGACCGAGTCGTCGGCGTCGTCGGGTACGTCGGCCACGTCGCCCTCAATAGAGGAACGGCACGATGCGGTACGGCACCTTGCGGCAGTAGCGGTCCCAGTCTTCGCCGTACTTGCGCTGGCACATGGCGTGGTCGCGCCGCTCGCGATCGAGCAAGAGCGGCGTGAAGTACAGCACGTAGAAATACGGCACCACGCTACCGAAGCCGCAGGCCAGGCACCACGCGTAGGCCATGCACAGATCGCCGAGGTAGTTGGCGTGCCGCGCCAGCCCCCACCAGCCCGAGATCAGCAGCTTGGTGCCGCGTGCGGTGTCCATCGTGACCGGTGGCTTGCCCCACACCGGGCGGTTGGGATCGCGGCGGAACCACTGCTTCTGCAGGTTGGCGGTGCGGAACACGTAGTAGCCGCCGAAGTTCAGCGCCACGAGCACGATCGCGGCGACCGTCGGCAGCTCGGGCTTCGCCGCGAGGATGTACTGCTGTTGCAGCACGAAGTTGAACGGCATCCACACCAGGAAGGCGAACCACAGCATCAGGCCGAAGTTCTCCTCGATGATGTCGATCATCGTGAGCAGCGTCGACTCGAACACGAAGAAGTCGACGATGTAGAAGATCTGACACAGGCTCACGACCAGCATCGCGGTCGAGATGGTGCCGTCGGTTTGCAGCTGCGCGGCCGGCAGCAGGATCGCGAACGCGCCCCAGGTCGCCATGCCGATGCGCGACTCGAAGAAGAACTTGAGATCGTAGCGGCCGAGCTTGGGGTTCAAGATCGTGCCCATGTAGAAGTCGTAGACCGGGTGCCCGGTGCTGCGCTCGAGATGGGCACGACGACGACCGGCGACGTAGCTGAGCGCCGCGGCTCCGAACGCGAACACGGTCGCGATGGTGAGCAGCGGGCCCCACTGCGCCAGCACGTCGCGCGGCGAGATCCACTCGAAGCCGATGCCCGCCAGCAACGCCACCGCAGTGACGGCGAACGCGAACAGCCCGTTGATGCGGTACTCGGCCCGCTCGCCGTGCTCGGTCGGCCACCCCTGCACCACGCGACCCGGGCCGAACACGTACAGCACCGCCTGGAACGCCAGCCAGCCCGCGAACAGCAGCGCGGCCTCGAGCGTCGGCGTCGGCACCATCTGCCCCAGCTGGGCGAGCGATCGCGGCAACCACAACGAGCCACCGTGGTGGGCGTTCGCCGACCACAGGTAGAACGTCGCGGCCGGCATGACGATGGTGAGCGCGAGCGCGCCCAGTGGACCTCCGAACTGGTTGGGCTTCGCACCGTGGCCTGCTGCGGCCTGCGGGCCGGCGGCCGATTCGCCCTGCGTCGTGCTCATCGCGCGGGACGATAGCAGGCTTGGTGGACCCCGCAGCACTCGCGTATCCTGAGCACGTGGGCCGTGGATACCTCGTCGCGACGTGCTGCCTGCTCGCTGCGTGCTTCAGCGAGTCCACCGGCGGCGACACCGGCTCGGCGAGCGCGGGCTCGGCGGGCTCTTCCTCGGGCAGCGCGTCCGCATCTGCGTCCACGAGCAGCTCGGAGGGATCCTCCGACACGACCCGCGGCGTCGACAGCACCGCCGATTCGAGCGCGAGCAATCCCAGCACCACCGGCAGCGACGACTGCGCGCCGCAGGACACCGTGCCGGAGCTCGCCGCGGGTTGGACGGGCCCGTTCATCCTCGTCCCGAAGCTCGGGGGTGGCGATACGCCGCCGCCCTGCCCAATGGCGCTCGACGGTGAGGGCGTCGCCTCCAGCGGACCCGCGGCGCAGTCGTGCGACTGCAGCTGCGATCCTTCGTGCTCGGCGATCCTGTCGTCGAGCCCTGGGTGCGGCACGGAGGTCGACACGCTCGCGATCCACGGCGGCTGCAACGCGACGACTGGCACGGGCTACGTGGGCGCGGTCGGCAACGACAGCAGCCCCGGCTCCTGCGACGCGCCGGTCGCCGCCGCAGCGACCGTGACGTGGGAGGACCAGTTGCGTGTGTGCGCCGGGCCGGCCAGCGCCCGCTGCCTCGAACGCCCCGCGCTCGGGCTCGGGCCCTGCATTCGCCACGACGGCGATCAGCCCTGCCCCGATCCATCGCTCGCTCGCATCGTCACGCACGACGACGCGAGCGCGACGTGCAGCAGCTGTCCGGACTGCGGACCGGCACAGGCCTCCGCGTGCGGCCTCGCGAACCTGGTCGGCTACACGGGCGACGCCTGCGATGGCGACGCGACCCTGATGTACCAAGCGGCATCGTGCTCGCCGATGCCGGTGAACTCGGTCGACGTCGCGATCCCGCCGCCGACGTGCCCGCCGGCGGAGGGGACGATCACGGGCCTGGTCGGCACCCAGACCTACTGCTGCACACCGTAGACGGCAGCACGCCGCCGCCTACGGACAGGCGCCGAACATCGGATCGGGATCGCAGTCGGAGCCGGGATCCTGGGCGGCCGGGGCCCCGGCGACACAGCTCAGCACATACTGGTGATCGCCGCCGTTGCAGCTGTACTTGATGACCGGCATGCCGGCGCGCAGGGCCGCGAAGTCGTCGCTGGTGAGCGTGACCTGGTGGCAGTGGCCAGCCGAACCGGACGCGTCGTAGGTGACCTCGATACCGGCCTCGATGTCGGCCAGCGGCACCTCGAGCGCGTGGCCGTGGTTGTTCGAGATCTCGGCGACGATCATCGCCTCGGTGCACATCGAGGCCGAGCCCGATTCCGAGCCGCCGCCGCTGCTGCTGCCGGCGCCGCTGCTCTCGCTGCTGCCCTCGGTGACGCCCGAGTCGCTGCTGCTCGAGTCGCCGTTGGTCGTGCTCGCGGTCGTGCTCGCGGTCGTGGAGTTGGTGGTGCTCGCGGTCGTGCCCGCGGTGGTCGAGTCGGTCGTGGTCGCGCCGCCGCTCGAGCCGCCGGTGGAGCCGCCGGTGTCGTCGTCGCCGTCGCTGCTGCAACCGACCAGCAGCGCCGTGACGCCAGCGGCACAGCCGGTGAGGAACGACTTGCGCGAAAGAAGAGGCTTCGTCATGCGCGGATGCTAGCCCAGCTGCGTCGCGCGACGACGGTCCGTGCACGTGCTTTGTCGGTGACCCCGGTGACAGCTTCGACGACGCCCTCGTGACGGCTGCGAGCGTTACGTACGCAACGCCATGGCCACGATCGCGAGCGCAAGCAGGACCGGTGTGGCGAGCACGAGGATCGCCACCCAGTGGTGCGCGTCGAGCAGCTGCGAGAGGCGGTGGCTGGTGCGTTTCACCAATGTCACAGGACAATCGACGTCGATCTCACCGGCGCGCAGGCGCTGCAGTGCGTCGAGCACGTCGGGTACGCCAGCGAAGCGCCGCGCGCGATCGGGCTGCAGGCCGCGGCGCAGGAAGTGGCGCAGCTCGGTGGGCACCGGCGGCTGCACGCTGCCGGTGAAGCTCGCATCGATCGGCGACGGGGGTTCGCGCCCGTCGCTCAGCAGCTGCTCGGGCGTGCGCTCGGCGGGCGGCACCCACGGCCGCAACGTCAGCAGCTCGTACAGCACCACGAACGCCCCATAGATGTCGCTGCGCGGATCGAGGTCGTCGCGGCCGTGGGCCTGCTCGGGCGACATGTAGCCGAGCGTGCCGGCAAAGCTCGGCCCCGGCGCGGTCCCCGAGCGCTCACCGAAGCCACACGCGATGCCCCAATCCATCAACATGACCTCGCCGAACTCGCCGATCATGATGTTGCTGGGCTTGAGGTCGCGGTGCAGGACGCCGTGCTCGTGGGCATACTGCAGCGCTCGCAGCAGCCCTTGGAAGAGATCGAGACGGCGCTCGAACGGGAAGCGGCGGTGGGTGTCGGCGTCGCCGCGCGCGAGCTTGTCGATCACCGCCAGCAGCGTGTCCCCCTCGACGTACTTCATCACGAAGTACGCGCGCCCCTGGGCGTCGACGCCGATGTCGTGCACCGGCACGATGTTGGGGTGCTCCATGCGTCCGACGATGCGGGCCTCCTCGACGAAGCGCGCGACGTCGGCCGCGTCGGTCCGCAGCAGTCGCTTGATCGCGACCTTGCGATCGATGCCACGATCGAGCACCAGCTCGACCTCGCCCATGCCACCGCGCCCGAGCGCGGCGCGACGCACGTAGCGGTGCGCGGGTGCCAGCACGCTCGGCAGGTCGAGGGGCGCCGCCGCACTGCGGTCGACCGCGGCGTCGGTCGCCGCATCGGATGCGCGCTCGGGCGCCAGCAAGGTCGGCGCGACGGACTCGGCTCGTAGGGTTGCGTCGTTCATCGTCGTCGGCTCCAAGTGGCGGTGCCCCGCGGGCGCCGTGGTGGTACGGCACGGCGGCCGCGATGGTCACGCCAGGCCGCGGAACTTCTCG
>WBZX01002838.1_pt1 | contig 11481 bp, 9 predicted proteins | sample 5204211 | NCBI WGS metagenome assembly WBZX01 (sample SAMN12344362, study PRJNA552823) | activated sludge metagenome | biome: Activated sludge suspended growth; feature: Nitrification reactor; material: Wastewater; isolation source: activated sludge from nitrification reactor of wastewater treatment...
GTCATCCACTCCGCCGCCTTCGTGAGCCGCAGGTAGAGAGCCGTCTTCACGACGCTGCGCCCCACGGCGGCCAGCACGAGCGACTGCGCCCCGACGCCGCGCCACGCGAGGACGAGCGCGAGGACCGCGTACGTCAGCTCCGAGGCCGCGCCCGCGAGCCCGGCCTCCCGGAAGCGCATGTCGCGGATGAGGAGCCCCTCGGGGATCTGTCCCATCCGCTCGACGAGGGTGGCGACGACGAACCCGAGCATGAAGGGCTCCGCGCCCTCCGCCCCGAACACGACGCCGAGCTCGGCGCGGGCGGCCCAGACGAGCGCGAGCGCGACGACGCCCGCCGCGTGGAACGCGACGGAGCCGTGAAACAGCTCGCTGCGCGTCGCGTTGGGCCGCGAGGCGATGAACTGGGGCACGCCGAGCGACGCGAGGAGGCTCGCGATCGACGTCGCGACGAAGGCGACCGAGATCTGCCCGTAGACCGAGGGCGCGAGGAACCGGGTGAGGACGAGCGTGCTGGCCAGAGAGGCGAGGCGCGAGCCCACCGTGGTGAGCACGTTCCAGAACGCGGCGCGCGTCGTCTGTCCGGTCGCCGACATGGGGCCGGGTGGCTCAGCCCAGATCGGCCGTGTAGCCGACGAGGTTCTTCATGTAGGCGTCCGCGAAGAACCGCCACCTGTGGATCTGCGCGCGCGTCGTGGGCGAGGTGGCGGCCCAGTGCTGGTAGATCGTCTTCTGGAGGGTGTGCTCCGTGGCCTCCCGCTTCTGCGGGTCGTCGTAATACTCGTTGATCTTGTCCAGAGCCATGCCCGGAGTCTCCAGCCATCCAGGCACCCGGCGGGTGAGGACCTCGACGTCGTGCATGAGCTTGTAGACGCCCTTTCCGGAGCTCGGCGGGACGGACGAGAAGGCGTCTCCGGCGAGGACGAACCCCGGTTTGCGGTAGCCGAGCGTCACGCCGGGCCGCACGGGCATCACCTCGACCTTGCCGTTCACGCGGAAGTCGCCGGTGAGCTGCGTGAGCTTGGGGAACACCTTGCCGAGCTTGCCGCGGGGGTCCTCCTTCATCTCCGCGACCCAGGGCGACTTGATGTCGTGGAATCCGAACATGTTGATGCGCATCGCGCCGGGGACAGAAAAGAAGGAGCAATACGAGAGGCGAGGGATCGCGTCGTCCGGATAATAGGTCACGCTCGCCCCGTCGAACCAGAACTTGCCGCCGTCCAGGGGCTCCACACACATCGCGAAGCCGATCGCGGCCGCATCGATCACGAGCGAGCGCGTGAGGCCGAGCTCCTCGAACAGGTGGCTCACGCCGCCGCACGCGAGGATCACGAGGCGGGCCTCGATGACGTCGTCGTTCGCGAGGCGGACGCGCTGGAGGCCGGGGCCCGTCTCCATGCCGCGCACGTTGCCCTCGACGAACGTCACCCCGGGCGGGAAACCCCGGCGAATGCGGTTCACGAGATCGTGGTAGTAATAGCCGTGCTCGCCGAGCTTCATGCGCCGGAGCACGCGGCCGCCCGCGGCGTCCATGCTCACCGACAGCTTCCGGCTCACCTCCTCGAGCGCCGCGCCGACCCCGAGCCGGTGCAGCTGAGGGAGCGAGTGCGGACCGGCCTTCTCGGCCTTGAACACGTGTCCGAGGACGGCATTCGCGTCCACCAGTGTCACGCGAACACCCTTGTTCGCGAGGGCGTGCGCCGCCGTGCTACCGGTCAATCCCCCCCCGACGATCAGGACATCCGTGGAGCTCTTGCCCATGGGTCTTCCTTCACAGCTGGGGTTTCGAAGAAGTCAGAGAGCGATCTCGCGAGGCGAAGATCACCGCGGCCCCCGAGTGGTCGGAGGCGTCGCGGGTCCGACAGGGTCGGATCGCAGCGAGACAAGGGAAGCGCTGGACGCCGCCCCCTCGACGGGAGAGCGGGGCAGCGAGGAGGCGATCTGGGACAAGGTGCCTCAGTTGGGGCAAAATGGTCCACAAAAAGAGCGCCGCCGCTGTAATTTTTTTCTCCGCGCCGCGAAACGAGGCAGAGCGGGCAGCGCGCCCTTGGCGGGACATGGGGAGTGGGATCGCCCGGGAAGGGTGGCTTCAGGCGTGGGAGCGGTGGCGGAGGGTCTCGGCGAGGACGCGCGCGAGATCGACCGTGGTCAGCACGCCGACGACGTGCCCGCCGTCGAGGACGACGGCGCAGCCGTACTTGTGCTCCGCCATCTCGGCGGCGACCGTGTCGAGCGGGGAGTCCGGCTCGACGGAGTACGGGTTCGCGGTCATCGCGTCCTCGACGGCCACGTTGTCCGGCTCGACGTCCTTGAGCGTCTCGACGAGGTGGAGATCCCGATCGGTGAGGACCCCCACCAGCTTGCCCGCCTTGAGCACAGGGAGGTGGCGAATCTTGTATTTGCTCATCAGCGCGTGCGCGTGCGAGAGCGGCTGATCGATCCCGATCGTGTGCGGGCTCGTCGTCATGTACTTGTCGACTCTGGGGATCGCTTTCATGGGGTCCTCGCTGGGGCTTGGGCGCGTCGTGCGCCCGGAAGGAGGCCGGCGCTCGGGTCCGGAGCGACAGGCGCGCTCGCGCGCCGCAGCCCCGGTGTGCGTCAGTGCGCGGCCGCTGTCGTCCCGCCCGAGGCCGCCGGCTTGCCGCCGCGCAGCCCGTTCAGGCCGAAGAGCGCGCCGACGGCGATGAAGCCATACGCGGCCCAGCTGGCCTTTCCGTGGATCGAGACAGCCAGTCCGACGGCGTAGAGGAAGAAGAAGAGGGGCAGGACGATCGTCGCGTAGACGCCGAACGCCGGGCGCACGGAGATGCTGATCGCGACGCCCATGAGGGTGATCACGACCGACGCCATCAGGCACACGCACATGAGCGCGATGCCCATCGGATCGTGGATGAGCGCGGCGATGCCTCCGCCGGCGAGCGCGATCGTGATCGCGAGGGACACGAGTCGGCCATGGGTCGTCGTCGCTAGCTCGTTCATCTCTGGTCGTACGCCTCCAGCGGGGGTCCGGGAGCAGCCGCCGTGCCAGCGAGAGCGCCCCTCACCGCGCCCCGCATTTGCGGCTCGGGCGCGAGGAACAGCGACCGGCGCGACGAACCTTCTGCGTCGGAACGCACCGCTTGCAGCGCGCGCAAAAGCCGAGACCTTCGGTACCGCGCAGTTTTTTTGCGCGGGGTGTGGCGCTGAACTTGCGAGGGCGGGGGCGACGGCCGGTGCGGCAGGGCGTAGGTCCGTCGCTTCGAAGGCCGGGCGGTCGCTGTCCGCAAACGCGCAGGAGGCATCCATGTCTCTTTTGGAAATTCGAAAAATCCTGGTGGGGCTCGACCAGTCACCGCGTTCGAACCTCGTCCTCGAAGCCGCGGTGAGCCTCGCGCAACGGTTCGGCTCCCAGCTCATCCTGGTCCACTCCGTGGGGATCCCCTTCGACTTCCCCGCAGACGCGCTGGGGCTCTCTCCGACGGCGCTCCCGGGGATCCTCGAAGAGGCCGCCCGGCGCGACCTCGAGGCCCGCGCCCGCGCGCTCCCGCCGGAGATAGCGCACAAGGTCGACATCCAGATCGGGACGCCGTGGCAGGTGGTCTGTAACCTCGCCAAGGACGAAGACGTCGACCTCATCGTGATCGGTTCGCACGGGTATTCCGGGCTCGACCGCGTCATCGGTACCACCGCAGCACGGGTGGTGAACCACGCCGACAGGCCGGTCATGGTGATCCGGCAGAAGCCGGCAAAAGGCGCGTAGCTCGCGCGGGATTCGATGGGAAGCGAAGGGGCGGCCGAGGGAACGAAGTGGCGCGCGAGACGATGTACGAAGAGCTGAAGCGGTATGTTCGCTTCACCGAAGAGGACTCGAAATCCCTCGCCGTCCTGCGTCCGGAGGCGGCCCCGCATTTCGAGCGGATCGCCCGCGAGTTCTACGAGCGCGCGATGGAGCACGAGGACGCGCACGCGGTCTTCACCGGCGAGCAGCAGGTCGCGCGGCTGCGCAAATCGCTCGTCGAGTGGATGGACCGGCTGCTCCGCGGGCCGCACGACGAGGCCTACTTCGAGGAGACGGCGAAGATCGGCCGCATCCACGTGCGCGTGGGGCTCCCGCAGAAATACATGTTCAGCGCGATGGCGCTCATCCGGCGGGAGCTGTGCAAGATCGCCCAGAAGATGGGGGCCAAGGGCACGCCGATCATGTCCGCCCTGGACAGGGCGCTCGACCTCGAGCTCGCCGTGATGCTGGAGACGTACCGCGACGCCTTCGTGGCGCGGATCCAGCGCGCGGAGCGCCGGGAGCGCGCCGAGGTCGATCGGGCGCTCGCGCGGATGGAGCACCGGTACACGCAGGCCGTCGAGCTGTCGCGCGTGCTGGTGGTGGGCCTCGACGAGGAGGTCCGCGTCCGGATGATGAACAAGGAGGCCGAGCGGGTGACCGGCTACGCCCGCGACGAGGCGCTCGGCATGGACTTCGTCACGATGTTCTTGCCGGAGCTCCTGCAAAAGGCGCACGCGATGACGTTCCGGCGCGCGGCGCGCGGCGAGTCGCTGAGCGACGACGTGGTCCGCTCGCCGATCGTCACGCGCACCGGCAAGACGCGCGACGTGGAGTGGCAGCTCGCCTACGCGCGGAGCGAGGCCGACGACGAGGTCGTCCTCTTCGCGATCGGCCGCGACACGACGGACGAGGACGCGCTCGCGGCGCGCGTGCTCCAGAGCGAGAAGCTCGCGGCCGTCGGCACGCTCGCGGCCGGCCTCGCGCACGAGATCCGCAACCCGCTGAACGGCGCCAAGCTCCACGTGACGTTCCTGGAGCGCGGCCTCGCGCGCGCCGGGGCCGATCCGGACATGCTGGACGCGCTGCGCACCGTGCGCGACGAGATCGCGCGGCTTTCGGGCCTCGTGACGGACTTCCTCGATTTCGCGCGGCCGCGGCAGAACCACCGCGCCGCCACGTCGATGCGGGCGCTCTGCGAGCGGGCCGCGCAGGTCGTCCGCCCCGAGGCCGCGTCCGAAGGTGTGCGCGTCGACGTCGACCTGCCGCCCACGGACATCGTCGTGACGCTGGACGCGGGCAAGATGGAGCAGGTCGTCCTGAACCTGGTCCGCAACGCCATCGAGTCGACGGGCCCCGCCGGGGGCGGCACGGTGACGATCCGCGTGCGCCGCGAGGTGACGCGGGCGATCCTGGAAGTGGAGGACAACGGGCCGGGCCTCTCCGAGCCGACGGCGCCGATCTTCGATCCGTTCTTCTCGACGAAGCCCCGGGGCACGGGCCTCGGCCTGTCGATCGTCCACCGCATCGTGAGCGATCACGGCGGGACGATCACCTTCGATAGCCGCCCTGGACACACGGTGTTCCGCGTGACGCTGCCGATTCAGACCCGAGAAGCGCAGGAGGCGCAGGAGGGCTGAAGGGGCGTCTCGCCCTCGACTCCGCGGGTCGGCGCGCGCCCCCCGCTCATGACCGTGGTCGGCCTGTCGGCCGCCGCGTAGGATCGCAACCCCTTTGACATCCACCTTTGACCGTTGAATGTGCTCGCCATGACCAAAGCCCACGTGCTCGTCGTCGACGACGAGCCCAGCGCACGCACGGGGCTCGAAAAGCTGCTCCGCCAGGAAGGGTACGACGTCACGCTCGCGGAGGACGGCACCACCGCCCTCGTGAAGGCCGCGGAGAGGCCGCCGGACGTCGTCATCACGGACCTCCGGATGCCCAAGATGGACGGCGTGGAGCTGCTGCGTCGCCTCCATGATCAGGACAGCCACCTCCCGGTGATCGTCGTCACCGCCTTTGGCGAGGTCGCGTCGGCCGTCGCGGCGATCCGCGAGGGCGCGGAGGACTACCTCACGAAGCCGATCGACTTCGACGCGCTCACGCACGTGATCGCGCGGGCGCTCGAGCGGAGGGAGCTGCGCCTCGAGACCGAGAACCTGCGGCGCCACCTGTACGAGCGGGACGGCGCGGGGCTCGAAGGGCTCCTCGGCGCGAGCCGCGCGATGCAGAAGGTCTATCGGCTCGCGCGGCAGGTGGCCGGCGCCAAGGCGACGGTGCTCATCACCGGCGAGAGCGGCACCGGCAAGGGCGAGCTCGCGCGGGCGATCCACCAGCGGGGCCCGCGCGCGAAGGCGCCGTTCATCACGCTCCACTGCGCGGCGCTCGCGGAGACGCTGCTCGAGAGCGAGCTTTTCGGCCACGAGAAGGGCTCGTTCACGGGCGCGGATCGGCGGCGCGTCGGCCGGTTCGAGCTGGCGAACTCGGGCACGCTGTTCCTGGACGAGGTCGGGGAGATCCCGCCGGCCACGCAGGTCAAGCTGCTCCGCGTGCTGCAGGACCGCACGTTCGAGCGCGTCGGCGGCACGGAGACCCTGGAGGTCGACGTGCGCCTGATCGCCGCGACGAACCGCGATCTGGCGGCCGACGTGCAGGAGGGCCGCTTCCGCGAGGACCTCTACTACAGGCTCAACGTGGTGCGCATCGAGATGCCGCCGCTGCGCCTGCGCGAGGGCGACGTGCTGCTCCTCGCGAACCACTTCCTCCGCAAGTACGCCGCGGAGAACAAGAAGACGATCACCGGCTGGTCCGACGCGGCGCGGGCGAAGATCCTCGCGCACTCGTGGCCCGGCAACGTGCGCGAGCTGCAGAACGCGATCGAGCGCGCGGTGGTGCTCTGCGAGGCGACGCAGATCGAGGGCGACGACCTGCCGACGGACGTGGCGCCCGTCTCGCGCGGAGGCGGCATTCGCGTGCCGGGCTCCACGATGTCCGAGATCGAGCGCTACGCGATCCTCTCGACCCTGGAGGCCGTGGGCGGCTCGACGACGAAGGCGGCCGAGATGCTGGACATCAGCGTCCGCACCATCCAGTACCGCCTGCACGAATACGGCCTTGCCAACAAGGACAAAGAAAAAGAAAAAGAGAAGAAGGCCCCGGCAGAGCCCAAGGGCTGAGTCGCGCCCGGGGGGGCCCCGTCCAACTTCACGTCACGAGCTTGGTCCCCATGGCCTTGGCGACGGCCGGCCGGGCCGCCATCGCGTCGAGCCAGCGCACGACGTTCGGCAGCTTTTCCCGCGAGACGCCGAAGCGATCGATCGCCGCCGCCCAGGGGTACGTGGCCATGTCGGCGATGCTGTACTCGCCCGCGAGATAAGGCACCTCGCCGAGCCGCCTGTCGAGCACTCCATAGAGGCGCTCCGTCTCGCCGCGGTACCTGTTGATGGCGTATTCGACCTTCTCCTTGGCGCTCAGGAAGTGCCCGAGCTGCCCGAACATCGGCCCGACGCCGCCCATCTGGAACATGAGCCACGCGAAGACGGACGCGCGCGCCTGGCCGCCGGCGGGGAGGAAGCGGCGGTGCTTCTCGGCGAGGTAGACGAGGATGGCGCCGGACTCGAAGACGACGACCTCGTCGGCGGTGCCCGCTCCGTCGACGATCGCCGGGATCTTCCCGTTGGGGTTCTTGCGGAGGAACTCCGGGGTGTGCTGGTCCCCTTTGGTGATGTTGATCGGGTGAGCCTGGAACTCGACGCCCAGCTCTTCGAGCAGGAGGAGGGGCTTGTAGCCGTTGGGGGTCGTCCAGGTGTAGAGATCGATCATGGCTCACCTCGGCCGCGGGAGAGACGCGCGGCGACGCGCCAAGCTTGACCGGCAGCGCCGGGGGCGCAAGCGAGGCGGCCTGGGAATGCCCGAATCGTGACGGCGCGGCCGAATCCGGTCGGCGGCGAATCCCTCTTTCGCGCGCGCCGCAGCGCCGCGGGGCCGCCGCGCGCGCGATCCGGGCGGCTCAAGGGATCACGAGAGGGGCAGTCTGCGTCTTCAGGAAAGGGACGAGGCCCCACTGGGCCGTCTCGCCGAAGGTGGGGAGCCACGGATCGCGCGCGCCGGCGCTCGACGGGTCGCCCTCGGGGACCCCGCCGCGGCCGTACGCTTCGGTGACGGCGGAGAGGCGGTCCGCCGCGCCGCCGTGCCCCAGATAGGCCATGTCGGCGGCGCCGCGGAGGGCGGGAGTCTTGAGCTGGCCCAGCATCGACGGGGCGGCGGACAGAGGGGCTGTCGGGCCGGCGGAGGGGTCGTCGCTCCAGCGGCCGGAGGCGCGGAAATCGCTCGCGAGGAGCGCCGGGAGGCCCAGGGCGCGGCCGAGATCGGCGGTGCCGTCCGGGTGCCCCGTGGGCGTGCGCGTGTCGTGGAAGGCGTCGTCCGTGAGGCGCGGGCCCCAGTGGCACTGCATGCAGCCCAGTCGAACGAAGAGGGAGAGCCCGTATTTCTGGTCCGTGTCGAGCGCCGTGAAATCGCCGGCGAGGTACGCGTCGAGCGGATTGGCCTCGACGCGGAACGTGCGCTCGTAGGCGGCGATCGCCTTGCCGGCCTGGACGAAGACCCTCGTCGCGGCGTCGCGCTCGCTCTCCGGGAGGGCGTCGTAGGCGGGGTCGCCTGGACTGCCACTCTCGGGCCAGGTGGACATGTCCGGGAGGGGCTCGTCGGGGAAGGCGGCGGCGTGCTCCGCGGCGTGCGCGGCGGCGACGCGGCGCGCGACGAAGAGGCGCGAGGAGCCGAATTCGGTGGGCGCCTCGAAGGGGGCGAGCGCCTGGCCCCAGAGCGTGTCGGCGCGGCCGTCCCAGAACTGCCAGCGCGCGTGGGCGGAGAGCGCGATGGAGGGAGTGCGGCGAGCCCCGGGGCCGGCCCCCTGGCCTCGCGGGAGGCCGTCGGAGAGGTGTTTGGACGGGTCGTGGCACGTCGCACAGGACACCTCGCCGGAGGGCGAGAGGCCCTTGTCGAAGAAGAGGCTCTCGCCGAGCGCGGCGGCAAGCAGGGAGTCGGCCACGGCGTTGGTGGGGTCGGGCGGCGGCGCGCCGGGGAGCGTCGTCTCCTGGAGGAGATCCCACTCGTTTTGATGGAAGAGGTCGTCGATCAGCGCCTCGGCGGGGGGCTCCGGGAGCGGCGGCGAAGTGGCGGTGGGATCGTCCGTGAGGGCGCCGAGCTCCGCGAGCGTCGCTGTGAGCTGGAAGTCGAGGTCGGCGCCGTCCGGGTTGGAGAGGACGCGGGCGACGCGCATGGTGCGCGCGTCGACGACGAGGAAGAGAGGGAGTGGCTGGTGGTCCGGCGCGAGGACCGCCCCGAGCGAGAACGACGGATCCGCGCCGACGGCGACAGGCTCGTTCGGGTGGAAGGTCTGCTGCCACGCCGCGGCGTCGAGCGGCCCGGCGGGGGAGTTGTCGCGATCCCCCACGACGAGATCGAGGCGGCGGAGGGTGCCTCTTGCTTCGAGGGCCGCGAGCGTCGGGAGGGCGGCGTCGTGGGAAGCGTGCCAGTTGCAGGTGCCGCACCAGAGACCGCCGCTCACCGTGACGACGAGGAGCGCCGGGGCGGCCGCGTCCGGTGCGTGGTAGTCGTGAAGGTGGATGTCGCCGGGCGCCCCGGAGGCGGTGACGCCCTCGAAGCTCAGATCCGGGAGGACGCCGCCGGGCGTGATCGAATAAGGGCCTTCGGGGTACGCGGCGGGGGCGTCCGGGGGCGTGGACGTGGACGTGGACGCCGGCGGCGAAGTGGAGCCCGGGCCGGTGTCCCGGGACGCATCGCACCCAACCACAACAGAAGATCCCAGCGCGCTGACCAGCGCCAGGAGGAGCGCGCGCGGCATGCGAGGGGCCTTATTTCCCGTCCCAGGCCACTTCCAGCTTCCAGCCGGCCGCGCCGATGGCGTAGGCGGTCTTGGGGTCGACGAAGCGGAAGCGGTTGATGGGCGACTTGAGGACGGGCTCCTCCTCCCACGTGGCGCCGCCGTCGACCGTTCGGAATACGGGCAGATCCGCCTCCTCCGCGGCCATCCAGCCGATGTTCTCGGTGATGAAGCCGACGCCGATGGCGGAATACGCCGACTTCGGCTTGGCCGTCGCGGGGAGCGGGAGCTCCTGCCACGTGACGCCGCCGTCCGTCGTCTTGCCGAAGGTGCCGGGCCCACCGGTGGTGTCCTGGACAGCCACGTAGCCGACCTTGTCCGAGGGGAAGTGGAGCTTCCAGCACAGGCTGCCTGTCGTGGTCGACTTGAACACGTTGGTGAACGTGGCGCCGCCGTCCGTGGTGCGCTCGATGCTGCACTTGGAGCCTGTCTTGCTCATGCCCGCGACGACGCCCTCCGTGGGTGACACGAAGTGCGCGTCGATGACCATGGTGAACCACTGGCCCAGATCCACGGACGTCCAGCTGGCTCCCGCGTCGCTCGAGGAGAGGAGATGGGAAGGCCCGTTGGCGCGGCCGACGGCGAAGAGGTGGGTCGCGTCCGGAGCGGTGAAGTTGCAGATGCCGGAGGGGGCGGGCCCGGTGATGGTGGTGACGGGGTTCCATGTGCCGCCGCCGTCGGCGGTGGCGTAGATGACGTTGGTGTCGTCGATGGAGGGGGAGAGTCCAGCGCCGATGTTCCCGGCGAAGCCGTGCTGTGCGTCCGTGAAGAGGAGGGCGCGGAAATACGTGCCTGTGTGCTCGAAGATGCTGTTCCATGTGGCGCCGCCGTCGGTCGTCTCGAACAGCGAGGCTTTGGGGCCGCTCGCGATGAATCCGTGGCTCGGGTCGAGGAAGAAGATGTCGTCTTGCTTGGCGCCGCCGCCGACCGTGGGCGCCGCGGGCATCTTGACCCAGCTCGCGGCCTTGACGGCCTCTTCGTAGGCGTTCGTGGCGCCCCCTGTCCCGCCGGCCCCGCCGCCCCCCGTCGCCGTGGTGCCGCCCGTGCCGGTGCCGCCGGAGCCGGCCGTGGAGGTCGTCGTGCCGCCGCTGGTGCCTGATTCCCCGCCGCAGCCGCCAAGGAGAGCGGCGAGGAGCGTGCCTGCGAAGAGAGGGGCGGAGAGAGGCGCGGACGCGAAGGAGGAGAGGTTCTGCATAGTGGACAAGCGCATGGGGGGGACTATCGAGGTGAGAGCGAGCCGCCGTAAAGGGAAATTGTGTTGGGGGGAAGCGCGCCTGGGTCCGGGCCGCGGCAAGTTGAGCCCGGACCGGCCCCGCCGTGACCTTGGCCGGACGGGAGCGGTCACTTCGGACCGCCAAAGTGCCGGTGATCCTGATGGAATCAGCGGATCCACGGAGCCGTCAGGGTCTCCCGGAGCGTGCCACGGTTCTTGTGCAATGTGTCACGGACGATTGCGCAGTCCATCGTCGGCGCCTGCGCAGCCGGTTCTCCCCGCGTGTACAGCGCGTCCCGGCGCCTGTGCACTCGGTGCCGGGCGCTTGCGCAGCCAGTACCGGGCGCTTGCGCAGCCAGTACCGGGCGCTTGCGCAGCCGGCTCTTCCCACATGTACAGCGGGTCCCGGAGCTTGCGCCGTCCGTGGCCGGCGCGTGCGCAGTCCGTGGCTCCCCACTGAACAGTGGGTCTCCGGGGGGGGAGGCCCTGCTTGCGTTCCGTGAGACGCGCGGGCTGATCGCGATCACGCCTGGAGGCGAGCCTGCCTGCTCGCGATCCCGTCCCCGCTGTGACATTTGCCCTGATTTCGTGGATGTTTCACGCGGCACAAGG
>WBZX01002839.1_pt1 | contig 11479 bp, 8 predicted proteins | sample 5204211 | NCBI WGS metagenome assembly WBZX01 (sample SAMN12344362, study PRJNA552823) | activated sludge metagenome | biome: Activated sludge suspended growth; feature: Nitrification reactor; material: Wastewater; isolation source: activated sludge from nitrification reactor of wastewater treatment...
GTCGCCAAGCGCGTCGCCGCGGCCACCGGCGGCAAGTTCCAGATCCAGGTCTTCGCGGCTGGCGAAATCGTCCCCGGCCCGGGCGTGCTCGACGCCGTCAAGGACGGCACCGTCGAATGCGGCCATACCTGCTCGTACTACTTCATCGGCAAGGATCCCACCTTCGCCTTCGAAACCGCAGTTCCCTTCGGCCTCAACAGCCGCCAGCAGACCGCGTGGATGATGGACGGCGGCGGCCTCGAACTGTTCCGCGAGTTCTTCAAGGACTACAACATCTACAACATCCCCTGCGGCAACACCGGCGCCCAGATGGGCGGCTGGTTCCGCAAGGAGGTCAAGACCGTCGCCGACCTGCAGGGTCTCAAGTTCCGTTGCGGCGGCTTTGCCGGCCAGGTTCTCGCCAAGCTCGGCGTGGTGCCGCAGCAGATCCCGGGTGGCGACATCTATCCGGCCCTCGAAAAAGGCACCATCGACGCCGCCGAATGGATCGGCCCCTACGACGACCAGAAGCTCGGTTTCAACAAGGTCGCCAAGTACTACTACTACCCGGGCTTCTGGGAAGGCGGTCCGCAGATCGCGATGTACATCAACCAGAAGCAGTGGGCCTCGCTGCCGAAGGAATACCAGACCATCCTCGAGGATGCCTGTCTCTACGCCCACGCCGAGATGCAGGCCCGCTACGACGCCAAGAACCCGAACGCGCTCAAGCAGCTCGTCGGCTCCGGCACCCAGCTGCGCCCCTTCCCCAACGAGATCATGGCCGCCGCCTACAAGGCCGCCAGCGAGCTCTATGACGAAACCGCCGCCAAGAACCCGAAGTTCAAGAAGATTTACGACTCCTGGAAAAAATTCCGCGACGACCAGCTGCAGTGGTTCGCCGTTGCCGAAAACCGCTTCGACAACTTCATGCAGGCCGCCCGCAGCGCCTCCGCCAAGGCCGCGAAGAAGTAAGCCGCCAGCCTTTCCCGGCCGCGAAGGGTCACGCCATGCGTGGCCCTTTTTCTTGGATCAGCGCGGCGCCGGCGGCCAGCCGGGCTCGGCGCCCGGCAGGAAGGCGCGGATGCCATCGCCCACTTCGCCGGCCGCCTCGAGTGCCGTCGCCAGCCCGACGACCCTCGCCCACACCTCGGGCCGGCGCACGCTGCGTTCGGCCAGCATCGCGGCATGGGCCAGCTCGTCGTCGCCAAGCAGCAGCCACGCCAGCGCCGCGGCCTTGGCGACATCGTCAAGCTCCGGCCGCCCGCCCAGCCGCACCGGCTCGCCACGGCAGATCTGTTCGGCCGCCGGGCCGGCCAGCAGGCCGACGATCTGGGCACGAATCTCCCGCTGCTGGCGCTGCGTGAGCGCTTCGACCTGGGCGCGGCCTTCCGGGCTCTTGAGGATCGTCTCGTAGCCCGTGCCGTCCGGCTGCAGCGCCCCCTCGCTCATCAGCCAGCGCAGCAGCTGGCGCGGCAGCACGAGTTCCGACTTCACGCACAGCCCCCACAGGTCGGAACAGGTCCGCCCGTTGTCGCTCGGCGTCCGCCACGCCGCGGCCCCTTCCGGCGCCACCGCCACGCGCCGGACCGCCACGCCGCCCAGCGCGAAGGCCACCGCGTGGCCCGCTTCGTGAAAGCAGGTTTCCCGCCGCTCCAACCTGGTCAGTCCGCGCACCGCCCCTCCTTCATTCGTCCCGCGCCACCGCAAGGGCTGCGCCCCGCTCCCGGCTTGGCGGATAATAACGCCCCGACGCCCCGCCACCATCCGCCCAGCAAAGGCCCCGCCGATGATTGCCGCCATCGCCCTTCTCCTCGCTTTCCAGCTCGCCGGCGAAGCCCTGCGGGTCGCGCTGCACCTGCCGGTGCCCGGCCCGGTCATCGGGATGGCGCTGCTGCTGGTCTACCTCGTGGTCCGCCGCGGACCCGACGAACCCCTGCGCCAAACCGCCGGCGGACTGCTGCAGAACCTCTCGCTGATGTTCGTCCCGGCCGGCACCGGCGTGATGCTCCACGCCGGACGGCTCGCCGACGAAGCGCTGCCGATCACCGTCGCCCTCGTCGCCAGCACCGTGCTCGGCCTCGCCGCGGCCGGCCTGACCCTGCACCTCCTGACCCGCCGGCATGCCGCCAGGGAGCCGTCATGAGCCCCGACAGCATGACCGAAATCTGGGTCTACCTGTCGGCCCAGCCGCTGCTGTGGCTGACCCTCACCCTCGCCGCCTACCTCCTCGCCATCGGTCTGCACCGCAAGGCCGGCGGGCACCCCGCCGTCAATCCGGTGCTGATCAGCGTGACGATCCTGGTGAGCCTGCTGCTCGCCACCGGCACGCCCTACCAGCGCTATTTCGACGGTGCCCAGTTCGTGCACTTCCTGCTCGGCCCGACCACCGTCGCCCTCGCCGTGCCGCTCCACAGCCAGCTCCGGCGCCTGATGACGATGAGCGGACCGATCGTCGTCGCGCTCGTCGTCGGCTCGGCGGTCGCCGGCTTGTCGGCCTACGCCATCGGCGCCCTGCTCGGCGCCAGCACACCGACCCTCGTCTCGCTGGCCCCCAAGTCGGTCACCACTCCCATCGCGATGGGGATCGCCGAACGTCTCGGCGGCCTCGCCTCGCTCACCGCGGTGTTCGTGATCCTCACCGGCATTTTCGGCGCGATCGTCGCCGATGGCCTGCTGCGCCGCCTCGGCGTACGGGACGAAGCCAGCGTCGGCTTCGCCCTCGGCCTCGCCTCCCACGGCATCGGCACCGCCCGCGCCTTCCAGCTCGGCGAGCAGACCGGCGCTTTCGCCGCGCTGGCGATGGGCCTCAACGGCCTGTTCACGGCGATCACCCTGCCCTGGCTGCTGCCGCTGCTCGCCTCGCTGCTCAAAACCTAGGGTCTACCCAGGCTTGCCGCTGACAGGGTCGCCCCCGATAATCGGGGGCTTCGCCTTTTTGCTGCACTGCAACCATGGACCTGTTGATCGACGTAATCCTGCGCGCCGGCCGTTCGGCGGTCGAGCTGTCGTTTTTCGTGCTGCTGCCGGTGATGATCGTCATGCTGTCGCTGATGCGCCTGCTCGAAGCCCGCGGCGTGCTCGACGGAGTGGTCGCCCGCCTCGCCCCCGCACTGCGCCCCCTCGGCCTCACCGGCCTGGGCGTGTTCGCCGCCGTGCAGATCAATTTCGTCAGCTTTGCCGCGCCGGTCGCCACGCTGGCGATGATGGACCAGCGCGGCGCCTCCAGCCGCCACCTCGCCGCCACGCTGGCGATGGTCATGGCGATGGCCCAGGCCAACGTGTCGATGCCGCTGGCGGCGCTGGGCCTGCATTTCGGCATCGTGCTGGGCTGGTCGATGGTCGGCGGGCTGACCGCCGCCGCCGCCACCTACTACCTCTTCGGCCGCCATCTGCCGGCCACCGAGCATGGCGTCGACGAAACCCTTCATCACCCGGTCGCCGAATCCGCCAAAGGCGTGCTCGACGTCATCAACCGGGCCGGCGCCGAAGCCTTCAAGATCGCGGTCGGCTCGATCCCGATGCTCGTCCTGTCGCTGACCATCGTCCTCGCCCTGCGCCGCCTCGGCGCGCTGGATGCACTCACCGCGCTGCTCGCCCCGCTGCTCCTCGCCATCGGCGCCGACCCGGCGCTGATCCTGCCGACGCTCACCAAGTTCCTGGCCGGCGGCACCGCGATGATGGGCGTCATCGACGAGATGCTGCGCGCCGGCACCGCCACCGCCGCCACCCTCAACGGCGCCAGCGCCGGCCTGCTGATCCACCCGCTCGACCTGCCGGGCGTCGCGGTACTGCTGTCGGCCGGCCGGCGGGTCGCCGACGTCTGGAAGCCCGCCGCCCTCGGCGCCGTCGTCGGCATCCTGATCCGCATGGGCGGCCATCTGCTGATCGGCTGAACAGCGCCCGTTTCCGGTGAGACCGTGACCCGCGTAATGCGGCGCAGCATTTCATTAGGCGAAATAACGCCAGCTGCGCTAACATTCCCCCTCCCTGACAAACAGGCAGAAACCGTTTTGTCCACGCCAGAACCCGCAAAAAATCCGATCCAGGTCATCGAGCGCATGATGAAGTTGCTCGACGTCCTCGCCGAACACCCCGATCCGGTCCCGCTCAAGCAGCTCGCCCTCGAAACGGGCCTGCACGCCTCGACCGCCCACCGCATCCTCGGCGCGATGAGCAGCAGCGGCTTCGTCGAACGCAGCGACGCCGGCGTCTACCGCCTCGGCATCCGCCTCCTCGAACTGGGCAGTCTGGTCAAGTCGCGCATTTCGCTGCGCGACACGGCCATGCCCGAAATGCTCAAGCTCCACGCCGCCACCGGCGAGAGCGTCAACCTGGGCATCCGCGCCGGCGACGAGATCGTCTATGTCGAGCGCACCTCCAGCGGCCGCTCGGCGGTGCGCGTGGTGCACATCGTCGGCGCCCGCGCGCCGCTGCACACCACAGCCACCGGCAAGCTCTTCCTCGTCGAGGACGGCGCCCAGAAGGTCAAGGATTACGCCAAGCGCACCGGCCTGCCGGCGTCCACCGCCACCTCGATCACCACCGTGCCGGCCCTCGAGAAAGAACTCGACAAAGTGCGCCGTCACGGCGTCGCCTACGATCTGGACGAAGTCGAGAACGGCGTGCGCTGCATCGCCGCCGGCATCCGCGACAACAACGGCGAACTGGTCGCCGGCCTGTCGCTGTCCACCCCGTCGGAACGTTTCGACCCGGACTGGGCGCCGCTGATCCGCGACACCGCGGACGAAATCTCCCGCGCCCTGGGCTACATCCCGCCGCCGGCGCGCTGACGCCGCATCAACAAAAACGGGCGCCTGGAGCGCCCGTTTTTCTGTTGCCACGACAAAACTCAGGTTGCCGGACCACGGCCGGCGACCGCCACCTTTTGCTGGATCGCCGCGCTCTCGAGCCAGCGCTTGACCCGCTGCGCGTCGGCCACCCGCGTGAAGCGGCCGAAGGAGTCGAGCAGCACGATGATCATCGGCTTGTTGAGCAGCCAGGCCTGCATCACCAGACACTTGCCGGACTCGTTGATGAAACCGGTCTTCGACACGCCGATCTGCCAGTCGGGGCTGCTCACCAGCGCGTTGGTGTTGTTGAACTGGCGCTGGCGGCCGTTGAGCGACACGACATAGTTGGCCGTGGTGGAAAACTCGCGGATCAGCGGGTAGCGCGACGCCGCCGACACCATCTTGACCAGATCGCGGGCGCTCGACACGTTGGCGGAATTGAGTCCAGTGCTGTCGGAGAAGCGCGTGTCACGCAGGCCGAGCGACGCCGCCTTGCGGTTCATCGCCACCACGAAGGCCGGCAGGCCGCCCGGGTAATGACGGGCCAGCGCCGCCGCGGCGCGGTTCTCCGACGACATCAGGGCCAGGCGCAGCATGTCCTCGCGGGGCAGATCGGTGCCGACCGGCACATGCGAGCTGCTGCCGCGCAGCGTGTCCACGTCCTCGGCAGCGATGGTCAGAACCTCGCCGAGGTTGAGACGGGCATCCAGCACGACCATCGCCGTCATCAGCTTGGTGATCGAGGCGATCGGCAGCACGGCGTCGGAATTCTTCTCGAGCAGGACGTTGCCGGTCGCCTGGTCGGCGATCATGAAGGCCGCCGAATGGAGCAGCGGGTTGCCTTCCTGGTCGACTTCCGGCGACGCGGCCACGGCGGCGGTGCGCTGGACCAGCGGCGAAGCAAAGGCGGCGCGGTAGGCCGCCTTGCCACCACGGGTCACCGGGCCGGCGGTTTTCGCGGCTTTGGCGGATTTTGCAGAACTTGCGGCCGGTTTGGCTTCGACCGTCTTTTTGGCCGGCGCACGGCGCACCGCAGCATGAGCCTCGACGGGCGCCATCGAACTCAGCGCGAACATGCCCAGCAGGGCGAACAGGGAATTGCGGATTCTCATCGTCTTCAAACTGAACTGTAAGCGGGAAGGATCTGGGTCTTCCCGGGAAACCAAAAAACTTCGCGATGAAACACTCGCGCGAGCCTGACCGCCTTTCCGGACGGCCCGATGCTGCGTTAGGGCCGCCTCCGCCACCGGAGGCAAGACATTAACGACAGACTCTTATTTTAAAATAATGGCTTATTCTAAATTTTTGAAGTTTTTTGTGAATAATTTTTTTGTAAGTGAGCGCCCGCCGTTGCCAACGCGCACGACACACCCGCCTAGCGTCGATCGACACGCAGGAAACGGGCCAGTTCGTCGCGACGACTGATCGTGTCGCGGTAACCCAGCTCCATCAGCGAGCGGGTATACCCGCGCTCGAACAAGAGGTAGGAGAGTAACACCGAGCCGTTCTTGCGCGTTGCACCAATTCCGCGCAGGGCGAGGCGCAGGGCTTTGGGCAGCGCGCTGCGATGGCGGGCAGCAAGATAATCCAGACGCTGCGACGGCGCAATCACGAAGGTTTCGATCTGCCGGAGCGGGATGCCGGCGGCGATCCGCTGCGCCGGGGTCAGCGCACCGACGGTGTTGTTGATGCGCTCGAGCCGTTCCAGATCCATCGCCAGACCGTCGAGAAAGATGCTCGACATGGCGTGGCCGGCCACCTGGGCCGGCGACGGGTAGGCGTCGGAGCGCTGGCGCGCCTCCTCGGCGCGGCGCCCGCCGGCAATCACCAGGATGCGCTCGGCGCCCAGGTGGATCACCGGGCTGATCGGTGCCAGCTGGCGCATCGAGCCATCGCCAAAGTACTCGCGGTTGATGCGCACCGCTGGAAAGACGAAGGGGATCGCGCTGGACGCCAGCAGGTGTTCAACCCTCAGCTCGGCCCGCACGCCGATCCGCTGGGCGCGGCGCCAGGGCTGCAGATCCTCGCGGCCCTGGAAAAAGGAGAGGCTCTCGCCCGAGGTGTAGCCCGAGGCGGTCACCGACACCGCCTGCAGGTGGCCGTCGGCGATGGCGCGGCCGATGGCGCCGAAATCGAGCTGGGCCTCGAGAAGCTCGCGCAGCGGGGTGTTGTCGAGCAGCGCGCGCGGCGACTGGTGCACCAGCCAGCCCAGAAAGACCGCCGAACCCCAGCGCAGCACCGATTCGGCGATCGCCAGGGTGTCGGCGCGATAAACGTGATCGACGCGGAAATTGCGCCAGATGAAGGCCAGCTTGCGGACCGCCTCGTTGAAATCGGCCGAGAACACCGCCAGCGCCACCGCGTTGACCGCACCGGCCGAGGTGCCGCAGAGGATCGGAAACGGGTTTTCGGGCCGCTTGCCCCACACGTCGCGGATGGCGATCAGCGCGCCGACCTGATAGGCCGCCCGCGCGCCACCGCCGGTCAGCACCAGCGCTGCCCTGCCTCCCGCCCCGCCGTCCGCCATGCCGTCGCCTCCGTTGCTGTGCTCCGGAGTTTAACGGCAAGCGGCGGCCGAGGCTAAGTGCAGGGTGTGCTCAGCGCCCCGCCTCGACGACGGTCAGCGCCGTCATGTTGACGATCCGCCGCACGGTGGCGGTCGGGGTGAGGATGTGCACCGGCTTGGCCGAACCGAGCAGGATCGGGCCGATGGTCATGCCTTCGCCCGAAGCGGTCTTGAGCAGGTTGAAGGCGATGTTGGCGGCGTCGAGCGTCGGGAAGATCAGCAGGTTGGCGTCTTCCTTCATCTTGGCGTTGGGGAAAATCTGCTGGCGGATGCCGGCATCCAGCGCCGCGTCACCGTGCATTTCGCCTTCCACGTCGAGGTCGCCGTGCTCGGCGTGGAGCAGCACCAGCGCCTTGCGCATCTTCTCGGCGGTCGGCGAGTTGTCGGTGCCGAAGCTCGAGTGCGACAGCAGCGCGATGCGCGGCTGGATGCCGAAGCGGCGGACTTCGTCGGCGGCCAGACGGGTCATCTCGACCACCTGCTCGGGCGTCGGATCGTAGTTGACGTAGGTGTCACACAGGAAAACCGTGCGACTGGGCAGCGCCAGCAGGTTCATCGTGTAGAAGTTGCGCACCCCCTTCTGGCGGCCGAGCACCGTCTCGATGAAACGCAGGTGCAGGTTGTGCATGCCATAGGTGCCGCAGATCATCCCGTCGGCGTAACCGAACTTGAGCAGCAGCGCACCCAGCAGGGTCGGGCGCCGGCGCACCTCGCGCTTGGCGTAATCCACCGACACGCCCTTGCGCTCCATCAGCGAGTGGTAGTGCTCCCACAGCTGGTCGTAGCGCGGATCGGCATCCGGATTGACCATCTCGAAATCCAGCTCGGGGCGCAGGCGCAGGCCGAAGCGCTCGATGTTGGCGGTGACCACGTCCGGCCGGCCGATCAGGATCGGACGGCACAGACCTTCGTCCACCACCGTCTGCACCGCACGCATGACGCGCTCGGATTCACCCTCGGAGAAGATGATGCGCTTCGGCGCCCGCTTGGCGGCCTGGAACACCGGCTTCATGACCAGGCCGGACTGCCACACGAAGTTGTTGAGCTGCTGGCGATAGGCGTCGAAGTCGGTGATCGGGCGCGTCGCCACGCCGGACTCCATCGCCGCCCGCGCCACTTCCGGGGCGATCTTGACGATCAGGCGCGGATCGAAGGGCTTGGGAATGATGTACTCGGGACCGAAGCCGGAGACGTTCTCGCCGTAGGCCGCGGCGACGATGTCGGACGCCTCGGCGCGAGCCAGCTCGGCGATCGCCTTGACCGCCGCCAGCTTCATCTGATCGGTGATCGTCGTCGCGCCCACATCCAGCGCGCCGCGGAAGATGAACGGGAAGCACAGCACGTTGTTCACCTGGTTCGGGTAGTCCGACCGGCCGGTCGCCATCAGCGCGTCGCTGCGGACCTTCTTCACCTCTTCGGGCAGGATTTCCGGCGTCGGGTTGGCGAGCGCCATGATCAGCGGGGTAGGCGCCATCTTGGCGACCATCTCGGACTTCAGCACCCCGCCGGCGGAGAGGCCGAGGAACACGTCCGCGCCTTCAATGACCTCGCCCAGCGTGCGGGCCTCGGTGACCTTCGCGTAGCGCGCCTTGATCGGGTCCATCAGCTTGGTGCGGCCTTCGAAGACGACGCCTTCGATGTCGGTCACCCAGATGTTGGAAACCGGCACGCCGAGCATCACCAGCAGGTCAAGGCAGGCCAGCGCGGCGGCGCCGGCGCCGGAGGTGACGACCTTGACCTTCGACAGATCCTTGCCGAGCAGGTGCAGGCCGTTGAGCAGCGCCGCCCCGACGACGATCGCGGTGCCGTGCTGGTCGTCGTGGAAGACCGGAATCTTCATCCGCTCGCGCAGCTTGCTTTCAATGTAGAAACACTCGGGCGCCTTGATGTCCTCGAGGTTGATGCCGCCGAAGGTCGGCTCCAGCGCGGCGATCATGTCGATCAGCTTGTCGGCGTCGGGCTCGTCGATCTCGAGGTCGAAGACGTCGATGCCGGCGAACTTCTTGAACAGCACGCCCTTGCCTTCCATCACCGGCTTGGCGGCCAGCGGGCCGATGTTGCCCAGGCCCAGCACCGCGGTGCCGTTGGTGACGACGCCGATCAGGTTGCTGCGGGCGGTGAGGGTGGCGGCTTCGCCCGGGTCTTCGACGATTGCGTCGCAGGCGGCGGCGACGCCGGGAGAATAGGCCAGCGACAAATCCTGCTGGTTGGTCAGCGCCTTCGTGGGGGCGATCGAGATCTTGCCGGGCTTGGGCAGGCGGTGGTATTCCAGTGCGGCCAGGCGGATGCGTTCATCCATGCTGCTGTCTCTCCAGGTGGTGTTTTTGATCGGCGTGTGCACATCTTGAGGCTCGGCCGTATCGCGGGCAATTCGTGACTTCCACAGCACTCGGCGTGACGCGTGAATTACGTCACCCGACGAACCGTGGCATAATTATAGGCTAGCTTCTTTAGGGTTAATCCTGATTGACCGCGGATTGACAACCCGGCCGGGCAGCTTTGGCCCGACCCGTCAGCCCCGCCCTTCAGCCCGGCCCGATCGACGCCCAATAATACGCGCCGTGCCCTGGTGGCCAAAAGACGCGAGTGCCCAGCCGGCGGACTCCCGCTCCGGCAAGTGAAACAACGCATCCGTAACGTCCTGGAGAATCGTCAGATGTCTCAAAGCATTGCCGAAGCCGCCATCGCCGCCGCGCCCGCCTGCGTCAAAAACCAAAAACTCAAGCAGTGGGTCGCCGAGATCGCCACCCTCACCGAACCCGACCGGGTCGTCTGGTGCGACGGCTCTGAAGAAGAATACGACCGCCTGTGCGCCGAAATGGTCGACGCCGGGATGCTGATCAAGCTGAACCCGGAAAAGCGCAAGAATTCCTACCTCGCCTGGTCCGACCCCTCCGACGTCGCCCGCGTCGAAGACCGCACCTTCATCTGCTCCGCCAGCAAGGACGACGCCGGCCCCACCAACAACTGGGAAGATCCGGCCAAGATGCGCAAGACCCTGAACGAACTGTTCAAGGGCTGCATGCATGGCCGCACGATGTACGTCATCCCGTTCTCGATGGGCCCGCTGGGCTCGCCGATCGCCCACATCGGCGTCGAAATCTCCGACAGCCCCTACGTCGTCACCAACATGCGCGTGATGACCCGCATGGGCAAGGCCGTCTATGACGTGCTCGGCAGCGACGGCGAATTCGTGCCCTGCATCCACACCGTCGGCGCCCCGCTGGCGCACGGCGAGAAGGACAGCCGCTGGCCCTGCAACCCGACCGTCAAATACATCGTCCACTACCCCGAAACCCGCGAAATCTGGTCCTACGGCTCCGGCTACGGCGGCAACGCACTGCTCGGCAAGAAGTGCTTCGCGCTGCGCATCGCCTCCAACATGGCCCGCGAAGAAGGCTGGCTGGCCGAGCACATGCTCATTCTGGGCGTCGAAAGCCCCGAGGGCGAGAAGACCTACGTCGCCGCCGCCTTCCCGTCCGCCTGCGGCAAGACCAACTTCGCCATGCTGATCCCGCCGGCCTCCTTCAACGGCTGGAAGATCTCCACCGTCGGCGACGACATCGCCTGGATCAAGCCGCGCAAGGAAGCCGACGGCAGCACCCGCTTCTACGCCATCAACCCGGAAGCGGGCTTCTTCGGCGTCGCCCCCGGCACCTCCGAGAAGACCAACTACAACGCCCTGGCCACGCTCAAGGAAAACATCATCTTCACCAACGTCGCCCTCACCGACGACGGTGACGTGTGGTGGGAAGGCATGACCAAGGAAGCCCCGGCGCACCTGATCGACTGGCAGGGCAAGGACTGGACCCCGGAGATCGCCCGTGAAACCGGCCGCAAGGCGGCCCACCCGAACTCCCGCTTCACCGCTCCGGCCAGCCAGTGCCCGTCCATCGACCCGAACTGGGAAGATCCCGCCGGCGTGCCCATCTCCGCCTTCATCTTCGGCGGCCGCCGCGCCACCACCGTGCCGCTGGTGTACCAGGCCTTCAACTGGAACTACGGCGTCTACATGGCGGCCACCCTCGGCTCCGAAACCACCGCCGCCGCCTTCGGCGCCCAGGGCGTGGTCCGTCGCGATCCGTTCGCGATGCTGCCGTTCTGCGGCTACCACATGGGCGACTACTTCAACCACTGGCTGAAG
>WBZX01002840.1_pt1 | contig 11477 bp, 8 predicted proteins | sample 5204211 | NCBI WGS metagenome assembly WBZX01 (sample SAMN12344362, study PRJNA552823) | activated sludge metagenome | biome: Activated sludge suspended growth; feature: Nitrification reactor; material: Wastewater; isolation source: activated sludge from nitrification reactor of wastewater treatment...
CCGCGGGAGCTTCGGGCCTATGATGCCCATGTCTGGTGTGGACCCCGATGATCGTCTCGACCGTCGCCAGGCCGGGCGGGTACTGGGTCGGGCCGCCCAGATGTTGGGTCCCTACCGCCGGGAGGTGGTCGGAGCCAGCGCGTTGGTGGTGGTGTCGACTGCGGCGGTATTGGCCGGACCGCTACTGCTGCGCTACGGCATCGATCACGGCATTCGGCCAGGTGACGGCCAGGTCCTCGATCGGGCGGTGGTGGCCTATGTGGCGGTAGCGGTGGTGGCGTACCTGGCTGCCCGCATGCAGGTGCTCCTGGTGAGCCGGGCCGGTGAGGGGTTCCTGCGTGACCTGCGGGTCAGGGTCTTCGATCATCTGCTTCGCCTGTCGATGCCCTTCTACGACCGGGAGAAGGCCGGGGTGGTCGTCTCCCGCATGACCTCCGATGTCGACTCGCTCCAGGAACTGGTCCAGATGGGTCTCATCCAACTGGTGTCGAGCTGCCTGCTCATCGTGGGGTCGCTGGTGGTGTTGGCCGCGGTGTCGCCGACGCTGCTGGCGATGTGTCTGGTGCCACTCCCGGTGGTGGTGGCCGCCTCGGTGCGCTTCCAACGGGAGTCGAACGACGCCTACCTGACCGTCCGGGATCGGATCGGCCTCACCCTGTCCGCGCTGCAGGAGGGCATCAGCGGGGTGAGGGTGATCCAGGCCTATGGCCGTGAGGATGTCGAGGTGGAGCGGTTCGCCCGACGCAATCAGGGTCTGTATGAGGCCCACATGCGATCGGTGCGGATCCAGGCCTGGTACCTGCCGGTGATCGAAGGGTCCTCGCTGCTGTGCACGGCGCTGGTGGTGGGGATCGGGGGCCGGCTGGTGGCTGACGGATCCCTGACGGTGGGCACGGTGGCCTTCTTCGTTCTGACGCTGTCCAACCTGTTCGAGCCCGTCCAGCAGCTCTCCCAGTTGTTCAACACCGTCCAGTCATCGGGGGCGTCTCTCAACAAGCTGTTCGCCCTGTTGGACACCGAGCCCGACCTTGCCGAGGCCCCGAGCACGGTGGCCCTACCCGGGCGCGGAGACCTGGTGGTCGACGACGTCACCTTCTCTTACGGGACCGGTCCTGCCGTCCTGAGAGATGTTTCGCTGGTCCTATCCGCCGGTGAGAAGCTGGCGCTGGTCGGACCCACCGGCGCCGGGAAGTCCACGCTGGCCAAGCTGATGGCCCGGCTCTATGACCCTTCCGATGGTCACGTCAGCTTTGGTGGGGTCGATCTGAGGGACGCTCCGGTTCGGGTCCTGCGATCCCGCATCACCGTGGTCCCCCAAGAGGGGTTCCTGTTCGCCGGGACCATCCGCGACAACGTCCGGATCGGGAGACCTGATGCCTCGGATCGGGAGGTGGAGGACGCGCTGGCCGCATTGGGTCTGTTGGAGCGGTTCGAGGCCTTCCCCGACGGTCTCGACACGGAGGTCAACGAAAGAGGATCACGACTGTCCGCCGGTGAACGACAGCTCGTCTCGCTGGCCCGGGCCGCGCTGGCCGATCCAGCCGTGCTGGTCCTGGATGAGGCGACATCGTCATTGGATCCCGGAACCGAGCTCCTGGTCGAACAGGCCCTGGGCCGGCTGATGGAAGGCCGTTCGGTGGTGGTGATCGCCCATCGGTTGTCCACCGCGGTTCGCGCTGACCGGGTGGGCGTGGTGGCCGAAGGTGGCCTGGTGGAGATCGGGCCTCACGCCGACCTGGTTGCCGCCGGTGGCCGCTATGCCGGGCTGTACGCCGCCTGGGTGAGCGGTCTGGCTGTCGACCCGGCGTCGTGATCGAGAGTGACCGATTTCCGGTTCGGAGAGTTGTGTGAGTGAGGTGACCGCTCCGTAGGGTGGCCCGGCTCGGTTTTCCGTGCTGCCTTCGAGGTAGGGGACCCATTGCTGATCCAACTGCTGCGCAGCCACCTCCGCCCGTACCGCAGGGAGCTGTGGGTGGTGGTGGCGCTGACCACCGTGCAGACCATCTGCACCCTGCTGTTGCCGACCCTCAACGCCGACATCATCGACAAGGGCGTGGTGCGGGGCGATTCGGCCTACATCTGGCGCACCGGAGGGGTGATGCTGGTCGTCACCGTCGTGCAGGTGATCTTCGCCGTTGCCGCGGTGCGGATGGGTGCCCGCGTGGCCATGTCTTTCGGACGTGATGTCCGCCGGGACTTGTTTCATCGGGTCACCGGCTTCTCGGCCCAAGACGTGGGGAAGTTCGGCGCCTCATCGTTGATCACCCGTATCACCAACGACGTGACCCAGGTCCAGGTGCTGGTGATGATGGGCGTGACCATGCTGGTGGCCGCTCCCATCACCATGGCCGGCGGTGTGGTCATGGCGGTGCGCGAGGATGCCGGGCTTTCGCTGATGTTGTTGGTGGCAGTACCGGTGCTGGTCGGGTCGGTGGCGGTGGTGATCAGCCGGATGCTCCCGCTCTACCAACTGATGCAGGAGCGCATCGACCGCATCAACATGGTCCTGCGGGAACAGATCACCGGCATCCGGGTGGTGCGGGCCTTCGGCCGCGAAACCCACGAGAGCGGTCGGTTCGAGACCGTGAACCGGGACCTGACCGAGACGTCGCTGCGGGCCGGTCGGCTGATGGCGGTGATGTTCCCGTTGGTGGTGCTGGTCCTCAACGCGTCGAGCGTGGCCGCCATATGGCTGGGCGGTGACCGCATCGCATCCCAGGACATGAAGGTCGGTGCGCTCATCGCCTTCCTCAGCTACCTGATCCAGATCCTCATGGCGGTGATGATGGCCACGTTCGTGGTGGGCCAGGCCCCGCGTTCATCGGTCAGCGCCGAACGGATCGGTGAGGTGCTGGGAACCACGGCCTCGATCACCGCCCCGGCCCAGCCGGTGACAGCGTTGGCCGGGCCGGCATCGCTGGAGCTGCGCGACGTGGAGTTCCGCTACCCCGGGGCCGACGTGCCGGTGTTGAGCGACATCTCCTTCACCGCTCGGGCCGGTGAGACCTTGGCCATCATCGGCAGCACCGGGTCGGGCAAGTCCACCATCGTCAACCTGATCCCTCGGCTCTTCGACGTCACCGGCGGCTCAGTGCTGGTGAACGGCGTCGACGTGCGTGAGATCGAGCCCGAGGTTCTGTGGAGTCGGATCGGTCTGGTCCCCCAGAAGCCCTACCTGTTCTCGGGAACCGTGGCCCACAACCTGCGCCAGGCCGATCCCACCGCCAGCGAGGAAGAACTGTGGGCGGCGTTGACGGTGGCTCAGGGTGCCGACTTCGTGGCCGCCATGCCCGGTGGCCTCGACGCCGCCATCGCCCAGGGGGGATCAAACGTGTCAGGGGGTCAGCGTCAACGTCTCGCCATCGCCCGAGCTTTGGTGCGCAAACCCGACATCTACCTGTTCGACGACTCGTTCTCGGCTCTGGACCTGGCCACCGACGCCAAGCTGCGGGCCGCCCTGGCCCCGGTGGTGGCCGAGGCCGTCACCGTGATCGTGGCCCAACGGGTTTCCACGATCATCCACGCCGATCAGATCCTGGTGGTGGAAGACGGCCAACAGGTCGGGTTGGGTACCCACCGCGAGTTGCTGGCCACCTGTCCCACCTACGCCGAGATCGTGGCGTCCCAGGACACGGCGGAGGAAGCGGCATGACCGACAAGCCCGCCGTGCGCCCGCCCGAAGAAGCTCGCCGCCCGGCCGGGCCCGCCTTCGGTTCGGCTGGTGTGCCGCTGGAACGGTCCAAGGACCTGAAGGGCTCCACCGCCCGGCTGGCCACGTTGATGAGGCCCGAGCGGGTCGGTGTGGGCGCGGTGGTGGTCCTCACCACCGTGAGCGTCGTGTTGTTGGTGTTGGCTCCCAACCGACTGGGTCAGGCCACCAACGTGATCGTCACGGGCCTGATGAGCGGCACGGGCATCGACTTCTCCAAGATGCACGGGATCCTGCTCGGGGTCCTGGCCATGTACGTCACGGCCACGGTGCTGTCCTACATCCAGGCGTGGGTGTTGGCCGGGGTGGTCCAACGGGCCATGTTCCGCCTCCGGGGCGACGTCGAGGACAAGCTCAACCGGATACCGCTGAGCTGGATCGACTCCCAACCCCGCGGCGACCTGCTGAGCCGGGTCACCAACGACATCGACAACCTGGCCCAGAGCCTCCAGCAGACCCTGAGCCAGATCCTGAACTCGTCGCTGACCATGGTCGGCGTGTTGATCATGATGGTCACCATCGATCCGCTGTTGGCGGTGGCCACGCTGATCACTGTGCCGTTGTCGATCTTCACCATGAAGGCCATCACCAAGCGGTCCAAGCTGCGGTTCGTGGAGCAGTGGAAGCACACCGGGTCCCTCAACGCCCAGGTCGAAGAGGTGTTCACCGGTCACTCGCTGGTGAAGGTGTTCGGCCGTCAAGACGACGTCGAAGCTCGGTTCAACGCCAAGAACGACGAGCTGTTCGGTGCCGCCTTCGGAGCCCAGTTCATCTCGGGGATCATCCAGCCGGCGATGATGTTCTTCGGCAACTTGAACTACGTGGCCATCGCCCTGCTCGGCGGCCTGCGCGTGTCATCGGGTCAGATGTCGATCGGTGACATCCAGGCCTTCATCCAGTACTCCCGGTCCTTCAGCCAGCCCCTCACCCACCTGGCGTCGATGATCAACGTGATGCAGTCGGGTATCGCCTCGGCCGAGCGGGTCTTCGAACTGCTCGACGCCCCCGAGGAACACGACGAGGCGGTGGTGGACCTCGGAGGCCGAGAGGTAGGCGGCCTGGTCGAGTTCCGTGACATCGCCTTCTCCTACGACCAGGCCAAGCCGTTGATCGAGGACCTCTCGCTGCGGGCCGAGCCCGGTCACACCGTGGCCATCGTCGGTCCCACCGGTGCCGGCAAGACCACCCTGGTCAACCTGTTGATGCGCTTCTACGACCTCGATGCCGGAACCATCACCATCGACGGTGTGGACATCTCGCAGATGGCCCGTGCCGACCTCCGTTCCAACATGGGGATGGTCCTCCAGGACACGTGGCTGTTCGGCGGAACCATTCGGGACAACATCGCCTACGGCAACCTGGACGCCACCGAGGACGAGGTGCTGGCCGCGGCACGAGCCGCCTACGTCGATCGGTTCGTCCACTCGCTACCCGACGGCTACGACACCGTCATCGACGAGGAGGGCTCGTCGGTCAGCGCCGGAGAGAAGCAGCTCCTCACCATCGCCCGGGCGTTCCTGGCCAACCCGCGGATCTTGATCCTCGACGAGGCCACCAGTTCGGTGGATACCCGCACCGAGGTGTTGATCCAGCGGGCCATGGCGGCCTTGCGCAGCGACCGGACCAGCTTCGTGATCGCCCACCGGTTGTCCACCATTCGTGATGCCGACACGATCCTGGTGATGGAGGCTGGTCGAATCGTGGAGCAGGGCTCCCACGACGAACTGCTGGCCGCGGATGGCGCTTACGCCCGGTTGTACAACGCCCAGTTCGAAGCGCCGGCGGTGGAGTTGGACACCGACGTGGCCTGACGTCGGTCAGTACCGGTCGGGCACGAACCTCTGGCGCTTGTGGGGAGGGCGGTCGTGATCGTCGGCCTGTCTCTCCGGTAGCGACAAGGGCGCCGAGGTCACGTCCTCGTAGGGCACCTGGTCCAAAAGGTGACGGATGCAGTTGAGTCGCGCCCGGCGCTTGTCGTCGGCTTCGACCACCCACCACGGCGACAGGTCGCTGTCGGTGTGGTCGAACATGGTGTCCTTGGCTCGGGAGTAGTCGGCCCAGCGAGCGCGGGACTCGAGGTCCATGGGGCTCAGCTTCCACCGCTTGGCCGGGTTGTTGATCCGCTCCAGGAACCGTCGTTCCTGTTCTTCGTCGCTGACCGAGAACCAGTACTTGACCAGGATGATCCCCGATCGGATCAGCATCTGCTCGAACTCGGGGCACGAGCGTAGGAACTCCTGGTATTCGGCTTCGGTGCAAAACCCCATCACCCGTTCGACCCCGGCTCGGTTGTACCAACTGCGGTCGAACAGCACCACCTCTCCGGCGGCGGGTAGCTCGGCCACGTAGCGCTGGAAGTACCACTGCGACCGTTCTCGCTCGGTGGGGGTGCCGAGGGCCACGACCCTGACCACCCTGGGATTGGTCCGGTGGGTGATCCGCTTGATGGCGCCTCCCTTGCCGGCAGCATCACGGCCCTCGAACAGGACGCAGACCCGGAGCCCCTCGGCGCGAACCCACTCTTGGAGCTTCACCAGCTCCCGCTGGAGGCGGGTGAGCTCCTTGTCGTACCAGGCTGACTCGATCCAGCCCTTCTTGTCGAGCGGCGCGCCAGCGGACATGACTTGCTCCTATGTCGAGCGGAGACCGCGACGCTAGAGGACTCAGGCCGGTTGGGCCTGCGCTCTCACCTCGTCCATGTCGAGGCCGCGGACCTGGGAGATCAGGTCTTCCAGCGCCGCCGCGGGCAGTGCTCCGGACTGACGAAACACCAAGATCCCGTCACGAAAGGCCATCAGGGTGGGGATGGATTGGATCGAAGCCATGCCCGCCAGTTCGGGCTCGGCTTCGGTATCGATCTTGGCGAAGGTGATGTCGGGGTGGTTGGTGGCCGATGCCTCGAACACGGGGGCGAACATGCGGCACGGCCCGCACCACTCGGCCCACCAGTCGATGAGCACTATGCCTTCGCCCTCGATGGCGTCCTGGAAGTTGGCGGCGGTCAGTTCCACGGTCATATCTGCTCCTCGAGTGGACGTGAGAGCCAGGGTATCGATACCCCATGGGGTACACAACCTGTTGCTGTGCCCACGTTCGGGGCTTCTACCGTCAGGACGGGCAGGTGGAGGGGGGTACCGGCTTTCCCTCGAAACGGTCGGTCAGCCACGTGAGGGCATCGAGGTAGGCAGGCGGGGCCGCACCGGTGTGAGAGCCCTCGGCCACCACCCGTCGTTCCACGGCCTGACCGGTGGCACACATGCGGCTGAGGAGGATGGCGCTGAGGGTGGCCGGCACCACCTGGTCTACCTCTGAGTGGATGATGAGGACCGGGTCGTCGGTGACCACCGAACCCGGGTTGTTGTCGGCGGCCAGCTTCTTCCACTCGGGTGTGGCGGGCCCGTCCGCCTTGATGAGCGGGCCGTCCTCGTTGGCAGAGAACGAACCCATCACATCGCTCACGCACCCCGTGTCCACATTGTCCAGGGCGTCGATGCCGGCCGGGGTGAGCAGCGTGGACAGGTCGGCATCGGGATAGGACTGCTTCATCCCCGCCACCATCATGAAGGCGAAGCCCGACAGGGCCGGGATGTTGGGTGCCGCCGACAGGATCACGTCCAGCTCCGTGGCCGGAGCACCGGCGAAGGTGCCGACCACATCGAGGTCGGGTGCCCACTCGGGGGCCACCTCGTTGGCCCACAGGGCACCGTGTCCGCCCTGGGAGTAGCCGGCGATGGCGAGCTGGGATCCGGCGTCGGCACCAGGCAGAGCGCGGGCGGCCACGATGGCGTCGATCACGCTGCGACCTTCGCTGGGACCGACAAGGTACGGGTGGCGACCGGGGGTGCCGAGTCCCTCGTAGTCCGACATCGCCACCAGCCATCCGTTCTCGATGGGGCCGCCCATCAACAACAGTTCGGACCCGGGGTCCTTGGACGGAGCGCACTCATCGGCGATGCCGGTGGTGCCGTGGGCGATGGTCAACATCGGCCGCCCGTCACCGGTGGCCGGTACCTCCGGGACCAGGGCGGTTCCCGAGACGGCGATCGGGTCGCCAGCCAAGGACTTCGACAGGTAGAGGATTCGGAACGTGGTGGCCCCTTCGACCACCGACGGGCTCACCTCCTGGTAGCGCAGGAGCGTTCCGTGGGGAGAGGTGGGGAGGGGGTCGGGCACGGCGTAGAAGTCCCCGTCGCTGAACTCGACGGGGCCGGTCTCTGGCGGAGTCGTGGTGGGCTCGGTCGTCGTCACCTTTGAGTCGCCAGTCGGTGAGGCGGTCTTGGTGCTGTCATCGCTGCACCCGGCTAGGACCGGCGCGCTGACCAAGGCGGCGGTCAGAGCGATGCTGATGATCGACGGTCGGCCTTGGCGTGATCTCCGGTGCATGGAGGCTCCTGTTGGTCACCGTGCCAACTTCGTGCAGGCACCGTGCAGAAACCTAGCGGCCCTCGGGTGCACCTAACCCAGCGCCACCAACTCGTCGAAGGACTCTCGCAGGCAACGCAGCAAGAGTTCGGGATCGGGAACCGCGTCCCTGTCCGTGTTCAGGCCGATGTGGCAGGTGTCGCCATAGGACATGAGGGCCACGTTGGCGGCAGTGCCGAGGGTGGGGGCAAACGGGTAGAACGCTTCCAGGCGGGCTCCCGACACGTAGACGTGGTCGGTGAAGCCCGGGACGTTGGTGGCCACCACGTCCACGTGCTTGAGCATGGCCCCCACGAACCCGACCGGCAACATGTTGAGAGCGGCAGCGACCTGGTTGCTGAACTGGAGCGAAGGCTCGCGACGTTCGGCCCGGCACGCCGCTCCGATCTGGCGCATCCGGTGCTCGGGGTCGGCGCCGCACACGGGAAGGTCGAAGCGGACCAGGGAGATGTGGTTGCCGCCAGGGCCGTCGTCGTCCAACCTCAGACTCACCGGCATGGTGAAGCGCAACGTGTTGGTCAGTACGAGGTGACGGTCGTGGTAGAGGCGGAACCCTCCGGCCACGCCAGCCATGAAGGCATCGTTGAGGCTCCCGTCCACGCGGGCCGCGGCCGCTCGCAACGGGTGCAGCGGGACGTCGAGGTGGTGGAAGTTGCGATCCAAGCCCCGTCTGGTCATCAACGACGATCGGGTGGCGACGACGGGACGCACCAGGCGGTAGAGGGAACCGGCGGTGCGAGCAACCTCCTGGGCGGTGCCGATGGGGTTGGTGATCGACGAGGCGATGGTGGCCGGAGCGTGCAACGCCACCATCTTCCCGGCATCGGCGATGCGGGCCAGGTCGTGACCGACCGCCTCGGCTAGATCGGCCATGCCTCCGTGGCGTCCCGGCAGCGGTGCGGGCGGCAGGTCCATCTCGACGGGGGTGCGATCGAGGTCGACAACGTGGCCGGCGATCTGGATTCCCCCGATGCCATCGGTGAGGGCGTGATGCACCTTTAGCACCAGCGCGGTTCGACCCCCGGCTAGCCCGTCGAGCAGGGTTATCTCCCACGGCGGGTGGTCGAGGTCGAAGGCCACCTCCTCGATGTTGTGGATCAGTGACAGCACCTGGGCTAGGTCGCTGCCTTCGTCCATCTTCACCCGATTCAGGTGGCGGTCGAGATCGAAGTCCGGGTCGGTGATCCAGCGGGGAGACGCCAGGTTGAACGGAGATGGGGCGATTCGCTGACGGAACGAGGGGACCAGGCGGGTGGCCCGGTCGACCCTGCGGCGGAGGTGGTCCCAGTCCGGTGACCGATCCAGCACCGCGATGGCCACGATGGTGGAGCGCAACACCCGGTCTCGCTCCATACGGAAAGCGAAGGCGTCGGCGTCGCTCACATGGGGCTCGGCCGCAACCCGAGGCGGGGAGGGAGTCATTCCTTCGATGGTGGTCCACATTCGGTTCTGGGCCTAGGGACCTTGTGCTCGTTGGTGCGGCCCCTGGGTCGATGCCGCGCATCGGGGTCATCTCTAGAAGTGATCGGGACCTTGTGCTCTATTTCTCCAGCCGTTACGGAATAAATCTGGTCACCGGAGGAACCGGACAGATCAAGGAGGATCGCCAATGTCCACCGACACCCTTTCCAATGCGCCCACTTCGGCGCCACCACCCACCAGCAGTCCCCAAGACAAGCGAGACAACTGGGTGGTGGTGGCAGTGGCCATCGCCGCCTTCAGCATGGTCGCGGCCATCGTGGCCGTCGGCATCGGCATCTCCAAGTCCGGTGACGGCGGTGGTGGCGGCGGTGGGGCGTCCAGCGGCCCCGTCACCATCGACGTCGAACTGGGCGACCTCTACATCAAGCCCGGCAAGATCGAGGTACCGGCCGGTGCCGAGATCACCTTCAAGGTGACCAACAAGGGCGCCATGCCCCACGACTTCACCGTGAACGGAGAGATCGGCACCAAGATGCTCGACCCCGGTGCCAGCGAGACCATCGTGGTCCCAGGGCTCCAGGCCGACACCCTGGCTTGGTGCACGGTCGCCGGTCACCGTGATGCCGGCATGGAAGCCGCTATCACCGTCACCGGCGGCTCCGGAGGTGGAGGTGGCGGCGGCACCGCAGGTAGCGCCGAAGAGGCCGCGGCCACCGGCGCCGAGATCGACTTCGCCGCAACCCCAGCCGCCGACTGGAAGCCGTTCGACAACAAGCTCCAGCCCGCCCCCGGAGGCACCGAGCACAAGATCGAGATGTCGGCCGAGGAGACGGTCTTGGAGGTCGCCCCTGGCGTCACCCAGGAGATGTGGACCTTCAACAAGCAGTTCCCCGGACCCGTGCTGCGAGGCAAGGTGGGTGACATCTTCACCATCACCCTCACCAACAACGGCAAGATGGGTCACTCGGTCGACTTCCACGCATCGAAGGTGGCCTGGAACGACGAGATGCGCACCATCGAGCCGGGCGAGAGCCTGGTGTACCAGTACGAGGCCAAGCACGCCGGCATGTGGATGTACCACTGCGGGACGTCACCGGCCCTGCACCACATCGGCAACGGCATGTTCGGCGGGATCATCATCGATCCGCCCAACCTGCCCCCCGTCGACGCCGAGTACATCTTCGTCCAGTCAGAGCTCTACACCGGCCCCATGGACGGGCCTGGAGACCTGAAGAAGATGCAGAACGAGGCCTGGGACGCCGTGGTCTTCAACGGCTACGTGAACCAGTACGCCACCGCCGAGTCCTACATCCGGGTCGAGCCCGGCCAGCGGATCCGGGCTTGGGTCCTCGACGCCGGTCCCAGTGAGAACAGCGCCTTCCACATCGTGGGAACCATCTTCGACACGGTGTTCAAGGAGGGCACGCTCCTGCTGAGTCCCGACGGCCGCCAGGGCGGAGCGCAGGCCCTGGACCTGCAACCGTCACAGGGTGGGTACGTGGAGTTCACCTTCGACGAGGCTGGCCTGTACCTGATCGTCACCCACAAGTTCGCCAACGTCGGCAAGGGTGCCCTGGGCATCTTCCAGGCCGGTGACGTGGAGGCCACCGGGGGCGGTCACTGAGTTCGGTTTCTCCCACTGACTCACCTCCCCCAAGCGGAGGGCCGGCCTTCGGGCCGGCCCTCCGCCGCGTTCGGGGAGCCGCCCCTACGCTGCGATCATGACCGAACCGGTGCGCAGTTCCAGTGGTGAGCCATGGTGGAAGTCGACCGTCATCTACCAGATCTACCCACGATCCTTCGCCGACTCCAACGGCGACGGCCTGGGTGACCTCCAAGGTGTGATCGACCACCTCGACCACATCGTCGACCTGGGGGTGGGCACCATCTGGCTGAGCCCGTTCTTCTCCAGTCCCCAAGAAGA
>WBZX01002841.1_pt1 | contig 11477 bp, 9 predicted proteins | sample 5204211 | NCBI WGS metagenome assembly WBZX01 (sample SAMN12344362, study PRJNA552823) | activated sludge metagenome | biome: Activated sludge suspended growth; feature: Nitrification reactor; material: Wastewater; isolation source: activated sludge from nitrification reactor of wastewater treatment...
TACAACCAGGCGATCGACGAGTACGGCGCCGACGCCCTGCGGGCGTACCTGGTGTCGTCGGCGGCGGTGCGCGCCGAGCCGATGCGCTTCTCCGAGAAGGGCGTGCGCGACACCGTGCGCACGGTGATCCTGCCGCTCTACAACGCGTACAACTTCCTGGTCACCTACGCGCGCGCCGATGGCTGGGCGCCCACGGCGGCCGACCTGCAGGTCGAGCCCGAGGCCAAGCTCGATCGCTGGATCTCGAGCCGGCTGGCCGCGTTCGTCGGCGATCTGCAGCGCGAGTTCGATGCGTACGCGCTCTCGAATGCCGTGCCTGCGCTGGCGCGCATCTGCGACGACTTGAACAACTGGTACATCCGCCGCGGTCGTCGCCGGTATTGGCGCGGCCGTGAGGCTGGCGACCGCGACAAGCAGTTCGCCTATGCGACGCTCTTCCGCGCGCTGGTGACGATCACCAAGGCGATCGCGCCGGTGATCCCGTTCATGACGGAGTGGCTGTACCAGCGCCTGCTGGTCGACACCGGCATCGAGCCTGCGGGCGCGAGCGTGCACCTGTCGGCGTGGCCCGAGCTGCCGGCATCGCTGCGCGACGAGGCGCTCGAGGCCGAGGTCGCCGCCGTGCGAGCGGCGGTGGGGCTGGGCTTGGCGGTGCGCGAGCGCGAGAAGCTGCCGGTGCGCCGCCCGCTGGCGACCGTCACGATCGCCAGCACCGATGCCGGTGTGCGCGCAGCGGTCGAATCGATGCAGGACGACGTGCTCGGCGAGCTCAACGTCAAGCGGCTCGAGGTTGCGGAGGACGACAGCGCGCTGTGCCGCGTGGGCGTGAAGGCCAACTTCAAGGTCCTCGGCAAGCGCCTGGGCGCGCGCATGAAGGACGTCGGGGCTGCGATCGCGGTGCTCGATGGCGGGGCCATCGCGGCGCTGCAGCGCGACGGAGCGATCGCGGTCGCCGGCGAGCGGATTGCGATCGACGAGGTGATCGTGAGCCGCGAGGTCTTGGGCGGCCGCGCAGCCGAGGTCGGCGAGGGCATGACCGTGGTGTTGGACACCGAGCTCACCCCCGAGCTGCGCCGCGAGGGCCTGGCCCGCGAGCTGGTGAATCGCGTGCAGAACCTACGCAAGGACGCGGGATTCGAGGTCAGCGATCGCGTGGTGCTGGCGGTTGCGACCAGCGGCGAGCTCGCGGCGGTCGTCGCGGATGCGGGGCTGCGGGAGTTGATCGCGGGCGAAGTGCTCGCGACCACGATCGAGGTCGTGGGTGATGGCGAGATTGCGGGGGAGCATGTGGCGCGGGATGAGATCGACGGGATCGCGGTCGCGCTGAGGGTTGCGGTTTCGCGGTAACGCGGTGGGTAGGGCGCGCGCTCGGATGTCGGGCGCGCGCGGGCGGTTGGCCGGGGGGCGCGAGGGGGCGTTGCGGGTGGCCGATCGGCCGCGAGCACGGGACGCGTCGGTGCTGACGCGTGGGCAGTGGGGAGCGGACCGGCGCGTGGGCGTGGTTGCTCGTGCTGGCGCACCGTTGACGACGACGAGCGTGACGATCCATCCAACGGAGGCGGCGGCAGGATCCGGAGCCGCAGCGCCGGCGTGGGTTCTTAGACGCCCTGCACGCGGTCACCCCTCAGCCCTCCGAACCTCGAAGAGCATCGGGGCCGCAGGGTCGATGTGATAGATGCGGAACACCTTGATCCCCGAGCGCAGCGAAAGCGTTCGCTCCTTTGGAGTACGTGACATACCGATCCATGCGTCCGCTTCCCCTTGGTCGGCACATTCTCCACACCAGAGCAAGCGAACATCAACGTTGGCGTAGCGTACGATGAGGTCCACTGCACCTTCATCAGCGAGTTGCACGAGCCGCCATGCCCGAAAGTTTCCACCCTGGACAAGCGGGTCATCGGAGAATCCGAGAGAACCATCATCGTCGCAATCGACAGCATCGACAGCCAGCGGCAGCGGCAGCGGCTCGGTTGCATCACAGAACCAAAGGCCGTAGTCGCAGCGGGGCTCGCTCACAAACTCGGCCCAGGATTGATCCAGAGATTCGCCGAAGATGGGGGTGAACTCTCGAGAGAAGTCGGCTAGATCTGGGCCCGTGATTTCGTGCATCTTGCGATAGTACGCCCGCACCGATTCAGCACCATACATGTCCAGCAGAAAACGCATGTAGGGTCCGCCAATTCCATTTCGCAGCGTCACATCCGCGTCCGTCGAGAAGAACGCCCCCATGTCCACCGTCTGGAGCGTTTCAGGTGACACGACCGTCGTAATCGCCTCTCCGAAGCTCACTGCGACGCCCTCCGCGAGCGGCAGAGCGGAGTAGCCATCAACGTCGAATGTCACGGTATGCGCAAGTTCGTGATACTGAGAATCGGCGTTGGAGATCCGTGCTCGACCAAGCGCCGCGCAGCCAATGGCCCCCCCACAACCCACACCGGACTCCACCTCCACGCGAACGTGAAAATCACCCGGCTCGCGCTCCGCCCACATCTCGAAAGAGCGCTCGATAAAGCGGTCATAGGAATCGAGGAGGCCCCCGCATGCTCGGACTCCACCCGAGAGATAGAGATCGACATACTCACTTTGCTCGTCTGGCGGGACAACTTGCGGCGTGGCGCTGCAGGACGTCAACGCCAAGGCGATGCCCAGGCGACGTGCTTGTGCCCGGTCTCTCACTCCGGACAGGTCCCGCACCGAAGAGTCTCCACGCTGTCTACGCATGTCTGATCCCACGCGGTGGAGTAACATGCCGGAATTCTCGTGGCTACGCACGCCTTGATGTAGTGATTCGAGCGTTCGAGATCCTCATTCCGACGCTATTGCTGTTCGAGTTCGCCGAGTTCACCTGCGGTCGTGCTATCGGCTCCGCCAAAATCGATAACGTTGCATTGTCCAAGCAGCGCCGGGAAGGCGAGAATTCCGAACTTCGCAACGGTTCCCGCCTTGCTCAGTCGAACATTTGCCCGGCTCTCATGACTCGATGCGGTCTTGCCTCGATGCATCATCGCCTCCCCTTCAACGCAATTGGCTCGATCCGCGTACAGCCATCCTCCGGCGGTCACATTGCGGTCAAGGCCTGCGTCAGGCTGCGCGGTCTTCGAAGAAATGTCCAGGACATTCTTCGCGCGAGCGAGCGGCCACTCGGCCGCGGTCCGAGTCCTACGTGCAGCGATCACCCGGCAGAATGGTCACATCGCCTGGCAATGCCCCCGGTAGCCCCCGGTAGAACTACGCTGCCGTCCCAAACTGCGCGCCGTCTACCCCCTCTCGCCGCGACAGGTCGGGCAGTTCCTGAGCCCGCGCTGGCTAGCGACGCCTCCGCTGCCATTGCAGTTGCTGCATCCGACGCGCGCTCTTCGTTGGCACGTCGCACACTGCACCTTGCACTCACCCGCGCAAGCGAGACAGGCGCATGGGGTGCGTGAGTACGCGGGCAGCGTGGCCGGGTCCACCGCCCATGGAGCGATCGACCCGGGGGTCAGGCACTCAGGGTTCTCGCGTTGAGCGTTCGTGGCGCACGGTGGACTCACGGTGAGCGCATTGCCCCCGCAACGTCGGCGCGCGCCACCTTGCACCGTGCGTCCGACCATAGACGACCGCGTGCGAGGATTCGGTGAGCCAGCGTGCACGCGCGTCGCAAAGTCGCTCGATTCGCCACTGGCCGCTGGAGCGCTCGCGCGAGCGATCACGCTCCTCGGTCGAGGTCCGGCGAAGTCGGTCGGGCAAGCTACCCTGGGGGATTGCCTGACGGCTACCAACCGAAGCCGAGGTTCGAGCGGTTTGCCTCGAGAAGTTCGTGTTCATGGGCTTCGAACTCATCGAAGAGGCGACAGCCATCAGTGCCCTGACGAACCGCGGCGGGTTCGAAGGCGCGTTCTCGGCGTCCACCTCTCGAGCTGCGGCCTGGTGCCGACGGCGGCGCGTTCGTACGAGATCCGCGGTGGCACCGAGGCGCTGTTCCCCGAGGACGCCCACGCTCAGTGTGCCGTGTGGGCGGTTTGGCGGTGGGCGCCCGACTGAGAGGATGCTGCACGGTCGTTTCTGGATTCCGACTCGCGCGCGGCGCGACGCACTTCATCGCCGTCGCCGTCGCCGACCTCGCCCGCGCCAAGGCCTTCTTCGCGCGGCTCGGGTTCGGCTTCAACGCCAAGTTCACCGACGACAAGGCCGCGTGCATGATCGTCAACGAGCGTGCCTACGTGATGCTGCTGAGCGAGCCGTTCTTCGCGGGCTTCACCGATCGTGCGCGCTGCGACACGCGGACCCACACCGAGGCGCTGCTGGCCGTCTCGTGCACCAGCCGCGCCGAAGTCGACGAGCTGGTTGCTCGGGCGATGGATGCCGGCGGCAGCAAGGCCAAGGATCCGATGGATCACGGGTTCATGTACGCATGGAGCTTCTACGATCCCGATGGACATCACTGGGAGGTCCTGTGGATGGATCCCGCTGCACTCGACTGAGCCGGGTCGCGCGCGTCGCCTCGTCGAGCTGGGGCTCGAGCATGGGCATGCTCGCGCGGCGACCAGGCGGCGCGGGTTGCGGACGAGGCCGTCGAGATTTCTTCGGCCCGCTTGTCACAGCCGCGGGGCCTGCCTCGTCGAGCGGACGAGAGGTTCCCATGTTCAAGTGGTTGCTCCACCGCAAGCTCCGCGCCTTCGAGCGCGCACATGCCTACGACGCGTCGTACATGCACGAGGTGCTCGACACCGACCTCGGCGCGTTCGTGAAGTTCGGTCTGGCGACGAGCGTTGGCAGCTACCGCAAGGACTGCCCGCTCACGGCCCACGTCGCCGCCGGCCTGACCTCGTCGATGCACGCCGACTGCGGCCCGTGCACGCAGCTCGGTGTCGGCTTCGCGCTGCAAGGCGGGGTCGCGCCCGCGACGGTCGCGGCGATCATCGCCGGCGACGAGGCGGCGATGCCCGACGACGCCGCGCTGGCGTTCCGCTTCGCACGCGCGGTGATCGCCCACGCACCCGAGGCCGATGCATACCGCGAGGAGATCGTGCGACGCTGGGGGCCGCGCGCGGTACTCTCGCTCACGTACGCGATCATGGCCGGGCAGCTCTACCCGACGCTCAAGTACGCACTCGGCCACGGCAAGGCTTGCATGCGCGTCGTCGTCGGTGAGCAGGTCGTGACGCCGCCACGGCCACTGCCCGGAGCTGCGTGAGCGAGGGTCCCGACGATGTCGTGGTGTTCGAGCAGCTCCGCGAGCTGCTCGCCGGGCTCGCGTATCGCATGCTCGGCTCCGTCGCGGAGGCCGAGGACGTGGTGCAGGACGCGTTCCTGCGCTGGCGCGACGTCGATCGCCGCGGTGTCGTCGAACCGCGGTCGTATCTCGCACGCGTGGTCTCGCGGTTGTGCATCGATCGCATGCGCTCGGCGAACCGACGCCGCGAGCAGTACGTCGGCACGTGGCTGCCCGAGCCCGTGATCGCCGAACCCGCGCAGGGGCTCGCGGACGATCTCTCCGTCGCGCTGCTGCTGACACTCGAGCGCCTGTCGCCGCTCGAGCGCGCCGCGTTCCTGCTGCACGACGTGTTCGACATGGACTACGCCGTGGTCGCGCAGTCGCTCGACCGCAGCGAAGCGGCGTGTCGCCAGCTGGCCGCGCGCGCACGGGAGCACGTGCGCGACGAGCAGCTCCGCTATCGGCCGGACCACGACGAGGCACGCCAGATCGCCGACGCGTTCCTCGTCGCCGCGACGACCGGCGACGTCGATGGCCTCGCTCGCGTGCTCGCCGACGACGTCGTGCTCCGCACGGACGGGGGCGGCAAGCGTCGCGCCGCGCTGAATCCGATCTTCGGGCGCGACCGTGTCGTGCGCTTCTTCGCGGGCGTGCATCGCAAGGGTCCCGATGCGCCGCTGCATCGCATCGAGTCGACGACGATCAACGGCCTGCCGGGCTTCGTGTTCCACACGGGCGCGGGGGCGGAGACGCTCGCGTTCGAGATCTCCGGGGGCCGCATCGTGCGGATCTACGGCGTGCGCAACCCCGACAAGCTGCGCCACCTCTCGTGAGGCGAAGAGGGGCTGGCCGTGCCGATATGAGCGGCGTGCCCGTGCCGTTGTTGTGCGCGCATGTCAGCTCGTGATCTCGTCGCTGCGGTGCTCTTGGTCGCGGGGTGTGCCCGCCCCGTACGCGATGCCGGTACCCGTGTACCGCCCTTGCCCGATGCCATCGCTGCGATCCAGCCGGCGGTCGAGCGCGGTGCGGTGGTGGTGTTCGGGGAGCTGCACGGCACCCGCGAGGTCCCGGCGTTCGTGGGCGACGTGGTGTCCGAGCTGGCGCGTCGTGGGAACGTGGTGCTCGCGCTCGAGATCCCCGGCGGTCACACGCCCGCGCTCGCACGCTACCTCGCCAGCGACGGCGGCGACGCTGCACGGACCCAGCTCCTCGCCGATCCGTTCTGGGCCGACGCCTACCAGGACGGTCGGCGCAGTGTGGCCATGCTGGCGCTGCTCGATCGCCTGCGTGCCGACCATGCGGCGGTGGACGTCGTCGGCTTCGACATCGACGGCGCGGGCTCGCCCGAGCAGCGCGATCGGAGCATGGCGGAGAAACTCGCCGGTCTGCGGAAGCAGCGACCCGGCGACGCCATCGTGGTGCTCGTGGGCAGTCTCCACGGCGCGCGTGGCGAGCTTGCGTTTTTTCCGGGGCGCGGCTGGATGGCCGGCTTCTTGGTCGAAGCCGGCGTCGAGGTGGTGTCACTCGATCTCCGCCACGCCGGCGGTTCGGCCTGGACGTGCATCGACGGCGAGGCCTCGCACTGCGGCATGGGCGAGGTCGGTGCGAGGCCGGCGAGTCCCGGCATTCATCTCGCCGCCTCGACGGACGGCAACTACGACGGATGGTTCGGCGTGGGCAGCCTGACGGCTGCACCGCCGGCGATCGCACCCGATCGAACCACCGCTCGTGCCGCGATTCCTGCGACGAACCCGCTGTACGAGCGAGCGGCGGCGGCCTACGATGCCGGCGACTTCGCGGCCTGTGCGGCCGCCTATGCGGAGATCCCCGACCCCTCGCCGGTCGAGGCTTACAACCACGCGTGCTGCCACGCGCGCGCGGGCGCGATCGAAGCCGCGTTCGAGCGGTTGCAGTTCGCCGTGGATCACGGGCTCGGCGATCTGGCGGCCGTGGAAACCGATCGAGACCTCGAGGGGTTGCACGACGATCCGCGCTGGGGGGTGATCACGCGCGGAGCCACCAAGTGACGCGCACGGGGATCACGCGGCGCTCGCTCCTCGCTGCGGTCGGGGCCACGGCTGCGTGCGCCAGCGGGACGGGCTCGACGATGCCGCCGCGCTCGGGGCCAGCGCTCGATCCGGCGTTGCTCGAGGTGATCACCGAAGCGTCCACCGAGGAGCTACATCGAGTACCTGCGTCGGGCGCGGGCCACCGATCGCGGGTTCGTGCTGGTGCCGCTGCAGTCGCGCGAGCTGCCGCGGGCGGCCGACGCCGAGGCGGAGCTCGGCGATGCGCTGCACGGATACGATGCTCACCGAGCCGATCGCGCGATCACGGCGCTCGTTCGTGCGGGCGCACGCGATCGCGCGGTTCAGCGTCTCCTGCACCATGGCAGTCAGGATTTCCGCGAGATCGGTCACAAGCTCATCCACGTCGTCCAGGGCCTGCGCGGCGTCGTCGGTCGCGACGACGTCGCGACCGAGGCGGCGATGCGTGCGATGGTCTTCACGCTCACGCTCCAGGACCATCCCGTCGGCCATCTCTCCGACGACACATGGGGTCCCAACCTGGCGCGTGGCCGGACGCTCGATGTCGACGTGGATGCCGGCAAGGACGTGACGGCGACCATGCTGGAGAACCTGCGCGGGGCAGGTGTCGATGATGCGGCTGTGGAGGCGATCGTCTGGCTCGGACGCGGCGCGACGACGCAATCGATCTGGGACGCGGTGAGTCTGTTTGCCGCCGAGCTGATGTTCAACAACCCTGACTCGGTCGAGGCGATGCACGCCGTCACGGCCACCGACGCGGCACGAGCTGCATTCGCACGACTCGAGTCGCGCGAGACCCGGGCCACGGCGTTGTTGCAAGCAGTCGCAAGGGTTGCCGACTTCCGCGACTACGCGGGACACTGGGCTCGACTCCGCGGCGACGCGCCGGCCAGCGCCATCGCCGTCGAGACGCTCGCCCCTCGATCTGGCTCCGTGGAGCTCGCGGGCCTCGTCGCGGGCTTCTCCGCCGCGGATGTCGGCGTCCGGATCGAGATCGCCGAACGCACCCTGGCGTACGCGAGCGGCGAAACTCAGGCCCAGGCACTGGTCCATGCGGCGATCGAACAGCTGCCGATCCGAGTGGTCGACGACGCGCACGACTACAAGCTGACGATCGCCGTCCGCGACGAGTCCCGCCGAATCGCACCACGGTGGCGTGCGCACTACCTGGCGTTGTGCACCTCGAGGCTGTGTTCGAGCGGTCGGCCCACGTCGGAGCTCGCGCATCGCGTGGCCCGTGTTTGAGACGACCGACGGCGGAGTTCGTGGGCTCGTCAATCGTCCGGCAAAGCTAGCGCCCGACGTCTGGGTCGAGGACGACCGCATCACGTGTCTGGCGAACATGGAGTTGGCGCCAGCGAGCCCGCACCGACGTGGGCGCCCCGCAACGGACACGAACCTGCTCGAGATCCTGCTCCCCCAGGGCGGCTCGCGGCCGACATCGACGCCGCGTCCGCCCGCGTGGCGCGATGGCGAGCGACGAGCGCACCCGAGCGCGAGGTCTACCTCGGCGACTTCGGCCTCACCGAGGGCATCGACCCGAGCGCGACGGCTGCGTACTTGCAGGCGATCACTGGCGCAGCGCGACGCCACGACCTCGGCTGGGCGATCTACGACTACGAGAGCGGTCGCGCGGTGCGGGGCGACGACGGCGGGCCGACCGCGATCGGGCGCGGGCTCGACCTCGACGGGACCCCATGACGCTGCGAGCGTGGCGCGGGCTCGCACCCTGCCAGCGACCTGCGACAAGCGGCGGCCGGGCGTGTCGAGCAGGATCGTGATGCTTCGCCGCCCGACCGTCCTCACGTCCCTGTGTGTTGCCTGCGCCACCCATGCCCCTGGCGGCGGCGATCCGTCGGACTCGAGCGAGTCGGACCCTTCCGGCCCGTCGTCGACGGCGAGCAGCGGCCCCGACTCCGCGTCCGCCGGGACCTCCGGCGCCGACGCGAGCACGGGCGGCTCCACGGGTGCAGGCGACACCGGCACGGACTCGACGGGCGGCGACCCGCCGGCGCCCGACTGCGGTGACATGCCCTGTCCAGCTTGTGTGGAAGGCGCAGTCGCTGGGCCGTGCATGTGCGGCGACGAAGTCGTCAGCCTTGGGTTGTGCTGCAGCGAGCTCGCATTCGACGAGGCCTATGGGTCGATCACCGCTGGTTGCCCGGCCGGCCCGTGGTCCTACGTCGACGGCAGCAACCCGATCGCGTCGGATGACAACCCGGGCACCGCCGAGGCCCCGTGGGCGACGATCCAACACGCGACCGCGGTCGCGGTGCCCGGTGACGTCATCATCATCGAGTCGGCGATCTACACGGTCGTTCCGGTCGACTCGCGGCTCGAGCCCGCGCTCAATCCCGCCATGAGCGGCACGGCCGACGCGCCGATCGTGTTCAAGGGCCGCGGCGCACCCGTGGTGACCACGCGCCCCTCGGTGTCCGACACGCTCACCGCCGCAGCCAGCAACTCGATCGTACTCGCGCCCGGCTCCTCCAGCGACGATGGCGCCTACGAGGGGTGGTTCATTCGCTTGAGCTCAGGCCCGGCGACCGACGAGTACCGACGTATCGCCGCCTACGACGGCGCGTCGCGTACGGCGAGTTTCTCGCAACCCCTGCCGCAGGTACCCAACGCCGGCGATGGCTACGACCTCACCGTCCCCGGCCCCATCCTCGGAACCAATGGCCGCGATCACATCGTGTGGGACGGAATGCACGTGGTCGAGCGCGACAGCTATCACCCCGACACTGGACCGGTCGTGCTGTGGGACTCGAACGACGGCGCGTTCATCGGCAACGAGATCGAGGGCCAGACCACGCTGCTCCAGGACAACCACAACGGTCTACGGATCAACAGTTCGAATCGTCTGCTCGTGCGCAACAACGACATCCACGGGATCCAGCCCGTCGACCTCGGCGAGAACAACCCGCAGAACCACGCGGCGATCATGATTTACCTGAGCTCCGATGTCGTGTTCGAGCACAACGAGCTGCACGACAGCTTCACCGGCTTCTTTCCCAAGGGCGAGTCGGGGCCCCACGTGTTCCGGTTCAACGAGCTGCACGACCTGGCGAAGGGGGTCCGTTTGTCGTACCACCATCAGGTCGACGTGACCCAGAACCTGTTCTACGACTGTGACCTCTCGCTGCAGCCGGCCGAGGAGATCGTCGACATCCGCGTGTACAACAACGTGTTCTATGATTCTCGCGCCGGCGTCGGCAACTGGTTCGAGGTCAGCGGCATCGGCGTGTTCAACAACCTCTTCCTCAGCGTCCAGCGTCCCTTCGACTTCGACGCCGCGATCGGGGACATCTCGTCGGACCACAACGTGTTCGCCGAGTTCGACGCATTCGCGGCGCAGGGCGTCGACGTCGGCGGGCTCGCGGGCTGGCAAGCGCTCGGCTACGACGCTGCATCCCTCGCCGGCGATCCTGGGGTCGTCGATGCCGCGGCCCACGACTTTCACCCGGTGCAGGGATCGATCCTGCTCGACGCCGGGATCGACCTCGCCGATCACGACGGCGACGGAAACACCCGCGAGGCGATTCCCGTGGGAATCTACATCGACGGCGACGAGCGGGTCGGCCGGGTGCGGTGAGCCGGAAGACGCTCGAGCGGGGTGACGGCGGTTGTCACGAGCATCGCCGGCCCATACCTCGCGCAGCCCTTCGTTTCGAGTCGTGTCATGGCGAGGTCGAGCCCGGGCGTCGACCGTCGAGCACCGCGCGGACCTTGCGGAGCAGCGCCTCGGGTGTGATCGGCTTGGGCAGGAACTCGATGCCGGCATCGAGCACACCGTGGTGCACGATGGTGTTCTCGGTGTAGCCGGAGATGTAGAGCACGGCCATGTCGGGCCGCAGGGGCGCGAGGCGCTCGGCGAGCTGACGGCCGCTCATGCGCGGCATCACGACGTCGGTGAGCAGGAGATGGATGGCGGCGGTGAATTGCTCGCACAACAGAAACGCTTCGCCGGCGTTCTGCACGTCGAGGACGTTGTAGCCGTGCTTGCGCAGCACGGTGCGCACCACCTCGCGGACCTGGGGCTCGTCCTCGACCACGAGGATCGTCTCGGTGCCGCGGGCCGAGGCCGGCGACGTCTGGATGTGCGTCGCGTCGGTCGGTGCGCGATCGGTGCGCGGCAGGTAGAGCTTGAACGTGGTGCCGCGGCCGGGCTCGCTATACACCCAGATGTGCCCACCGCTCTGCTGCACGATGCCATACACCATCGCCAGGCCGAG
>WBZX01002844.1_pt1 | contig 11471 bp, 8 predicted proteins | sample 5204211 | NCBI WGS metagenome assembly WBZX01 (sample SAMN12344362, study PRJNA552823) | activated sludge metagenome | biome: Activated sludge suspended growth; feature: Nitrification reactor; material: Wastewater; isolation source: activated sludge from nitrification reactor of wastewater treatment...
GATCGTGAAGCGGCGGGCGGAGCGGAGCGGGTCGAACGGCGGGGCGCGGATCCACAGGTCGACGAGGCGCGCCGTGAGCTCGGCGACGGGCGCGCGGAGGGCGTCGGCGCGCGGCGTGGGGAAGAGCCGGCGCCCGGAGCGGACGAAGAGCGGATCCCCGAGGACGGTGCGGAGGCGATCGAGGGCGTGGCTGACAGCCGACTGGGTGCGTCCGAGGCGCGCCGCGGCGCGCGTGACGCTGGCCTCTTCGAGCAGGACGGCGAGCACGAGGAGGAGGTTCTGGTCGACGCCGGATAGTTCGATGGCGTTCATGGTGTGGATGATACACATTCATTGGATTCATGGGATGGGCGACGCACCATGGGCTGTGTCGCCGGCAGCGAAGAGGCCGGCTCACCCGAGGAGATCGAAAGTCATGAAGCTCGCGTCAAGCCTTCTCACCACCGCATTCGCCGCTGCCTTTTCCACGCTCGCGCTCGCCGGTTGCACCTCGGAGTCCTCCGGGGGCGGCGGCGGGAGCGGGGGATCGACAGGCACGGAGACGACGACGGACAGCACCACGAGCGACACGGGGCCCGTCGCGCTGACTGGCAAGGACGTCGCCGGAGAGTGGGCGTCGGCCGGGTGCGAGGCGTACCCGGACGGCAAGGGAGGGGAGAGCTACCTCACGAGGGACTTCACGCTGACGGAGACGACATGGGATCTGTCGTTCTCGGTGTTCGGCGACAAGGACTGCAAGGTGGCTCTCTTCACGGCGCAGATCCACGGGCCGTTCACGCTGGGGGCGCTGTCCAAGACGGCGGACGGCGCGACGGAGGGGCAGTTCGCCTTCGAGACGAACGCGTGGACGGCGCACAACCAGCAGATGGCGGACACGTTCACGGGGGCCGGCTGCGGCGCCGGGGCGTGGGAGGTGGACAAGGCGCAGGAGGTCGGCGGGACGGGGTGCATCGGCGTCGCGCACAAGATCGCGGACTGCCCGGAGGAGTACGATCTCGTGGGGATCAAGGACGGTCAGCTCTACTTCGGGGAGCGCATCACGGACATGTGCACGGAGGCGGGGCGGCCCGCGGCGCTGGGGCCTTATGGGCTGACGAAGAAGTGATGGCGCGAGGGGCTGGACCTTCGTAGGCATGAGCCGTAGCCTTTGCCGCCGCCGCTAGGTATTGTCGCGGCGGCGCGAAAACGTAGAGAGACCATCCTCGACGTATCCACGGCGGCAAGGAGCCCCGCCTGCCAGAAGCCATGAAAGCCATCGAAAGAGCGTCCACGCGCCGTGAACCCAAGCAGCAACGCTCCCGGCAGACCGTCGAGGCTGTCCTCGAGGCCGTGCGGCGTGTGCTGAGGCGTCACGGCGCCGAAGCCATCACCACGAACCGCATCGCTGAAGCGGCGGGCGTCAGCATCGGCTCGCTCTACCAGTACTTCCCCGACAAACAGGCCATTTTCATGGCCCTGCACGAGCGCCACGTCCACCGAGTGCGGCAGGTGATCGAGCGGACGATGACCGACTGCTCCTCGGCTTCCCTCGCGGAGCTCACGAGCGAGCTTGTGGAACGGCTCGCCAACGTGCACTCCGAAGACGCCGAGCTGCACGAGGCCGTCTCCGTCGCCGTGCCGGGGAGCGACGACGGCTTCAAGCGCGCGCTGCGGGCCACGTTCGAGCAGGTGATCTCGCCCACCAGACAAGACCGTTACACCCCTGAAGAGACAGGGCGGATGCTCTTCGTTCTTCCACAGATGGTCGGAGCATTGGTGCATGGAGTGGCTCACCATCCACAGGCGATCTCGCGGGAGCGCGCCAGAGACGAGGCCCTCCGCACGGTCGCCGTCTACTTGAATTCGTATCGGAGCGGCCACCTCGGCCGTTATTGGAGCTCGCTCCAGCCTTTGAGCACCTCCAGCGCCAATCGCTTCTGACCGGCCACGGTGAAGTGCAAGCCGTCTCCCACGAGGAGGTCGGCAGAGGGGGGTGCGCCCAGCGCGGAGAGCACGTCAATCGTCGCCCCATCGATGTCGCGGACGATCTCGGCGACGCGCGCCAGATCCTCATTGCGGAAGCGAACGCCGAAGCGGGCCAGCCCCCAATGACCAGCCACCAGCTCCTCGTTGACCGCGGGCGGAGTGATCCACAGCGCGCGCGCCCTGGTTTCGCGGGAGATCCGCTGGCGCAGCTCCGCGATGTTGCGCGCCGTCTCCTCGGGGTGGACAAGCGTCTTGCTCGGGTGGGGGCCTTGCGTCCGCGCGTCGTTCGTGCCGAGGAGGAAGAGGACCCAATCGGGCTGCTGACCAATGACTTCGCCAATCCGGACCAGCCCGTGCGTCGTCGTGTCGCCGCCGACGGCGCGGATGACCACGGAGATCTCGTCGGCGGCCCGGCGCGCGCCCAGCAGCTCGCTCAGGATCACGGCCCAGGACTGGGGCTCCGACGTCAAGCTGTCTCCGAACGCGACCACCGTGGCGCCTTTCCGCAGCGGAAGCCGGTCGACCATCGAAGCAACAGCCGGATCGGCCAGAAGCTCGCTCGCCGCTCCTCTGGCCTCTGCTTTCATGCGGTCGAGCTCCGTGATGTAGACCTCCGAAGGAAGCCCGAGCAGCGCTGCATGGGTCTCCTGCGAGAGCGCAGCTCCTCCTGGCAGCGAAGCCAGCGTCCGCGCGGGTTGGAGGACCTTCAAAAGCCAGCGCACCTGTTCATTCGACATGGGTTCGAGCTCCTGCAGTTCGAGAGGAGGAGAAAGGTAGCCAAGGACGTCGGGCGCGTCAGCTCGCGTTGCTCGCTCCGTAAGTCGCTGAAACGAATTAGTATTTGGCCCATTCCCAGAGTTTGCTCAGGTTCCGTTCGGCATGAAGCGCCCGCGCAGCTCCAGGTGCGCACGCGGACTCTCCCGCGCCCCCAAACAGGCAGTTCCGCTTGAGAGCGGCGCGGGGAGACGCGGCCGCGGGGGGCGGCGTTCGGGAGGCGGCGTTGGTGGCGGCGGTTGCGAGGGCGGGGGCGGTCGATGGAATACGTTTTGTTTTTGCCATCGATCGCGGGCTACCGGGGAGGCGCCACTCTCCCCTTCTGCCACGCCTCGATCTCGGCGGAGCGGCCGGGCACGGCGGCTTCGGAGAGGCCCTTTCGCGCGCGCTCCGCGAGGTCCCAGGCGCGCTTCCTGTCGCCGCCGCCGTCCCACAGCGCCCGGGCCAGCTCGAAGCGGGCGCTCGCGAGAGCCTCCACGTCCGCGCTCGCCGCTTCGAGGATGGCTGTCGCGCGCTCGAGGTGCCTCGTCCCCTCCGGGACCCGCTTCAGCGCCACCTCCACGCGGCCCTGCGCAGCGAGCCAGTACCCCACCTCGTCGTGCGCGGGGCCGACGGCCTTCTCCTTCATCGCGGCTGCCTGCGTGAAGAAGGAGAGGGCCTTTTTCAGGTCCCCTCGAGCCTCGTGGATCTCCCCCACGTTGCCGAGCGCGGACGCCACCTCGGGGTGGTCCTCGCCGTAGACGGATCTCCGCAGGGCGAGGGCCTTTTCGTAGGCTGCCAGGGCCTCGTCGTACCGCTTCGCCTTCTGGTGGGCGACACCGATGTTGTTCCAGGAGCTGGCCAGTCCAGGCAGGTCCGGCGGCGAGGCGGACTCCCGCATGGCGAGCGCCCTTCTTCGCTTGTCCATGGCCTCGTCGAGGCGGCCCATCCGGCCGAGCACGCCCGCGAGGTTGTCGAGGAAATCCGCCGTTCCGTCGATGCCGCCGAGCTCTTCGGCGATGTCGAGGGCGCGCTGGTACGCGGCGCGGGCCTCCTCGTAGCGGCGCTTGCGCTCCAGGACGATCGCGAGGTTGTTCAGGGCGTGCGCGAGCTCGGGGTGGTGGGCGCCGCGGAGCCGCTCCTCGATGGCGATCGCGCGCTGGTAGGCCGCGAGCGCGTCGTCGTAGCGACCCGCCCTGTCGAGGACAGCCGCCCAGTCGTTGAGGTAGCCCGCGAAGTTCATGGTGTCCGTCGCGCCCCGCGCCTCCGTGGCTCGAACGGCGCGCTCCATGCGGCGGAGGGCCTCGTCGATCTTGCCCTGCTCGCTCAGGACGGCGCCGGCGCGGTCGTCGAGGAGCGCCTTCAGAGAGGGGTTGTTCACGCGCTCGACGCTGGCCTCGGCGACGTCGATCCACACCTTGGCCTTGTCGAACTGCCGCCTCCGGAGGCCCGTCACGCCCACCAGCCGCACGGCGGCCTGCGCGACGATCTCGGTGTATCCCGTCGCCTGCGCCGCCTTCGCCGCCTCGGAGAGCGCCGCCTCGGCGCCCGCGTGGTCGCCGCGCTGGAGCGTGACGTCGCCCTGGAAGAAGAGGGCCTCTGCGATGAAAGGGCGGTGATCCAGGGTCTTCGCATCGCCGGCGAGGCGACTGGCCTCCTCGACGGCCCCCGCGAGGCGCCCTGCCGCGAACGCCACGCGCGCGGCTTCCAGCGCTTTTTCGAGCTCGGCGAGGCGGGCGCGCTTCACCGGATCTTCGGGCGGCGGGACCACGGCGCGCAGCGCCTCGACGTCGGCGCAGCTCGCGATCGGGGGGAGCCGCTCGACGAGCGCCACGCTCCGCGCCACGAGCCGCGCGTCCGCGGAAGAGAGCGCGGCCACCGTCGCGCGGAGGGCCTCGTGGCGCCTGTCGAGGCAGCGCGTGCGGAGATCGAGGAGATCGCGCGACTGGTCCCCGCGCACGTTCGTGGCCTCGCACGAGTCGCGGTACATGGCCGTCCACGCGCTCGCGTAGGCGTCGAGGGCGCGCGCGACGGTGTCGAAGGCGCTCGCGGCGTCGGGCGCGCGGGTGGCCTCGAAGGCGGCGCGCAGCTTCTCCTTTGCGGCGGGATCGTAGGCAGTGGCGACGCGGGCCTCGCCGCCCTCGCAGAGCGGCGGAGAAGTGGCGCCGCGGGCGGCGAGGAAGCCGGCGCCGAGGATCGCCGTGGCGGCCAGCGCAGCGGCGAGGAAGCGCGCGCGCCGGCCGGCGGGATCGCGGGTCAGGGCCGCGAGAAGCGCCTCCATGCTCGGGTGGCGATCCTCGGGGCGCCGCGCGAGGCCGCGGCGGAGCGCCGCGCGGACGTGCCTCGGGACGTCGCTCCGCGGGAGCTCCGGCGGCGGGTCCCCTTTCGTGAGGACGGCGGCCCTTTCTGCGACGTCGTCCGCCTCGAAAGGCAGCTTGCCGGACAGCGCCTCGAAGAGGGAGACGCAGAAAGCGAACTGGTCACTCGCCGCCGACGCGGGCCGCCCCTCGAACAGCTCCGGCGCCATGTAAGCCGGCGTGCCCGCGAGGCGCGTGCGGGTGCGGCTGGAGGCGGGCGCCGCTGTCCCGCTCGGGGGAGGGTGGCTGTCGTCGTCGTCGCCGTCCGTCACGCGCGCGAGCCCGAAGTCCACCACGCGCGCCTGGCCGGCCTCGTCCACGACGACGTTGTCGGGCTTGAAATCCCTGTGGACGAGCCCCGCCGCGTGCGCCGCCTGGAGGCCCCGCGCGGCCCCCGCGAAGAGGTCCGTGACCTCGCGCCACGAGCGCCTCCGCTCGCGCAGCCACGCGCGCAGCGAGGGACCGGCGACGCGCTCCATCGCGACGAACGTGTGGCCTCCGAAGGCACCCACCTCGTAGACGCTCACGACGTTCGGGTGGCGGAGCCGCGCGAGCGCCTTCGCCTCGGCGACGAGCGCGCCGCCGGCCCCGCCGCCGTGGAGCACCTTGAGCGCGACGTCGCGCGCGAGCTCGGGATCGCGCGCCGCGTAGACGGCCCCCATCCCGCCGGCCCCGATGCGCTCGCGGACCTCGAAGCGCCCCACGCGGAACGGCCCCTCCTGGCCCCCGAAGAGCCTTCGGCGCGCGGCAAAGCGCGTTCGCTCCGCCGCGAGCGGATCCGTCAGGCCCACCGGCTCCACGTCGCCTATCATCTCCGCGATGCGCACCGACGTCGACCTCCTTGAAGCGTGGCGCGGCGGGGACAGGGGCGCGGGAGAGGCGCTGTTCGAGCGTCATTTCGACGCGCTCTTCCGCTTCTTTCGCAACAAGGTCGGCGACGGCATGGACGACCTGGTCCACGACACGTTCCTCGCCTGCCTCACCGGCCCCGCGTTCCGGGGCGAATCGAGCTTTCGGACGTACCTCTTCGCGATCGGCCGCAACGCGCTCCACGCGCACCTCCGCAAGCTCGGGCGCTCCCGCGACGAGGTCGACATCGGCGAGGTCTCGGTGGCGGATCTCGGCCCCTCGCCGAGCAGCGGGCTCGCCCGCAAGCGCGAAGAGCGCCTGCTGCTGGAGGCGCTCCGGAGCATCCCGCTCGACCTGCAGATCGCGCTCGAGCTGTTCTACTGGGAGGATCTGGCCGGCCCGGAGCTCGCGGCCGTCCTCGGGATCCCGGAGGGCACGGTGCGCAGCCGCCTCCGCCGCGCACGCGAAGCGCTCGACGAGCGGCTCACCCAGCTCGCGGAGGACGCCCAGGTCCTGGCCTCGACGACGACGGATCTGGACGTGTGGGCCCGGCGGCTGCGCGATCGGGTCCACCCGGACGCCGCGCTCGGATCGGAAAAAGGAGCGACCCGCTGATCGATTCGCCGCGTGCCTTCTCTACCAGCGCAAGGAGGCACGATGCGTCGAATCAAATGGTATCTGGGGGCGGCCCTGTCGGCTCAACTGGTGGCGTGCGGCGGCGGAGGCGAGACGTCGGGCGGCGAGTGCGACAAGGTCTATTACAGGGACGCCGACACCGATGGATACGGCAACCCGGCCGACACGCTGACGAAGTGCGCCGCGCCGGCCGGCTACGTGGAGAACGACCTCGACTGCGACGACACGGACGAGCGCGTGAGCCCGGACACGGCGTGGCACCCCGACGCGGACGGCGACGGGGCCGGCGACGCGAAGATCGCCGTCACCCAGTGCGTGACGCCGAAAGGCCACATCCTGGACGGCAGCGACTGCAACGACAACGACGCTGCCCTGGGGCCGATGACGGCGTGGTACGCGGACACGGACGGCGACGGGTACGGCGATCCGGGCGCGACGGTGAAGCAGTGCGAGAAGCCGAACGGCTCCGTGTCCAACGCGGACGACTGCGACGACAAGGACGCGAAGGTCAACCCCGAGACAGTCTGGTACGAGGACCTGGACGGCGACGGCTGGGGCGGTGCGCCGTCCCCGACGAAGCAGTGCGAGACGCCGCCGGGCCACGTCCTCGCGGGCGGCGACTGCGACGACTCCGATCCTGCCCTGAGCCCGGAGACGCTCTGGTACGCGGACGCGGACGCGGATGGGTACGGCGATCCGGCCACGAGCCAGCAGGCTTGTGCACAACCGGCAGGGCACGTCCTCGACGGGACGGACTGCGACGACGGCGACGACACCGTCGTTCCGGGACTGGGCACGTGCCCCTTCGATCTCGGGGGCAAGAGCTGCAAGGAGGTGCTCGCGAGCGGGAAATCCAAGGGCGACGGGGCGTACCTGGTGGATCTCGACGGTCCGGCGGGCGACCCGCCCGTGGTCGTGTGGTGCGACATGACGACGGACGGCGGCGGCTGGACAGCCTTGCTCAACCCCTCGGACAAGGCCATGCCCTCCCCCACCCTCCCCGGACTGACCTACAGCGGTGCTGTGCTGTCGGGCACGGACACCTGCCCTTCGAACCCGGCGCAGGTGAGCCTGTATGGCTGGTACGGAGTCCACTGGCAGCGCTGCGGCGACATGACGATCCGCACCACGCTGAGCTGGGCCAACGGCATCGGCGCGACGGACCTGATGTTCACGGCCACGCTGGCGGGGCAGAACACCTCGACGATCATGGCGGACGGCGTCGAGATGAAGGAGGACGCGGTGACGTTCGACGCGGGCAACGGCCGCTGCGCCTTCTACAACGGCACGGACTCCAGCGTGGTGACGCCGATCGCGACGTGCCACGACGTCAGCGCGGCGATCGACGCGGCGCCCGCGGTCCACAACGGCGCCTTCGTGGGCGACGTGAACATCGAGATCACGACGGGCGCCGCCTGCCAGCCCACCTGCCAGTACTCCACCGGCCACACGATCCAGAAGCTGTTCGCGCGGTGAGCGCGGCGGCCGGGAGAGTGCCTATCTGTCGGGGCTGTCCTTGGGCGGGGGCTGGCCCTTCTTCGAGCTGAGGATGAAGTCCATCGACTGGTCCTTGTCGAAGACCACCATGCGGCTCTGCGGGTAGAAGCCTGTCGCCTCGATGGTGATGCGGTGGACGGCGCCGTCCTTGGGGAACTTGGCCTCGAAGGGGCTCGGTTGCGCGGGGAGCGGCGAGCCGTCGAAGAGGATCCGTGTCTGGCGCGGGTTCGTCGTGATGCGGAGCTTGAGGTAGTTGCTGTCGGGCTGCGCGGCCACCGTCGGGAGGGCGGGAGCCGCGCTGTTCGTGGGGGGGCTCGGCGCCGTGGTGGTCAGTGTGGCGGGGTCGCCGGAGAGGGAAAGGCCGGGGGCGCCGCCGGCCGTGGGGGTGACGCTGGCCTTCGTCGCGAGGACCGCCACGACAGCCACGAACGACAGCGCCGCGACGTACACGACGGGGTGGCGCCAGCGCGGGCGCGGGTTCCACATCGCGGCAGGGATCGTCGTCGACGACGGGGGACCGGGGATGTTGGAGAGCACGGACGCGGGCGGGGACAGCTCCCGCGAGGTCATCGCGTCGTCGCGCTCGAAGGCGGGGGCGCGGGGGAGCGTCGGGCCCGCGGAGTCCGGAGGATACGGGGAGTCCTGCGCGTCGAACGCCGTGCGGCGGAGCCCGGCCGGGCTCGGGGACTGGCGGATGTCGCGGACGGAGGGTGCCAGTGGCGTGGCCGGAATACGCATCCCGCCGGGCAATCCAGGGCTCGGGACGGCGCTCGGGATCAGGTTCTTCCGGATGCCGCTCGGCTCGCTGAGGCGCTTCACGCGGGCGATGTCGCTCCGCTCGAGATCGTCGCCGACGCGGAGGAGCGCCAGCTCCCGATCGACGAGGCGCGAGAGCTCGTCGCGCTCCTCGGAGAACAGATCCACGACGAGGTGGCCGATCGCCTCCGCGTTGACCTGGATGTCGTGCGACGCGAGGTACTCTTCGAGCTCGCCGCGCATCTCGGCGGCCGTGGCGGGGCGCAGCTCCGGATCGCGGGAGAGGGCGCGCGCGCAGAGGGCCGCGAGGTCCGCCGGGGCGTCGGGGCGCACGCTCGTGACGGGGGGGATCTCCTTCATCATGCGCGCGACGATCTCCGGATCGCTCAGGTTCCCCCAGAGGCGCTCGCCCGCGACGGCCTCCCACAGGAGCACGCCGACGGAGAAGATGTCCGCGCGCCGATCGACGGTGTTCGCGAACGCCTGCTCCGGCGCCATGTACGTGATCTTTCCGCGGATGATGCCCGTCTGCGTCTCGACGAGGCGGCCCGTGGATTTCGCGATGCCGAAGTCGACGACCTTCACCTGGCCGTCGTACGTGACGAACAGGTTCTGCGGGCTCACGTCGCGGTGGACGACGCCGAGCGACACGCCGTCGTAGTCGCGGCACTCGTGCGCGTAGTGCAATCCGGAGAGGACCTCGCACAGGATCTTCACCGCGAAGGGCAGCGGGATGGTGCGACCGAGCTGCGCCGCGCGCTTGAGGATGCGGTGGTACGGCTGTCCGTCGAGGTACTCCATCGCGAGGAAGTACTGCTCAGAGGCGATGCCGACCTCGTTGGTCTGGACGATGTTCTTGTGGTTGAGGCGAGCGGCGAGGCGCGCCTCGTCGAGCATCATGTGCCGCATCTCGGCCTCGTCCGTCATGCCGGGGCGGAGGCGCTTGATGACCTGGAGCTTGCTGAACCCGGCGGGCCCGACGGAGACGGCGAGGTGGACGTCCGCCATGCCGCCGCGCCCGAGCTCCGCGAGGAGCCTGTATTTCCCGAACGTGCGCGACTGCCCCGACAGCGCCGTGAGCTTGGACGTGGCGTCCGCGGGCGCGGGCGACGGCGTGGCCGCGCGCCCAGCGACGCCCTCGCGCGACGCAGCGCCGGGGGCGGGCGGCGTGCTCGCGCGCCCCGAAACGCCTTCGATCACAGGGGGGATCCGCAGGTTCGAGTCGTCGGGGACGGTGTCCATGAGCGACGAGGAGCGCGCGGGAGGTCCCGCGTCCTGTTCGTCGATTTTCCCCGAGGGTGCGGACATCCGCCTGAATCCTGGCCAGAGCCCCCCGGATTCGTCAAGGCCGCGCTTCGCGGACGCGCGTTTCGTCCCGGATGGAGGGCGGGGCTGTCACGTCAAGAATCCCAGGTACACCTCGGTGTCGTAGAGGAAAGCGACGTGGCCGGCCTCCTCGTGCGCGTCGAAGAGCGCGTGCATCGCCGCCACCACCTCCGCGTGGCGCGGGTGCGACGCGCCGGGCACGTACGACGACGAGAGCACGCGCCCGAGGAACGCGTCGCGATCGAGCTCCTGCCGCGTCGGGAACACACGTCGCTCGTACCCGCGCGGCCCGAAGAAAGCGGCGAACGTGGCCTCGCCGAGGTTGTGGTTGCGCACCTTCACGTAGTCGTCCGAGAGCCGCACGAGCAGCGCGTCGTACGCGCGGAGGAAGGGCGTCGCGTCGAGCGAGCGCGAGTTCCACACGAGCGCGACAGGGTGCGGCGCGCGCGTGACGCGGGTGAGCTCCACCTTGGCGCGCGGTGGATCGAACCAGTGGAACGCCTGCGCCGCGGTGACGAAATCGACGCTCGCGTCCGGGAGTCCCGTCGCCTCCGCGGTGCCGCGGATCGCCTCGAAGCGAGGCCTCCCGCCGAGCATGCGGACCGCTGCGTCGCGCATGGCATCGTTGGGCTCGACGGCGACGACGCCGAACCCTTCGTCGAGGAGCAGCGCGGAGAAGATGCCGGTGCCGGCGCCGATGTCCGCGCAGGCGGCGGGGGGCGCGACGTGGAGGCCCTCGCGGATGGCGCGGAGGATCTCGGGCGGGTAGCTCGGCCGATGGCGGACGTAGGTGTCGACGCGGTCGGTGAAGCGCTCCGTGGGCTGCATGGCGGGACCATCGCACAACGAAAGAGGCGCGGCGTCGATCCCCGCGAGGTCCTGTGCTGCGCGCAGCGAGCGCCGCTCTCGGTTTTGTGACGCGCTCTCCCAGGCGAGGCTTGTGGTTGTCTTCTCCGCGGCGCTGTCGCAAAGGGGGAGGATGAAACGTTCGGTCCAAATCGTAGTGCTCCCCGCGCTCGTGGGGCTCCTGTCGTCGTGCGGGGGCTCGTCGAGCACCGCTTCCGGGACGACCACGACGCCTCCTGCGACGGCCACCGCGACGGCGACCGCACAGGCACCGACGGAGAGGCTGTCGCGCGCGGACTTCAACCGCTACGCGGTGTACCTCGATCTGCCGCTCTTCTGGATCGACGACACCAACTCGAACGGGATGCCGGATCCGGACGAGATCGCGACGCCGTGGGGGGTCGCCTCGCCGGCGCCCCAGTGGATCAAGGACGGGAAGCTGACTCCCGCGTTCCAGACTGCCTATGATCAGATCGGCGCGCTCAA
>WBZX01002848.1_pt1 | contig 11450 bp, 9 predicted proteins | sample 5204211 | NCBI WGS metagenome assembly WBZX01 (sample SAMN12344362, study PRJNA552823) | activated sludge metagenome | biome: Activated sludge suspended growth; feature: Nitrification reactor; material: Wastewater; isolation source: activated sludge from nitrification reactor of wastewater treatment...
GTCCTTGGCAGCCACCACACTGCTGGTCGTGTCGCCCTTCTTGCGCTCGCCCGCCAGCGGCTCGCCATGCACCAGGAAATACACGTTTTCGGCGATGTTGGTGGCGTGATCGCCCACGCGTTCCAGATTCTTTGCCATGAACATCAGGTGCGTGGACGGCGTGATGTTGCGCGGATCTTCCATCATGTTGGTGAGCAGCTCGCGGAACGTGGCGGTGTAGAGACGATCCAGCTCCTCGTCGCGCTCCCACACCTGCTTGGCGAGGTCGGCATCGCGTTGGCGATAGGCGACCAGCACCTCCGACAGCAACGAACCCGCCACCGTGGCGAGTTGCGGCAATGCCGCCGCGGGCGGAATGGGCGCGGACTGGTTCAGCGCGATGGAGCGCTTGGCCATGTTGGCGGCGTAGTCGCCGATGCGTTCGATGTCCGATGCCGTGCGCAGCGCGGTCAGGATCTCGCGCAGGTCGCGCGCGATCGGCTGGCGCAGGGCCAGCAGGCGCAGCACGTCGTGGCCGATCTCGTGCTCCAGCGCATCCACCTCGGTGTCGCCCGCGATCACCGCGCGGACGAGATCGGGACGCCGCGCGGCGATGTCGAGGTGCTGGAGCCGGTCGCCTTCCGCGATCGCTTCGGGCTCCGCGCGAGGGACGAAGAGGCCCGTGACGTTGGGCTCCAGCTGCTCTGGAACTCCGCCTCCGTTCGTCGCGATCACCGGCGTACCGGCGGCGAGGCTGTCCAAGATGCTGCGAGGCAGGCCTTCGTATCCGGCGAGGTTCACGGTGACCGGATTCGACTCGGGGCCGTAGGTGACCGTCTCGCGACCGAGGATGGAGGTGAGGAGCATCGCGTCCGAGCCGCTCAGCATCTCGTGGACGCGGTAGGTGAGGCCGAGGAAGTGCACGTGGCCGTCGAGGCCCGCCTTGGTCGCGCGCTCGCGGACCCACGACTCGTAGACGTCGTCGACGCCAGCGGCGAAGAGGAGAAACCTCGCCTTGACCCCGCGATCGAGGGCGATCCGCGCCGCGTCGACGAGGTGGTGGATGCCCTTGAACGGCATCATCGCGGAGAGCGAAATGAAGAGCTTCTCGTCCGGGGCGGGGGTGATGCCTCGCTCCGCGAGGAACGCGAGGAGGTTCGCTCGCGCTTCCGGGAAGGGGATGGGCGGCGCCGCTTGGATGCCGTTGTAGACGAGCCTGGTTCGCTCGAAGGCGCTGGGGGCGAGGTAGCGGTAGACGGACTTCGAGACGATGACGATTCGATCCGGGATCGCCTGCTGGAGAAACCAGATCGTGTGCCCAAAGGCGGGGGTGCCGCGGAGGTGGAACACGGAGCCGAGTCCGGCGACGTGAGCCGACGGTCCGGCCATCAGGAGGCCGCGCGGCGTGTTGAAGTGCATCGCCTCCGCCCCGATCTTGTGGGCGTAGTCCGCGAGCGTCCGCCAATAAGGAGCGAGCTCCGAGACGCCGACGCGCCAAAGCTCGGATGGCTTCAGGTTGAGGAGCACCTTCCCGAAGGTCTGGAACGCGGGGGGCCCTTCGAGCACGCGAACGTCGATGCCGCGATCTCGGCAGAGCTGCTCGAAGGCGCCGCGGCCCGGGAACGTGAGCACCGCCTCGATGCCGTGATTGCCGATGCGCTCGAGGGCGGCGAGGAGGCTCTTCTGTGCGCCGCCGCCGCGGTTCTGATAATCGCCGTAGACCAGGACCTTCATCGGGACGCGCTCGCTCAGCTCAGAGGAGGTGGGCTCGCGCCTTCGTCGTTTCCGTCGGGCGAGGCCTGGTGATGGGTGTGGGAATCCCCCTGCTGGCTGTAATAGGAGCCGCGCCGATAATATTGGTACGAGTACTGATACTCGTCGCGATCCAGGTTGACCGCGTTGAGGACGACGCCGGCGACCCTGCTCCCGACATGCCGGAGCTGACGGATGCCGTGCTTGGCGAGGTCCTTCGTCGTCTTGAACGCGCGGACGACGAGCATCGTCCCGTCCGTCATCGTCGACAGGATGACGGCGTCGGTCACGGCGACGACGGGCGGGCTGTCCAAGATGATCTGATCGAAGCGGGCCTGGAGCTTCGTCAGGTACGCGCGGAAGCGCTCGCTCTGGAGGATCTCGGACGGGTTCGGCGGGATGGGACCGGCCGGGATCACGAAGAGGTTCGGCACGTCGGTCGTGAGGACCGGGTCCTGCCGCTCATCCATCAGGGCGGTGGTGAGGCCCGGACCGGCATCGACGCCGCGTCCTCGGAAGATTCGGTGCAGGCGAGGCCGACGCAAATCGCAGTCGACGAGAACGACGCGCTTGCCGGCCTGGGCCATCGCGACGGCGGTGCAGCACGCCACCGTCGTCTTCCCTTCGGCGGGGCCGGCGCTCGTCACGAGCAGCGTCTTGAAGGGCTTGTCCGGCGCCATGAACATCAGGTTCGTCCGGACGGAGCGTGAGGCCTCGGCGATGCCGCTCATCGGGGCGTGGTGAACGATGAGCTCGGGCTGCTCGAGCACCGCACGACGCTTGCGCTTCTGAGGCCCGAGGGCGCTCGCATCGAACTCCGGGATGAGACCGAGGAACGATGCATTGAGGACGTGCTCCACGTCTTCCGGCGTCTTCACCGTTCGGTCGAGGAGACTGCGCCCGTAGGCGGCGCCCGCCCCGAGGAGCAGACCGAGCCCGAGCCCGCCCGCCACGTTCAAGGGCATGTTCGGTTTGACGGGAGCGTCCGGCTCGACCGGCTCGTCGACGATCGAGACGTTGTTCACGCGCATTCGCCGGGTGAGGTCGCTCTCCTTCGAGCGCTCGAGGAGGAGCGAGTAGAGCTTCTCGGTGTTCTGCTTGCGCCGGAGCAGGCGGTTGTAGTCGATCTCTTGGAGGTTCAGGTCGAGGGCCTGACCCTTGGCCTTCTCGAAGAGCGCGGCGACGCCGCCCTCCTCCTGGATGACGGCCGCGAGGTCGCGATCGAGGGCGCCCTGGATGTTCCTGATCTCCGCCATCAGGGCCTTGTGGGCGGTGCCAAGCTTGGCCTCTGCGCTCAGGACGTCGGGATGATTCTTGCCGAGGCCGGACTGGAGGAGGCCGTCGCGCTTCTGGACCGCCTCGACGTAGTGTTGCCGCAGGCCGGAGAGGAACATGCTCGAGAGGAGCTCTTGCGCGGGGAGGACGCTGGGGTTCTCCGCCTTCACCTTCGAGATCTGAGCGCGCCTCGAGGCGACCTTCTCGCGCTGCTCCTTGATCGTCGCGAGGGTGAGGTTGTGCTGCGCGATCTCCCGCTGCAGCATGTTCGACTGATCGGTGAACTCGACGGAGAGGAGGTTGTTCTTGACCTTGTAGTCGTGGAGCTCGTGCTCGCTCGCCTCGAGCTCCTTGAGGAGCCGATCGTGCTCGGCGCGGAGCCACTCGGACGCCTCCTGGGTCGACTCGAGCATGTTGTCGATGTTCTGCTCTCGGTAGGTCTTCACCAGGACCTTGAGGAGCTTCGCGGCGCGCTCCGGGTTCGCGTCCTGGAGCCGAACGGTCGCGAGTCGCGACATCTTCACGCCCTCGACCCAGACCCGCCCGCGGAGGATGTCCGCCGCGTCGTCCTCCGAGATGGGCTCGAGGTCGGGAGCTTTCGCTCCCTTTGGAAGATTCTGGACAAAGGCGAAGTCGCGGTTGAGCCCGAGCTCCTTCACCACCCCGAGCGCGACCCGACGGCTCTGGATGATCTGGTACTGCGTCTCGTAGTACTCGCGGGTGTCCCACATCGCGCCGTTGCCCGGCTCGACCACCGTCTCCACCTTGCCGCCGAGAGGCTTGGGGGGGGTCGGGTCGAACTGGACGGTCGCCGTTGCCTCGAAGATGCGCTTCTGACGCATCGTCCAGAACCCCGCGCCCACCGTGACCATGACGGCGGTCGAGATCGCGGTCAGCCAGTGCTTCCGGATCGGGCGCCAAACCGCGAGGAAGTCGATCAACGGCTCGCGCTGATCGGCGGGCCGCTCCGGACCGTGGGAGTTCGACGAGTGTGCGTTCACGATGGTTCCGGCGTCACTGCTTCCGGTGGATGCTGCAACCCTAGTTCGAGAGGCGCCCCGAGACTAGACGCCAGGTTGTGGTGCCCAGGCCGGAGGAACCGTTCATTCGGGGCGGCGGTCGCGGCACCCGTTCAGGGCCGTCGCCCGGCTTCGGCGAGGGGACGGCGCCGGGCGAGCCGCTCGTACGTCTCCTTCACCGTTCGGAAGACGCGCTGCTCGTCGAACCGCTCCCGGGCGACCTCGACCGCGCCCGCGCCGAGCCGGGCCCGGAGGTCCGGGTCTCGGAGCAGGCGATCGAGGGCGGCGCCGAGCGCGGTAGGGTCCTTGACGGGCACCAGCAGGCCGGAGCGCTCGTGGACCACCGCCTCGCGGCACCCGCGGATATCGGTGGCGACGACGGGCTTGCCCATCGCGCTCGCCTCCATGACCGCGCGCGGAAACCCCTCCCGATGCGAGGGAAGGACGAAGACGTCCATCACCGCGTACATCGCCTCGACATCCGTTCGAAAGCCCGGGAAGACACAGGCGTCGGCGATCCCATACGCGGCGGCGCGCTCGGGGCGAAGCGCGTCCGCCTTGCTCTCATCGGTGGGGCCGACGACGAGGAGGCGCGCTTCGGGGTGAGCGCGGAGCACCCCGCGGAACGCCTCGAACAGCTCCGGGATGCCCTTCTCTTCCACGAGACGACCGACGAAGCCGATCACCGTCGCGCCCCGCGGGATGCCGAGGCGCTCGCGCTCGGCGGCCCGCTCCGGTTCGCTCTTGGCGGCCGGGTTGAACCGAGCGAGGTCGATGCCGTTGCCGAGCAGCTGGATCGCCTCTCGCCGACAGATGCGCTCGCGGACCGCGGTCTCGACGTCCTCCGCGCTCTGGGAGAGGATCGCGTGGCTCTGCAGCGCCGCGATGCGCTCCATCGTGATGAAGAAGGCGCGGGAGCGCGGCTTCATCCGCTCGTGGAAGTAGAAACCGTGGATCGTGTTCACGATCATCGGCACCCCGGCGATCCGCGCGGCGAGCTGCCCGATGAGGCCTGGCTTCGGGGTGTGGGTGTGGACGATGTCGAACCTTCGGGCCCGGAAGATCCTCACGAGATCCGCGAGCGCCTTCGCGTCCGCGAGGGGCGTCATGGAGCGCGTCATCGGCACGGCGATGTGGGGGATGCCTCTCCCTTCGATGAAGGGGACGTCGGGGCCGGGCGCCGATATCCCCGTCACCTCGTAGCCCTCCCGCTGCAGGTAGAGCATCTGGTTGAGGAGCAGGTATCGAAGCGACAGGTCGACGGTCGCGACGTGGGCGACGCGGAGCTTTCGCGCGGGCTCGGTCATCGGCTCGCTCGACACGCTCCGCGCACGATCTCGATCACCTCGTCCTGCTCGGCGTCCGCGAGGTTGCTGCCCGAAGGCAAGCACAGGCCCCGGTCGAAGAGATCCTTCGCCACGTCGCCGCCGCGCACGCGGCACCCTTCGAAGACGGGCTGCAGGTGCATGGGCTTCCACACCGGGCGCGCCTCGATCTCGGCCTTGGCGAGGGCGAGGCGGATGTCCTCGCGCGTCGCGCCCGCGGCGGCGGGATCGACGAGGATGCACGACAGCCAACGGTTCGATCGACCGTAGGCCGCCTCCGGCATCATCTCGATCCCGGGCAGCGAGGCGAGCGCCTCCGCGTATCGCTGGAAGATGCGGCGTCGAGCGGCGACCCGATCCTCGAGGACGCGCATCTGGCCGCGCCCGATAGCGGCGCACACGTTCGAAAGCCGGTAGTTGAAGCCGATCGTGCTGTGCTCGTAGTGAGGGGCCGGATCCCGCGCTTGGGTGGCGAGGAACCTCGCTCTGCGAACGAGGTCTCCGTCTTCGCTGAGGAGCATCCCGCCCCCGGAGGTGGTGATGATCTTGTTGCCGTTGAACGACAGGACGGAGACCTTCCCGAACGATCCGCACCGCGCGCCTCGATAGGTGGCGCCGAGGGCCTCCGCCGCGTCTTCGATGACGGGGATGCCGTGGCGATCGCAGGCGGCCTTGACGGGCACCCAGTCTACGCTCTGCCCGTAGAGATCGACGGCCACGACCGCGCGCGGGGGCTTGCCGGCCTTCACCATCGCCTCGATCTCCTCTTCCAGGAGCACGGGATCGAGGTTCCAGCTCGAGCGCGTCGCGTCGATGAAGACGGGCCTCGCGCCTTGGTAGACGACGGGGTTCACGCTCGCGGAGAAGGTGAGGGTCGAGCAGAGCACCTCGTCGTCGCGCTCCACGCCGAGCAGTCGGAGGCCGAGGTGGAGGGCGGCGGTGCCGCTCGACAGCGCGGCCGCGTGGGAGACGCCGACGTACTTAGCGACCTCCGCCTCGAAGGCATCCACGTGAGGCCCGAGGGGAGCGATCCAATTCGATCGGAAGGCGTCTTCGACGAGCGCTTGCTCGGCACCGCCCATGTGCGGGCTCGAAAGATAGATGCGGGGCATGTTCAAGATCCTCGAGGGCGGGCCGGGACGCCGACCGCCGTAACTCCGCCTGGAAGGTCGCGGACGATCGCCCCCCCCGCGCCGACGGTGGTCCACGCGCCGACCCTCCGTCCCGGAATGCACACCGTGCCGATCCCGAGGAACGTCCCCTCCTCGAGCGTGACGTTGCCGGCCAAATGGCAGCCCGGCGCGACGTGGACGAAATCCCCGATGACGCAGTCGTGATCGATCGACGCGCTCGTGTTCACGATGACGTGCGCCCCGAGGACGGCGCTCGGCTGCACCACCGCGCCCGCGAACACCACCGTGCCTTCTCCCAAGGTCACGGAAGGGTCCACGAACGCCCGCGGGTGCACGAGCGTCCGGAACCGGCAGCGAAGCTCGGCCGAGAGGCGCTTCCTCGCCCGGTTGTCTCCGATTCCGAGCACCGCGGCGGCTGTCTCCGGCAGCTCCTCGAGGGCGAGGATCGGCGAGCCGAGGACGTTGCCTCCACGCTTCGCGGGGTTGCCGTCGAAGCAGCCGAGGACGGGGAGCTCGAGGGCGCGGAGGAGTCCGACGATCACCTTCGCGTGACCCCCGGCTCCGACGATCGCGACCGGCTCGCTCACGCGGCGCTCGCTCCTTCTGCCGCCTGGACCTTCGGCGAGCCCATGAACTCCGGCATCGTGGCGTGCCCGGCGGCGCTGATGCCCTCGGGGAAGAGCACCCGCCCGATCGTCTTCGCGAGGATGCGCAGATCGAGGGCGGCCGAGACGTGATCGACGTAGTGGACGTCGAGCCGGAACTTCTCCTCCCACGTGAGCGCGTTGCGCCCGTGGATCTGAGCCCACCCGGTGATGCCGGGCTTCACGTCGTGGCGCCGGGCCTGCTCGGTGTCGTAGCGCTCGAGGTACTGCATCAGCAAAGGCCGCGGGCCGACGAGGCTCATGTCGCCACGCAAGACATTCCAGAGCTGAGGGAGCTCGTCCAGCGACTTGCTCCGGATCCATTGCCCGAGGGCGGTGAGCCTCTGGTCGTCGGGCAAGAGCCGGCCTTGCTCGTCTCGGGCGTCGTTCATCGTCCGCATCTTGTAGACGTGGAACGGCTTGCCGCCGAGGCCGGGGCGCTGCTGCCGGAAGAACACCGGCGACCCCATGCGCGCGCGAACGGCGACGGCGAGGACCCCGACGATCGGCGCGGCGGCGAGGGCGACCGGGCCCGCGATCGCGAGATCCAACGCCCGCTTCCCGAAGCGAAGGTAGAGGGAGCTCTTCATGTCTTCTTCTTCCGATTGCCGAGCCCGACGAGGAGCCACTCGATCGCGGCTGCGCCGAGCTTCACCGGCCGCGCCGCGTACGCGGCATAGACCCAAGGGGAGCCGGGGCGAAGCCCGTACCGAGCCTCCATCGTCGCACGATCGGGGAACGCGATGCTCGAGAGCAGCGCGGCCCGGAACCAAGCGGGGGCGAGCACGGTCGTGCGCCAGTAGAACGCGAAGACGCGCCGGAGGCGTTCGAGCTCGTCGGGCACGCGGAGAGTCGAAAAGACCCTCTCCCCCGAGGCGCCGAGCGGCTCGCCCGCCCGGAGCCGGCGCGCCGTCTCGAGCAGATCGTCGAGCTCTCGGGCCACGCTCGCGCGCCGGGCGAGCTCTCGCGCGCGGCGGAGCGTCTCCCCGGTCAGCGGCTCGAGCAGCGCCGAGAAGTCGGCGAGCGTCTTTGCTCCCAGCGGCGGCTCCCAGATCGAGCTCACGTAGAGGTGATGGGCGAGGTGGACGGCGGTGAACGCCAAGCCCGTCGAAGCGTCGTGGTCGTCGACGCCGAAGCGGTGGCCGTCTCGGCCCCAGAACGCGAACTCGTGGGGCTCGATCGTCACCGTGCCGCGCGCGTAGGCGGGGAGGTGCTTCGGGGTGGCTCCGGCCATGCGCGAGTAGCCGAGATCGACGAGGGCTCGGTCCATCGCCTCGCGGCCGCTCTCGTCGATGAGCACGTCGAGGTCCTGCATGTACCTCGTCCCCAAGCTCTCGATGACCCCGGAGCGCAACAGGAAGGCTCCTTTGAGGAATCGCACGCGAGCTCCGCGCGCGAGCATCGCGTCCTCGATCTCGACCGCGCATCGGAGCAGCTCGAGGTTGTGGGCCGCGTTCTCCGTATGGATGCGGCGCATGCGCTCGACGATCTCGGTCGGCAGCGCCTCCAGGTGCCCGCGGCGCTTCGCGGTCGCGTAGAGCGCCCCGTCGAGCTCGAGCACGGCACTCGCCTCCGCGAGCGCTTCTCCGCCTCGGATTTGGGCGCACGGGGGACCGTACAAATACCGGAGCAGCTCCTCGCTCGGGTCCATCACGGTGCTGCGGCGGGCCCGTACCAGCGCGACGGGCCCGATCGCCATGTTACGGTGCCCGCATGAGGGGAACGTTCACAATCTCGATCGATCTCGAGCTCGCTTGGGGCATCTGGGACAAGCCGTCCGCTACGTACTTCCGTCTCTGCGCCGAGAAGGAGGAGCGGATCGTGGATGGCCTCCTCGCGATGTTCGAGCGCTACGACGTCCCCGCGACGTGGGCCGTCGTCGGAAGGCTGCTCGAGCGGGCCGAGCGCTTCCCGGTCGAGACCGAGCATGGAGACCGCATCTGGTACGCGCCCCACCTCATCGAGAAGGTGAGAGCCTCGAAGAGCAACCAGGAGGTCGGCTCTCACAGCTTCGAGCACGTGTACTTCGGGCAGATCGATCGCGCGCGCGCCACCGACGATATCCAAGGGGCGAAGCGGGTCCACGACCAGCACGGCCTCGACTTCGTCTCGTTCGTCTTCCCGCGCAACCAGGTTGGACACGTCGACGTCCTGGAGCAAGCGGGCGTGCGCGTGTTCCGGAGCCTCGACCGCGGTTGGTTCATGGACGCGGCGAAGTGGGGCGGCGGCGTCGTCGGTCAGGCCGCGAACCTCGCCGACAAGATCGTCCCTGTGCCTCCCCAGGTCGTGGAGCCGCTCCCGTCGAGCGCGCCCGGCATGGTCGATCTCCCCAGCTCGACGCTGCTGTTGGCCCGCAACGGCCTGCGCCGCCTCGTGACGCCGCTCTCGGTGCGGGTCAAGAACCGGCTCGGTCTCGAGGCGGCGAAGCGGCAGCGGAAGCTCTTTCACCTTTGGTTCCACCCATCGAATTTCTACTACGAGACGGATCGGCAGCTCGCGGTGCTCGAGTCCATCGTGGCCGGCGCTAGTCGGATGCGGGATCGCGGGCAGCTCGAGATCGCTCCGATGAGCTCGTTTGCTCCGGCCCCGAGCCGGGCGCCTCGGTCGGCTGCTTCGTGATCTCGGGCCTCCAACCGAGGTCGCGTTGGAGGCGCATCGCGAGCTCGGCGACGTCCAGCAGGAGCTCGGGCTCCACCCGGTCCGGGCGAAGCCCGCTGAGCATCTCCGACACTGCGCGCGGCAGCCACTCGCCGTCGCGCGCGCCGCGCCGAGCCTGAAGCGCCGCGATCAGCTCGTGGATGCGACGCGCGCGATGGAGGAGGCGCGCGTGCTCTTCCTGGCCTGACTCCGCGACCCGATAGAGATCGCACGTGTACTCGTGACAGCGGCGAGGCCGATCCGCATAGACCTCGCATCCCGTCGCGGTCCACGCCGGGCACGGCTGGGAGAACACCCCCCGCTCCTCGATCACAGAGAGACGCCGGCGCGTCGCGGGGGTGAGCTCGCCGGGCTCGACGTCGACGAAGGCGAACATCCCCCCGTTGCAGCACGCTCCGCACGTGCGACACAGCTGGGAGAGCTCGGCCGTCCTGTCTTCCTTCATGCCGGCCCCACCTCCAACATCGAGCTGGAGCCGACCGAGCGCAGCCGGACCTTCAGCGCGTCGCCCTTTCTGGCTTCGTGGGCGCGCGGCTCGAGGAAGAGCGTGGGCCGCCAGTGCCCGGTGTCGGGGCACGCCCAGGGCTCGGTCGTGAACCTCGTCGCGGCGTCGACCTCGACGTCGAAGAACAAAAGCGCGCCGTGGACAGGGCCGTCTCGATCGACGACCACGGAGCGCTCGTGGGCGTGGGTCACGGCGGGGCTCTGGAGATCGAGCCGCCCCACGTCGAACGCCTCCGTCACCGGCACGAGCTCCCGCGCCCGCGGCAGATCGAGGGACACCGCGCAGGGTCCGCCCGGGACGTGCCTCGTCATCGGGCTGAAATCCATCCCGTACGAGCGCGTCCAGCGCGCCGTGTTTCGCTCCGTGAAGGTGAGCCGGTCGAGGGCCGGCTCCGGCACCCGGACGAGGGCGGCGCGGAGCTGGACCACGCTCGGGATGACCCGCGCCGAAGGGGCGAGGAGCCGCTTGTGCGCGTCCGTGACGATGTCCATCACGTGCTCTTCGAGCGCGTCGTTGCCGATGGTCTCGGTCACGAGCACGGTGGCGCGGTCGGCGATGGAGATCCGGCTCGACCAGCCGCGGAGGACGGTCACGCGATCCTCCACCCCGTTCGCCTTGGCGAGATCCGCGGCCGCCTCTGCCATCGAGCTCGCCTCGATGGCGTAGACTCGGCGCGCGCCGGCGAGGGCGGCCGCGACCGAGAGCACCCCCGTGCCGCACCCGATATCGAGGACCACGTCCTCGGGACGGACCGTGCGGCGGATCGCCTCGATGAACGCGGCGGACCGCGTCTCGTCGTCGAGCATGCCGACGTGGACGGCCGGGCTCGACCAGGTGCCGCGCACGTCCTCCGGAGCGCGCTCGCGGTCCGCGGTCCGGAGCAACCCTTGACGCAGCAGCTCGAGCACCGAGCCCATGAAGTCGACGAAGTCGCGCGCGCCGAGCACGCCCGCCCGCTCTGCGAGGTCGCCGAGGCGAACCGGCTCGGTGCAGGCGACGAGGATCCCGAGCGCGTGAACCCCGAGAGGTACGGAGCGACCTTCGAATGTAGCCGTCGCGTTCCCAGCCGAATGGAGCTCGAGCGTGATCGCCGGCGAGCGTCGGAGCAACGAATCACGCGACAAAGAGGACGTCATCCGTGGGCCTCGGCCTCGCCGAGC
>WBZX01002849.1_pt1 | contig 11448 bp, 4 predicted proteins | sample 5204211 | NCBI WGS metagenome assembly WBZX01 (sample SAMN12344362, study PRJNA552823) | activated sludge metagenome | biome: Activated sludge suspended growth; feature: Nitrification reactor; material: Wastewater; isolation source: activated sludge from nitrification reactor of wastewater treatment...
CCCGGCGGCTACCCCCAATTCGACCCCTTCCCGGATGTGAAGTTGTATTCTCCGGGGCATCCACCTATCAGAGGACGTGAAATCATGCGCACTCTCATCCATGCTCGCAGTCCTCTCCCCGGCCTCTTCGCGGCGGCGCTCGCCGCCTCGCTCGGCTCCCTGCTCGCGGCGTGCGAGCCGAGCAAAGGCAGCGAGTGCGACGACGGAGCCGTCGATGTCGCAGGGTGCGGGCTCAACGGCCGCGGCACCATCTCCCGCTCGTGCGCTTCCGGATCCTGGGGCGAGCCCGGGGCCTGCGTCGATCCCGACGTGTGCAAGGACGGCGTCAGCGGCTCCCAGGCCTGCGGCCTCAACGGGCGCGGGACAGCCGCCATCCCGTGCACCGAGGGCGCCTTCGGCCCACCGGACTCGTGCGAGGACCCCGATTCGTGCAAGGACGGCGCGTCGCGGCCGGTCACCTGCGGCACGAACGGCAACGGCACCCAGGTGGAGACGTGCGAAAAAGGCTCGTGGGTCGCCTCCGATTGCATCACTCCGGGGACGTGCCACAGCGGCGAAGTCTGGACCGAGGCGTGCGGCGTCCTCGGCGTTCAAAGCCGATCGTGCGTGGGGAGCGAGTGGGGCGACTTCGGCCCTTGCGACGATCCCCTGTCTCTGACCATCAACGTCCCCGGCCGCGTGGACATGGTCCATGACGGCAAGCGCCACCGCGTCTACATCACCACCGGCGCGGACCTGGCCGGCGGCGAAGTGCGGGTGTTCGATCTGATCAGTCGCAGCTTCGTCGCGCCCCTCCTCACCGGCAGCATCTTCATGGGAATCGACCTCTCGCCGGACGGAAATCACCTCCTCGTCGCCGAGGACGAGTTTGACGGCAACCACAACTGGATCTACGAGATCGATCTGGAGGCGGGCACCACCAAGAAGATCCCCTTCATCCTCGACTTCTATGAGGGAGGCACCTTCTCTGTCGCCTTCCTCTCCGATACCGAGGCCCTCGTCACGTCCAACTTCCTGGGCTCCGGCCAGGTCCCGCTGCGCAGGGTCGACCTGGTCACCGAAGTGGTCGACAAACTGTCCAGCGTGGAACTGGACACCATGCTCGCCCGCAGCGCCGACGGGTCGAAGATCGCCTTTGCCGAGTCGAACATCTCGTTCGGGGAGTGGGGCAGCTACGATGTCGCCTCGAAGAGCATCGCCCAGGGGGTAGTCTTCTCCTACGTCTTCGAGATCGGCGTCGCCAAGGACGCCTCGCAGTACGCCATCCCGACGTCCATCGGCCTCCAGATCGAGGACAAGGCCCTCACGCCCACGACCCTGTTGGGCGGCTTCGCGTGCTCCGGCGCCGTGTACAGCCCGGTCAACGACGAGCTCTATGTCGCGTGGAGCACCTCGGACGCATCGCTGGACGTCTACAGCGCCACGACCCTGGAGAAGGTGCGCGACATCGACGCGACACCGAGCCTCTTCGAGTTCAACAGCAATCGCGCCTACGGCGACGGGCGCCTGCACATCTCCCGCGACGGCGCCATGCTCCTCGTGAGCAAGGGTCCGAGCGTTATCCTCTACCACACAGGCCCCTGAGCCGACCCACGTGGAGCGAGCCGTTTGGTGGCGCACGGGTCGGGGAGCCTCCGGAGCAACAAGGAGCCCTCCTCGCACCGCGCTGCTCGACGCCTCCTCTCCGTGACGTCGCGGAGATCGGTGCGGACATGCACATTCTTGAAAGGCCTCAGCGCGTCGAAGGAGATCTCATGAGCAGGGCACTCGCAGCGTGGATGTTGTTCCTTGGCCTCCTGGCCAGCTCCCTGGGCTGCCGCGACCCCGAAGGAACGAGCGCCTCGTCCACCGGCGGGAGCGGCGCCGGGTCTTCGAGCGGAGGCACGTCGAGCGGAGGCACGGGCGGCGCGCCCTGCGTCCCGGTCGACGACGGCAACCCGTGCACGGAGGATCTCTGCGAGTCCGGGGTGCCCGTTCACGTGCCGATCGCAGGCGGTACGGAGCTGCCCGAGCAGACGATCGGTGACTGCAACGTGGTGGTGTGCGACGGCAACGGAGCCGTCGCGCAGCAGCCCGACGACGCCGATCTGCCGGACGACCAGGACCCTTGCACGGACGACATCTGCACAGGCGGCGCGCCGGGGCATTCGAGCAAGCCGGAAGGCGCTGCCTGCGGCATGGTGCAGGGGATGCCCCAGGTGTGCTCGAGCACTGGTACTTGTGTTGGATGCAACACGCCGGACGACTGCATCGGAGTGGGCAGCGAGTGTTGGATCCGGACGTGCACGGACGGAGCCTGCGGTGTCTCCTTCGCCGCCGTGGGCACGAAGGTGGTCACACAGACACCAGCTGATTGCCTCGTGTCGGTGTGCGACGGGAGCGGCAATGTGACGATCTTCATCGACGACAACGATATTCCGCCCGACGATGGCGATCCTTGCACGGCAGAGACTTGCAGCTCAGGCTTTCCCGCCCACCCGGCAGCGCCCGACGGAACCCCCTGCAACAACAATGATGTTTGCACCCAGACGGACACATGCCAGGCGGGCTTCTGCGTTGGCGGAGACCCGGTCCTCTGCAACGCAGGCAATGCCTGCGTCGAGGGCGTCTGCCTTTTGTGCGGTGACGAGATGGGGCTCCCTGGACTGCCATCGTCAAAAGTCGGCTCTGCGCCGTCCTCCGTGGTGGCGGCAGACCTGAACGGCGATGGCAAGCTCGATCTCGCCGTCGCGAGCTCCGTCGGCAACACCGTGAGCGTCCTTCTCAGCCTCGGACATGGCTTCTTCCTCCCTCCCGTCAACTACAACGCTGGTACGGCCCCAGTCTCGGTGGCGGCGGCGGACATGAACGGCGACGGCGAGCCCGACCTCGCCGTCGCGAACTACTCCAGCGGAGATGTGAGCGTGCTGCTCAATCTGGGCAATGGCACCTTCGCTCCCGCGACCAGCCACGCCGTCGGCACGACGCCCTATTCCGTGGTGGCGGCGGACCTGAACGGCGACGGCATAGCCGATCTCGCCGTCGCGAACTACTCCACCAACGACGTGACCGTGTTGCTCAATCTGGGCAATGGGACATTCGCCCCGTCGGTCGCGTACGCCGGAGGCCAGGAGGCGACGTCGATCACGGCCGCGGACCTCGACGGCGACGGAAAGGTGGATCTGGCCGTCACGGCCTACGGGACCAACAGCGTGGGCGTGCTGCTCAATCTGGGCAACGGGACATTCGCTCCCCCGATCGATCTCGCCGTCGGCTCTGGCCCTTACTCGATCACTTCCGCGGACCTGAACGGCGACGGCAAGCTCGATCTCGCTGTCGCGAACCTTCTCGGCACCGGCGCGAGCGTGTTGATCAACCAGGGCAACGGCGGCTTCGCTCCCGCGGTCAGCTATCCGGCTGCAATGAACCCCAGGTCCGTCGTGGCGTCCGACCTCGACGGCGACGGGAATCTGGATCTCGTCGTCGCGAGCGAGATCGACGGCGTAGGCGTAATGATGAACCAGGGCAATGGCACCTTCGCTCCCGCTGCCAACTACGCCGCGAAAACGGGCCCGTTCTCGATCGCCGCAGGGGATCTGACGGGCGACGGCAGGCCCGATCTCGCCGTTGCGGTTCAAGCGGAGGATACCGTTCGTGTGCTGGCCAATCTGGGCAACGGCGTCTTTCCGGGCGCCGCGGTCGTGTACCCTCTCGCGGGCGGGCAAACCACCGCGGTGGTCGCAGCCGACCTGAACGGCGACGGCAGCTTCGATCTCGCCGCGGTGGACCAGCTCGGCGACCTGGGCGTGCTGCTCAATCAGGGCAACGGCGCTTTCCTGGCACCGGTCTACTCCACCGCTGGCTTCTTCCCCTACTCCATGGCGGCGGCCGACTTCAGCGGTGACGGCATGCCCGACCTCGCCCTCCCGAACTTTTACGACCACAACGTGAGCGTCGTCTTCAACCTGGGGAACGGCACATTCGGACCGCCCGTCCACTACGATGTGGAGACGAGCCCGGTTTCGGTCGCTGCCGGGGACCTGGACGGCGATGGGAAGTCCGACCTGGCAGTCGCAAACTTGGCCAGCAACACCTTGAGCGTCCTTCTCAACTTGGGCAATGGCACTCTCGCCCCTGCCGTCAGCTACGCGGCCGGCGGAGATACCCGGGCCGTGGTGACCGCGGATCTGAACGGTGACGGCAAGCTCGACCTGGCCAGCGCGAATTTCAGCGCGCAAAGCGCGACGGTGTTGCTCAATCAGGGCGACGGCACCTTCGCAGCGCCGGTCGCTTACGCCGCGGGCACCGCAGGAGCTTCGATCACGGCGGCGGACCTCGACGGCGACGGCGATGAGGATCTCGCGGTCGGGGCCAGCGGCGTGGGCGTGCTGCTCAACCAAGGCAACGGCACCTTCGCTGCCGGGGTGAGCTACAGCACAGCCTTGTCCGCCGAGTCCGTCGCGACGGCCGACATCAACGGCGACGGAAAGCCGGATCTCGTCGCGGCGAACCGGGTGGATGGCAGCGCAACCGTCCTGCTGAACGACGGTGGTGGCACCTTCGCGATTGCAGCGAGCTACGCGGCCGGCGCCGCCCCCGTTTGGGTAGCGCCGGCGGACCTGAACGGCGACGGCCGAACCGACCTCGCGGTCGCCGACTACTCCGGCTATCAAGTGAGCATCCTGTTCAACACCTGTCTTCCATGAAAGAAGCAGGCGGGCGCGTGATCTGCGCCCAGGCCGCCAAGGTCGCCCGGCGAAGCGGGCCCTTGCCTGACGTCAACCAGCGTCCCAGACCGGAATCTCCTCCGCATCTGGACACGGAGGCGTTGTAGACTCCAGGCCATCATGATCATGATGAAGAGAGCGTTCGCGACGTCCGCGCTGCTAGTCCTGCTCCTGCCCGGCCCTCTTGGTTGCGACGACAAGACGGACAGCGCCGGCGGGGCCGGCGGGACCGGCGGCAGCCCATGCCTCGCCACGGACGACGGCAACCCGTGCACCGATGATGTCTGCGTCGACGGGACAGTCAGCCACCCGGCCAAGGCGGACGGCGCCGCGTGCGACGACGCGAACGCCTGCACGCAGATGGACATCTGCCAGGGCGGTGTCTGTGTTGGTGCCAATCCCATCGGCTGCACGGCGCCCGGCCTGTGCCAGACATCGACTTGCGATCCGAGCACAGGCGCCTGCTCGAGCCCCGTCCCGCAGCCGGACGGCACCGCGTGCGACGACGGGGACGCCTGCACCAAGGGCGACGCCTGCAACGGGGGCACCTGTGCCGGCACCTCGGCGGTCACGTGCGACTGGGGCACGGTCTGCGTGGCCGGCGCGTGCGTGGCGCCGTCGGTGTGCACCGGCCTCACCGCGCTCCCCGGACCGCCGACGCTGCGAGTCGGCTCCGCGCCGATGGGCGTGGCCGTGACCGATTTCGACGCCGACGGGAGCTTGGACCTCGCCATCGCAAACAGCGGGAGCGCCTTCGTCAGCATGTTTTACGGCCTGGGCAGCGGCGAATTCGCGCCCTCGGTCACGGTGCCGGTGGGTGGCGCGAACGCGATCACGGCGGCCGACCTGAACGGTGACGGCCACCCCGATCTCGCCATCGCGGCCTACCCCGATCTCGTCGACGTCCTCGTCAACCAGGGCAATGGCACGTTCCTCCCGAAGATCGCCTACAGCACGGGCATGCACCCGAGCGCGATCACGGCGGCGGATCTGAACGGTGACGGCAAGCTCGATCTCGTCACGGCCAACGACATGTCCGGCGACGCGAGCGTGCTCCTCAATCAGGGCGACGCCACCTTCGCCCCCCACGTGGACTATGCCGCCGGATCGCAGCCCACCTCGGTCTCCGCAGCCGACCTGAACGGCGACGGAAAGACCGATCTCGCCGTCGCGAGCCCCCCCGATCAGACCGTGGGCATACTTTTCAATCAGGGCGACGGCACGTTCTCACCGAAGGTCGATGTTGCGCCCGACGGCGGGCCAACCTCGGCCATCTTCGCGGACGTGAACGGCGACGGTAAGCTCGACCTCGTCGCGGCGATCTACGATGCGAACATGGACAACCGCGTGAGCGTGCTGTTCGGCGACGGCACGGGGGCATTTCTCGCGCCGGTCACATATCCAGCGGGCAGCGCGTACGCCTCCGCGGTGATGGCGGCCGACCTGAACGGCGACGGCGCGCTCGACCTCGTCACGGCGAACTACAACGGAGACGACGCGAGCGTGCTGCTCAATCAGGGGAATGGCACCTTCGCCCCGAAGGTGGACTACCAGGTGGGCACGAACCCCACCGCGCTCGCGGCCGCTGACCTGAGCGGCGACGCCCACACGGACGTGGTCGTCGTCAACTTCACCTCGTCGTCCCCGGATACCACCGGCCACGTGAGCGTACTGCGCGGCAACGGTGACGGCACCTTCCCCGTCCCGACAGAATACGATACGTTCCTCGATGCAAAGGCGGTTCTCGCCGCGGATCTGAACGGTGACGGCGCGCCCGACCTCGCCGTGATCGGCTATGATCACAACGATCCCTCCCTCAAAGGCTTGGTGCGCGTGTTCACCAATCAGGGCAACGGCACCTTCCTCTTGCTCGACAGCCCCCAGGTCGGCGAGTGGCCCAACGCCATCGTGGCGGCGGATCTGAACGGCGACGGCAAGCTCGATCTCGCGACCACCAACGACCCTGGCTACGATGTCAGCGTGCTCTTTGGCAAGGGCAACGGCCTCTTCTCCAGCGCCGCCGACTACCCGTTGGGCTGGGCGCACACGCTCGCGACCGCCGACCTGAACGGCGACGGCAAGCTCGATCTCGTGGCCCCCGACACGTTCACTCAAATGGTGAAAGTGCTCTACAACCAGGGCGACGGCACCTTTGCCCCCGCGGTCTCGCTCGCGCCGGGCGTGGGCCCTGGGAGCGTCCTCGCGGCGGATCTGAACGGCGACGGCAAGGTCGACCTCGCCGTGTCGGCCTGGGCGACCTACGAGACGAGCGTGCTCTTGGGCCAGGGCAATGGCATGTTCGGGGCCCCGGTCGTGTACGCGGGCGGCACAGCCCCCCTCGCCGCGGCGGACCTGAACGGCGATGGCGCGCTGGATCTGGTGAGGAACGACCAGAGCCAGGTCAGCGTGTCCTTCAACAACGGGGATGGCACCTTCGCGGCCGACATCAAGTACGACGTGCGAGGCGCGCCCACCTCGATCTTCGCGGCGGATCTGGACGGCGACGGCAAGCTCGATCTGGTGGCGACGAGCGAGTTTGAGGACAAGGTGAGCGTCCTCTACAACCACGGTGACGGCACGTTCGCGCCCTCGGTCGACTACCCGGCAGGGAGGACGGCCTCCTCGGTGTTCGGAGCGGACTTGAACGGGGACGGGAGGGTGGATCTCGCCGTCGCCGGCCTCGACGTCCAGCGGGTCAGCGTGCTCCTCAACGAGTGCCTGCCATGAGGGATCTGAGCCCGACAAAGGGGCGCGGGACGCGGACCGCGGTGGGAGCAGGGGCAACGGACGTCCAAATCAGAGAATCTCCTGGGAATCTCCTGATTCTTTTCAGGTAGTTGACGGTGATTTCGAAGCACCGATAAGAGGGATGATGTCAACTCGCGGGGCGGGCTCACAAAGACTTGACACTCTCGAGACCATTTGCGCTTCCTATCCCCGACGACATGGAGGTGGGGACTCCGCCTCCGATCCGACGAAGTGCGCTGTACGACAGTCACGGCTCCGCTCTTGGCCCCGCTGCGCCGCTATCCGCCGCCCGGCTCTCCCCGGCTACGGCAGCGCCAACTGCGACGTCGAGGCCCTGTTCATGACGGGCGTGACCTACGTCGGTCCCCTTGGCAAATAGCCTGGCCATGAATCGTGTGTTAGCCCCAAAGGGGACCCGCATTGCGCGACGTGGGTCCCCCCGGTCCCCCCCGGGGCTGAGAGCTCGTTTCAGAATCTGCTGCGCGCCCCGCTGGCTTCGTTGGCGCCTGCGGTGCGTGCTCACGTATCGCGCTCCGGAGTCACGGCAGGCAGGCGTTGAACAGCAAGCTCACGTCAGCGCCGTTCCAGTTCGAGACGACAAGGTCAGGCCTGCCGTCGCCGCTCAGCTCCGCCATGGCCACGCCGGACGGACCCGGGCCTACCACGTAGCTCGCCGGGCCGCCGAAGGCGCCGTTGCCCGTGTTGAGCAGCACGCTCACGGTGTTGAAGTTGCCGTTGCCAGAGTTCGCGACGGCGAGGTCGGGCTTCCCGTCGCCGTTCAGATCGCCGATCGCGATCGATATGGCCGAGGTGCCTGCGCCGTAGCTGCCGGCAGAAAGGAAGGTGCCATTGCCGTTGCCGAGGAGCACGCTCACGTTCGAGTTGTTGACCACGGCGAGGTCGGGCTTCCCGTCGCCGTTCAGGTCCCCCGCGGCGATCGCATTGGCGGACCCGCCCAGGGGATAGTCGACGTGGGGGGCAAAGGTGCCATTGCCGTTGCCAAGGAGCACGCTGGCGTTGCTGCTGGTGAAGTTCGCGGTGGCGATGTCGAGCTTGCCGTCGCCGTTCAGGTCCTGCACCACCAGGGAGACCGGGAACGTGCCAGCGACGAAGCCGACAGGGTTGGAGAAGTTGCCGATCATGCCGGCTTCGTCGTTGAACATCACCTTCACGGTGCCGCCCGTGACGGCGATGTCGAGCTTGCCGTCGCCGTCCAGGTCCCCCAGCGCGACGGAGAACAGCATGGCCCCCGCGGCTTTGGTCTTTTTGGTGAAGGCGCCTCCGCCGTCGTTCCTGAGCACGTTCACGTCGTTGCTGCTCTGGTTCGCCACGACGACGTCGAGATCGCCGTCGGCGTCGATGTCCCCCATCGCGACGGCGGACGGGGCCATCCCCACAGGGAGCTGGACGGCCGCGGCAAAGGCGCCGTTGCCCGCGCCGTAGAGCACGCTCACATTGCTGGTGAAATGGTTCACGACCGCCAGATCGAGCAGGCCGTCGCCGTTCAGGTCCCCCAGCGCGAGCGCTTGCGGCCCTCCCCCCGTGGGGTGATCGACCGGGACAACGAGGGCGCCATTGCCGCTGTTCATCAGCACGCTCACCTTCGTGGAGCCCGCGATGACGATATCGGGCCCGCCGTTGCCGTCGAGATCCCGCACTGCCAGGGAGACAGGCCCGAGGGTCGCGGGCGCAAGGACCGCCGGAGAGAAGGCGCCGCCGCCGCTGTTGAGCAGCACGCTCACGTTGTTGTTGGTCTGGCTCGCGACCACGAGGTCGAGCGCGCCGTCGCCGTTCATGTCGCTCATGGCGACGGAGGCCGGCTTCGAGCCCACGGCCTGGTTGACCGCGGCGGCCAGGGTGCCATCGCCATTGTTGAGCAGGACGCTCACGTTGCCGCTGTTGAGGTTGGCGATGGCCACGTCGGGCTTGCCGTTGCCGTCAAGGTCCCCCACCGCCACGGACTGCGGGTACGTCCCGGTGCCGTAGGTGACGGCGGCGGCGAAGGCGCCGTTTCCGGTGTTGATCAGCACGCTCAGGTTATTGCCATCGCTGTTGGCGGTGATGACGTCGAGCTTGCCGTCGCCGTCAAGGTCCCCCACCGCCACGTACTTTGGCCCCGTCCCCGCGGCGTGAGCGGCGGCAAGGGCAAACACCGCGTTGCCGTTGTTGAGCAGCACGCTCACGTTGTTGCTGATGCCGTTCGCGGTGACGAGGTCGAGCTTGCCGTCGCCGTCGAGATCCCCGATCGCCACCGACCGCGGGAGCATGCCCGTGGCGTGGTTGACGGCGATCGCGAAGGTGCCATTGCCGTTGTTGAGCAGCACGCTCACGTTATTGCTGCCCGCATTGGCGACGGCGAGGTCGGGCTTGCCGTCGCCGTTCAGGTCCCCCACCGCCACGGACGATGGCATGGACCCCACGAGGTAACTGGCCGGCGCGGCGAAGGTGCCATTGCCGTTGCCGAAGAGCACGCGCACGAAGTTCCCCGGGGGGCCGGGGACGACAAGGTCCGGCTTGCCGTCGCCGTTCAGGTCCTCGGCCGCGAGAGCCTGAGGCGCGGTGCCGGCCGTCACCTCCGGCGGGCCCGGGAACCCCAGTGTCCCGTTGCAGGTCGGGCCTGCGCACACGCCCTGGAGGCAGGTCATCGCGGCCGGGCAGACGTTCCCGCACGCCCCGCAATGGGCCGAGTCGCTGATGATGTCGACGCACATCCCGCCGCAGAGCGCCTGCCCGACGTCGCAGGCCGGCCCACCTCCGCTGCCGCCCGAGCCTGCGCTGCTGCCGCCGGAGCCTGCGCTGCTGCCCCCAGAGCCTGCGCTGCTGCCCCCAGAGCCCGCGCTGCTGCCGCCGGAGCCCGCGGTGCTGGTGCCGCCGGAGCCCGCGGTGCTGGTGCCGCCGGAGCCCGCGGTGCTGGTGCCGCCGGAGCCCGCGGTGCTGGTGCCTCCAGTCCCTCCGCCGGCCGCTCCCGTGGTGGTCGAGGTACCAGACGCCCCCGCCTGAGCGCCGCCGCTTCCGGCTGTGCCCGTGTCGCCGCCGCCCGAGCAACTCGCGAGCACGAGCAGGACAGCGCCCCACAGCGCCACGGCCCGCTTGAGCGGTATCACCTCTCTCATCACACTACCTCCAGCCTCGATTGCAAGATCGCGAGGTCTTGTCCTCTCCCCCTGCGCGGCGTCAAGAGATGAAGGGAGCGGAAGAAGTCCACCCTCCCGTAGGGAGTACGGAAGCGCAAACGGTTTCGCAAATGTCAAGTTCTTTGTGGACCGCCCGTCAAGTTAAACAATCGATCATTTGCGCGGATCGAGGCTACCGCCAAATCAGAGAATCTCCTGGGAGTCTCCTGATTCTTTTCAGGTAGTTGACGGTGATTTCGAAGCGCCGACAAGAGGGATGATGTCAACTCGCGGGAGGGGTGAGGAAAAGCTTGACATCCCAGAAACCGTTTGCGCCTCCTATCCCCCCGTGGGCTGAGCCCCCGCGCGACATCTTCCTCCTCACGCGCGACCCCGAGGACGCCCCCGCGAAGCCCCGCTACGTCGAGATCGATTTCGAGGCCGGTGTCCCCGTCGCCGTCGACGGCGAGCGCATGGGCCCCGTCGCGCTCCTCACGCACCTCAACACCGTCGCGGGCGAGCACGGCGTCGGCCGCGTCGACCTCGTCGAGGATCGCTACGTCGGCATGAAGTCGCGCGGCGTCTACGAGACCCCCGGCGGCACCCTCCTCCACAAGGCCCACCGCGCCGTCGAGTCGCTCACGATGGACCGCGAGGTCATGCGCATCAAGGACACCCTCGTCCCCGAATACGCGGCCCTCGTCTACCGCGGCTACTGGTTCTCGCCGGAGCGTGAGGTCCTCCAGGAGATGATCGACGCCACCCAGCGCCGCGTCACCGGCACCGCGCGCCTCAAGCTCCACCGCGGCTCCGTCCAGGTCGCCGGCCGCAAGAGCCCGCACTCCCTCTACAGCATGGAGCACGTCACCTTCGAGAAGGAC
>WBZX01002851.1_pt1 | contig 11442 bp, 12 predicted proteins | sample 5204211 | NCBI WGS metagenome assembly WBZX01 (sample SAMN12344362, study PRJNA552823) | activated sludge metagenome | biome: Activated sludge suspended growth; feature: Nitrification reactor; material: Wastewater; isolation source: activated sludge from nitrification reactor of wastewater...
GGAAACTCGTAGCGCGCCGACTCGCGTTCGAAGAACGGGTCGGCGCGGCGGATCTTGGATAGTTTTTTTCTTGACATGTCTTTTTCTTTCTTTATAATTCGCGGCTCTTCGCACCTGTGCCCAGGTGGCGGAATTGGTAGACGCACTAGTTTCAGGTACTAGCGGGTAACTCCGTGGGGGTTCGAGTCCCTTCCTGGGCACCAGCGATTTTGATCGAAGGCCTTGTCTTGACAAGGCCTTTTTTCATTTTCGCCGCTTTTTTCCGGTCGACCGCAACAGGCGCATATCGACTCGCGAAGCATTGTCTCACATGGCCAGCGGGCGCTCTGTAACAAATACTGACAATTCCCGCCCGGCAAATCGTCATCCAGCAGCGCCAGGCCGCGTTATTTGGCTCATGAAAACGACCATCAGTTCCCTCTGCATCGCCCTCGTCCTGACCCTGGGCGCCTCCACCACCGCGCTGGCCGATCACGGATACCGTGGCGGATACTACGACGGCCCACAACGCCACCACCACCACGATGGCGGATATTCCCGAGGTTCCAACTGGGCCGGCCCGGCCGCGGTGCTGGCGATTGCCGGGATCGCCGCCGGCGTGGCCGCCGCGAGCTACTACGCGCCGCCCCCGCAACCGGTCTACGTGCAGCCGCAGGAACCTGTCTACATCGAGGCACCACAGCCGGTTTATGTGGCACCGCCGAGAGGCTACTGGCGCTATTCAGAGTATTAGCAGCCGCATTGGCGGCGCCCAGGCCGCTTCCAGGCAAGGCATGGACTGACGGCCGGCAACACCGTAGAGTGGAACTCCCGCATCACGCTCCGGACCCTGCCCCGTAAATTCCATGCGCCTGTTTCTGCTGCTCTGGCTGCTGACTGGCAGTGCTTGTGCCGGTCTCGCCGAGGCCAGACAGCCCTACCCCTTCGCAGTCAGCGCCGAACGGATCGGCAGTGGCCAGAACCTGATCGCGCGCAACCTCGGGCCGGCGCCGGTATCGGTCCGCCTGACCCTGAGCGCCGCCGACAATGTCGTCGCTTCCCAGCCCCTGCCGGTCAACGTTATCGTCCGGCCCTACAGCGAGATGGTGCTATTGCAGATTCGTCCGGCCGACCCGGCACGCGGACTGCGCTTTTCCAGCCAATCCGCCTACAACCTCGGCAACTTTCACGCGCAGCATGACCCGCAGGCGCGCTATCGGCTACCGTTTGCCGATGGCGGCAGTTTCGTCATCAGCCAGGCCGCGAACGGTCCGCTGACGACACACACCGCCGCCGACAGCGAAAACGCCGTCGATTTCACGCTGCCGGAATACACGCCCATCGTTGCCGCCCGCGACGGCACCGTGATCGAGACCGAATCCGCCAACCGCTACGGCGGCCGGGATCGCGTGCTGCTGAACATGGCGAACTACGTGCGCATCCTGCATGCCGACGAAACGGTCGCCACCTACGCTCACCTGGCGCCCGGCGGCGTCACCGTGGCGCCCGGGCAACGCGTGACGGCCGGCACGCTGATCGGCTATTCCGGCGCCACCGGCTACACTGCCGGCCCGCACCTGCATTTCGTCGTGCAGAAACCGGTGCCGACTGCCCAGGGATTCACGATGCGCTCGCTGCCGCTGCGTTTTTACGTCGGCAATCCGCCTTACGTTTTCGAGCCGCGCACCCGGCAACAGGTGACGGCCGATTATTCGACGCCCGGCACGGCGCCGCCGCTGGTCAACGAAAAACGGGCCATCCAGGCCCGTTGACCGCAACCAGCGCCATCCGGCGCCCGTTGGCTGCTTACTTGAACGGATGCTGGCGAAGAATCGTCTCGTCGCGCTCTGGGCCGGTCGAAACGATGGCGATCGGCACCTGGCACAGTTGCTCAAGGCGGTTGAGATAGGCCTGGGCGTTGGCCGGCAGGTCTTCCCAGCGCTTGGCGCCGAAAGTGGTCTCGGTCCAGCCCGGCATGGTCTCGTAGATCGGCACGCAACGTGCGACCTCGTCGGCGCCGATCGGCAGCAGGTCGACGACCTTGCCGTCGAGTTCGTAGCCGGTGCAGATGTTCAATTCTTTCAGGCCGTCAAGCACGTCCAGCTTGGTGATGCACAGGCCGGTCAGGCCGTTGATGCGCCCCGAGCGGCGCAGCGCTGCGGCGTCGAACCAGCCGCAGCGGCGCTTGCGCCCGGTGACGGTTCCGAATTCCTTGCCGACCTGCGACATCTGGTAGCCCGGCACGCCGACGGTTTCGATATCCAGTTCGCTCGGGAACGGCCCGCCACCGACGCGCGTGCAGTAGGCCTTGGTGATGCCGAGCACGTAATGCAGCATGCCTGGGCCGATGCCGGAGCCGGCTGCGGCCTGGCCAGCCACGCAGTTGGACGAGGTGACGAACGGATAGGTGCCGTGGTCAATGTCGAGCAGCGTACCCTGTGCGCCTTCAAACAGCAGGTTCTGGCCGGCCTGGTTGGCCTCGTAAAGCGCGGCGGAAACGTCGGCGACCAGCGGCCGGATCTGCTCGGTATCGACCATCGCCTGGGCGAGCACCATCTGGTAATCGACCGCCGGAGCCTTGAAATACTGGGTCAGCACGAAATTGTGGTACTCCAGCACTTCCTTCAGCTTCTCGGCGAAGCGTTCCGGATGGAACAGGTCATAGACGCGCAGACCGCGCCGCGAAACCTTGTCCTCGTAGGTCGGACCGATGCCCTTGCCGGTGGTGCCGATCTTTTTGTCTTCGCACTTGGCGTTTTCCCGCGCCTTGTCGATGGCCGAGTGGTACGGCAGGATCAGCGGGCAGCCCGGGCTGATCCGGAGACGCGAACGGACGTCGATGCCGCCCTTTTCCAGTTCGGCGATTTCCGACAGCAGGTGGTGGATGTCGAGGACGACGCCATTGCCGATATAGCAGTTGACGCCGTCGCGCACGATGCCGGAAGGCACCAGGTTGAGCTTGTACACCTGCTCGCCGACGACCAGCGTGTGGCCGGCGTTATGCCCGCCCTGGAACCGCACCACCCCTTGGGCGTGGTCGGTCAGCCAGTCGACAATCTTGCCCTTCCCTTCGTCGCCCCACTGGGTCCCCACCACGATGACGTTCTTGGCCATTTTCTAGTCCTCTTGTATTGCTTCGATAATCCAGTGTTCGCCGACCTGGGCCAGCTTCCTGTCGCAGACCGGCCCTTCGCAGGCGGTTTCGCCCGGCAGCAGTTCGACGACGATTTCACCCTGTTCGCGCAGCGCGGCGATGTGCGCCGCCAGCTTGCCGTCATGGGCGGCCGACGGCGCAAGAATCGCACCCGCCGGCTTGCCCGGCGGCGCCAGTCGCGCCACCTCGCGCAGATCCATCGAGAAGCCGGTGGCCGGGCGAGCGCGTCCGAAAGCCTTGCCGGCGCCGTCGTAGCGGCCGCCGAGCGCGATGGCCGCCGGGTAGCCCGGGCAGTAGGCGGCGAAGACGACGCCATTGTGATAGTGGTAGCCGCGCAGGTCGGAGAGGTCGACCGAAAACGGCAGATCGGCGGCCGACGCCACCAGGTGGCGCAAACCTTCGAGCGCCGCCGTGATCGCCGGCAACGCCGGCAGTTCGGCCGCGGCACGGTCGAGCACCTCGGCGCCACCATAGAGTTGCGGCAAGCGCTGAAGGGCCTCGCGGTAAGGCGACGGCACCTCGGCGCAGGCCTCGATCAGGCCCGGGACATCCTTGGCCTGCAAGAGATTCAGCAGCGTTTCCTCGGACTCCTGCGGCAAGCCGGCAGCTTCGGCCAAGGCGCGGAAAATGCCGACATGGCCGAGGTCGATGCGGCTGACCGGCACCTTGATCCGCGCGAACGCCCCCGCCATCAGGCGGATCACGTCGAGGTCGGCGGCGATGCCGGCATAACCATAAAGTTCGGCGCCGATCTGCACCGGCTCGCGGCTGGCCGAAATGGTCGCCGGCAAGGTATGTAGGACGCTGTCACAATAGCACAGGCGGGTGACGCCGCGATGATTCAGCAGATGAGCGTCGATGCGCGCCGCCTGTGGCGTGATGTCGGCACGAACGCCCATCGTGCGGCCGGACAACTGGTCGACCAGCTTGTAGGTGCGCAGCTTGAGATCCTGGCCGGCGCCGGTCAGCAGCGATTCCAGGTATTCCAGCATCGGCGGCATGACGAACTCGAAGCCGCGACTGCGGAAATGATCGAGCAGCGCCCTGCGCAGGCGCTCGATGCGTTCAGCCTCGGCCGGCAGGGCATCGGCGATGTATTCAGGTAACAGCCAGTTCATGCGAAGACCATGAGCAGGACGAGGCCGACGATCATCGAGGTCAATCCGATGAAGCGAATTTGCCCGTCCGTGAGTTGAACGAGACGGCGAAATGTTTCACGCCACGCCGCCGGGGCGATGAAGGGCATCAGACCTTCGAGCACCAGCATCAGCGCGAAGGCCAGCAGCAACGTCGAGGTCATTTGCCCTTGTCGTTGCCGCGCCCGGTGCCCTTCATGTACTTGAAGAAATCGGAATTGGGTTCGACCACCAGCACGTCGTTCTTGCCCTTGAAACTGCTGCGATAGGCTTCCAGACTGCGGTAGAAGGAATAGAACTCGGGATTCTGACCGAAGGCCTGACCGTAGATCGCAGTCGCCTGAGCATCGCCCTCGCCCTTGATCTTCTGCGCATCGCGGTAGGCGTCGGCAACGATGACTTCACGCTGGCGATCGGCATCGGCGCGAATCTTTTCCGCTTCGGCGTAACCTTCGGAACGCAATTCGTTGGCTACGCGCTTGCGTTCGGCTTCCATGCGGCGATAGACCGCTTCGCTGACCTCGCTCGGCAGTTCAACCCGCTTCAGCCGTACGTCGACGATCTGGACGCCGATCTTGCGCGCATCGGTGTCGGCCTTGGCGCGCATGTCTTCCATGATCTTTTCGCGCTCGCCGGAAATCACGTCATGCACCGTCCGCTTGCCGAACTCCTCGCGCAGGCCGGCGTTGACCGTCTGGTTCAGGCGCGTCTTGGCTCGCGTTTCGTCACCACCGACCGAAATGTAATAGAGCTTGGGATCGACGATCCGCCACTTGACGTAGGAATCGACCAGCACGTTCTTCTTCTCGGAGGTGATGAAACGCTCCGGATCGTTGTTGTCCAGCGTCAGGATGCGGTTGTCGAAGAAACGGACATTCTGAATCATCGGTATCTTGAAGTTCAGGCCCGGCTCGGTAATCACCCGCTTGACTTCGCCCAGCTGGAAAACCAGCGCGTACTGCCGCTGATCGACGGCAAACATCGACATGGCAAGAACGACCAGCACGGTCAGTGCGATCGCTGCCAGCAAATTGAATCTCGGGTTCATCAACGGGCCTCCCGGTCACGAGAACGCAACGAGGGCTCACGCGGGCGACTCTGGTTGCTCAGCGAACTATCGAGTTGCGGCGGCGACTCGTTGCTGGTCGGCGCCGTCCTGGCCGCCGCGCCCTGCACCGGTGCCGCCAGCGCCTCCGCCGTCGCCGGCGCGGCGGTCGCGGCCCCCGCCGCCTGCATCAGCTTGTCGAGCGGCAGGTAGAGCAGGTTGCCCTGACCCTTGGCGTCGATCAGCACCTTGCTGGTATTGGAGTAGATCTGCTGCATGGTTTCGAGATACATGCGCTGCCGGGTCACCTCCGGCGCCTTGGCATACTCGACCTGCACCTGCTTGAAGCGCGAGGCGTCGCCTTCGGCGGTCGAGATTACCCGCTGCTTGTGGCCGCCGGCTTCTTCGAGCAGGCGGGCAGCGGTACCCTTGGCCTTGGGAATCACGTCATTGGCATAGGCTTGGCCTTCGTTCTTCTGCCGTTCGCGGTCCTGGCTGGCCTTGACGGCATCATCGAACGCCGCCTGTACCTGCTCGGGCGGCTGCGCGTTCTGCATCGTCACCTTGGAGATCAGGATGCCGGCATTGTAGCGATCGAGAATTTCCTGCATCAGGTTGGCGGCCTGGGTGGCGATCTGCTCGCGGCCTTCGTAAAGCACGAAGTTCATCCGGCTGCGGCCGACGATTTCGCGGACAGCCGTTTCGGCGGCACCCATCACCGCATCGTCCGGATGGCGATTGTTGAACAGGTACTCGACCGGATCCTTGAGAAAATACTGCACGGCGAACTGGATGTTCACGATGTTCTCGTCATCGGTCAGCATCAGCGCCTCTTTCAGCACCTTGTTACGCTCGCTGCCGCGATAGCCGATTTCGACGGTACGCACACCGGTCAGGTTGACCAGATCGACCGACTGGATCGGATACGGCAAACGCCAGCGCAGGCCGGGCTCGGTGGTTTCCTTGTATTTGCCGAACTGGAGGACGATGCCGCGCTGCGAGGCATCGACGATATAGAAGCCGGAAGCCAGCCAGACGACGAAGGCCAGCGCCACCAGCAGACCGATGCCGCCGCCGAGGAACTTCGGATTGAAATCGATTTGCGGCAACCGCGGTCCGTCACCGCCGCCATTGTTGTTGCCACCGCCGCCGCCTTTCTTGCCGAACATGCCGTTCAACTTGCGGTTGAAGTCGCGCCACAACTCTTCGAGGTCGGGCGGCCCCTGGTTCGGCCGGCGCGGACCGCCGCCGTTGGGCTTGTCGTCATCGCCACGGTTACCCCATTGCGGGTCGTTGAGTGACATGAAAATTCCTAGTGTCGGGATCATGTAGTTTGGGGGTCAGCTCATGTAATCAGGTTGGGCATTGCGCGCGGCCTCGGCCAGTGCCTCCTGGCGGCTCTCGGCCTTGCTTCGGGCATATTCGGCAAGGGATTCGCGCAACAGTTCCAATCCTTCGCCAGTGCGCGCACTGACGCGAACGCGCGCGATATTACCATATTCGTCCCGCTCGACTCCCGGCGCCGCCTCGGTCAGGTCGATCTTGTTCCAGACGATCACCTGCCGAACATCATGGGCGCCGATCTCTTCCAGCACCTTGTCGACTTCCGCCATCTGCTCGTCGCGCGCATGGCTGGCGCTATCCACCACATGCAGCAGGACGTCGGCGTCGATCGCCGCTTCCAGCGTGGCATGGAAGGCATCGACCAGCGAGTGCGGCAGATCGCGGATGAAGCCGACGGTATCGGAAATGACGATATTGCCGGCCCCCTCGATCCACAGCTTGCGCGAGGTGGTATCGAGCGTCGCGAAAAGCTTGTTGGCGGCATAGACGCCGGCATGGGTCAGCGCGTTGAACAGCGTCGATTTGCCGGCATTGGTGTAACCGACCAGCGAGACATTGAGCACGTCGCCACGCATCCGCGCCTTGCGTTGCACCCCGCGCTGGCGCGAGAGCTTTTCCAGACGCTCCTTGAGCAGCTTGACGCGATTGCCGAGCAGCCGGCGGTCGGTTTCGAGCTGGGTTTCGCCCGGGCCGCGCATGCCGATGCCGCCGCGTTGCCGTTCGAGGTGGGTCCAGCCGCGCACCAGCCGCGTGGACAGATGTTCGAGTTGGGCCAGTTCGACCTGCAGCTTGCCCTCGGCGCTGGCAGCGCGCAGGGCGAAGATGTCGAGAATCAGGCTGGTGCGGTCGATCACCCGGCATTTGAGTTCGCGTTCGAGATTGCGCTCCTGGGCCGGCGACAGTTCGTGGTTGAATATCACCAGGTCGGCCTCGCCTGCCGCCAGCATGGCCGCGATTTCCTGCACCTTGCCCTTGCCGGCGAAGGTTTTCGGATCCGGGCTGTGGCGCCTTCCGAATACTTCGGCAACAACCACGCCACCGGCCGATTCGGCCAGCAGGCGCACCTCTTCCAGTTGATCTTCGAGATCGGGCTGGCCGAAGTCGAGCTGAACGATCACCGCGCGTTCGCCGGCGGCGGGTCGTTCAGTCATGGGGATTTCCGGGAGGGAGAAGCAGCGGCCTGTCGACCGGACAGGCCATTGAACAGAGGCTTATTATTCCGCCGCCTGTTCTTGCTGGAGGTTGACCGGGCGCGCCGGAACCACCGTCGAAATGGCATGCTTATATACCATCTGGGTAACCGTGTTCTTCAGCAGTACGACGTACTGGTCGAAAGACTCGACCTGGCCCTGCAATTTGATCCCGTTCACCAGGTAGATCGAGACGGGAACGTGCTCGCGGCGAAGGGCGTTGAGGAAGGGGTCTTGTAAGAGTTGCCCTTTGTTGCTCATGGTGTGGAGCTCCATGTGTGTTGTTATGAGTTGCCTAATGTACCGAAAATTGCTGCATGGCGCCAAAATATTTGCGCTTTATTTCCTGTCCTTGTCGGCGAACGGATTCTTGGCGGTGACGAACTGGATGCGCAGCGGCGTGCCATGCAGCTTGAAGGCCTCGCGGAAGGTGTGTTCCAGATAGCGGCGATAGCTGTCGGTGATGTGGTCGACCGCGTTGCCATGGACGACGATGATCGGCGGGTTGGAGCCGCCCTGGTGGGCATAGCGCGGCTTGGGCCGGAACAGGCCATGCTTGGCCGGCGCCTGCCGGGCGACGGCATCGGCCAGCACGCGGGCCAAACGCGGCGTCGACATCTTGGTCATGGCTGCCGCATAGGCGGCGTCGACCGAACGGAACAGGGCCGGCAGGCCGACATTGTTGCGCGCCGAAATGAAATGGAATTTGGCGAAATCGAGGAACTTCAGCTTGCGCTCGAGAATGACACGGGTCTGCTCGCGGGTGTAGGCGTCGAGGCCGTCCCACTTGTTGACCGCGACCACCAGCGCGCGGCCGGATTGCACGATGAAGTCGGCGATGTGGGCATCCTGCTCCGAAACATCAGCCTGCGCGTCGACCATCAGGATGACGACGTTGGCATCCTCGATCGCCTTCAGCGTCTTGACCACCGAGAATTTCTCGATCGACTCGAAGACCTTGCCGCGCTTGCGCATGCCGGCGGTGTCGACCAGCACATACTTCTTGCCACCGCGCTCGAAATCGATCTCGATCGAGTCGCGCGTGGTACCCGGGGCATCGAAGGCAATGACGCGCTCTTCGCCGAGCAGGGTATTGATCAGCGTCGATTTGCCGACATTGGGGCGGCCGACGATGGCGACGCGCACGGCTTCAGACTTTTCTTCCTCTTCTTCCGGCTCGGGGAAGGACGCCAGGGCCAGCTCGACCAGGCCGCGCACCCCTTCGCCATGGGCGGAGGAAATCGCATTCGGCTCGCCAAGGCCGAGTTCGTGGAAATCCGCCTCGACCATCCCGGAATTCATGCCTTCCGACTTGTTGACCGCAACGAACACCGGCCGCTCCAGGCGCCGCAGCTTGTTGGCGATTTCCTTGTCATGCGGCGTGATGCCGGTGCGGCCATCGACCACGAAAATGACCGCATCGGCTTCGGCGATCGCCTGCTCGGTCTGGCGCGCCATTTCGTGCAGGATGCCATCCTTGACCAGCGGCTCGAAACCGCCGGTATCGACGACCAGATAGGGCTTTCGCCCCAGCTTGCCATGCCCGTAGTGACGGTCGCGCGTCAATCCGGGCAGGTCAGCGACGATGGCGTCGCGCGAGCGCGTCAGGCGGTTGAACAGCGTGGATTTGCCGACATTGGGACGACCGACCAGGACCAGGGTAGGTTTCATCGTGCCTCGATCGCGCTGACGCTGCCGCCGCTGGTCTGCACCAGGAAGGCCGAGCCGAGCGTCCTTACCGGCGTGCGCACCGGCGTACCATCGGTTTTCTTGCGGGCGACGAAGCCGCCATCCTCACGCGACAGGAAATGCACGATGCCTTCCGCATCGGCCACCGCCACCACGCTGCCCTGGACAGCCGGGCCGGAAACCGCACGATTGAGCAGCTTGTCCTGCTTCCACATGCTGCTGCCGGAATTGCGGTCCAGCGCGTGCACGGCGCCGCGCTCGTCGGTCACGAACAGGTAGCGGTTGTCGAGCGCCAGCCCCGCGGCCGACGAAATGTCACGCGACCAGATCAGCGAACCGCCCTGCGACATGTCGAAACAGGCGACCCGTCCCTGGAAGGCGACCGAGCAGATCATGCGTCCGTCGATCACCGGCACGCTGACGACATCCGCCACCCGATCGAGTTCCGTCGCTCCCTTGGGCAAGGCCACCGGGCCTTCCCATACCGGCGTGCCGTTCTGCAGCGCCAGCGCGACCAGCTTGCCGCCCGGGAAGCCGACGAAGACGAAGCGGTCGGCAAAGATCGGCGGCGCCGAACTGCGCAGCGACAGCGACGGCGTCGCCCGCTGATAGATCCATTTGCGCGTGCCGTCGCCGGCATCGAGCAGCACCACGCGGTTGTCGCCGCTCTTGACGACGACGCCGTCGGCACCGACCGCCGGTGCTGCCAGCACTTCGCTGGTCACCCGGGCCTGCCACAGCGGCCGCCCGTCTTCGGCGGAAAATGCCAATACCTCGCCCTTGGCGGTGCCGACGACGACCAGCCGGGAATCGGCGCCGACACCGGCCGAAAGCTGCTGCCCGGCCTTGATCGACCATTCGGTGCGGCCATCGACCAGCTTGACGAGCGCACCATCACGGGCAGCAACGTACACGGCGTTGCCGACGACGGCCGGCGCGAAGGTGTAATCGCCGGCCTTGCCGATACTGGCCGCCCACTGGTCGCGCGGCTCGATGCTCTGAGTGATCGGCGTCAGCACGGACATCTTCGGCCCCGACGAGGCGAAGGGATTGATCTTGTCCACGGTATCGGAGAACGTCGAGCAACCGGCGGCGGACAGGCTGGCAGCGGCCAGCAGCGAGAGCGTGCGCAATGACATCATGCCGCCTCGCCGAGACTGTCGAGTTTCTGGCGCAGCAGTTCGCGACCGGCGCCGCCCCTGCCTTCCCGCACTTCGCCCTTGTCCAGCGCGGCCTTGTAGGCGGCGCGCGCTTCCGGCGCCTTGCCCTGGGCGGCCAGCACATCGCCCTTGAGTTCGAGGAAGCGGGCAGCGAAAGCGGCGTCATGTGCAGCTTCCAGCTGCTTCAGGGCCTCATCGTAGGCTTTTTCGTCGAGCAGCACCGCTGCCAGGCGCAGCCGGGCCAGATCCCTGACTTCGTCCTTGGCGTTGTCGACGGCCCAGGTCAGCTGCGCCTTCGCCGTCTTCAGGTCGCCGGCATCAAACGACTGGCGGGCCGCGACCATGGCGCCCAGCCAGGCATAGGTGGTGCCGCCGAATTTCTCGGCCAGCTCGCCGGCCGCCGCCTTGACCTTCTGCCCGTCGCGCAAGGCCGCGCCCTGCTCCAGCACGCCATAGATGGCCGAAGCCTGCGCCGCCTGGCTGCGCTGGTACCAGTTCCAGCCCTGCCAGCCGATGACGCCGATCGAGGCGGCGACGAGCACCCCGGAAACGAGGTTGCCGTACATCTTCCACCAGGTTTTCAGGGAATCTATCTGTTCCTGTTCTTCGAGGTCGTAATGCGCCATGTGCTTATTCCTCTTCGTCCGAATCGATCAATTGTCCGATGATGGCATCCGCCAGATCATCCACTTTCAGTTTCAGTTGCGCCGCGCCTTCTTCGCGCAGCGGTTTCAGTTGGACTTCC
>WBZX01002852.1_pt1 | contig 11441 bp, 9 predicted proteins | sample 5204211 | NCBI WGS metagenome assembly WBZX01 (sample SAMN12344362, study PRJNA552823) | activated sludge metagenome | biome: Activated sludge suspended growth; feature: Nitrification reactor; material: Wastewater; isolation source: activated sludge from nitrification reactor of wastewater treatment...
GCTGGCCGGTTCGGTCGACGACGCGCAGCGTGCGCTCGAAGCGTCGCCCGGTCACTACGCGAACATGGTCAACCCGGCGTTCAACCAGGTGGGCATCGGCATCACCGTGCGCAACGGCATCACCTATGTCGTGCAGGTGTTCGTCAGCCGCTGACCCGTCGGCGCTGCGTCACCACCGCGACACACGAGATCACTCCGGAGCCGGCGCCTCGGGCGCCGGCTTCGGCTTTTTCGCCCGACTCGGCGCCACCCGCGGCGGCTCGCCCGCCATCTTCGGGTACACCGGCGGCCACGGCGCATCGGGCAGACCCCGCTCGACCTGGTCGCGACGCATCAGCTCGAGCAAGGGCTCGAGCGATTGGGGGTGCTCGTCGATGTCGGCCCACGGGTCGCCGTCGGTGGCGATCCGCTCCGGCACGTTCGCGATCGTCAACAGATCGGGCCGCACCCGATCGAGGTCGTCCCACGCGAAGCAGCACGACACCGGCGCGTGATCGCGGGCGCGCACGCTCCACGGGGCGAACACCGTCTTGTGCGGTGCGTTCTGGTTGAAGTCGATGAAGATCCGTTCGCCGCGACCCTCCTTCCACCACGAGTCGGTGATCAGGTCGGTGCGTCGACGGGCCAGCTCGCGTGCCACGGCCACTGCGGCGGCCCGCACCTGCACGCTGTCCCACTCGGGCCGCAGGCGCACGTACACGTGCAGGCCGCGGTTGCCGGTGGTCTTGATGTAGCTCCGCACGCCGAGCTCGTCGAACAGCCGCTCGGTCTCGTGCGCGGTCTCCTGCGCCATCGCGAACGTGGTACCGGGCCCCGGATCGAGGTCGATGCGCAGCTCGTCGCAGTGCTCGGGATCGGCGGCCCGCGTGGGCCACGAGTGGAACCCGAGGCACCCGAGGTTGACGGCCCACACCAGGTGAGCGAGATCGTCGATGACCAGGGCGTTCGACGTGGTGCCGTTGGGTGTGCTGACGATCGTGGTGCTGAGCCACTCGGGCGCGTTGTCGGGCATTCGTTTCTGGAAGAACGAGCTGCCGGTCGAGCCGTTGGGGAAGCGTTGCAGCAGCACCGGCCGGTTGCGCATCTGGCGCATCACCGGCTCCTCCATCGCCAGGTAGTACCGGACGAGGTCGAGCTTGGTGGCGCCACGCCCGTCGAACGCCGCGGGGAACATCACCTTGTCCGGGTTGGTGATCGTGACGACGCGGCCGGCGACGTCGACATCGACCGGCTCGCCGGCGCTCACGCGAGATGACCCTGCCACGTCCGCACCGTACCGCAGCCGTGCGCGACGGGGACCGGGGACTCGCGGGTGTCCCTCGGCCCGACCGGCCACCGGCCGTCGCACTACCGTCGGCGCGGTGAGCACCCAGGTCGATCTCGCCGCCCCGATGCAGGGCACCATCGTCACCGTCGACGTCACCCCGGGGCAGGTGGTGCGGGCGGGCCAGCAGGTGATGCTGATCGAGTCGATGAAGATGCACCACGCGATCGAGAGCCACGAACACGGCACGATCGCCGAGATCCTCGTCACGGTCGGCCAGACCGTGAAGGAGGGCGATGCGGTCGCTCGCGTGGCCCCGGGCATCGCGGTCACGACCGAGGTCGTGGCCGAGCAGACCGTCGACCTCGACCGGATCAGACCCGACCTGGCCGAGACGCTCGAACGCCACGGCGTCGGCCTCGACAGCGCGCGTCCCGACGCGGTGGCGCGGCGGCGCAAGGTCAACCGTCGCACCGCCCGTGAGAACGTCGACGACCTCGTCGACGCCGGCTCGTTCGTCGAGTACGGCCCGGTGGTCATCGCCGCGCAACGTCGACGCCGGGCGCTCGACGACCTGATCGCCCGCACGCCCGCCGACGGCATGGTGGGCGGCATCGGCACCGTCAACGGCGACCTGTTCGACACGGCTGCCGCGCAGGTCGTCGCGATGTCGTACGACTACACGGTGCTGGCCGGCACGCAGGGCACGCAGAACCACCGCAAGAAGGACCGCCTGTTCGAGATCGCCGAGCAGATGCAGCTGCCGGTGGTGTTCTTCACCGAGGGCGGCGGTGGCCGGCCTGGCGACACCGACCAGACCGGCGTGAGCGGCCTCGACTGCCTGGCGTTCCTGTACTTCGCCGAGCTGAGCGGGCTGGTACCGCTGGTGGGCATCAACAGCGGCTACTGCTTCGCCGGCAACGCGGCGATCCTCGGCTGCTGCGACGTCGTGATCGCCACCGAGGACTCGAACATCGGCATGGGCGGCCCGGCGATGATCGAAGGCGGCGGGCTCGGCGTGTTCGAGCCCACCGAGATCGGCCCGATCGAGGTGCAGCGCGCCAACGGCGTGGTCGACGTCGTCGTCGCCGACGAGGCCGAAGCCGTGCGCGTCGCCAAGCAGTACCTCTCGTACTTCCAGGGCCCGGTACCCACCTGGATCGCGCCCGACCAGCGGCGCCTGCGCCATGCGATCCCCGAGGACCGCAAGCGCAGCTACGACGTGCGCGAGGTCATCGACGCGATGTTCGACGAGGGCTCGGTGCTCGAACTGCGCCGCGACTTCGGGCTCGGCATGGTCACCGCGCTGGCTCGCATCGAAGGCCGCCCCGTCGGCGTGCTCGCGAACAACCCCAACCACCTCGCCGGCGCGATCGACAGCCCGGGTGCCGACAAGGCCGCGCGCTTCTTGCAGCTGTGCGATGCGTTCGGACTGCCGGTCATCACGCTCGTCGACACGCCCGGCATGATGGTCGGCCCCGAGGTCGAACAGACCGCGCTGGTGCGCCACTGCACCCGGCTGTTCGTGACGGGCGCCAACATCACGGTGCCGTTGGTGAGCATCGTGTTGCGCAAGAGCTACGGCCTCGGCGCCCAGGCGATGATGGGCGGCAGCACCAAGGCGCCGATCGCCTGCCTGGCCTGGCCGACGGGCGAGTTCGGCGGCATGGGCCTCGAGGGCGCGGTGCGGCTCGGCTACCGCAAGGAGCTCGAGGCGATCGCCGACCCCGACGAGCGCGAGCGCACCTTCCAGCAGATGGTCGACCGGATGTACGAGCACGGCAAGGCGCTCAACGCCGCGTCGCACTTCGAGATCGACGACGTGATCGACCCGGCCGACTCGCGCCGTTGGCTCGCCACGCTGCTCGCGACCGCACCGGCACCACGGTCGCATCGCGGGAAGAAGCGCCCCAACATCGACACCTGGTAGAGATGCATCCCATGCGCATCGACGAGATCGAGCTCCGGATCGTCCAGCTGCCCTACCGCAGCGTCTTCAAGACCAGCTTCGCCGCCGAGGCCGGCAAGACCGCCGTGCTGGTCACCGTCCGCAGCGAGGGGGTCGAGGGCTACGGCGAGGGGGTGATGGACCCGCTGCCGCACTACCGCGAGGAGACGATCGCCGGTGCCGTCGGTCTGATGCGCGACGCGATCGCGCCCGACCTGTTCGCACAGGGTTGCGAGCACCCGCGCGACCTGTACGACCGGTGGGCCCACTGGCGGGGCAACAACATGGCCAAGACCTCGGTCGAGCTCGCGGTGTGGGACTGCTACGCCCGCCAACAGGGTGTGCCGTTGCGCACCCTGCACGGCGGCGACCGCACCGAGATCCCCGTGGGCGCGAGCCTGGGCATGAACCCCGTGCCCGAGACCGTCGCGAGCGTCGAGAGGCACGTCGCCGAGGGGTACCGGCGCGTCAAGCTGAAGATCGAGCCGGGCTGGGACGTCGACATGCTCACGGCCGTGCGCGATCGGTTCCCCGACATCGAGCTCACCGTCGACGCCAACTCGGCCTACACGCTCGACGACGTCGCGCTGCTGCAGAGCTTCGACCGCTTCGAGCTGCACTACATCGAGCAGCCGCTCCACTGGGACGACCTGGTCGACCACGCGAAGTTGGCGACGCAGATCGCGACGCCGCTGTGCCTCGACGAGTCGCTCACCTCGCCCGCACGCGTGCACGCGATGCTCGAGCTCGGTGCGGGCAAGGTCGTCAACGTGAAGGTCGGCCGCTTCGGCGGCATCACCGCGGTGCACCGCGTGCACGAGATCTGCGTCGCCCAGGGCGTGCCGATGTGGTGCGGCGGCATGTTGGAGACCGGCATCGGGCGAGCCCACAACATCCACCTCGCCACCATGCCCGGCTTCGTGTACCCGGGCGACACGGCGTCGGCGAGCCGCACCTACGCGCGCGACATCACCGAGCAGCAGCTCGAAGCGACGAACGGGATCATGCCGGTGCCCGAGGGTGCCGGCATCGGCGTCACCCTCGACCGGCCGTACCTCGACGAGGTGACGCGCAGCGTCGAGGTGCTGAAGCCGTGAACGACGCGCTCGCGCGCCTGCGGTTCGACGAGCTCGTCCGCGCCGACCAGCTGGCGCACCTGCCGCCGTTCGAGGCGCGGATCTGGGGCGGTGGCGGTGACTGCGTGAGCGTCAACATGCTCGTCGCCACGATCGGCGAGGGCGGCGTGGCGATCGGCGCGTTCGACGGCGACGAGATCGTCGGCGCGGTGTATGGCTTCGCCACCCGCGAGCCCCACGTGTTGCACAGCCACTACATGGCCGTCGATCCGCGCTGGCGTCGCAACGGACTCGGCATCGAGCTCAAGCAGCGCCAGCGTCGGTGGTGCCTCGAGCGAGACATCACGCACATGCGCTGGACGTACGACCCGCTGCAGCTCGCCAACGCGCACCTCAACCTGCACGTGCTCGGCTGCACGGGCGTCGCGTACCACGTCGACTACTACGGTCACCTGGGTGGCATCAACGGCTCGCTGCCGAGCGACCGGGTGATGGTCAGCTGGGACCTGCGCGACGGCGCCACCAAGCCCGAGCCCGAGCTCGCCGTCGACGTGCCGCCGGCCACCGCCGACGACATCGCGGCGTCGAACGACGCCGCGCTCACCGCACGCTTGCACGTGCGCGCCGAGCTGCACGAGCGCATGGCGAACGGTTGGGTGGCCGTCGACGTCGACCGCGACGGCCGTCGCTACCTGCTGGCCCGCGGCTGATCGCGGCGCGAGGACGGCGCGGTCAGTCGAGCACGGCCTCGGCCAGCTGCGGGAACACGCGGCGCACCTTGGCCAGCAGCCAGTCGCCGTACACGCCGTCGACCGTGGTGAGGTCGGCGCGGTCCCATCGCTCGACGCGCTCGGCGGGAGCCACCCAGCCGTCGTCGAGCGGCAACGGCTTCACGACCGCGGTCCAGCCGGGGTCGAGGAAGAACGGCAGCGAGATCCGGTCGTGGCCGGCGACGTTGCGCACCCGATGCGGGTTGCTGCGATAGCGGCCGAACGTGAGCCGGTCGAGCATGTCGCCGAGGTTGCATACGATCAGATCGGGATCGGGATCGACCTCGACCCACGTGTGGTCGGTGGTCTTGACCTCGAGCCCGGGCGTGCCGTCGTGCGCGAGCAGGGTGACGAGCCCGTAGTCGGTGTGCTCGCCCACACCCCAGCGATCGTGTGCGCCGTCCGGGTGCGGCGGATAGCGGAAGATGCGGAACAGCACCGTGGGATCGGTCGTGAGCTCGCGGGCGAACCAGTCGGGCGACAGCCCGAGGCCCTCGGCCATCGCGGCGAGCGTGCGCTGCCCGAGCGCTTCCATCGCGTGCATCCACACCGTCACCGTCGTTCGCAGCTCGGGGACCTCGTCGGGCCACACGTTCGCGCCGTGCAGGGGGAGTGGGGACGGTGGCAGCTCGCGGCCGACGTAGAAGCCCTCCTTCAGGTCGGGCACACCCGAGGTGAGCTCGTCGCCGAGCGGGAACCAGCCGCGCCACGCGGTGCCACCCGTCGTGAGCGACACCCGCTGCTTGGTCTCGACGGGCAGGTCGAAGAACCGTCGGGCGGCGTCGAGCAGCTCGAGACGGAGGCGGGACGGCACAGCGTGGCCACTGATCGCGAAGAACCCGGTGGTGCGGCACGCCCGATCGATCGCTGCACGTGCATCGCTGCGGCTGATGTCGACGACGGGGACCTCCACGAGCGCAGCGTACCCGTCGACCCGCAGCGGCTCAGATCGACATGCCGGCGACGCGGCCCTCGAGGATCGCGTGCACGGCGAGCCGTGGGGCGACGACGTCCCCGGCGCTCAGCATGTCGGGATCGTCGAGGTCGCGGAGCACCGTGTCCTCGGCGGCGTTGGGGGTCGCGAGCACCAGTGCGTCGGCCGCGATCGTGGTCGATGTGCCGTCGAGCAGGCTGCGCACGGTGACGGTGCTGCCGTCCCACTCGTCGACGACCGACTCGGTGTGCCACGTCGCCCCCAGCTGCGCGAGTCGGGCGCGCAGGTCGGCATCGCCGCCCGTGCGCTGCAACCATGCGCCGACCATCGGGTGCGGGCACACGATCACGACTCGGTGGCCACGCTCGGCGAGATGCCACGCGGTGCCGGCACCGCGCCAGTCGCCGGTGTCGTCGAGCAGCACCACGGTGTGGCCGAGACGGGCGCGGCTCGCCATCACGTCGTCGACGGACCACACGCCGGGACGGTCGACGCCGGGCAGTCGCTCGCGCTGGGGGAGCGCTCGCTGGAACCCGTCGCCCGTCGGTTGCGATCCGGTCGCGACCACGACGCGGTCGGCGCCGAACGCGCGGACGTCGTCGGCGTCCATCGGATGGTTCACGAGCACCTGCACGTCGAGACGCTGCAGTTCGCGTTCGTACCACTCGACGAGCTCGGTGATCTGCGAACGGCGCGGTTGCAGTCCGGCGAGGCGAAACGCGCCGCCGAGCCGGGGTCCGGCCTCGGCCAGGGTGACGCGGTGCCCGCGTTCGGCGGCCACCCGCGCCGCCTCCATGCCGGCCGGTCCGCCGCCGACGACCAGCACCGATCGGCGCTCCTCGGCGTGTTCGAACCGGTCGCCGCCCCACTCGTGCTCGCGACCGACCGAGGGGTTCACGAGGCACGAGATCCAGTAGTCGCGGGACCGTCGGCCCCAGCACATCTGGTTGCAGCTGATGCACCCGCGGATCTCGTCGACCCGGCCGGTGAGCGCCTTGTCGACCAGGTACGGGTCGGCGATCTGCCCGCGCACGATGCTCACCATGTCGGCCTGCCCCGATGCGATCACGTAGTCGGCGTTCTCCGGGGTGCGGACGTGGCTCTCCGCGTGCACCTTGGCGTGGCGGACCACACCCTTCAGCCGCTCCGCGTAGGGCACCCCGAGCTTGTCGGCTCGCTGGAACGTCGGGATGATCCCGCTGAACGTGAAGTAACTGCCGGTTCCGCACGTGACGTAGTCCATGAGCCGGCGCTCGTCGTGCCATGCGACGATCTCGCACAGGCCGTCGATCGACATCGCCGCCTCGGCGTCGGCGTCGATGCTCACGGCGAGGCCGATCACGAACCGGTCACCGGCTCGTGCGCGGATGCGTCGCATGATCTCGGCGCCGAAGCGCATGCGGTTCTCGAACGAACCGCCCCACTCGTCGCTGCGACGGTTCGACCACGGCAGCCAGAACTGGTCGATCAGCGCGTGGTAGGCGGCGAACAGCTCGACACCGTCGAAGCCGCATCGCTGTGCCCGCAACGCTGCGTCGACGTACGCCTCGATCGTCGCCTCGATCTCGACGACGCTCATGCAGTGGCTGCCGTCGGCGTCGTGGTAGCTCGGCAGGCCCGACGGCGACCACGACGCGTGGAAGCTGTTGTCGAAGTCGCCGTGCTGCCCGACGTGGTACAGCTGTTGCACGATGGCTGCGCCTTCGGCGTGGACCGCATCGGTGATCGTTCGGAAGCCGGGGATCACCGCGTCGTCGCCCGGGCGGAAGTTGCCACGTGTCAGCACGGCAGCCGCGTGCACCGGGACGGGCTCGACGACGATCAGCGCCGCGCCCCCGCGGGCGCGTTCGACGTAGTAGCCGAGGTGCTGGCGGCCGGGGAGCCCGAGCTCGCTCATGTTGGCGGTGTGTGCGCCGAACACGACGCGGTTGCGCAACGTGAGGTGTCGCAGTTGCAGCGGTTCGGCGAGGTGCGGGAACGGTGCGTGCATCGGGCCCCCGTTGTCGTGACGGTCCGACGGTAGTGGACGGACGGCGCCGACCCGTCAGGGCTGCGGGGATTGCGCTGCCAACCAGTCGCGCCACCTGGGCTCGTCGCGCTCGACGATCGCGTCTCGCTCGTCGCCGTAGAGGTAGCTCCACACCGACACGCCGACCATGTCGCCCATCCCCTCGGCGGCCAGGAAGGCCGTGCCGGGCGCGGGCTCGTCGACGAGCAGCGCGAGCCGCCAGCTGTCGGCCCGGACCACCGTGCCCGCCAACGCGGGAGCGCCCGAGCCGGCGGTCGACACGCGCTCGCCCACCGAGAGCGAGCCCGGCAGACCGAGGGCGGCGAGCAGCGTGTGCCACGCCGCCTCGCGCGGGCCGGGGAGGACGCCCATCGGCAGCATCGAGCGACCGTGGCGGCCGCGGAAGTGACGCAGGTGCAGTTGCAGGTTCAACAGGAACAGCTGCCAACCGTCGGCCATCCCGTCGTACTGCGCGTCCCAGTCGTCGCCGGTGCCGAATCCGGTGTTCACGAGGCGAACGATGCACGAGCCGCCGTCGCGGGCCTCGACCAGCCACTCGAACGCCAGCGTGGCGTCGCGCTCGTCACCGGTGAACACGATCCGGTTCGGTGGGTCGTAGGCCGCGACGACGCCGGGGATCTGCATCTCCGGGCCCGGCCCGAACGAGGCGAGCGCTCGTCCGCCCTCGTGATCGTCGAGCTGGTGCGGCACGTACCACGACGAGATGCCCGCCCCGGTGCCGATCGCGGTCCAGACCTCGTCGGGGGTGCCGTCGACCTCGACCTCGAACTCGAGTGAGCGGGCCGGTCCGTCCTGATGGCGGGTCGTGCGGATGGGCGGCAGGTCGTCGGTCATGTCGGGTCCTCCGTGGTGGGTGCGTTCGAGGGGGTCGCTGGGGTCGATGCGTTCGAGGGGGTGTCGGGGTGCCGGGTCCCCGGCAGGCTCGGGTGCGCCGCCACGACCAGTCGATGCCACCGGCCCCGCGGCGCGGACTCGTCGTGGTAGCGGGAGGCGAGGCGCTGGACCGCGTCGGCGAGCTCCGCCGTGAAGGCGGCGCGATCGGCGGCCGACGCGAAGCGGAGCTCGGTGTCGATCGTGAGTGTCGGCAGCGCCTGGCCGGCATGATCTGCGCGGCGGGCGAGCTCGCCCACCTCGCGCAGCATGCGGGCGGCCACCGCGACGAGGTAGCGGGTCGACCAGCGGTCGGTGCGATCGGGGTCGGCGCCACCGACCCCGAGCGTGGTGGGGGAGAGCGCGTAGCTGCGCGCCGTGGCCACCATCACCCGTTCGACGAGGCCGCGCCGCGGTCGCTCCTCGACCAGTCGGACCAGCCCGTGTTGCTCGAGCACCCGCAGGTGGTAGTTGATCTGCTGGCGGGGCAGGCCGAGCGTCTCGGCGAGCGAGGTCGCCGATCCGGGGCTCGCGAGCGACGACAGGATGCGGGCGCGCACCGGGTCGAGCGCGGCTCGGGCGACGGCCGGGTCGTCGATGACGTCGAGATCGAGCGGCGCTGCGGCGACGGGCATGGTGCCATCCTCTCTTTTGACAAACTGGTTTGTCAATTGAGTGGGCACTACCGTGGCGCCGTGCTCCCGGTCCTCCACGTCGGCTGCCCCATGTGGGCGCATCGGCCGTGGACGGGCCGCTTCCTGCCGTCGAACACCCCGAGTGGGCGCGAGCTGCACGCCTACAGCCGGTTCGTGAACGCGGTGGAAGGCAACACGACGTTCTACGCGTCGCCGTCCCGGTCGACCGTCGCGAAGTGGGCCGAGCAGGCGCACCCCGGGTTCCGCTTCGTGTTCAAGGTGCCCCGCACGATCACCCACGAACTGCGGCTGCGCGACACCGATGGGGAGATCGCCGCGTTCGTCGAGCTCATGAGTCCGCTCGGCGACCTGATCGGCGGGATGACCCTGCAGCTGCCCGCGTCGTTCGCTCCGGTGGATCTCGGGGTGCTCGAGTCGCAGATCCGGCGCCTGCCGTCGGGGATCGCGTGGTCGGTCGAGGTGCGCCATCCGGCGTTCTTCGAGGGACCGACCCGACAGGCGCTCGACCGGATGCTCGCCCGCAACGAGGTCGAGCGGGTGCTGCTCGACAGCCGCACCCTGTTCCGGCAACCGCCGCGCACCGATGCCGGTCGCGAAACATGGAGCCGCAAGCCGCGAGTGCCCGCGCTGACCGAGGCGCTCACCGATCGGCCCGTGGTGCGGTTCATCGGTTCCGACGACCCGGACCTCACGGTCGAGGGACTGCAGGAGTGGCAGCCGATCGTCGCCCACTGGCTGAGCGAAGGCCGCGCACCGACGTTCTTCGTGCACACCCCCGACAACGCCGACAGCCCGGGGCTCGCACGCGCGTTCCATGCCGAGGTGAGCCTGCTCGTCCCCGAGCTGGCCCCGCTGCCCGACCCGCTGCCGATCGAGCAGGCAGAGCAGGGCTCGCTCTTCTGACATCGTCCTGGGTGCCAGTGGTGGTGTGTGAGCTGGGGCGCTTTCAAGTGGTGGTCGCGACGAGCTGTTCGAATCGTTCGGCTGGAGTATCCCATGCGAGGGTCTTGCGTGGGCGGCTGTTGAGTTTGCGTGCGATCTCGTTGAGGTCGGCCTGGCTGTGGACCGACAGGTCGGTGCTCTTGGGGAGGAACTGGCGCACGAGTCCGTTCCAGTTCTCGTTCGTCCCGCGTTGCCATGGTGAACGCGGATCGCAGAAGAACACCGGGATCCCGGTCTGGACGGTGAAGCGTTGATGCTCAGCGAGCTCGGCGCCTTGATCCCAGGTCAACGACCTTGCGAGATGCGCCGGCAACGACGCGATGTGCTCGACGATCCGGGCGGTGACGTGCTCGGCGGTGCGGTTCTCGAGTTTGATCAACATCCCGAACCTGGTCGAACGTTCGACCAGCGTCGCGACCGAGCTGGCCTGGTTCTCGCCGATGATCAGATCGCCTTCCCAGTGACCAGGGACCGCCCGGTCGTCGGCCTCAGCGGGCCGCTCGGACACGTTCACCATCCCTTCGAACCGCGGGCGGGTCGTGACGACACGTGCTTGGGGCCGGCGGGTCGCACGACCGCTGCGCAGACACGTAGCGATTTCCTTGCGGAGCTCGCCCCGCGGTTGCACATAGATCGCTTGATAGATCGACTCGTGCGACACCCACCAGTCTGGATCGTCGGGATGCTCCCGACGGAGCCTGGACGCGATCTGCTCCGGCGACCACGCCTCAGCAAGCAGTCCGCGGACCACCGTCCACAACCACGCACGCTCGATGAACCACGGCTGTCTCGGCCGCAACGCCAACAGATTGGCCCGGTCCTGCGCCTGATAGGCCCGATACGCGTGCCGGCCACCGTTGTTGTTGATCTCACGCCAGATCGTGCTGCGATGCCGATCCAACCGCTCACCGATCACCTGATCCGTCTCGTTCCGCTCGATCCCGAGCCGGAT
>WBZX01002221.1_pt1 | contig 11440 bp, 5 predicted proteins | sample 5204211 | NCBI WGS metagenome assembly WBZX01 (sample SAMN12344362, study PRJNA552823) | activated sludge metagenome | biome: Activated sludge suspended growth; feature: Nitrification reactor; material: Wastewater; isolation source: activated sludge from nitrification reactor of wastewater treatment...
AACAGCAGTCTTGATGATGCATTCTTCAGCTTGTCGCAGGATGGAATGGAAGGATACTTCTCTTCTAACCGGCTGGGGTCTATGTACCTTTCACCTGAAGATGAAGCCTGCTGCTTTGATATCTATCATTTTGAAAAACCACCTAAGAAAGACCGGATAATCCTGGTCAGGACCTTTGAAACCTATAAAGGTCAGAACCCACAGCCATTGGCAGGTGTAAAGGTGACCCTGCAGGAACTAGTTCCGGATATCAAGCCTGATATTCGTGAGGATTATCTTTCCAATCTGTATTTCTATAAGCTTTTAAGAGACCGGGACGTCAATGTTACTGGTACGAAGAAGGGATACAAACCCGGATTTGCAGCATTTAATACATCAGACAATCCTGACCTTGATACATTGATCGTTGATCTCTTCCTTGAAATTGATAAGATTGATGTATTCCTCTATTCAAAGATTTACTTTGATAATGATGAGCCGGGACCTGGTACTGCAGACCGCACGGAGAAGCGATATCTGGAGACATACGATGCATATAATGCAAGAAAAGCCCAGTTTATCACCGAGTTTTCTGCGACGGGTACAACCCCTGAAGAGAAGGAGATTGCCACAAGGGCGATTGATGGATTCTTCAGTGACTCTATTCCTAAGGGCAGGAGAGAATTGGAAACGCTGATGCATATTCTCGAGCAGTATCTCAAGGATGGTAAGCAGATGGCAATTTACCTCAAGGGTTATGCGAGCCCGCTGGCTTCTGCAGAGTATAACCTCAAGTTGGGTAAACGAAGGATATCCAGTATTCAAAATGAATTCAAAGTTTTTAACGGAGGTGTCCTCTGGAAATATATGGAATCGGGTGACCTGGTCGTGGCTGAGAAATCCTTTGGAGAAGAAACGGCTCCCAAGACGATTAGTGATGATCCACATAAAAAGAGACTGTCCATCTATAGTCCGGAAGCATCTGAAGAACGTCGTGTAGAAATTGTTGAAGTAAAGTACTAACTGACATGAACCATAATATCCAACATATACTGAAGAGTGGCAAGATGGCCCTGCGCATGATGTTTGTCTTGTGCAGCCTGCTGTTGTTGTCAACACAGGAGGCAAAGGCTACACACATCGTGGGTGGAAACCTCACCTACCGGTGCCTTGGCAACAACCTATATGAAATCAGGTTGTCCCTCAGAAGAGACTGTCTCCTGGGGGCTTCTGATGCCCAGTTTGATGACCCTGCTTCTGTAGGATTCTTTGATGCAACAACTAACCAGCCATTGACTTTTGTTGGCTTTGGCGGCCAGTTGTTAATGGATTTCAACGAATCGGATACACTCAATGACATATTAGTGAGTGATTGCAGTATTGCCGGTAATCCGGTGTGTGTTCATCAAACGACATACGTCGATACAGTTTTCCTTCCTTTCTGGCAAAACGGCTATACCATGGTGTATCAGCGCTGTTGCCGGAATGGATCACTCAATAATATCCTCAATCCGCTCAGCACCGGGATGACCCTGGTCGCCGAACTTTCAGCTGCAGCCCAAAGCGTATGTAAGAGTTCACCACAGATCGGATCTTATCCTCCGATTTATATCTGTGTCAATAAGGACATTGATTTTATTCCAAATGCTTTTGACAGGGAAGGGGACTCTCTTGGGTTTAGCCTGGCGACTCCATATTCAGGAGGAGATATTATCAATAATATGCCTCAACCACCAAATGCGCCTCCATATGAATTGGTCAATTGGCGGCCTCCGTACAGTCTGTCCAATATTTGCGGTGGAGTCCCGATTACGATTGATCCCGTGACTGGCCGTATTACCGGTAAGCCAAATACAATTGGTCAGTTTATTGTAACTATAGTCGTCACCTCCTATCGCGATGGAGTCGAACTATGTCAGACCCGGGTCGATTTTCAGTATAATGTGCGGGACTGCCGGGATGTACCTGTAGCTGATTTCGTTGCCCCTGACTTAACTTGCGATAACCTGACGGTCAATTTTGTCAATACATCCCAGAACGCAGATGAATATCTTTGGATTTTTGATTCGGCTAATCCAAACGGAGGAGACTCAACTGAAGTTGAAAATCCTACGTATACCTTTGATCACGATGGGTTCTATGACGTGACCCTGATGGTGCATGACAGCGATATGATCTGTTATGATACAATTGTCAAGCAGATTGGGGTATTTACCTCCCAACTCAACGCAGATTTTTCATACAGTTCAAATTCTTGTACAGATGGCATCGTGCTGAATGCAACTGATCTGTCATCTGATCCTGAATACCCCCTTGCCAGTTGGGAATGGCTGCTGACATACCCGGGCGGTGTCATTCCAAGCACTGATACCAATCCAACATTTAATTTTGACATTGATGAACCTTCCACAGTCTGTCTCGCGCTCATTGTGACGGATATAAATGGTTGCACCGCATCTGAAATTAAGTGTTTCCAGGTGCAGGAGTTGGATATTCAGTTTAATCCTGACGCAGATAGTATATGTGCCGGTGAGTCAGTTCACTTATTGTTAAATGGAGATCCATCGCTAACATATACATGGTTTGATTCACAAAATGGCCTTAATATCAATGATCCATGGGATCCAATTGCGTATCCCGGAATCACCACGATGTATTATGTGACGGTCACCGATGGGGTGTGCACGATTTCTGATTCCATTCATGTTGGGGTACAGCAACTTCCACATCTTGCCTTTACCTATGAAACCGATTGTAAGAGTCTCGTTGTTCAGTTTACAAATGGTTCATCCAATGGGACAAACTACCACTGGGATTTTGGCGATCCTGCTGTCACAGATGATACATCCAATCTTGTCAATCCAACCTATACCTACGATCAGTCAGGAACATATATCGTCACCTTGTCTTCAAGAGATGGTTGCGATGTTTCCGTTTCACAAGTGATTACGGCCAATGCAATTACGGAGCAATTGGATGAGCAAACGGTCAATTGCTTTAATAACACTATAGAACTCAATCCGGATTTCAATCCGGCTTACACATATGTTTGGGCACCTGCAGAACTGCTGACTGACTCAAACTCACCGAATCCATCAGCCACTGTGGTCAATGATACCTGGTTTTATGTAACCATTTCGGAAGCTTCATTGCCAGGCTGTGAAATCGTAGATAGTATACTTGTCCTGGTACCAGACGATTTTGACATTGATGCTGCCGGTGATATCACCAGTTGCGATTTTGATGACGTAGTCCTCAATGCAACAGTTACCGGTAATACAAATGTTACGGTGACCTGGAAAGATCTGGATGGCAATGTGTTAGGAAGTGGGTTGCAACTGACTGTCAACCCACCTGTTACGACAACTTACGTTGTTATGGCAATGGATACTCTTGGATGTGTTAAGGCAGACACTGTTGTAGTCCTTAAGCCAGACCCGACCTTTGATATAGTCACCATCCCTGATGACACTACATACTGCTACATACAGACCATTACGATTATGGCTATGTCCGTGCCGGGAGTAACATTTGAATGGTTTAATACCAACAATGAATTGATCGGCACAGGCAATAAAATTGATGTAACACCAGGGGTATACACATGCTATTATGTGATCGGCACAGATTTATTGGGTTGTCAGGCTGCTGATACCATCTGTCTGACGCCAACATATTTTGAAGTCCAGATTTCTTCAGAAGATGTCGACTTCTGTAGCGGTGGCGAAGTCGTTTTGACCGTCAATACCATTGATGGAGTCACCTATGAGTGGTTTGATGCAAATAACCAGCCGATTGGCACAGGATTGACGGTGACTGTTTCACCTGCTGACACCAGTTGTTATCATGTCATTGGTACCAATGCACTTGGCTGTCAGGATGCAGATACACTTTGTGTAAATCCTGTATTCTTTGATCTGGACATCACCGGTACTAATGGTGTTTGCTTAGGTGATCCTGCTGTGATTACTGTCACAGATCATAATGGACAAAGCCTTAGTTATCTCTGGGATCCTACTGGTGAGATCACTCCGAGCATTACAGTCAATCCAACTGTAACCACCACATACTCTGTGACGGTTACTAATAATACGCTGGGTTGTACAGAGGTGCTCAGCTATACGGTTGAGGTATTTTCCTTTGATCCTCCGATTGTCATCACAGCAGACCCTGATACTGTTTACCTGGGCAATACATCCCAGTTGGAAGTCAACCAGAATCCTAACTACGACTATGTATGGTCTGCGTCAACTGGTGAAGTTGTCAGTCCGATTTATAATCCGGTGGTTACTCCTTCAGGTACGACAACCTATTGTGTGACAGTTACCGATGAACATGGATGTACAGGCACAGCCTGTATCACTGTTGGAGTCCCTGAACTGATGTGTAATGAAGAAGCGATCTTCCTTCCTAATGCCTTCACGCCAAACGGAGATGGGGAGAATGATGTGCTTTATGTCCGCAGTAATTTCGTCACTTCCATGGAGCTCAATATCTACAATCGCTGGGGACAAAAAGTATTTACCAGCAAGGATATAAACGATGGCTGGGATGGTACATTCAAGGGCGAAAAGCTCGAACCGGATGTCTTTGGGTATTATCTGGATGTGGGCTGTCCTGATGGCCAGAAGTACTTTGAAAAGGGCAATATCACCTTGCTTCACTAGATAAGTCCCTGATAATATGATATTTGCGGGCCCGGAATGTTTCTATTCCGGGTCTGCTAATTTTTACTCAATTTTGCATCCTCACTCAAAGGGTATATGCAGGAAGAATCAAAAAGCTGGTACCAGCGATTACGCCATGGCATACAGACTGCGACCAAGTCAAAGAAGGAAACCCCGGACGGGCTTTGGTACAAATGTGAACAGTGTAATGAGACCAGTACGGTAAAGGATCTCAAAGAGAACTTTTACAAATGTCCCAAGTGTCAGTACCATGAGCGTATCGGCTCAAAGGAATATTTCCAACTCATCTTTGATGAGGGGTATACCCGCTTGTTTGATGACATCATTTCCTATGACTTTCTGGAGTTTACAGACCTCAAGCCCTATGGAGAGCGCCTGGAAGATGCGAGGAAGAAGACAGGCCTTGATGATGCAATGGCCGTTGCCGTAGGTACTGTCGACGAACAACCATTAGTAATAGCAGCGATGGACTTCAGGTTTATCGGTGGTAGTATGGGTTCAGTCGTGGGAGAAAAGATTGCCAGGGCGATTGATTATGGAATCAAGAACAACACTCCCGTCATGATCATCTCCCGCTCAGGTGGTGCTCGCATGATGGAATCTGCTTTTTCCCTTATGCAGATGGCCAAGACTTCAGCTAAGTTATCTCAATTGGCTGCCGCAAAGGTTCCGTATATATCCCTGATGACAGATCCGACCACAGGTGGTGTGACAGCCAGCTATGCTATGCTTGGTGATTTTAATCTTGCTGAGCCTGGAGCATTAATAGGCTTTGCCGGTCCGAGGGTTATACGGGAGACGATCAAGAAAGATCTCCCTGAAGGGTTTCAAACTTCAGAGTTCTTACTCGAGCATGGATTCCTTGATTTTATCGTGGACAGGAGTGAGCTGAGGACAAAACTGGCCACCTTACTCATGCTGATTGAAAACAGGGCTAAGCCAAGGAAATCTGTTACGCCTGCAGTTCCGCAACAATAAAGTTTACGTCAAAGGGATCGCATATTCCGATCATGTCATCAATCCATTTTGGTCCAAGTTGGGCATAGAAGGACAGGAAGTTCTCGTGCCTTTCCTGTAATCCGTTTTCCGGAAATAATTTTTCTTTCAGTTTTTGGATACGCTTCAGGTTAGTGTCCTGCAACTGCTTTTCAGCACGCATGAGACGCGACCCTAGTTGTTCAAATTGCTTGGATTGTTTTGTCTCTTCAGCAAGTATCGCAGAGGCCAGCGTTGGGTCAATTTTTTCGGCTTTGGCAGCCAGGGCTTCATAAGCTGACCTGATCATTTTCTGTTCTTCTTCAAAACTGAGTTCCGCCTGACTGTGTCGTTTCAGATATGATTTGACTATAGTGTCATAATCGGATAACAAATCCTCCCAGGTGATATCTGCTTTTTGCATTTGTGTAGTGGTGGCGGCATCAATCAACATCAGCGAGTTTCGCCTGATCAACATTGGGAAATGTACGCCTGCGGCAGCAAATTGGGATTTACGTTCCAGCCAGTAGGCGATCTCGCCGCCTCCGCCGATATATGCCAGATTAGGCAATATAGTCTCCTGGTATAAAGGCCGCATGACCACATTTGGACTGAAACGTTCAGGATGACTGTTGAGTTCTTCTATTGCTTCATCCAGACCGTAGGTGATATTGCTTTCCAATCGTTTAATCCCACCTTCACCAACATCAAGTCTTTCTCGCAATCCATCAGCCATATAGAAGAGATTCAACGGACGACAAAATGCCTGCGCCTTGAATCCGGCAGCTTCAAGCGCGGATTGCGTAGGAGGGACATATTTTATTGAAAATTGCTCCCTGATTTCCTTTTCCATCAGCGGAACAAATGCTCTTTTCAGGTCGGGATCATCCATATTGATCACCACTAGACCATGATGTCCGAATAGGCTATGGATGAGCATGTGATGAAACTGTCCATAGCTGGTGGCTTTTTCAAGACATGTACTCAGCATCTCTTTGATACCCGTTCCAAAAGGTGAGTTTGAAAAGAGTTCAGTAACCGTCATGATGACATGGTCAAGTCCTTCAAGGGATAATCTGCCACATGGTCCTGAAGCAGTGCGATCCCATTGATATCTGCGCCCGAACAGATTAAAGTGGTTGACCTCTTCCCAGTCATGGTCTTCGCCTCCGATGACAAACACCGGGATCATCTTTTGCGCTGGCATGGATCGATTGAGGGCCCGAGCAAGATGGATGGTAGAAGCGATTTTATAGATATGGTATAAAGGTCCGGTCAACAGCGTCGGTTGATGGGCAGTCGTTACCGTAAAGGTATTTTCATCGAGCAGGACAGCATCTTCGTAAGGTAAGGATAGACCCAGGGCCTCATATTGTTTTTGCAGAACCTGAAGCAAAAGGGTGCGGTCAACGGGGAAGTTTTTACGTTGGTTGATCACTTCCCCGAAACTATTAAACTCAGCAGGGTAGGAGACAAAAGGTGCTAATGCCGGATCATGCGTTAGATAGGCCAGGTCGGTATGGTTCCATAGGTTAAGTCGTGAATATGCTACCTGGTTTACCTTCATATATGGATCGCTTAAGGGCTTGATGCAAGCCAAACACCCCGGTGATAAATTGGTTCAGGCGGCAAGTTATCAAATCCGTCCCGCCTGACGATTGCAGCCGGTTTTCTTTTAGCATTCTTTATCTTGCGGACTCTAAACCTGATATCAAATGTATAGTCCTAGATCCGGAGGCTTCAATATTGCCTCAGCCATTTTCTTGTTGTGTTTACTTGCCTTTTCTGGTCCCTTAGCTGGCCAGGATGCTAAAGGGAAAAAGGAATCCACCTCTACAGCAAAGACCCCAAAAGTTACTAAAACTGGTTTTGATACCCTGGCGATCACAGGCCTCAAATTCAGGAGCATAGGTCCTTCACTTACCTCAGGCAGGATTTCAGACTTTGCAGTAGATCCCAAAAACCACAAACGGTACTTTGTCGCTGCCAGCGCCGGTGGAGTATGGCGTACAACAAACGCAGGAACCACCTTCGAGCCTGTCTTTGATGGCGAAGGGTCATATTCAATAGGAACTATAGTTATCGACCCAACCAACTCAAATGTCGTATGGGTAGGTAGCGGTGAAAATAATAACCAGCGTTCGGTGTCCTATGGCGATGGTGTATACAAGTCTGTGGACGGCGGAACATCATGGAAGAATGTCGGCCTCAAGAACAGTGAGCACATAGGCCGGATTGTAGTCAATCCTAAAGATCCAAACACAGTATTTGTTGCTGCTATCGGGCCATTGTGGGCAGACGGAGGCGACAGGGGAGTTTATCGCACCAAGGACGGCGGTACCACATGGGAACAAGTACTGAAGATAGATGAGCATACCGGCGTCAATGATATCGCGATGGATCCTCGTGATCCTAATGTTTTATATGCCACTGCATTTCAGCGTCGCAGGCATGTGTTTACTTACCTGGGCGGAGGTCCTCAATCGACCATCTACAAGTCTGTGGATGGTGGTACTACATGGAATAAATCAGCAGAGGGCTTGCCTGGTGTTGATATAGGCCGCATCGGACTGGCGATCTCACCAGTCAATCCTGAAGTGATCTATGCGATGGTTGAGGCAGCATCAGGTAAGGGTGGATTGTTCAAGAGCACCAACAGAGGTGGATCCTGGGAGAAAATGAGTGGTTATGCATCAGCCGGTAATTATTATGCCGAGCTGGTTCCGGATCCTGTGGATGAAAACAGGCTTTATGGAATGGATACCTGGATGCAGGTTTCGAATGACGGAGGTAAGAGCTGGGGCAATGTGGGGGAAGATTTTAAGCATGTAGACAACCATTGCCTTTGGATCGATCCTTCAGATCATGACCATCTCATAGCAGGATGCGATGGCGGAGTATATGAGACATGGGATCTCGCCAAAACATGGCAGTTTAAAGCCAATCTGCCGGTCACCCAATTTTATAAAGTTTCAGTAGACAATGCAGAGCCGTTTTATAATATCTATGGAGGTACCCAGGACAATTTCAGTCTCGGTGGACCTTCACGGACAATTTCCGGCAATGGAATTTCAAATGAACAATGGTTTGTCACCCATGGTGGTGATGGCTTTGAAACACAGATAGATCCACAAAATCCTGATATTGTCTACGCTCAAAGCCAGTACGGAGGCCTTGTACGATATGATAAAGTGAGTGGGGAAGAGACCGGCATCCAGCCTCATGAGCGCGAAGGGGAAGACACCTATCGTTGGAATTGGGATGCGCCACTTGTCGTCAGTTCACATGTTCCCGGAAGGCTTTATTTCGCTGCCAACAAAGTATTTGCCAGCGAAGACAGAGGGAATAGCTGGACTGTGATCAGTGAAGATCTGACCAGGCAGATTGACCGTAACAAACTCAAAGTCATGGGAAGAGTTTGGGGGATAGATGCTGTCGCGAAAAACCAATCTACCTCACCATACGGAAACATTGTTGCCTTTGCAGAATCACCTCTCGATCCCAATCTCCTATATGCAGGTACTGATGATGGATTGATCCAGGTGACAACTGACCGTGGTAAGACATGGAGAAAAATTGACCATATCGCTGGTGCACCGGATACCTCCTATGTCAACATGATCATTGCTTCTGCGCATGATGCCAATGTGGTGTATGCATGCTATAATCATCATAAGTATGGGGATTTTAAACCTTACGTTTTTGTCAGTAAAGACAAAGGCCAGACATGGTCAGGCATATCATCGAATCTGCCGGAAAGAGGTACAGTGTATGCTATCGCCGAAGATCATGTAGATCCTCAATTGCTTTTTGTAGGAACAGAATTCAGTTGCTACGTTTCCAATTCAGGAGGAAAGAGCTGGAAGAAACTTGCCAATGGGTTGCCAACCGTAGCGATTAAGGATATCGCCATTCAGCAGCGTGAAAATGATTTGGTGCTGGGCACTTTTGGCCGTGGTTTTTATGTCCTTGATGATTACTCCTCATTACGCCAGATGAAAGAAGACAATATCAGCAAGGAAGCGCTACTCCTGCCAGTCAGGGATGCCTTGAGTTTTGAAAATAGTTACCCACTAGGCCTCCCTAAGAATGCGTTTCAGGGCGACAGCTATTACCGCGGTGAAAATCTCGGATCAGAAGCCTTGTTTGCTTACTATATAAAAGATAAAGTAGTCTCTGCAAAGGACCAACGTGTCAAGGAAGACGAGAAGATAGCGAAGAGTGGCAAGGACAATAGTTATCCGTCATTTGATCAACTGGATAAAGAGAGAAATGAAGAAAAGGCTAAAGTCTATCTGACCATCAGGGATGATAACGGCCAGATCGTTCGCAAACTTACCCTTCCTGCAGATCAGGTTGGTTTGCAACGGGTGTCATGGAATCTGCGCTCTGCGCCTAAGGATCCTGTCAGTTCAGGCGGTGACGGTTTCTACAATCCGTTTGCCGGAGTTTCTGAAGGCCCGCGTGTTGCTCCCGGCACTTACACTGCAACATTATCGCGCTGGCAAAATGAAAAGATGTCTATGCTTGGTGAGCCCGTTTCTTTCAAAGTCAAATCTCTTGACCATCAGGTACTCCCTGCAGCAGATCAAGATGCCATGGTCTCTTTCAAACGGAAGGCAGAGGAAGTGCAGCGTGTCGAGCAAAGCCTATCTGGTGCAGTTGGTGCAGCATCGGGCGAATTGAGTTCAATAAGGAAAGCTATTAATGTGATGGATCAACCTGATGATACCTGGCTGGCAAAAGTGATCTATTTTGAAACAAAGTTTGACTCGATAGAGCGGGTGATCTCCGGTGATCCTCTTGCGGTTCAGTTGGATATGGATCCGACGCCTTCACTTTCTACCCGTATCGGCAGGGTAGTCGGAGAGAGTAAATACAGTACATCAGAGCCTACCGAAACACATAAGATGAGCCTGGCTATCGCTCAGAAGCAACTATCCGGATTGATTCCAGTGGTCAATGCACTGATCGACCAGGAGTTCAAGCCATTCATGCAGGAATTACAGGCTGCGGGGGCACCATATGTGCCAGGTATGTTGCCTGCATTCAAGAGATAGGCCGGAAACATATTTTATTTCAGCGCCTTATCATCCTTATCCCGATCTTTGTGCCATCAAACACAGAGATCGGGATAAATGCATAAGGTAGGAATAGCGTTATCGGGAGGGGGTACAAGAGGTGTAGTGCATATAGGTGTATTGCAGGCCCTGGAGGAGAATGGCATTTACCCAACTATAGTTGCAGGAACCAGTGCTGGTAGTATTGTCGGGGCTATGTATGCCCATGGGTATACGCCTGCTGAAATATTGGCTATTGCCAGTGAACGCAGCCTGATCTGGATGTTTTCATTGCGACTACCCAATAAGGGCTTTGTGCGACACAACTTCCTGCGTAAAATGCTTCAACGGTACATACCGGAAAAGACCTTTGAACAATTGAAGAAGCCTCTTTTTGTAGCAATTGCCAATCTCAATTCGGGGAAAGTAGAGATCATGAGCACAGGCCCACTGCATGATATCATTGTGGCCTCTTCATCCATACCTGTGCTCTATGAACCTATCCGGATAGGCGAATGCTGGTATGCTGATGGTGGATTGCTCATGAACCTTCCTGTTTCACCTATCAGGGATGCAGCCTCCTACATCATAGCAGTAAATCTCATTCCAAGGAAAGTGCTTGGTTTCGATGAGGTCACTACGATGGCTGGGGTAGCGGCACGTACATTCAATCTGGCAGCCATCAATACGATCGAGCCCGAGCTTAAGTATTGTGATGTGGTCATTGAGCCAGCCGCT
>WBZX01002853.1_pt1 | contig 11440 bp, 12 predicted proteins | sample 5204211 | NCBI WGS metagenome assembly WBZX01 (sample SAMN12344362, study PRJNA552823) | activated sludge metagenome | biome: Activated sludge suspended growth; feature: Nitrification reactor; material: Wastewater; isolation source: activated sludge from nitrification reactor of wastewater...
CCCAGGTCTCGCTCGTCGTGGCGGCTCACTGGAGGACGCTCCACGACTGCACCCAGGTGCGCGTGACCTCGCCCGTCGCGGCTTGTTCGAAGTTCACCTGCGCCCGCACGACGACGTCGTCCTCACGGCACGTGTCGCCCCGGTCGACGCAGGCCGAGAACACCACGTTGCGCTGGGCGACGAGCTCGCCGGTCGACGTGCGCACCACACCGCACACGTTCTGCCAGTCGACCCGGACGTCGAGGTCGTTGATCGTGGTGGTGTGCGCCCCGGCGCTGGCGCCACAGCTGCCCTCCGCCTCACGGTCGAGGAAGCGGACGGACGTGATCGCCTCCTCGATCGCACCGTCGGCCGCGTACTGGCGGTCGCGGACCGAGGCCAGGGTGACCCGGTTGTTGGTGCTCGAGGCGATCAGGCTCGACAGGCCGGCGGCGATCGAACCGATGAGCACGACGAAGCCAACGGCCATCACGAGCGATGCCCCGCGGTCGCGCTCGGCTCGGACGGACCGGTCCGCGTGTTCCCGGTGCGGGCTCATGGTGTCCTCAGCACCACGGTCATCCGGTCGCTGCTGCCGTTGGGCGACACGACCTCGAGTTCGAGCTGCAGCGTCTCTTTCACCGAAGGGCAGACGGGGTCGTCCGGGGTCGTCGAGATGCGGAAGCCGGTCGGGGCCTCGTGGTCGATGTCGAGCGGGGCACCCTCGACGCACGAGCGGGCGGCCGACTTGGCCGCCTCGGCGTAGTTGCGCATCACGGTGTCGGAGCGGACCGACTGTCGGTGCGCCTCGCCGGCACCCGCGGCGCTCGCGAGTCCCGACACCAACGCCGACACGGTGATGCCGATGATCACCACGGTCATCACGATCTCGAGCAGCGACTCGCCGACGTCACGTCGGTGAGGTGCTCGTGCTCGGGTGATGGTGGCCATCGAGGTCGTCCTTGGGTGAGCCGTCGGAGCGGGTGGTCCCTGGTCGAACGACGTGCCGAGGGCCCACCGGCGTGAACCGGCGGGCCCCCAGGGCAGCGTCAGCGAGGAGCGGTCAGGCGCAGACGAACGTCGGCTGGTTGCCGCTGACGCTCGGGGTCATGGTGAGGGTCCAGCCCTGGCCGGTGGCGACGAGGCCGCTGGCGCTGAGCGTCACGCCCGACGGCAGCGTGAGCGCGGCCGGGGTGGTGCTCGTCATCGCGGTCATCGTGGCGGGCCACGCGTTGGCGTTCGAGCTGTAGTACACGACCGTCGCGGCCTTGGCGGCGTCGAGCGACGCCTGGCAGGCGGCCGAGGTGCCCTTGCTGGTGAGGTTGCCGATGCCGACCACCACGACGGCCGACAGGATGCCGACGAGCACGATGGCGATCAGGATCTCGACGAGGGTGAAGCCCTGGTCGCTGCGGTCGGCAGCACGGCCCGTCGTCGGTGTGTGGGTCTCGGAGATGTGGTCCATGGTGTTGTGTCTGCTTTCGTTGGTGCCGCCGCCCCTCGGCTGGTCGGGCAGGTGATCGGGGGATCGTTGGTGACACCACGGGGGATGCCAGGTGAGATCAGTCCGGAGAAGTCGTGAAGATGCACGCAGCCCGTGGCTGTTTTTCGGCTACCCGGGCGACGCCTACGGCGTCTGCACCTGGCTGAAGATGCTGTACATGGCGCTCACCTGCGCCACCGCGACGAAACCGACGAGGCCACCCACGAACATGATCACGGCGGGCTGGAACAGCTCGGTGGCCTGCTGCAGGCCGTAGCCGACCTCGCGTTCGTAGTAGTTGGCGGCCTTCGACAACTGGGCCGACAAGCTGCCGGTCTTCTCGCCCACCCGGATCATCTGCCGGGCCGCGGTCGGGAAGAGCTCGGTCTCGGCGATCGGTGTGCTGAGGCCGCCGCCCCGCACGAGCGTCTCGCGCACGTCGACCATGCGGGCGACGAAGACGGTGTTGTTCGTGCTCGCCGCCGACATCTCGATCGCATCGGGCAACGGCACCCCGGCCTTCGCGAGCGCGGCCAGCACCCGGCAGAACCGCTCGAGCGAGATGATGTGGAACAGGTGGCCGACGACGGGCAGCTTCATGAGCATCCGGTCGCGGCGCTGCTTGCCGTGCGTCCCGCCGATGGCGGCGAAGGCGAGGGCCAGCACCAGCAGCACGCCGAGCGCGATGAACGGCAGGTTGCCGGTGAAGAAGTCGGTCCACCCGAGCAGCAGTCGGGTCGGCAGCGGGAGCTCGGCCCCGAGGCTGCTGTACATGCCGGCGAACTTCGGCAGCACGAACACCGACATCACGCCCATCGCCACCATCGTCACGACGAGCACGACGGTCGGGTACGTGAGCGCGCTCTTCACCTGCCGGCGTGCGGTGAGGTCGCGATCGATGTAGACGGCGAGCTGGTCGAGCACCTCGTCGAGCCGGCCGGTGAACTCCGCCGACCGCACCATCGCCCGGTAGTACGGCGGGAACACCGACGTGTGCTCGCCGACGGCCTCCGAGAAGCTGCCGCCGCGCTGGATGGTCGCGTGCATCCGCTCGACGACCTTGCGCATCGCCGGGTCGCCCACCTCCTCGCCGACGATCTCGAGCGCCTCGAGGACCGAGATGCCGGCCTCGACGAACGATGCCATCTGGCGCGAGAAGCCCATGACGATCTCGGGTTCGACCGATCGGCCGTACTCCCGCCGCCACCAGGGCGCCGGCTGCTCGGCTGCGCCGGTGCCGGTGGTGGCCCCCTTCGAGCGCTGCGTCGAGCGAGCGGTCGAACGTGACGTCGACGCGGTCGTGCCGGCGTCGGGTGTCTCGCCCCGTCGGCGGCCGCGTGCGGCGCGGCGCTCGGCGGCAACCGGTGCGTCCTCCCGGCGGCGGGTGAACCAGCGGCGCTCGGCGACCGGCTGGTCGGGGTGGCCGGCCGGCGGGCCGTCGATACCCGCGACAGCGCCTGTGCCGTTCGACCCGGCGGTCTGGGCATCGTCGAGCGAGGCGAACGGGGCCGGGCGCGAGTCGGCGACGGTCGCGTCCGCGCCGGCTGCGCGCACCTCGTTCGCTTCGGTCATCCCTGGCCTCCTGGTCGTCACCCGTCTCCCGCGGATGTCCGCCCTGATCGTCCGGGTGACCCCCGCCGCGTCAAGGTGTCCCCCGGACCTCGCCCACCGAGTGGCGCGATCGGCCCCTCCGGGGACGGTCGTCGGAGTGAAGTTGCTCCGCGGCAAACACCAGGAACCCGACGCCCTCCTCGACGACCACCTGGCGCGCTCGGCCGCCGAGGTGACGGCTCCGATCGCACCGGCCCAACGCTCTCGCCTCGGCGACGTGCTGGTGGCCGAGAACCTCGTCACGCCCGACCAGCTCAGCGCCTCGTTGAACCTGCAGCAGGAGTCCGGCCGACAGCTCGGCCAGATCCTGGTGGAGCAGGGGCTCCTCGACGCTCGGGTGCTCACCCAGGCCCTGGCCCGCCAACTCGGCCTGCCGACGATCGACCTGCGCCGTGAGCGTCCCACCGACGAGGCGCTCGCGATCGTGCCCGAGGACGTCGCCCGCCGGTTCGAGATCGTCCCGATGCGAGTGGTCGACGACGTCCTCGACGTCGCGATCTCGAACGGCAGCGACCCGGGCGTGCGCGAGGCGCTCGCGGCACTGCCCGTGCGCGCGGTCAACATCCACCTCGCCCCGTCGATGGACGTGCAGTTCGCGCTCAACACGCACTACCGCGTGCTCAGCGCCGTCGACGACCAGGTCCAGCAGTTCTGGGCCGATGCCCGCCCGATCGTCGAGCAGGTCGAGGTGGCGGGGGGCGACGCGCCGATCATCCAGCTCGTCAACAAGATCGTCGCCCAGGCGCTGCGCGACCGGGCGTCGGACATCCACGTCGAGCCGACCGACGGGCGGCTGCGCATCCGCTACCGCATCGACGGTGCGCTCCGCGAGGTGCTCAGCCTGCCGGCGACCGCCGGGCCGGAGCTCGTCAGCCGGATCAAGATCATGGCCGAGATGGACATCGTCGAGCGCCGCCGCCCGCAGGACGGCCAGTTCCACATGAACCTCGACGGCATCCCGCTCGACGTGCGCGTCGCCACCGCGTCGACGATCTGGGGCGAGACCGCCGTGCTGCGCCTGCTCGACAAGCGGCGCACGATGAAGCAGCTGTCCGACCTCGGCATGCCGACCGACAGCTACGAGCGCTACCTGTCGATCGTGCACAAGCCGTACGGCATGATCATCTGCTCGGGCCCGACCGGTTCGGGCAAGACCACCACGCTCTACGCGACGCTCGTCGAGATCAGCCGCAGCGAACTGAACGTCATGACCATCGAGGACCCCGTCGAGTACGTGTTCCCGAGCGTCAACCAGATGCAGATCAACCTGCAGGCCGACGTGACGTTCGCCGCCGGGCTGAAGTCGATCCTGCGGCAGGACCCGGACGTCATCCTCGTCGGCGAGATCCGAGACCAGGAGACCGCCCGGATCGCCGTGCAGTCCGCCCTGACCGGCCACCTCGTGATGTCGTCGTTGCACGCCACGGACGCCAGCTCGGCCCTGTACCGGCTGCTCGACATGGGCATCGAACCGTTCCTGGTGTCGTCGTCGCTCGTCGGTGTGGTCGGCCAGCGCCTCGTGCGCCGCGTGTGCGAGGCCTGCTCGGCACCGTACGAGCCGACCGCGCAGGAGTTGAAGTGGTACCGCCACCTCGGTGGCACCGACAAGGATCGCTTCGTGCGCGGCACCGGATGCAACTTCTGCGCCGACACCGGCTACCGCGACCGCCTCGGCGTGTACGAGGTGCTCGAGGTCACCGAGGAGATCGGCCACCTGCTGGTCTCGGGCGGCACCCCGCACGAGGTCCGCGAGCTCGCGATGAGCCAGGGCATGCGCACGATGGGGCAAGAGGCGATGGCAGCCGTCGCGGCGGACATCACCACGATCGACGAAGTCATCCGCAACGTCTACCTGAGCTGACGCGGGCCCGGGCGGTCTCCGGTGCCTCGGGGCAACCTCCGGGTTTCCCGGCCCGTTCCCAGGACGATCGTTGCCGTGGTGTTCTCGGCTGCTGGACGACCTGCGCTGTTGCGCGACCGACTGCTCGTGCATCCTCGCGCGGCCCAACGGGTGCTCGAACTGCTCGGGCGCCCCGACGGCGCGCACGCGGAGCTGTGCAACCTGGTCGAGCTCGACCCGGCGCTCACCGCCGCGGTGCTACGAGCGGCGAACTCGGCGCACCTCGGCTACTCCGGACGCATCGCCGGTATCCGGCACGCGACGGTGATGCTGGGCGGGTCGCTCGTCGCCTCGCTCGCCGCCAGCCGCGTCGCCGACCTCGTGTTCGAGACCTCGCTGCCCGCCTACCCCGACTGGCTCTGGCAACACGCCGTGGTGGTCGCGAGCGGCTGTGCCGTGCTGGCCCCGTACGTCGGCGAAGGCGTCGACGAGGCCTTCACCACGGGCATGCTGCACGACGTCGGCTGGCTGCTCAGCGCCGCGAACGACGACGAGGACCACGCGTCCGAACGCCACGACCTGCTGGCCGTGCACGCCGAGACCGGCGCCGACCTGCTCGGACGGTGGAACATCCCCACCCGCGTGGTCGAGGGCGTCCGCCACCACCACGCCCGCCCGGCGGCGCTCGTCGGCAACCTCGAGCGGCTCGTCGCCGCATCGGGCGCGTTCGCCCGGGAGCTCGGAGCCGGTGGCCCCGAGCGTTCGATGTCGTTGCACGAAGCGGCGCAGCTCGTCCAGGCCGGCCGCCGGCCCGACGACCTCCTCGCCGCCATCGACGACGAGGTCACGCGACGCACGGCGGTCGTGAGGGAGAGCTGACCATGGGAGTCATCCAGGCGCTCTCCGACATGCATCGCGAAGCGGTCGAGCAGATCCGGGCCGGTGACCACAACGCGTTCCTGGTCGGATTCCTCACCACGTCGACGATGCTCGAGCTCTCCGGCCTGGCGAACAGCGACCTGCGCCTCGACGAGTACGCGACCGCGGCGGCCGAGACGATCACCCAGTACGCGCCGCTCGACCGCCTGCGCGTGACGCTGCGCCCGATCGACTTCGCGGAGGTCGTCGCCGAGGTCGGACTGCCGGCCGACGGCGAGGTGGAGCTCGCGCACACCGCGGTGGTCGAGCTCGACGACGTCGGCGGCGTCACCGTGGCCGCCGCCACCCTGCCCCAGCCGCTCGACGCCGCCGGCTTCCTCGCGATCGCCGCCGAGCACATCGCCAGCGGCCTGCGACACATGCTCGAGAGCGAACGACGTCGGCGCCGCGCCGCGGTCGCCGACACGTTGGCGCTCGTGGCGGCCCTGAACGAACAGTGGGGGCAGCCCGAGCTCGAGGGGTTGGCGCAGTCGATCGGCAGCCTCCCGGGCGCACATGCGGTCCGCCTCGGCGTCGGTGCGAACCGGCTGGCCGGCGTCCTGGTCGCCGAGCAGGGCCACGTCGGCGGGCACCTCGTCGAGCGCAGCTTCACGATCGACGAGCGCGTCCAGGCAGAGGTCACGGTCGCCTATCGGGAGGAGCCGACACCGGAGCAGGTGGACGTCCTCGACGAGATCCTCGGGACGCTCGCGGCGAACCTGTCGAGGATCGAGCAGAACATCCGGCTCACCTCGGAGGCGGAGACCGATCAGCTCACCGGTGTGGCCAACCGCCGACGGGTGAGCAAGTCGCTCGCGGCAGCGCGAGCCATGTCGGAGCGGCGCAACGAGCCGTTCGCCGTGCTGCTGTTCGACCTCGACCACTTCAAATCGGTGAACGACCGCCTCGGCCACGCCGTCGGCGACCAGGTGCTCACCCGGTTCGCGACGATCCTGCAGAGCAACGTGCGTCCGTTCGACACGGTCGCACGGTGGGGCGGTGAGGAGTTCATGCTCCTGTGCCCCGATTGCGGCGTCGAAGGCGCGGTGGCGATCAGTCAGCGGGTGCTCGAGCAGTGCCCGTTCGCGTTCGCCGACGTGCTGCCGGCCGAGATCGTGCAGACCACGTCGGTCGGCATCGCCGTGTACCCGGAGCACGGCGGGACGCCCGAGTCGGTGATCCACGCGGCCGACGAGGCGCTGTACCGCGCCAAGCGCGAAGGCCGCAATCGCTGGGCGGCCGCCGGTCAGGTCGCGTCGAGGGTCTGACCCGCCGACAGCTCGACCACCCGCGACTCGGTGACGAGCGCGGTCACGAGGTCGTGCGGGGTGACGTCGAAGGCCGGGTTCCACGCCCCGCTCCGCGCCGGCGCCACCCGCCGGCCGTGCCACACGAGCACCTCGTCGGGGTCGCGTTCCTCGAGGTGGATCGCCGCGCCGGTCGGTGTGTCCATGTCGATCGTCGACTCGGGCGCGGCCACGACGAACGGGATGCCGGCGCGCGCCGCAGCGAGCGCCAAGGGGTACGTGCCGATCTTGTTCGCCACGTCGCCGTCGGCGGCGACCCGATCCGCGCCCACCACGACGACGTCGACCATGCCGCGGGCGATCACCGACGGTCCGGCACCGTCGACCACCACCCGGTGCGGCACGCCCATCCGGTCGAGCTCCCAGGCGGTGAGACGGGCACCCTGCAACAGCGGACGGGTCTCGTCGGCGAACGCCTCGACCACGTCGCCGGTGTCGTGCAGCGCACGCACCACCCCGAGTGCGGTCCCCCACTCGACGCAGGCGAGACCACCGGCGTTGCAGTGCGTGAGCACGCGCACCGCATGTCCGGCACGGCTGCGGATCCACGCGGCGCCGCGTGCCGCGAGGGCACGGTTGGTGCGGACGTCGTGGTCGAGCAGGTCGACGGCTGCGTCGACGACGGCCGCCGTGCCGTGGCCGAGCTGGGTCAGCGCACGGTCGACGCCCCACGCCAGGTTCACGGCCGTCGGTCGTGACGCTCGCACGCGGGCCGCTTCGGCGCGCACCCACGCGAGGTCGTGGCCCTCGCGATCCGCGACCACGGCTGCGAGCGCGACGCCGAGCCCGCCGGTCACGCCGATGGCCGGCGCGCCACGCACGACCAGACGGCGGATCGCGTCGATCACCGCGTCGACGGTGCGGAGCTCGACGGTGACCAGCTCGTCGGGCAGGCGGGTCTGGTCGATCGCGACGAGGTGGTCGCCGGCCCAGTCGATCGTGCGCGGGATCGGCGCCGTCTGCTGGTCGGGACGGGAGGCTTCGCTCACGGGCAGCGACAGTACAGTCGGCACCGATGGAGGCCACCGCCCGCGCCGAGTTGCACGCGACGCTGCTGCGGATGGTGGCCGACGGCCTGGTCGTCGGGTCGGCCGGCAACGCCAGCGTGCGCCTGGGCGAACGCTCGCTCGTCGTGTCGGCGGGCGGCCGGCCCTACGACGAGCTCGCGCCCGACGATCACCCGGTCGTCGACCTGCACAGCGGCGAGGTGCGGGGGGAACACGGCGGACGTCCTCCGACCAGCGAGCTGGCGCTGCATCTGGCCGTGATGCGCGCCTTCCCGGACGTGCAGGCCGTCGTGCACACGCATTCGCCGCACGCGGCCGGGTTCGCGGTGGCGCGCCGGCCGCTCGAGTTCGTCTGCAACGAGAACATCGGCGCGGCGTCCGAGCGGATCCTCGTCAGCGAGCCCTACGCACCACCCGGGTCGACCGGGCTCGCCGAGGCGACGGTCGCCACGTTGCGGCGGCAGCCCGGGTCGCGCGCGTGCCTGCTCGCCAACCACGGCCCGCTCACGATCGGTTCCTCGCTCGGGGCCGCGTATCTGGTGGCCCAGCAGGTCGAGTGGATCGCGCAGGTCACCTTCGTCGCCGCCGTCGTCGGTGAGGTGCACGTCATCCCCTCGCACGAACAGGACGCGATCGGTCGCACCTACGGGTTCACCGTCGCCCGGGCCCACGACCTCCCCTCCCACACCGAGGAGTCCCGATGAGCACGCCGGTCCCGCCCGCACCGGAGGTCCCGCTCGCCGACTACGCGATCGTCGGCGGGTCGGGGTTCTACGAGTTGCTCGACGCAGCGGACGAGCACCTGATCGACACCCCGTTCGGCGCGCCCGCGGGTCCGATCTCGATCGGCGTCCTGCCCTCGTCGGGCCACCGGGTGGCGTTCCTGCCGCGGCACGGACCGGGCCACCGGTTCGCGGCCCACCGCGTCCCGTTCCGGGCCAACGTGTGGGCGCTGGCCTCGCTCGGGGTGCGCGGCATCCTCGCGCCGTGCTCGGTCGGGTCGCTGCAGCCCGACCTGCACCCGGGCGACTTCGTGGTCGTCGACCAGCTCGTCGACCGCACCTGGGGCAGGCCCGACACGTTCTTCGACGTCGGCGGCCCCGAGGGCGAGCCGGGCCGCGACCTGCCGGTGCACCACCAGAGCTTCGCCGAGCCCTACGACGCCGAGCTGCGCCGCGCGCTCGTCGCCGCGGCCCGCTCGGGCGGCGTGCAGGTGCACGACGGCGGCACGATGGTGGTCATCAACGGGCCCCGGTTCTCCACCGCGGCCGAGAGCCGCTGGTTCCGGCAGATGGGCTGGCACGTGGTCAACATGACCGGGTACCCCGAGGCGGTGCTGGCCGCCGAGGCCGGCGTGCCCTATGCGACGGTGGCGCTGGTCACCGACTACGACGCCGGGGTCGACGGCCACGCGCCGGTCACGCTGGACGAGGTCTTCGCCGTGATGCGCCGCAACGTGGCGACGGTGCGCGACGTGCTGGCCGGGGCGATCGCGACACTCCCCTGACCACCTCGTAGGCTCGCGGCGATGTCCCGGATCTCGAAGCGTCTCCTCGCCGTGGCCGCTGCGATCGTCGTGTACGCCGCGCTGCTCGTGGTGCTGTGGGCCGCACGTCCACTCACCGACACGGTGCCGGTCGGCATGGACTGGACGCCCACGCTGCAGCAGCCGCCGGCCACGCAGCGCCTCGTGTCGCAGGAGGTCGAGTGCAACACGCTGTTCGACTCGTCCGCCCGCGACGACGAGCCGCTGCCGACGCTCACCCCGCAGCCCGAGGGCCGTGCCGCCCTCGACTACCAGCGCGAACCGTGCAGCGCGGTGCAACGCGACGCCCGGATCCTGCTGGGCCTCGACATCGTCGCGATCGCCGCGGCGGGCGTCGGGTTGGTGCTGCTGTCGCGGCGGCTGCGTCGACCGGACTCGATGCTGGCCGCCGCCTGACCCGGGCCGCCACGTCCTGGGCGCCGGCGACCACTCACCGCTGCACGTCGCCCACCACGGCCGGCACCCAGGAGCCGGATCAGAGGTCGAGGTGGGAGTGGTCCGGGGGCACCAGGGGCAGACCGGCCGCACGCCAGGCGTGCACCCCGCCCACCAGGTCGGCCACCTCGGTGAACCCCAGTCGCACCAGGTTCGCGGCGGCGAGCGACGAGCTGTAGCCCCCGTTGCACACCACCACGATCGGCGTGTCGAACCCTGGGCGAGCCGGATGCGTGTAGCCGTTGGCCGGGTCGAGATGCCACTCGAGCACCGTGCGCGGCGCGTGCACCGAGCCGGCGATGGTGCCGAAGCGGACCCGGTCGGTGTGCGTGCGCGTGTCGATCACCAACGGCGGCCGCTCGCCGGCCATCGCCGCGAGCAGCTCGGCCGCGCGGACCCGACCGATCGTCGCCCGGGCCTCGTGCACCAGGTCGTGCACCGTGGTGCGGCGGGTGCGGCGCCAGACACGGCACCCGGGGTGCGCGGCAGCGGACTCGTCGTCGGCGGGCTCGAGGTCGAACTCGCGAGCCAGCTCGTCGAGCACCGGCGCCACAGGATGCACGAGCAGCCCGCCGGGCTCCAGGTGTTGCGCCGCGTAGTGGAACGCGGCCCGACGGCGTTCGGGCGCCATCGCGGCGATCTCGGCGTCGATCTGGATGGCGGCGACGGGCACGTGCTGTGCCGTCAGGTCGGTCGTGGCGTCGACGACCAGCACCGGTTCAGCCCCGGACGCGGGCGCGGACCATCGTCCACGGCAGCGGACTCGCCACCCGGTCGACCGTGAACCGGCTGCCGACGAAGCGCGAGAACCCCCACCGGGTCCAGTGGTTCACGTGCCCCGGGGTGTTGCCGAGGTCGCGCAGGTAGCGCCGCCGCGCCATGTTGCCCATCCGCCACACCGGCTCGAACGGCACCGACGCGACCAGCGTCGACGAGCACACGCGGGCCAGCTCGCGCAGCGCGGCGTCGGGACCGGGCACGTGCTCGAGCACCTCGATCGCCATCACGAGGTCGAACGTGCCGTCGGCGAACGGCAACCGGGTGGCGTCACCGAACAGGCACGGCAGCGCCTCGTCGCGCCAGTGGCCGGCGAGCGTCGGGTCGGGCAGGTCGAGCCCGACGAGCGTGGCGTCGGGAAAGCGCTCGCGCACCCGCGTCATCACGTGTCCCTCGCCCACACCGATCTCGAGGATGTGTCGTGGCTGCAGGCCGTCGAGCATCGCGTCGAGCCTCGCCATGAAGCCCGCCATCATCTTCTGCTCGATCGGGTTGGTGGACCCGTACTTGTCGTAGGTGTTGCCCGTGGGCGTGGCC
>WBZX01002854.1_pt1 | contig 11436 bp, 10 predicted proteins | sample 5204211 | NCBI WGS metagenome assembly WBZX01 (sample SAMN12344362, study PRJNA552823) | activated sludge metagenome | biome: Activated sludge suspended growth; feature: Nitrification reactor; material: Wastewater; isolation source: activated sludge from nitrification reactor of wastewater...
GGGCAGGTGTATCGCCCTTTAGGGTGCTCAACGCCCGAAGGCATCGGAGGGGGAATCAGTCTGCTTGATGGTGGCAGCTTCCCAGTTGACCGTGTGTGCTCAACGCCCGAAGGCATCGGAGGGGGAATCAGTGTTGACAGGCTAAGACAGGGTGTCCTACCGTTCAGGGGTGCTCAACGCCCGAAGGCATCGGAGGGGGAATCAGAACGCCGTCACCTTGGTGCGCGCCTGGTCGCTTTCGTGCTCAACGCCCGAAGGCATCGGAGGGGGAATCAGAGCGGCATCGTCGTTGCCGAGGGAATCTGAAGACGTGCTCAACGCCCGAAGGCATCGGAGGGGGAATCAGCTGCGTTCTCGAAATTGACCACAATCTTGCGGAAGGTGCTCAACGCCCGAAGGCATCGGAGGGGGAATCAGCGTGGCCAACCCCGCGCGCGACTGCCGGATCGTGATGTGCTCAACGCCCGAAGGCATCGGAGGGGGAATCAGACAAGGGAGGAGAAAAGCGCTACGTCACCGAGATGTGCTCAACGCCCGAAGGCATCGGAGGGGGAATCAGTCCCCCCAGGGAATCGGTGAAATTCTTCGACGACGAAGATCCAGCACTTCAAGCACCCTAGTGCGAGCCTGCATCCACGTCAAGAGAGGCAGCCAGGCCGCACAGTGTCTCGTCGAAGAAAGCCTTACATGGATCTCTTTTGCTGTCATAGAGCAGTTTTTCCGTCGGTGTCCACCGTTTGTGACGCAGCAGCTTTCTTTGCGCGCGATGGTGCTTGATCCGTTTCCACAGGGGCTGCTGACCCGCTCAGGATAACGGAAAACGTCGGCGGTGGAGCATCCCAACCGGCTTTGTGGTTGCACGTTACCACGCGACCTGCGCAGCGCGGACATAGATCAAGAATTAGCAGACCATCTTCTTCACTGAGGATCTTCGCCAGCTCCCAGCGAAGCTGCGCAGCCTGTCGGTCATCGAGCCGACAACGGAAGATCGAAAACTGAACGGGCTCACCGTATCCCTTGAGAAGCTTGTGTGCTTTTCGATATCGCTTTGCGTCGCGGATGTCGTAACAGACGAGCCGCCAGCGCTGAGTCTCGTGCATGGCTCGGTTCTCCTACCTCAGACGGAATCGCGCAAAGAGCTGGCCTTCTCCCGAGTATTCCTTTTCAAGCAGTCGCACCTCCAGCTCAATCATCCGGGCATAGCTCAGTGAGTATCCCACCACGCTATGTTTCCATGTCTCCTGCTTTCGTCGCTCGAACAGCTCTGTCGCTTTGGCCTTTCCGCTCTGGGTCAGCCAGACCTGTCGCCCTCGCTCCTCGAAGTCGCGGTCCGCATCAAAGGAGTCTCGATTGACTGCTCCGACTACTGCCATGTCCACGAGCGGAACCCGAAACAGCTCCATCACATCAAGCACCAGTGGAGAAGCCGCCGACCGTGGCTGATGATAGATTCCCAAGCCCGGATGCAGACCCACGGAAACGATCGCAGACAGACATTCCCGATACAGCATTCCGTAGCCATAATTGAGCAGACAGTTGAAGCGATCTGTGGTCGGGCGTCGCGTGCGATGCACAAAGCGCAGTCTCGGGTCGAGATCGTTACGCAGTAGCGTTGCAAGTCCCTCAAAATACGCACTGGCTGCCGCTCCTTCGCGTCCGAGTAGCTCCTCCACTGTGTTCAGCGTGTCGATGTGACGCAGCGACTCCCGAATCCGCTCAATCAGCGCTGTCATCTCGGGCGCGCGCTCCGCGCCTCGCGTACTCCGCAGCAGAAACTGGAGCTGCGCTTGAACCTTCGCAGTCACCAGCAGCTTCGCCAGTCGAAGTCGCTCTTCCTCACGATCCAGCGCTCGAAACTGTCGCAAATGACGCTGTGGACTCTGTGCCGCTGGCAGTAGCGCTCCAATTACTTGACCGCTTGGAGACACCCACTGCACACCTATCTCATGGTCCGCGCACATTCGTAGCGCCTGCGTCGAGATCTGCGAATACCCGTGCAGCACCACTGAGCCAACTTGCCGTACAGGAAACGTCTGCGGATCTGCATCGCGCATCTTCACTTGAAGCATGTCCCCTTGGCGACCAACCTGCGCACCGTGCTCCAGCACATGCACCACTTGTCGATCAAGGTGCGGTGGAAACAGCCGCATGGTGTCCCGCTGCGTGTCCTGCGCGAGCCGTTCTTCTTCGGGCAGACAGACCGGAGCCAGCGAGCAGCGCGGACACAGTCGTTCATTGTCTGTCACCTTCGGGCGAACCACTTCCAGCCGCAGTGACCGAGCACGTCGGATCATTGCCTGTACTTTGTCGCGCAGCGCCTGATCGAGCGGAACCCGCACGGTCTTGTGATCGGTCAGATAACGAACTCGTCCTTCGGCGATCTGCACATCCTGTGTCGCTTCGAGCAGCATCGCATACGCCGCCACTTGCACGCGATCAGTCTCCCACGCGGCCAGCGGACCCTCGCCTGGTGCGGCATGTCCCTTCTTCACCTCGATGGGAATCAACACGCCGTCGCGTTTGCGAATCGCATCGACTTTCCCTTTGAGGCCCAGCTCGGGAGACTCCAGTGTGAATGACGCAAGCTGTCCTTCTTCCAGCTCTTCATGAACGCGCCGACCCTCGAACACCGCTGTGTCCGCGACCCGCAGCTCCTCCACTTCCTCCAGGTAAAAGAGACGCTCACAGTACGCGAGCGCATGCAGAGCCATCACGCGCAGTGGCGGTCCGGCATCCAAAGCAGACTCAACAGACAGCGACGAAGAACCCAACGACACTTGTGTGATCATGGTCAGGTTCTATCTGTCAAATTGGTCTATTGATCAAGCCAATTTGAGGAGTTTATGCGGCACGAGGAACCCACAGCCAGGCAGCATCAGGGGGTTCAGACGATGGTTCGGAAGGAGCAAGCAGAGCCGACGTAGTACGACTGGAATCTGCGCGATCGATTCCTACGGTCAGTCGAACCGATTCTGCAACGGGAGAGTCCTCTGCAAATCGGCTATACCAGCGGGTGAGCGGAGGTGAATCCACCACATCGATGCGATCAAACAAGAAGTTGTTGTCGCCCGCAAACGGAAGTCCATAGCGCGGACTCTCAAGCTCCCCGCGCAGTCCTCTCCGAATACGTACGCACAGCTCGGTGTCATCACTCTCCACAGCCACTACACAGTCCAGATTCGTCAAGACTTCTCGTCTGACAGGTGCGATCCAGTACTTGGCTCCGAAGGTCCGTTCCTTCAGCTCCTTTCCTGAGTTACCCACTGGATAGCTGTGTAGCTGTTGATACACCGTGCTCACTTCAGACGCTCGGATCGATCCCACTGCCAATCGAAGACTAGGAACATCTTCACGGATCAGCGTGGTTCCGACATCATCCCCGCGCATCTCAATGCCCGCCAAGTTCAACACCAAACCAAACGCCGCCGATGGAGGGATGACAGGCATGGTGCTGCGGTACACGCCGGCCTGCATGCCACGGAATGCAGCAAACGGCGCTTGTATGTGCAGGTAAAGGCGAGACATGACATTAGCTCGCAGCGGCCAACGCAGCCGCACCTACCTCGCGCAGCAAGCGCTGCGGATTGTCGAACAGATGGACTCCCTCCTTGGTCAGACGATTTTTTTCTTCTTCAGGCATGTCACGAACCACTGCACCGCCGATCCAAAACTCTGCACCGGGAAGATCTCCCGAGTGGATTCGGGACAGCTCGGGGAAGCGACCCTGGTCATCAAAACCATACGTGTTAAAGCCAGCAACCAAGCTTGGCGTCATGCGCAGGACGATGCTTCGTGGCGACATTTCGTAGTAGGAACGTGCATGTCCACCTGCGACGTTGCTTAGCTCTCCGATCGACTCAAGCAGCGACTGCATCCACTTCGGAGCATCTGCGGCCTTGCTCCCTGCGCAATCCGCCACAGACAACGCAAACGGATACTGGTACGCAGTGTTGGCCACTTCTCGATGAAGCAGTGCGGAGCTTCCTGAATTTTTCCACGGACTGGCTCCAGCATTGAGCGGAGACTGATGAAAGGTCGCATCGTACTGATACGGAGTGAGCGCCATCGCCATGTTCATCCGCAGCACGCTGTCACGCTTGCCTGGACGCTTCATCTGCTTCACGGTCTTCGGATCAGCAACCATGTATCCGAACAGAAAATCGTCGGCGTATTTGCTGGCGTCAGGGAAGTCTTTGAACTCCACCGCAAGTTGATCTTCGTTGTGGAGCCGCGAGCGATTGGTCGGCAGTCCTTTTTGAGCCAGGATCTCACGCAGCGCATTGCGCATCGACTCCGGGCTGATGATTGCATATTCCGATCCAGCTTTGTGAATGCGCTGGATCACGGTCCGATTCTCTTCGCTCTCACCTCGATAATTTGAGCTAGGAGCGGCATAGGTCAGGATGGTTGCAAACAGATTCTGTCTCGACTTGTCCATGAGATTACTCCGTTACGCTGATTCGGCAGAGCCAGCTTGTTCTGTGTTGCCTTCAGGTTTCTTGTCAAAGCCAGTAAACGCAGCAGCAGACAGCGCGAGCAGCGTGAGTGTCCGCAGCTCTGCACGGCCTTCTTCCTCGCGCAGCGTGCGGCCAATGCGCTGAAAGTCTGCCGAAGAAATGGCTTGTGGAACGGAACAGATCGTCGCGCAGAAATACTCTACGAAGTCCGTTCCTGTACGACTACGAACTGCGAGAAATGCGTCGCGAGCGATGTCTTCCCGCTTCTTTCCTTTAGACTCTGTCTTACGCCGAACATAGGCCTGCGTCAGACGATAGATGATCTGCGAAAGCTGATCCCGATGGTCGGCTTGTGGGGCAGTCGGATCTTGACTCTGCTGTTCCATGTCTTTCCTCTGCGTTTCAAAGTTCATCTTGGCGTCGTACCGAAACCGAGACGAGCCGAAAAACTGCGTCTTGATTGGGAGCGTTTGCGCAAGGGCATCAAAGCCAGCGAACCACGGTCGATCTTTGACCAAGTTCAATAAGAGCTGCCGTCGAAATACATGATCTTGGAACGCTCCCTTGATGCGGACATACTCGCGTAGCCTTCTTGGAGACGGATCAATGCGTTCACTGCTGAGCAGCCGCACGTTGTTGCCGTCCTTATTCATGTGCAGGACTTCGATTCCTAGCACGGCGGATCCGGTGATTTTTTCACCTTCGAGTGCCGCCAGAGCTTCGCTCAGCCGTTCCGCCAGGTCCAGCGCACCCTCGACGGACAAATCCACAACAGCTTGCTTGGGTCGATACGCGATCTTGTCTGCTGTCCGCCCAGTTTGCATGGAGTGATGCCACGCGCGGGTAAACCGATGTAGCCGCGCGACATCGGGAATCGCAATCGCGTAGCCGACAAAGTCGAAGCGACTCTGCTTTTCATTCCAAACACGCGGCACATAAATCTGTGCAATCAGTGGCCAGAAGTGCAGCAGGAACTGATACCGCGACCGATCGCGAAACGATACGTTTTCAGCAGTACATGCTTGCGCCCCCAGGAAGAGCGTACTTGATAGATCGGAGGCATGCTCAAGGGGACGGGCCAGGCTCGCGAACACTGAATCGGCATCGTCGGTTACGGCTCCGACCGTTCTGTCTTCATACGCACTGCGCGTTGCTGGTACGCCACGCAGTATCTGCCAGAGCATGTCCCGCCACAGCTTGACCCACGGACCGTCACCGTTTCGCGTGGGTTCCAGCGCGACCAGAAAAGGAGCCTTTGGAACAATCGCTGGATAGTAATAGAGCGTCTCGGCTTTCGTCGTCGTTTTGCCGTTTTTTTCGGTAATGCTGACTTCCCGTGTATGTGTTCGTAGCGGCGCAACGAGGTTCTTTTCCTTGTCTTTGCGCGGCTGTTTTTCTTCCTTCTCTTCCTGACTGGCTGCGTACAGCTCGTCGAAGATGCCTCGCACTCCTTCCTGGTCCAGCCGAATCGTCGCGCCGGAGTCGTTAGCGGAAACGAGTTCGCAGACACCGCGCCTTGTACCTTGCTGTTCTAGCCATCGTACAAACAGCACAAGACCTGCGAGCCCAGCGCGATGTTGCGAGGAAGGAAGCTCCGCGAGCGTATAGGAAAGCGTCAACGGTCCAGGATCAGGTTTCGGTGAGACGCTCTGCTTTTTCGAGCGTGGCGTCTTCACGTCTGGCACTGTAACGTGCTCAGCAACCGACGGCTGTTTGTTGGGATTTTGGACGGGATGGCTCATGACAGACTCTCATTCAGAAAGCCTCGCTCCTGGTCATAGAAGCGATGACTGGCGACCTTCAGGTGTGGCGGTAGAAATGGCGGGGACAGATCGACCAATCCCTGGCTGCGCTTCGGAACTGGCACGATGAATGAATCAATGGGATTCCTGCTTCGTAACGCTGCTTCGACCTGCGGAAGATCGATGTCGAGAACGCAGGAAAAGGACAGCTCGTCTGCATCGCGAAACTGACCGGGCACTGCGTAGTACCCACCGAACAGAAATCGCGCACTCTCACCGCGCGTATGTTCCTTGGGACTGTGAAGAAGGAGCTTCGCTGCCAGTTCCTGCTGACTAATCTCATCACCCGCGAGGGCTTGCAGAAGCTGCTCTGCCGCTTGGATCTGCGCCGAATCATAAGGCAAGTTTCGCTCGGGTCGATAGGTATGCAGTGTCGCGCGGAAGGCTGGCCCCCGTCGAAGATGACGATTGGCGCGGCCAAAGCGCTGCACCAGCGCACTCACCGGAGCCCACTCCGTAATCAGCACATCTGCATCCAGATCGAGTGACATCTCGCAAACCTGCGTTGTCACCGCAATGGCTGGAGCCGCTCCGCTAGACCGGAACGCAAATCCTAAGACGGTCGCTTCGTGTTGCTTGCGACGGTCTTCGAGTCGAAAGCGGCTATGATAACAGAGTACGGGCTGCGACAAGATCGTCGATAGCCTCGCCGCAAGTCGTTGACAGCGATCAACTTGATTGACCACCCACAACACCCGCGACCCGTTCCGGTACGCTGAAAGAGCTGCTTCCAGTGCGGCATCTGCATCCAGAAGCGGTCTGTGCTGGTATCGAGGGAGCGCTTCCTTTTCGCGGAGCGCAGCTACCGCGTCACTCTGCGAAGCAGAGGGGAACATCGATAGCTTTGCATCGTCTACCAATGCATCGACGCGAGCCTTTGGAAGCGTCGCAGTCATACAGAGCACTGGGACATCGAACTCGCACAGAAACGACTTCAGAACGTCGAACATATGTGGGTCGAAGCTGTGGACTTCATCGATGATCACAACGCTATCAGCCAGCGCGGGAAGTAGGCACAGCGCGCTGTACTGGTTTTCCAGAAAGCCGAGAAACTGATCGACCGTCGCACTGAAATACTTGCGTGACCACAGTCCCAGCGCAAACAAGCGATCTTCCGTTTCGTAATTTTTGTCGCGTGTCGCTTCGCTTGGATTGCTAAGCATCTGTTGCAGCTCATAGCGCGCCGACCCATGGAGCAGCGTTGCGTCCGTTTCGGGGGCCCAGCCCACGTAGTCACGGAATCCCTCTGTCGCAGTTCCTCTCGTCGGATATAGAAAGATGACCTTGCCAAACGCTCGCGTCTTGGTCTGCGCCTGAGCCCACACCCATGCTGCAAGCGTTTTGCCCATGCCACAGCCCGCCAGCAACAGAACACGCGAGCCTTGCTCTCCGACTTCTATCTGGAACGGATGGAGCTTGGGTTTGGTTTCACTCCGCTTGGATATGAAGTCTAGCCGAGGCGTAATAATGTGATTCCAGATGTCGTCGGCGGTAATGGCTGGCTGGTTGCAGATGTCTGCAAGCCACTGTGTCAGACTGTAATCGAGTCGAAAGAGGCCCGACGCCACTGCGTCTGCTGCAATCACCCCTGCTTTCACCGCAGCGAGAAAAGACCTGCGCGCACGGTCTTCATCCACATCGAAAAAGAACTCATCAGCAGCGCGGACGCCTTTGTCCAGAATCTCGTCCCATTCCTTGTCTATTCGCCAGTGCGTTCGCTTCATCGCGGGCGGTGGGTCCAGGCTCACCAAGGCCGCAAGCCGCCCAAGCGTTCGCTCGACTTCGGGATGAGACAAGTACAGTGCAACGCTCTTGCTAGGACCGTGCGGTTGCGCCCACTGATGTTCACCGGAGCGATCGGCTTTCAGGTGATGAGACAGAACTGCGGCGGTGACGACATCCCAGTCCACATGTGTAGCAGCACCTATCCAACGTCGAATCTCTGGCAGATGCAGAAAGAGTGCAGATAGATGTTCGTGCCGAAGCACCTGCGCACCGCGTTCGCCACTCACCGCGCGTACAAATCCTTCGTTCGCTTTGCCCAGGTCATGCAGCAGTCCCGCAATCCGGACATGCAACAGAAAGCGAGGATGATCCTCCTCAGAAATCTGAAAGAATCGACGAAAATTCCGTCCGATTCGATAGTCCGCCGAAAACAGCAGTGCAGCGGCCTCTTCGGTATCGACAAGATGCTGCTCCAGACTGAGTGAGCGGGTTGTCCCCTTTGGTGTCGATTTGGCAGGAAGTTCGTTGGACATCATGGCAACGCTCCTCTCACCGAGAATCATTCCCGACACGGTCCAAAGACGCCGCAGCCCATGGCGCGCTTGCCACCGAGTCCTTTGGCTTGGATGAGCAGAGAATCGGTGTCTGAAAGGCCACTCAGTCGCACCGTGAATCCGAGCACGCGGTGACCATCCACTGCGACTTGCTTGGGAGTACCGATGTTGACTTCTGCTCGGACCGACTTGGCTGCAAGCTGGCGCTGGATTTCCTGCGCAAACGACACAGCCATGGCTGTCTTGTCGAGCGTTCCATCGGGCTTACGCGGAACTTCGGTCAAGCGAATCACAACCTGCCGCGACACGAGATGCGATGCAGGACGGAGCGCATAGACATTTGGTGAGCCCAGCGCAATCTCGGAATCCCCGACCCGAAGATCTTTCCCAGACAGAGGAAGAAGCTGATGAATCTCAGTGGATGGCACTCGCAGCGTCAGAAAGGCACGCGGCGGCAACACCAGCAGTTCGTCAGCAATTCGCCCTGGTAGAGGATGAACCGCTAGCCACTTGGCCTCGTGCGCTTGCGGAATCAGCCGACAGATCGCCGCATACAGCAAGTAGCCATGATCACGAGGCACCACCTTGCCTCGTACGGGAAACGAGACATCCACAAACGACAGGCTTTCGGTTTCGTTCTGGGTCGCAATGCTCTCGCTCGACATGGACACTCCAACGAAGGAAGGAACGTCCAAGGGCTAGCATGAGGGTCTGACAATGGGAAGTGGGTATCTCTTGATTGGTTCGACCTTCTCGTGGCTCCCTGTTCGCGCAACTCGATACGGCTCCAGCAGCCCACGAGATCAAGGACGAGTCGCGATACCCTCAACAGCCTGCCGCTTCGACACGAAGACTGGGAGTACTGAGCGGAGGCGCTTCCTATCGGAGCCATGCGACGGACACTGGCTTGTCCGTCCGTCGTCCGAGCACCGCCCACGTTATCGCGCCACCCACCACCGCCGCTCCGCCCACGACGGTGAGCGCGATTCCGGTGGTGTTGAGGGCTCGGCCTCGGTCAAGTAGCGACGCTGCATCGCTGTAGGCCAAGTCGGCGCTACCGAGCTGCTGCCCCGTCGCCCACGCGCCCGCCAGACAGCCGATTCCTACTGCCGCCAATGCGCCACCACCCGCGACCAGCCCGAGCGCCAGCGGCGGAGTCTTGGTGCGTGCTTCCGTCTTGGGCGGCGCTGGGGCCGGGCTGGGCGCGCTTGCGGGCACGCTCGACGGAGCGGGCACAGCGGCAGGCCTGACAACCGGCGTACTCGATGCTGCGGCTGGTTCGCTCGGAGCTGACGCAGAGGAATAGCGCTGCTTCAGAAACTCCACTCGCTTGCGCGCACGCTCGCGATCGTCGGACGCTGAAGCGGCGAGAGGTCGGGCTGGGCAAGGCTGAAGCTGGGTATCATCAACACCAAGGAAGACACCGAAGCGATGATTCGTAGTGTGATCATCGGCCTCCCCTCTGGAACAGTGCAAGCAAGCTGGGACGCTCCGGCCCGAAAGCCCACTTGTTCACAAGAAACCAACCCTGGCGAGCAAATGCGCTGACAAGCTCGTCTGCATCGTAGCGACGCCAGCTTGCAGTGTTAAACCGTTTCGGGCCAGCGGGAGTCATGACATTGACCCAGCACTCGATGGCGTAGCTCTTGGGAATTGCCCCGGCATCGTTGACTGCACTCACTTCCATGGTCACAGCATCGCCAAAATGACGAGTGACCGGCCCAGCCAGGAATGCGAGATGGCGATTGTTTCGTGGAGTTGCTCCGGATGCGAGCAACTTGCTCACCGGATCTTCTGTGGCCCGTTTCGTCTTCTTGAGTTTCGTGTCAGCAGTGCCGAAATCCAACAGGAGGAAGTCACCACGGGTTGCGACCAGGAGACCTTCGCGTAGAAACGAAATCTCGTTGTCCAGGTTTGCGATCGTGTAGCCAATCAAGGTAAAGACCTTGCGTCGAGGACCGCGCACGTTGAAGCAATCACTGAACGAGGGCAGTTCCGCAAAATCGCCTTCTATCGCCGTGATGGGAACGTCGTAGCGCGCCAGATAATCCGAAGCGTAACGGTATCCTTCGGTGAGTAGTGAGATCGAGGAATCGACCAAATAGAATTCGAGGCTGGACTCGCTGTCTGGGTCCGGCTCATGGCGGACCAGATTTTCAACCAACTCGGTCTCGTGTCTCGCATGGCCACACCCGAGCGCGACCACCGACAGTGGTTCCTGGCATCGGTGCTCAATAGCTGCCGCAGCCTCCTTCAGTGGTAGCCCGCGATAGTTCTTCGCGATCTCAAGGTAGCGCTGAGCATTGAGAGGATCCGAGTACAGATAGCTCTGATCGATATGTCCGCCTGTGCCCTGGAGTGTCGCCTCTAATCGGGCAGCTCGGGCCAGTCCATCAAAGCCTCTTGCAGGTTTGAAGTTCAGGAATCGTCTCACTGGTTCTCCGCCGTAGGAAAGCCACGCAGCAGACACATCGAGAACAGTAGCGATCTTCTCCACGGTGTCGATGCCCGGCATCCGGTTTGAACTCTCTATTGAGTACACGGTTTCTGGCGCGACGCCTGCTTCGACGCTCACCTTACGCCGACTCAACCCCCGTTGCTCGCGAGTATCCCGCAAACGCTTGCCAATCCCGTTGCATTTCACGAGGACGGAATACCTTGGAATCTCCAGACTTCGCAATGGTTCGGAATTATACTAAATTGTCTTGTATTTCCCGATATTTGCCCATAGCTTAAAAAAAAAGACCGTCGGTTTCCCGACGGCCCTACCCGAGACAGGCCGACTCTTGGAAGAAACAAGCCCGTCTCAAAGCGAGGTAAGCATGCCGGAAATTTTGTCCTTGGCAAGCGTCGGATGGATCTGCGCGAGTTCCATCGGCCCGTTGACACCCTCTTCAC
>WBZX01002855.1_pt1 | contig 11433 bp, 8 predicted proteins | sample 5204211 | NCBI WGS metagenome assembly WBZX01 (sample SAMN12344362, study PRJNA552823) | activated sludge metagenome | biome: Activated sludge suspended growth; feature: Nitrification reactor; material: Wastewater; isolation source: activated sludge from nitrification reactor of wastewater treatment...
GGTTCCGCCTCTTCCTAGGACCACGGCGTCCAGCGAAGGGAAGCTGGCTGATCACGGACCATGATGTACCGGGACCGCATGTGCGCTTGACCGCGGATTACTACGCACTACCGGGAACGAAGGAAGCGGGTGAGCGACTACCGATGCCCTTGGTGGATACCCAGTATATCGAAGGCAGCTACGACCATCGGCCGCCCGATGCCCGGGGGCGGAGGCAACGCGGCGTGTTCTTCTTCGGCAATATGGATAGCGCTGCCTACGCCCGACAGGAAGTACCTGCGGTCTTCGGCTGCTTCACCCGCGCACACCTGCTCGAGTTCGTAGAGGCACGCTTCGCTGCGCGCATACACCACCCGCTCACGGTGGGTGCCATCGCCGTTTCGGAAGGACGCGATATAGTCCTCGCCGGCAGGCAGCACCAGTATGTGCGTCCCAAGGAACTGCTGGGCGTCCTTTCCCGGTTCGACTTCTTCCTGGCGCCCAGCGGGGTGGTGATGCCGCTCTGCCACAACCTGATCGAGGCCATGTGCGCCGGTTGCATCCCCATCCTTCAGCACCCACACCTGATGGAACCGCCGCTACGGAACGGAGTTGATTGCCTGGCCTTCCGTACCGAGGAGGAACTCGCTACCATCCTGACCGACTTCCCCAAGTTCGACGAAAGCACCGTGGTGGCTATGCGCATGAACGTGCTGGCCTACTATCAGCAGCACCTGACGCCTCATGCGGTCATCGGCAGATTGGAAAAGGCCGGTTCGGAGTTGCAGGTGCTACGGATGAACGCCGAACTGGAAAGCACCCGACTGCTGCAGGAGAAACTGCGAACAGCTGGGATCAAGGGCCCGCTACCGCTGCCCTAGTGGTGGTAGGGTGTTCCCTGCAGGATGGTATGCGCGCGATAGAGCTGCTCTGCGAAGAGCACCCGAACGAGTTGGTGCGGAAAGGTCATGGCCGATAGCGCCAACACCAAGTCGGCACGACTTCGTAGTTCGTCCGTCATGCCGTACGCCCCACCGATGACGAACGCCACCTGGCGCACCCCTTGGTCCCGCCACTTGCCCAGCCGCTCGGCGAAGGCCGCGCTGGTCAACTGGGCGCCACGTTCGTCCAACACCACCACACGCTCCCCGGGCTTCAAGGCGGCCAGCAAGCGTTCGCTTTCCACCCGTTGTTGGTAGCTAGGTGCGCCCGTTCCCGCTTCAGCCACGACCACCTGCTCGAAGGTGGTCATCCGCTCCAGACGCTTCACGTAGGCGGCAAGGGCATCCTGTACGGTACCCCGGTCCGTGCGCCCAACGAGCAAGAGCCTGATCTTCATGGGAAAGAAGGTGTTGACAAGTAACCTGGGGCCCGCGTTGCCCGCTGGCCCGGTATTTGTCAAATTTCGGCACAAACGTATTCAGCGATGAACCGTCCCCTCCTATTGGTACTCGCCTTCGTGTTCTCCACGGGCCTCTTCGCACAGGACCCGGTGAAGGATCAGGTAGTGGAAGCGTTGAAAACGGGCAATTCCCATGACCTGGCCGCTCTCTTCATCGCGAACATCGACCTGACGGTGAAAGAGAACGCGGACGTGTACAGCAAGGCCCAAGCCGAGCAGATCCTGCGCAAGTTCTTCAACGACCATCCTCCGGTGGACCTGGTGATCGAGCACAGCGGAGTGAGCAAGAGCGGTGACAAGTACTTCATAGGCATACTGCGGACGCGCAACGGTTACTTTCGGACCACCTTCTTCCTGAAGAAGACGGATGCGAGCTTCCAAGTGAAGCAACTTCGGATAGAGAACAGCAAGAACGACTTTTGACCGTGCTGCCACCGGGCACTGAAGACCTCATAGACCGCGCGTTGCGCGAAGACCTCGGTGACGGGGACCATACCAGCCTCTCCACCATTCCGGAGGATGCCAAGGGTGCTGCGCGGTTGTTGGTGAAGGAGGCCGGAGTGCTGGCCGGTCTGGAACTCGCCGAAACCATCATCCATCGTTTCGACGAACGGTTGAACATGAAGCCGTACCTGATGGACGGCGCCCACATCACCCCGAACGATATCGCCTTCACGCTCATGGGCCCCTCCCGCTCCATCCTCATGGTGGAACGCCTTGTGCTCAACTTCATGCAGCGCATGAGCGGCATCGCCACCCTCACCCACCGTTATGTGCAGGCCGTGGAAGGCACGGGGTGCCGTGTTCTGGATACCCGCAAGACCACACCCACGCTGCGTGCCTTGGAGAAGTGGGCCGTGCGGCTGGGAGGAGGTACCAATCACCGCCATGGCTTGTACGATATGATCATGATCAAGGACAACCACGCGGACATGGCCGGTGGTATCCCGCAAGCCATCGCCGCAGCCCGTGCCTACTTGGAACAGACGGGCAGGGACCTTCCGATAGAGGTGGAAACAAGGAACCTACGCGAGGTGGAACAGGTCATGAACGTAGGCGGTGTGCAGCGCATCATGCTGGACAACTTCGACCCGCTGAGCCTGCGCAAGGCCGTCGAATTCATCGGCGGACGCTTCGAGACGGAAGCATCCGGAGGCATCACGCTCACCACGGCCCGGTCGTTCGCCGAGACCGGTGTGGACTACATCAGCGTTGGCGCCCTCACCCACAGCGCTCCCAGCCTGGACTTGAGCCTGAAAGCCATTTGACCGGATGATCCCCCGGCTGAAGCGGAAGATCCTCTACTCGCACACCTTCCGCAGGTTGATGCGCTGGAGCAAGCGCATCGTACTTCCCGGTTTCGAGGGGTTCGACCTCTTCCAGATCTCGCGGTTCTTCTTCGAGGCGCTCGCCGAAGGACAACTGGTGACCCGGGCCTCCGCGATCGCCTTCAAGCTCTTCCTCGCCTTCTTCCCCGCCATCATCGTGCTGCTCACCCTCATCCCGTACGTGCCCGTGCAGGATTTCCAGGAGAAGCTGCTGGCCGCGTTCCACGACATGATGCCCCTGGAGGTGTTCCGCTTCATCGAAAGCACCCTGCACGATCTGGTGGTGCGCAAACACGGGGCCCTGCTCTCCGTGAGCTTCGTCATCGGCCTCTATGTCGCCAGCAACAGCATCCACGCCATTCTCATGGGCTTCAGCGGCAGCACCAACATCACCCAATGGCACAGCCCGGTGAAGCAACGGCTGCTGAGCCTGGGGCTGCTGGTAGCCCTTACCGTGCTCACCGTGATCGCCATTCCCCTGCTCACCTTCAGTGGTACGGCCATCCGCAAGCTGAACGAACTGGGGTTCGTCGGCGGCGACCTCCAATTGCTCCTGCTCTTCGCCTTGAAGTGGGTGGTATCCGTGCTGGTGGTGATCATGTCGGTCTCCCTCCTCTACAACGCAGGCGACCCCACCGCACGGCGCTTCACCTTCATAACCCCCGGGGCGCTCCTGGCGGTATTCCTCATCCTCATCATCAGTCAGGTGCTGGCCTTCATGTTCAGCCACATCACGAATTACAATGCGCTGTACGGCTCCATCGGCGCCATCCTGGCCGTGCAACTCTGGTTCTACTTCAACATGATCGCCATCCTCGTGGGATATGAGCTGAACACGAGCATCGTGCGCGCCCGGGAGCAGAAGCGGTCGAAGCTGGTGGTCCCCGTGGAGCAGCCATCCTGAGGGAACGGATACCTTCGGCCTTGCCGCCCCCAACGGCGATGCTGCATGCGCCACCTACTTACTGCCCTCGTCCTCATGGTCCCCCTTGTGTCCATGGCACAGCGTTTCGACGACAGGCACCCGCCGAACACCTACCGGAACGCGGACAACCCGCACTACTGGAAGAACCGGCCACCCTACGAAGGCTACTGGCAGCAGGATGTGCACTACGTGATCAAAGCCCGCATGGACGATGAGCGGGACGTGGTGGACGGGGATCTTACCCTCTACTACAACAACAACTCACCCGACACCCTCGGGTACGTGTTCTTCCACCTCTACCAAGAGGCATACGTGGCAGGTTCGTACAACCTGGACCAAGAGGGAGAGAGTTGGCGGGGCGAAGGTGCCCGGAACGGCTACGCCGGAACCCGCATACAGAGCCTCACCGCAGGGAATGACACGCTGCGCACGGAGCAGGACAACACCATCTTGAAGGTGTGGCTGAAGACCCCACTGGCGCCCGGCGAACGCACCGTATTCCACATCGCCTTCCACACGCACTGGTCCATGAGCGTGTCCCGTCGCATGAAGCTCTTCAACGCCTGGGGCAACAAGCATTATGATGGCGTGCATTGGTATCCGCGCATCTCGGTGTACGACCGCAAGTTCGGCTGGGACACGCAGCAACACCTGGGCATGGAGTTCTATGGGGACTACGGCACCTACGATGTGGACCTCGACTTCCCGCATCAGTATGTGCTGGACGCGACCGGTGTTCTGCAGAACCCACAGGAAGTGATGCCCGCCGACCTCCGCGCCAAACTGGACATCGCCAACTTCAAGGACAAGCCGTGGGGCGAAGCCCCGTCGGTGATCACACCGCCGGAACCCGGCAAACGCAAGGTGTGGAAGTTCCACAGCGAGAACACCCATGACTTCGCCTTCACCGCCGACCCCTCCTACCGTATCGGCGAAGCCACGTGGAACGGCGTGCAATGCATCGCGCTGGCGCAGGAACCGCATGCGAGCAAGTGGCAGAACGCCGCCGCCTATTCCGCCAAGGTTATCGAGGCCCACAGCACCTCCTTCGGCATGTACGTGTACCCCAAGATGATCGTCGCCGATGCGCGCGACGGCATGGAATACCCCATGCTAACCTTGGACAGCGGCAATGAACCGAACTACCGGGGGCTCTTCGTGCACGAGATCGGCCACAACTGGTTCTTCGGCATGGTGGGCAACAACGAGACCTACCGGGCCATGCTGGACGAAGGGTTCACCCAATTCCTCACCGCTTGGGGTCTGGAGCAGATAGACGGGGATACCATGGTGACAGATACACCCCGCACACAGTACGAGCGACGATACACCCTGCCGGAATTGGCCCGCGAGAGCGAAGTGTACTATGGATATCAGCGCGATGCGGTGCGCGATCGTCTGCCAGCGATCAATACGCACAGTGATGAGTTCGACCACTGGACCGACAGAGGTGCCGGTGGGTATGGCCACGTCTACTACAAGACGGCCACCATGCTCTTCAACCTGCAATACGTGCTCGGCGATAGCCTCTTCGATGCCGCCATTAAGCACTACTTCGACCAGTGGCATCTATGCCATCCGTACGTGGAGGACTTCCGCCAAAGCATGCATGACTTCACCGGAGCGGACCTCAACTGGTTCTTCGATCAGTGGATAGAGACCGACAAGCGCATCGACTACGCCGTGGGGCGCGTGAGCGGACGGCAGGATGATTCCGGACAGACCATCCACCTGCGCCGGAAAGGATCATTGCAGATGCCCATCGACCTGCAAGTGACGGCGAAGGACGGCAAGCTCTATGACTTCCATATCCCGAACACCTGGTTCGAGAAGAAGACCAACGCTACGGTGCTGCCCCGTTGGATCGGCTTCGGCAACCTGCGTCGTGACTATACGGCCCATGTGAACATCCCCACCGGGATCGAGCAGGTGGTGATCGACCCCACGAACCGACTGGCCGACTGCTATAAGCTGAACGATCAACTGGTGCCCCCCGTGGAGGTGAGTTTCGACCACCATATCGGCAACCGACCGGACCGCCGCACCTACGAGATGTTCGTGCGCCCCGACCTCTGGTGGAACGGCTATGACGGAGTGAAGGCCGGCTTCCACGCCAATGGCAACTACATGCGCTACAAGCATCGCTTCCACTTCAGCGCGTGGCTGAACACGGGTATCGGACAGTACCTGCCACCCGGGAACGCCTCTACCAGCGTGGACTCCATCCCAAACAACCGCGACACCGGCTTCGACCCCATCTCCTTCAACTTCCGCTACAGCAATGGCACGGAGAAGTTGCTGCGCGGATCAACGGTGTTCGTGCACGCGCGACTGCTCGATGGGTTGCAACGCTATGGTGCCGGGTTCAACTGGGCCCTGCCGAACAACAAGACCGAAGCGCAACTGGAAGCGCTCTACTTCATCCGTAGGGATAGCACGGACCTCACATACCTCTTATTCCCGGATCAATGGGACCTGGACCGCTTGAACGGATCGGTGAACGCAAGCCTCCGCCAGCGCTACGACTACGGAAGAAGTCGTGGGGACTTGTCCTTGGAAGTGCGCAACAGTGCTCCCGGCTCCGCATCCGGCTATGCACAGGTGCGGCTCACCGCCGTCAACACGAACAACGTGGGGAAGCTCCAACTGCGCACGCGGTTCATGGGGCAGTACGGCAGTGGTGCCACGCCGCGCGAAAGTGCCCTCTACCTCGCCGGAGCTTCGCCGGAGGAGATGATGGAGAACAAGTACATGCGCAGTGTCGGCTTCGCGCCCTATGACCAACTGGGCTACGGAGCCGATGTGCGACACCTGCAATACGGGGGCGGCCTTGGTCTGCGCGGCTATGCCGGCTACCTGGCGCCTGAGGTGGATGCGAACGGCGCACTGGTGTACACCTACCGCGGCAACACGGGACTGAGCGCGAGCGGTGAGCTGGACCTGGACGGTCTGGTGCGCTGGCGGCCGGGGGCGGTGGCCCGCGTGCTGCACCTGGATGCCTACCTCTTCGGCGACGTGGGTACCATGGGCTACCGCTCCACCACCAACGGAGCGCTGGTGCTGGCCGAACCACGGGCTGATGCAGGCGTTGGGGTCGCGCTCACGATCAAGTCCTGGGGGCCGCTCACGGACATCAAGCCGCTCACCATCCGTTTCGACATGCCGCTCTTCCTTTCATCACTGCCCGCCACGGAAACGGAACACTTCGCCTTCCGCTACGTGGTGGCCGTGGGGCGGAACTTCTGAGCCGTCATGCGGCCCGCATTGCTGCTGCTGGCAATGAGCCTGTCTGCGCTTGCACTCGGCCAAGCGGGTGTCACAGGGCGATGGACCACTATCGATGACAGCTCCGGGAAACCGCGCAGTGTGGTGGAGATCACCGAACGCCATGGCCGCCTCTTCGGCCACATCGTGGACCTCTACGACAAGAGCCATGCTGGGAAGCGTTGTACGAAGTGCCCCGGCGACCGGAATAATGCGCCCATCGTAGGGCTCGAGATCATCCGGGACATGGAGGCCGGCGAGGACCTCTGGCACAACGGGACCATCCTGGACCCAGAGACCGGTAAGGTGTACACGTGCAAGCTCTGGCTCGAAGAGGGAATGTTGAAGGTCCGCGGCTATGTGGCGTTCCTCTACCGCACGCAGACGTGGGTGAGGGGGCGTTAGCGCAATAGCGTCACGTGCCCTTTTGATGTCTTCGGTACGCTCCCGGAACAGACATCCCGGCAGGACACCACGTAGACATACGTACCATCAGGAACACTTGCTCCCAGACAGGACCCATCCCAAGCTTTGTCGGCATCTATCGTCTCGAATATCAGTTCGCCCCAACGGTTGAATATGCTAAACTCGAAACCATCGTGTTCAGCACCAACCACCTCGAATGAATCGTTCACTCCATCGCCATTGGGAGTGAATACGTTGGGCACGTAATAGTACCCGTCCGAAGAGATGTCGACTGCAACGACCAACTGTCCTTCTTGATAACAACCAGCGGCATCAACGAAGTGATATGTGTACGACCCTACCTCCAGGTCCACATTCGGCGACGTCTCCCCGTTGCTCCAAACGATCTCCGTCGAACCAACTGGCAATTCCCATTCAATAGCACGCTCCGGACACGTATGCACAACAGCTGGATGCTGATATGGAGCACTGACCCTTAGAACGACGTCATCCCAAGCCTCGCCGCAAGCACTCGTGGCGGTGACCGTGTAGGTGCCAGGTGTTGAAGTGACCAACGTCGTCCCTTGGGTACCATCGGACCATGTGAATACATCGCCTGATGAGCCGGTCGCGGTGAACTGTACCACCCCGGATCCACACAAGGTCGTATCCGTACTCGCAACCACCGAAGGCAGCGTGCCTTGATCGACCACCACCGTATCCGAAGTTGCGCACCCACCAAGTTCAAGGGACACCCAATACGTTCCAGGATCACTCACGGCGAGAGATGACCCAGCACTACCATCGTTCCAACCGATGGCTGTTGCGTTGGGATCCACCTCGAGAATGACAGTTGATCCTGGACAAAGGACCGTATCGGGGCCTAGCATGGCTTGTGCAGGACCAATGACCTCAACTTGGAAAAAGAGAGTATCACTGCACGACCCGGACGTATCCGTCACCACGACACTCACCTGATAAGTGCCGGCCTGAGCGTAGTCATGTGTGACAGAACCCACTGAATCGCTGAGGGTACCATCCCCAAGCTCCCACTGCCACGACATGGTCACCGGTTCCCCGAGAACCACGGATGGCTGCAACAGGACCAAGGAGCCACTGCAAGCTTGAATATCGGCACCAGACAATGCGATCGAACAACTATCACAATCAACCACGTCCACATCTTGGGATACAACATCCGTCACCTCCGCGGCGACCACCGTCACGGGATCCACGTTCGAACTGGAGGCGGAAATTGGGAGGCTTGGGATCAACATAGGAATGATGGGTTCACCCATCTCCCAAGTGACCGATGAACTCGTGCAGCCGGGTAGCCCGCAGCCGTTCAACTTCTCCAGCGCGAAACCGGTCGAGGTGGCGGACGGGTCATTCCCGAGGAAATAGAGACCACCGTCCGAAGCTGGCTCCAGCAATTGCGCCCAAAGCGCCGTGCTCGGCACTGTCAGGTCTGCCAAGGCTCGAACGTGGTCAAGAACACCGCCTGGTAACACGCGAATGAGATGTGCATTGCGCTGGCTGCCCTGGAATGCCGCGATCCACCATCCTCCGGATGGATCTGCGACCGCATTCGTTCCCTCCTCGTTCCCAGCGGTGCCAAAGGTCCGATACCAGATGGGGGCACCTGTGGCATCCGTGAGGATCGCCAGCACATCACGCCCACCAGCACCATAAGAGTCGGTATAGCCCACCCACAGGTAACTCCCATCCGGATTGCGCACGCCGTGGTTGAAGCTGTCGTAAACCCCTCCATTGAACAGGGTACAGCCAAGGACCGACCCGTTCGCAGCGATGTGCGCTATGTATGCCTTACGAATGCTCGCGGAAGGCCCCATGGATTGCGAGCATGCCGTGAAGCTGCCATCGGGCAACAACTCGACATCCGTGAAATGGTCCTGTCCCGACCAGCCATAACTATTCAACCAGATCAGCCCACCAGTAGCATTGAATCGGGCAGCGAACGAATCGGCTAGACCCGCACCGATCGAATTCACAGAACCCACGATGATGACATCACCATCAGGACGTTCAGCGACAGCCCGTACCTGACAGTAGAACGGCATGGGCAGTAACCTGCGAGCCCACAAGACATTCCCATCAGCATCAAGCTTGATCAAGGACCCATCCTCCTGATTGGTACCTACACCGTCGAGGGCGGCCCCGAGGTACAGCGAACCAGAAGCCCCAGCAGTAAAGCACATGCTCAGGCCACCATCATCACCGACAACATCGTATCGCTTCGCCCATACGATCGTTCCATCCGACTGGGATCGTACGATGATGAGATCACTATCCGACCCATAGCTATCCGAGAAACCGGCCACATATACATCTCCGTTAGCATGAACAACGGTACGATGCGCGACATCAGCACCAGAACCATCGAACAATAGACGATAAGTGTCCTGATCACACTGGGCCGAACTTGGGCGAGCGACGAACAGCAGCACGAGCGCTAGCAACGCTGGCCAAGACAACTTCCCGTCAAAAGAGGAAGAGATCATCAGATGACGGGCTATTCGGCGGAGGACCATGGAGGCTTACAAGCGTCAATGTACACACCAAGCCCACCAGTTCCTACCGACCGATCACGTCCGACACGATCGCAGGAAGCCCTTCTGCACGTAGGCGAATGGGATACTGGGTTACGATCCTGTCCCGCGCGGCCTGAGAAGACCTTGTACCGACAGCCTTCATGGCTTCACCAATGACCCGCTCCAATTCATTGACCGAACGACGTGGAACCAGGTAACCTGTGTCGCCAATGATCCCGGGCATGGCACCCGTGTTGCTCACAATGGGGATACAGCCGCACAGCATGGCCTCGCATAGCGCATTACCGAAACCTTCACTGACACTGAGTTGCAAGTAGTAGGTGGCCGAGCCGTACCAAGCACCCAGTTGTTCATGCGGCACGAATGGGACCTCGATCACGTTCGTCGGTTTGGAGGGAAAAGCGCCTTCGTTCGCACCAACGATGATGAACTCCGCTTGAGGGAATCTCGGGGCGACCTGAAGGAGCATATCCAATCCCTTGAGAACCTGCACGGATGGTCGTTCCGCGCCGGATGCGACTGTGATGAATCGATTCGGCAGGCGCTCACCCGTGCCATTCCAAAGTGCTGGATCGAATCCGTAGCCCAAGACGGAGATAGGCGTCCTAAGCCCTGGGCAGAAATGCAATATCCCTTGCGCCGGGGGATCGAAGTCATGGTAGGTCGGCACATGGTGGACCAAGGATCCATCCAGCGGAACGATACGATCGCACGAACGGAAGCACCAGCGTGTGGTGGATCCCAGTAGGCGCTTCCTGAAATGACCATAGTTGAGGGACGGGAAACCCACACAATCGCTCCCGTTGGAGATCACGATGCTCTTCCTACGGAACAGACGCGCCATGAGTATCGGCAACACGGCATGATGTCCCGCGAATTGGCATACCACTGCATCACTCTTCGGAACCACCTTCAACAGCGAAAAGAACGCACGTGCCAGGATCAATGGCGCCATCCATCGCTTCCTTATGACAACGGGCACCACCTGCACATCGAATACGGCCTCAAGTATCCGTTGGTCACGCACAACGAAGGAGCTCGCTCCCTTGTGCACATAGACGACCCTTCGACGCTTTCCCATGAACTTCAAGAACTCGATGAAAGTCCACCTCGGCCAGATGCTTGTTTCAACCAATCCAAGATCTCCTTCGTAAGCCCCAGCACATGCGCCACCGCCGTGAACAACGCGGCTATCAGGATGGCTCGAAGCGGGAGGTCGAACCAAGGGTCACCCGTCAACGGTATCCACGGCACAACGACGCCCAGTCCGCCGATGACCAACGGCAGGAACAACATCCGCACTTCGAATGGCCAGAGCTGGTATCGGCGGTGCAGGAACCAAGTCCGATAGACGTTCACCAAGACCAGCGAGACCAGCGTAGCATACGCCGCGCCCACGATACCCATGGAGCGGATGAGGAAGAAATTGGCTACAGCGTTCACAACGAGCATGCTCAGGCTGCTCCACATATCAAGCCTGTAGCTCTTGGACATACTGATGATCCCGGACGCCAGCCCGTTGGCGCTATTGAGCAGGTAGGCAAGGCCGATGACCAA